>Ga0070668_100000392_pt1 | contig 29025 bp, 32 predicted proteins | sample KBSS43metaG_FD_64661 | JGI IMG/M metagenome (GOLD analysis project Ga0070668, IMG submission 64661) | Switchgrass rhizosphere microbial communities from Kellogg Biological Station, Michigan, USA - KBS S4-3 metaG | ecosystem: Host-associated > Plants > Roots > Rhizosphere > Soil ...
GGCCGATGCCGACGCCGATGGCCGTCTTGAGCTGGGTGGGGACGGCCCGGAACACCAGCGTACGCAGGCCGGTGAGGACCAGGATCGCGATCAGGACACCCTCGATCACCACCAGGCCCATCGCGTCGGCCCAGGTCATCTCGGGCGCGATCTCGTACGCCACCAGCGCGTTCACGCCCAGCCCGGCGGCCAGCGCGAGCGGGAACCGGGCCACCACCCCCATCAGGATGGTCATCACGCCGGCGACCAGCGCGGTGCCCGCGGCCAGCGCGGCGATCGGCAGCTTGCCGCCGTCGCCGTCCACTCCGGCGCCGAGGATCAGCGGGTTGAGCACCACGATGTAGGCCATCGTGAAGAAGGTGGCGAGCCCGCCACGGATCTCCCGGGCCATCGTCGAGCCGCGGGCGGAAATCTGGAAATATCGGTCAATGGCGTTCTGTGGCGGCGCGACAGTAGACATGTGGCCCTTCCCGGGTCGCATTCCAACGACCCGGGCATGCTCTCAGATGCGGTGAGCAGCGGAAAAGCGCAACCATGTAAAAGATCGCGAGCTCGGCGGACGTACCCTGTCGAGGTGACTGAGCCGAAGCCGCGGGTCGAACCGCTGGATCCCCCGATGGTCCCCTTCGCGGTCGGCGGCCTGGCCGGCTTCGCCGTCGCGGCCCTGATCGTCTGGCTGACCGACGGCCCCGACCGCTGGCTGGAGATCTGCGTCGCCGGCTTCCTGGTCGGCATCCCCGGCCTGATCACAATGATCATCCACGACCGGAACCGGCGTCGCCGCCGAGCCCTGACTCACCCGGAGTTCCGCGTCACCTCGGGAAACTGAGCGACCCGCGATCGCCGCGGAGCCGGATCAGCTGTGGCCGTAATCCTCGGCCGGCTCGCCGGCCTCGACCGAGCCGTGGCCGCGGCTCACCGCGACCGCCTCGACCTCGCTGTCGTCATAGACCGTCGGCAGCTCGTCGACCGGCTGCTCGGCGGTGCCGAGCAGCGCCTCGGAGTGCGCGCCGCAGCCGTGGTCGGCGCTGACCGCGCGGGCGTCGTCGGGCGCGTAGAGGTTGCCGCAGACGCCGAACATGTCGCGCATGGAGCCGGCCAGCGGCAGGTAGAAGCCGCAGGTGCCGCAGCGCGCGTTGCGCGGCGCGGCGACCGAGATCGGCGCCTCCGGGCCGGACTCCCCGTCATACCACCGCTGGGCGGTCTCCAGCCGGCCCTCGCGGGACATCACCCGGGACCGGCCGAGGCCGAGCTCCCAGCTGACCTCCTCGACCGCCGCGTCGTCGCTCAGTACATAACCCGGCGCGAGCCGCTCGTCGTCGGGCGCGGTCGGCATCAGGTCGCCGACGCCGAGGTCGCCCGGCTGCAGCCGCTCGTTCCACGGCACCCAGCCGGGGGCGAGCAGCGCGTCGGGCCCGGGCAGCAGCACCGTCTCGCAGACCGTCACATGCCGGCTGCGCGGCACCCGGGTCACCGTGACGGCCCAGCGCCAGCCGCGATAGCCGGCCAGGTGGCTCTCGAAGAAGTGGGTCACGACCCGGTCGCCCTCGGCGATCACCTCGAGATGCTCGCCGACGTCGGCCGGATCCACCTCGGTGATCGCTCCACGTGCGACCCCCACCGCATCGGCACAAACCTGGTCGAGGCGGGCGGCACGCGTGGTAGTCCTGGTCGTCACCTCCCCATTGTCCCCTACCGGGACGGATGAGCCACAGCGACTCCCCTAATCCGGGCCGCGCGGAACGGGACAGGGTTCGCCCGGATCAGTCAGGATGGGATCCATGCCGCTGCTTCCCAGTCTCGGACGCTCCGTCGGCACCGGCGTCAAGGCGGCCCGCCTGCTGGTGCGCGGTTCCGTGCGCGGTGGAGCGTGGGCGACCCGCCGGGTCGGCACCGCACGGGCCAAGGGTGCCGCCAACGAGATCGGCATGATCCGGCTCTTCGACCTGCATGCGCTCTCCTGTGCCGGCGACACGCTGATCGCGATCGGCCTGGCCGGCACCATCTTCTTCAACGTGCCGCTCGGCGAGGCCCGCAGCAAGGTGGCCCTCTACCTGCTCATCACGATGGTGCCGTTCGCGCTGCTGGCGCCCGTGGTGGGCCCGCTGCTCGACCACTTCCGGCACGGCCGGCGCTACGCCCTCGCCGTGACCATGCTCGGCCGCGCCTTCCTGGCCTATGTCATTGCCGACAATCTCTTCGGCTGGGGTCTCTATCCGGCGGCCTTCGGGGTGCTTGCGCTCTCCCGGGCGTACGGGGTGGCGCGCTCGGCCGCCGTGCCCCGCCTGCTGCCGCACGGGGTCGGGCTCTCCCAGGTCGGCGCGCGAGCCAGCGTGTACGGCACGTTCGCCGGCGCCGTGGTCGCGCCGATCGGGCTGCTCGCCTTCAAGTTCGGGCCGCAATGGCCGCTGCGGGTCGCGGCGGTCATCTTCGTGGCCGGCATGGTCGTCTCGCTGCGCCTGCCACCGCGTGCCGACTCCGATCCGCCCGAAGAGGTGCCGCTGCCGTGGCGGACGATGCTGCGCCTCAACCGCGGCAAGGACCGCCCGCTCTCCGGCCCGCTGGTGATCGCCGCCCTGATCGGCAGCGCCAGTCTGCGCCTGCTCTACGGCTTCGTGCTGCTCTTCCTGGCCTTCGTGATCATGGCGAACGAGCTGGACACCACGCTGCTCGGCCAGGACATCGGCCGGCAGGCGGCGGTCGGGTTGATCGGCGGTTCGCTCGCGGTCGGCACGTTCCTGTCCACCGCGATCGGCACCCGCCTACGGATCCGGCGTCCGCTCGCCCTGCAGTCCGCCGGCCTGACCATCACGGCCGGCAGCGCCGTGCTGGCGGCGCTCTTCTACAGCCTGGCGATGCTGGCCCTGTTCGCGCTGCTCACCGCGATCTTCAGCGGGATCTCCAAGTTGGCGATCGACGCGAGCATCCAGGAGCGGATCCCGGAGCGACTGCGGGCCAGCGCGTTCGCCCACTCCGAGACCGTCCTCATGATCGCCTGGGTGGTCGGCGGCGGCATCGGGATCATCCCGCTGTCGGGCCGGGTGGGGGTCGCGCTGGCCGCGCTGCTCGCGGTGCTGGCGGCCGTGCGGGCGGGGTATGTGGCCGCCCGGCTCCACAATGAACGCCTCAGCGGCCGCGCCGGTGACGAGGAGCACCCGCCGGACGAGAGCGGGCAAGCCGCGGCCGGCGCGCGATCGGATGCCGGCGAGAGATCCGGCGCCGGCGGGCAGGCGGGTGCCGGCGGGCAGGCGGGCACCGGCGGGCAGGCGGGTGCCGACCGGCGGTCGGGTGCCGCGAGCGCCGAGCCGACCGACCCGTGGCCGGAGGCGCCCACCGTGCCGGCTCGTGCCCGGCCGAACGGCACGCCGCGCGGCCGCGCGGCCGGGAGCCCGCCGGGCCGCACCACGGAACGGCCGGCCCGGATCCCCGAGGGCCGCCGGGTCGACACCACCCGGGTCGACCAGCAGAGGACCGACCAGACCCGCGCCGACCGGCAGCGGCCGGATCCGACCCTGGTCGAGCCGCCCGCCGCCAAGCGCCGCTTCGGGTGGCGCAAGGAGCGCACACCCGAGCCCGCACCGCCCCAGCCCGCACCGCCCCAGCCCGCACCGCCGCCGCCCGAGCCCCCCGCGCCCGCCGCCGAGGCCCGGCCCGACCCGGCGCTGGCCCCGCCCGGCTTCCACGTCTACCGGCCGTCCTCGGCCGGCCATCCGCCCACCGACAACGGCTTCCCGCCCGAGGACGACGACCGCTGATGACTCTTCCCCTGCTGGTGGTCACCGCCGTGGCCGCCGAGGCCGACGCCGTCCGAGCCGGGGCCGACCCCCGCCACGTCGTGGTCGAGCCGGTCGGCGTCGGCCCCGCGGCGGCGGCCGCCGGCACCGCCCGGCTGCTCGCCACCGGCCGCTACCGTGCGGTGGTCTCGGCCGGCATAGCCGGCGGCTTCCCGGACCGTGCGCCGGTCGGCGCGACCGTGCTCGGCGCCCGCAGCATCGCCGCCGACCTCGGCGCGGAAACTCCGGACGGCTTTCTTCCGATCGACGAGCTGGGCTTCGGCAGCAGCGTCGTCGAGGCGGACGCGACGCTGCTCAAGGCCCTGGCCGCCGTCCTGCCCGAGGCAATCGTCGGCGATGTCCTGACGCTGGCGACGGTGACCGGCACGGCGGCGACCGCCGACCGGCTCGCCGCCCGCTTCCCGCAGGCGGTGGCCGAGGCGATGGAAGGCTATGGGGTCGCGGTCGCGGCGGGCGGTCTCCCGTTCGCCGAACTCCGCACGATCTCCAACCCGATCGGGCCACGCGACCGCGCGACCTGGCGCCTGCGAGAGGCCTTCGCGGCGTTATCCACAGCTTCGGCCGGCCTGTGGAAAGCCTGTGGATAACAGGTTGGCTGTGGCAAGCGAGACAGTCGCCGCTCCCCTTGATCGGCGGTCCGCGCGGCTAGCGTGAGGGACGTGGCGCTTTCACTCGCGGTCTCTCCGTGCCCCAACGACACCTTCGTCTTCCACGCCCTAGTGCACGGGTTGATCCCCGGCGCGCCGGAGGTCAACCTCACCTTCGCGGACGTGGACGTCACCAACACGGCGGCCGAACGCGGCGAGTTCGACCTGGTCAAGGTCAGCTACGGAGCGCTGCCCTGGCTGCTCGACGACTATTCGCTGTTGCTCGCCGGCGGCGCGGTGGGCCGCGGCTGCGGCCCGCTGGTCGTGGCCCGCACCGCGGAGCAGGACCTGACCGGCGCGACTGTGGCGGTGCCCGGCGACCGCACCACGGCATACCTGCTCTTCCGCCTCTGGTCCGCGGATCGCCCGCCGGCCCGGATCGAGGTCGTCCCGTTCCACCAGATCATGCCGGGCGTCGCCGACGGCCGGTACGACGCCGGCCTGGTGATCCACGAGGCCCGCTTCACCTACCAGCGGCACGGCCTGACCTCGCTCGCCGACCTGGGCGAGTGGTGGGAGGGCGACACCGGCCTGCCGATCCCGCTCGGCGCGATCCTCGCCAAGCGCGGCGTGGTCGACCCGGCCGCGGCCACCGAGTGGATCCGCAACTCGGTCAGCATGGCCTGGGCCAACCCGGACGCGAGCCGCGACTTCGTCCTGGCCAACGCGCAGGAGATGGAGCCGGAGGTGATCCGGCAGCACATCGACCTCTATGTGAACGAGTTCACCCTGGAACTGGGCCGGGACGGACTCGCCGCCGCCGACGCCCTGTTGCAGCGTGCGGCGGCGGCGGGATTGACGCCGTCGGTAAAGCCGTTCGGCTAGACCTCGAACTCCTTGGCGACCGCGTGCACCACCTGCGCGATCTTTTGCGAGGTGCGCTTGTCGGGGTAACGCCCCCGGCTCAGGCCCGGCTGCACCTGCTGCTCCAGCACCTTGATCATGTCCTCGATCATGCTGTGCAGCTGGTCGGCCGGGCGACGGCGCAGCTCGGCCAGGGACGGCGGCGCATCGATCAGCTTCACGCCCATCGCCTGGGCGCCCTTACGGCTGTCCACCACCCCGAACTCGACCCGCTGTCCGGATTTCAGCTCGGCGATCCCGGTCGGCAGCGCGCCCTTGGGCAGGAACACGTCGCCCCCCTCGTCGCTGGTGACGAACCCGAATCCCTTCGCCGCGTCGTACCACTTCACTCGACCCGTGGGCACCGCTGACCTCAACTTCACTCAATGGAAACAACCGCTCACCGCAAGGCTACTGAGCCGCGGGTCCGGACCCAACTGCAATCTCGGCCAGCAACGCCGGGAAGGTCGTGAGATCCTCCAGGACGTACGTGGCGCCGGCCGCCCGCAGGTCCGCCGCGGAGCACGGCCCGGTCGCCACCCCGATGCCCGGCACCCCGGCGGTGCGTGCCGCGACCATATCGGCCACGTGATCACCGACATACCACCGGACCCCGTGCTCGGTCAGCGCCGCAGCCTTACCCTCGGCGAACAGGTCACCGGCCAGCTCGTCGGCGGTCATCCCGAGGTGTTCCAAGTGCAGCGCGGCCAGCCGGCCGAGCTTCGACGTGACGACCACCACGCGCAGCCCGAGTCCACGCACCGCGGCGAGCGCCTCGACGGCGCCGGGGGTCGGCACGGTCGGGGCGATCGCGTGGTCCGGGTAGAGCGCGCGGTAGGTGACCACCGCCGCCTCGACCTCCTCGGGCGGGAACCAGTGCCGCAACTCGGCGCGCAGCGGCGGGCCGAGCCGGGTAACCGCCAGGTCGGCGTCGACGAAGACGCCGGTCTGGTCGGTCAGCGCGCGATAGGCCGCCCGGATCCCCGGCCGCGAGTCGATCAGGGTCATGTCCAGGTCGAACCCCACCCCGGCGTCACCGGGCGGCGTGGCGGACCCGGGCCGCCCGGTCACGCAGGGGTGGACGGGATGTAGCTCAGGCGGTCGACCGGCAGCGGGAAGGTCTGGTCGTCACCGAACGGCGACGGGGCGGCGGCGCGGTCGGCGACCAGCTCAGAAACGGCCAGGTGCCCCTTGCTCGCCACCGGCTGGGACTGGCGCGAACCGGCCCCTCCGGAAACGGCTGTCCCGGGCAACTTGTTCTGTGCGGCCACTGATCTCCCCTTCAGCTGCGACGCCCGGCAAGCCCGGACACCCCAATATCGTCCCACGGTCGCTAGCGTTGACGACGATGGCCACCACATTCGCCGATCAACTACGGTCGCTCACCGACGAGGCGCTGGGCGCGCTCATCCAGCTGCGCCCGGATCTCGTCGTGCCCGTCCCGGCCGACGTCTCCGCGCTGGCGGTGCGCGCCCAGTCCCGCGGCTCGGTCGCGCGCTGCCTCGACGGCCTCGACGAGTTCACCCTGCAGATCCTCGATGCCGCCCGGCTCAGCCGCGCCGCGGACACGGCACTGACCTCGACCGGGGCGATCCTGGCCCTGGCCGCGGGTGCCGACGACGGCGACGTCCGGGTGGCGATCGATCGGCTCCGGGTGCGGTTCCTGCTGCACGGTCCCGCGGACGGCCTCCAGGTGGCCGGCGCGGTCGACGAGGTCACCTCGCCCTACCCGGCGGGCCTCGGCCGCCCCGCCGACTATCTGGACCCGCAGGCGGCCGCTCTGTGCGCGGACGGGGCGCGGTTACGCCGTACGGTGCTGTCCGCGCCGCCCGGCGCCCGCGCCGTGCTGGACCGGCTCGCCGGCGGGCCGCCGATCGGCGCGCTCGGCCGGGACGCGGTCGCCGAGCCGGTGCGCTGGCTGGTCGAGCAGCACATCCTGGTGCCGATCAGCGAGGCCGGGCGGGCGCCGCGGGCCGACGGCGAGCTGGTCGAGCTGCCCCGCGAGATCGGGCTGCTGCTGCGCCGGGACACCGGCCCGCTCGGCCCGTTGCGGCCGTTCCCGCCGATCCCGGAGGGGTCGGCCCGCGATCCGAGGTCGGTCGACTCGGCCGGCGCCGGGCAGGTGATGGAGGCGGTCCGGAGCACCGAGGCGCTGCTGGAGGCGCTTGCCGCCGAGCCGGCTCCGGTGTTGCGGGCCGGCGGCCTCGGCGTCCGCGACCTGAAGCGGCTGTCCCGGGCGACCGGGCTGGACGAGCCGGGGACGGCGTTGCTGCTCGAGGTCACCTACGCGGCCGGACTGCTGAGTGAGGCGGACGCGGCCGGCTCCGGGCGCTCGGTCACGGTCAGCCGGGCCACCGGCGGCGTCGACGAGCTGTTCCTGCCCACCGGGGCGTACGACACGTGGCGGGTGCTCAGCATCGCCCAGCGCTGGGCCGCCCTGGCCCGGGCCTGGCTGGCGATGACCCGGCAGCCCGGGCTGGTCGGCCGCCGCGACGAGCGGGACCGGCCGATCAACGCGCTCGCCCCGGACGCCGAGCGGGCCGGCGCGCCGCAGGCCCGCCGGGAGGCGCTGCTCGTGCTCGCCGACCTCGAACCGGGGACCGCGCCGCAGCCCGACGACGTGCTCGGCCTGCTTGCCTGGCAGGCGCCGCGGCGGGCCCGCGGCCGGGAGGCGGCGCATCGCGACGCGCTCACCGGGGGCGCCCTGCTCGGGTTGACCGCGCTCGGCGCGATCACTTCCTACGCCCGGCTGCTGCTGGAAAGCCCGGATGCCGAGGACGGCGACCCGCTGGGCATCCGCCCGGCCGCCGACAAGACGGGTGAGAGCACCGGACACCGCGACGCGGTGCGGCGGCTCGACGCGCTGCTGCCCCCGCCGGTCGACCATTTCCTGGTCCAGGCCGACCTGTCGGTGGTGGTGCCCGGCCCGCCCGAGCCGGAACTCGCCGCCGAACTCGATGTCGTCGCCGAGCCGGAGTCGGCCGGCGGGGCGAGCGTGTTCCGGGTGACCCCGGCCAGCGTGCGGCGCGCGCTCGACGTCGGCTACACCGCCAACGACCTGCACACGCTCTTCAAGCGCCGGTCGCGGACGCCGATCCCGCAGACGCTGACCTACATGGTCGACGACGCGGCGCGCCGGCACGGCGGGTTGCGCGCCGGCTCGGCCGGGTCCTATCTGCGCAGCGACGACGAGGCACTGATCGCCGAGGTGCTGGCCGACAAGCGGCTGGCCTCGCTGAGCCTGCGCCAGATCGCGCCGACCGTGCTGGTCGGCCCGCTGCCGGTGGCTCGCCTGCTGGGCACGCTGCGGGAGGCCGGTTTCGCCCCGGTCGCCGAGGATGCCGGGGGCGCGACGGTGTTGTCCCGGCCCAAGGTGCGGCGCGCTCCGACCCGTACGCCCCTGGCCGGGCGGATTCTCGACCAGACCGGGCCGCCGGTCCTGACCGGACCGCGGCTGGCCGGCGTGGTCGAGCAGATCCGCCGGGGCGACATCGCCACCCGTGCGGCCCGGCGCGCGCCGGTCACCGTGCGCGCCGCGAACGGCGAGGGCGTGGCCGGCCCGACGTCGGTGCAGCGGCACGGCGAGGCGATGGCCGTCCTGCAGCAGGCGGTGCGGGACAAGGTCAAGGTCTGGGTGGGCTACGTCGACTCGCACGGGGCCACGTTGTCCCGGCTGGTGCGGCCGGTGTCGCTGAGCGCCGGCTACCTGCGTGCCGAGGACGAACGTACCGAGACGCTGCACACGTTTGCTCTGCACCGGATCACCGCTGCGGTGCCGGAGGAGGAGGCCTAGCGGGTGGGTCGCACGCCCCCGAATACTCCGCGCGACCCACCCAGCTCAACCCCTTGCCTCAACTAAACGCAGGATCAGCCTCGGCGGTTGCACTGGTTGCCAGGAATCTTCGTCCGTCGCAGAAAACGCGAAGATCTTTTCACCGAGAGTCCGCGGACCGCCTCGGTGAGTGCCTGGCGCCCGTCCGTGGCAGACTGGAGGGTCGGTTTGAGCTCTTCGAAGGGTGTACAGGGTGAGCGGCGGACCACTGATCGTGCAGTCGGACAAGACGCTTCTGCTGGAGGTCGACCACCCCGACGCGCAAGCCTGCCGGATGGCGATCGCGCCGTTCGCCGAGCTGGAGCGCTCGCCGGAACACGTGCACACCTATCGGCTGACCCCGCTCGGCCTGTGGAACGCGCGGGCCGCCGGGCACGACGCCGAGGGCGTGGTCGACTCGCTGATCAAGTTCTCCCGCTATCCGGTCCCGCACGCGCTGCTGGTCGACGTCGCCGAGACGATGGATCGGTATGGTCGGCTTCAGCTGGTCAACGACCCCGGCCACGGGCTGGTCCTGCGCGGCCTCGACAGGATCGTGCTGGTCGAGGTGGCGAAATCCAAGAAGCTGGCCGGGATGCTCGGCGCCCGGATCGACGACGAGACCATCGCGGTGCACGCCTCCGAGCGTGGCCGGCTCAAGCAGGCCCTGCTCAAGCTCGGCTGGCCGGCCGAGGACCTGGCCGGTTACGTGGACGGCGAGGCCCACCCGATCGAGCTGGCCGAGTTCGACCGAGACGGCGAGCGGGTCTGGACCCTCCGCTCCTACCAGCAGGAGGCCGTGGAGGGCTTCTGGGCGGGCGGCTCGGGCGTCGTGGTGCTGCCCTGCGGCGCGGGCAAGACGCTGGTCGGTGCGGCCGCGATGGCCACCGCCAAGGCCACGACGCTGATCCTGGTGACCAACACGGTGGCCGGCCGGCAGTGGAAACGGGAGCTGGTGGCCCGCACGTCGCTGACCGAGGACGAGATCGGCGAGTACAGCGGCGAGCGCAAGGAGATCCGCCCGGTCACCATCGCCACGTACCAGGTGCTCACCTCGCGGCGCGGCGGCGCCTTCACCCACCTCGATCTGTTCGGCGCCCGCGACTGGGGGCTGGTCATCTACGACGAGGTGCACCTGCTGCCCGCGCCGATCTTCCGCTTCACCGCCGACCTGCAGGCCCGGCGTCGTCTCGGCCTCACCGCCACGCTGGTACGCGAGGACGGGCGCGAGGGCGACGTCTTCTCCCTGATCGGCCCGAAACGCTACGACGCGCCGTGGAAGGACATCGAGGCGCAGGGCTGGATCGCCCCGGCCGAGTGCGTCGAGGTGCGGGTCACGCTCACCGAGGCCGAGCGGATGGCGTATGCGGTGACCGAGACCGAGGAGCGGTACCGGGTGGCCGCCACCGCCCGCACCAAGCTGCCCGTGGTGCGGGCCCTGGTCGCCCGGCACCCCGACGAGCAGGTGCTGATCATCGGGGCGTACATCGATCAGCTGCACGAGCTCGGCGAGTATCTGGACGCCCCGATCGTGCAGGGCTCGACCACCAACAAGGAGCGCGAGCGGCTGTTCGACGCCTTCCGGGCGGGTGAGCTGCGCACCCTGGTGCTCTCCAAGGTCGGCAACTTCTCCATCGACCTGCCGGAGGCCGCGGTGGCGATCCAGGTGTCCGGCACGTTCGGCTCTCGGCAGGAGGAGGCCCAGCGGCTCGGCCGGGTGCTCCGCCCGAAGGCGGACGGCCGCCAGGCGCACTTCTACACGGTCGTGTCCCGGGACACGATCGACACCGAGTACGCCGCGCACCGCCAGCGCTTCCTCGCCGAGCAGGGCTACGCCTACACGATTGTGGACGCCGACGACGTGCTGGGCCCTCCGCTGCCGCAGATCGACTGAGCCGTCACCGGCCGAGGGTCGGGTCCGGTGGCTCCAGGGGCGGCGCCATCTGGGCCGGTTGCTCCTGGTTGATCGCCGGGGCGTCCGACCTCGCGACGAAAAGCGCCCCCATGAGGAGGAACCCGGCGAACAGCACAGCGACGGCCGCCAAGGCGATCAGCCAGAACCGGCGCGGGCCGTCCGACTTTCGCGGCGCAGCGGCATTGATGGGTGGGCTCGGCCAGCCGTAGACGCCGGCATCGACGGACCCGCTCGGCCAGCCGTACGCTCCGCCATCGGCGGCTGGGCTCGGCCCGCCGTAAGGCCGGCCCTGCACCGCGGCCTCCTCATGCGCGGCCGCGGCGATCACCTCGGGGCTGCCCAGCCGTTCGAGCACCTCGATCAGCTCACCCTCGCTGAGGTTGCGCTCGACGCGCTCGGTCTCGATGTGCGCCCGCAGGTCGGCGAGCAGCTCGCGGCGCTGCAGCACGGGCAGCCCGGCCAGTCGCTGGTCAACCTCGCGCAGATATTCCGCTGCCAGGTCGGTGTGCTGGATGTTCATGTGGCCTCACTGGTCCCCACAAGACGATCGACGGTTTGCCGAAACGAAACCCACTCGGTGCGGAAGTGCTCGAGCGCCGACCGGCCGGTGCCGGTCAGCGAGTAGTAGCGGCGGGGTGGTCCGGTCGGCGACTCGGCCCACTTGCTGTCCAGCCAGCCGGCCCGGCGCAGCCGGGAGAGCAGCGGATAGATGGTGCCCTCGCTGGCCGCCAGGTTGGGCTCCTCGCCGAAGCGGCGGACGATCTCGGTGCCGTACCGATCCTCGTCCTCCACCATGGCGAGCACGCAGAACTCCAGCGTCCCGCGGCGCAGGCTGGTCGATAGTTGCGCCACATCTGCCATGCCTCACACGGTATCTTGCGACGCAAGGTAGGTCCACACGCGGGCCAGTACGACGCCGAGCAGGGCACCCACCGAGTTGTGCACGACGTCGACGGCATCCCCGACCCGCCCCACCACCGACTGCCAGGCCTCGATCGAAAAGGTCAGCGCCACACATCCGGCCAGCACGGCCGCCGGCCGCCGCCACAGCAGCGTGCCGAGCAGCCCGAGCGGCAGGAACAGCGCGATGTTGGCCAGCTTTTCCATCGACCCGGCGAACCCACCGACCAGGTACGCGGGGTCGGCGAACTCGGCAAGGTACGGCCCGACGGCCGCCGGCGACGGCAGGAACAGGCGCGAGGTCGCCGTGGCGGCCAGCACCAGGCCCAACGTGAGGACGAACAGGACGCCGAGCCGGCCCCGGCGCCGGCCGAGCGGCCACGCGAGCAGCAACGTCAGGGCCACCAGGGCGATCGTGGCCGGCCGGGTGGCGACGGCCCAGGCGATGTCCGTATCGAGCACGGATACGACAAAAGCAGAGCCGCGCCACCGGCGGTCAGGACGCGGGCAACGCCGGGCCCGGCCGCAGGAGATCGATCAGCAGGTCGCCGTGCTCCTCGACCCGTTCGAGCACCTCACCCGCACGGTACTGCCGGGGCGGCTCCGCGCCGGTGGCCACGGCCTCCACCTCGTCCCAGGTCAGCGGCGTCGACGCGGTCGGGATCTCCTGAGCCCGCAGCGAGTACGGCGTGACCGTGGTCTTGGCCGCGTTGTTCTGACTCCAGTCGATGAAGACCTTGCCCGGCCGGACCGCCTTGGCCATCCTCGCGGTGATCGAGCCGGGCACCATCCGGGCCAGTTCCTCGGCGACCCGCTTGGCGTACCCCGAGACGACCTCCGCGTCCTGCGTCCCGGAGATCGGGCAGCACAGCTGCATGCCCTTCTTCCCCGAGGTCTTCGGGTACGCCGAGATCCCGTCCGCGGCGAGCCGGTCCCGCATCAGCACCGCCACGGCGCAGCACTCGCGCAGCGCGGCCGGCGCGCCCGGGTCGAGGTCCACGACCATGAGATCCGGGTCGGCCCCGATCTTCCACTGCGGGGTGTGCAGCTCCAGGGCCGCGAGATTGGCGAGCCAGACCAGGGTGGGCAGGTCGTCGACCACCACGAAGTCGATGGTCTCGCGGCTCTTGGTCGAGCCGGGCACCGGCAGCGTCGCGAGGCGCACCCAGCTCGGCGTACCCCCGGGTTTGTTCTTTTCGAAGAAGTGGGCGCCCTCGACGCCGTTGGGATAGCGGATCCGGGTGACCGCCCGGTCGGTGAGGTGCGGCAGGATCACCGGCGCGATCCGGGTGTAGTAGTCGATGACCTCGCCCTTGGTGAAACCCGCCGCCGGGTACATCACCTTGTCGAGGTTGGACAGCTCCAGGTCACGGCCGTCGATCGAGACCGGGAACCGGTCAGGAGCCATCCTCGCCCTCCTCGACGCACTCGGCCGGCGTCTTGTCGTCGCGCCGCCGCAGGAACCGGGGGAAGCGCAGCCGGCCGTCCGGGGTGCGGTTGCCGTAGCGGATCTCGACGACCAGCCTCGGTTCCACCCAGTGCGCTCCCCGCGAATCCTCTCGCGGAACGGCGCCGGGCGCGAACGGTGACCGCGTGGTGGCCAGCGGCTCCAGCGCGGCCAGCAGTTCCTTCTCGGCGACCGCGCCGATGCCGCCGCCGACCCGGCCGCGGAACGCGAGCCCGTCCGGCGATGGCGTGCCGATCAGCAGTCCGCCCAGCTTACGCGCGCCGGACCGCCACCCGCCGATCACGAAGTCGCCGGTCCGGTCGAACTTGACCTTGATCCAGTCCGGCGACCGGGTGCCGGGCAGGTAGACCGAGTCGGACCGTTTGGCGACCACGCCCTCCAGCCGGTTCTCCCGGGCCGCCACCTCGGTGGCCGGCCCGTCGCCGAAGGAGGGCGGCACCATCCAGCGGGTGCCGCCGAGGTCGAGCTCCTCCAGCTTTTCCCGGCGGGCGAGATAGGGCAGGCCGGTGAAGTCCATGCCGTCGTAATAGAGCAGGTCGAAGATCATGTACGTGACCGGCGCGGTCACCGCCAAGCGCGCGGCCCGGTTGGGTTCCCGGACGTGCATCCGCTCGGCCAGCGCCGTGAACGACGGCCGGCCCGCCGCGTCGAGCACCACCATCTCGCCGTCCAGCAGCGTGCCCTCGGGCAGGTGCAGGTCGGCTATCTCCGGGTACGCGGCGGTGACCACGGCTCCCGAGCGCGCGAACAGCACGGGTGGACCCCCGGCGAAGAGCGCGAGAACACGGACCCCGTCCCACTTGAACTCGTAGCTCCACTCCGGCCCGGCCGGCAGCGCGCCCGTGGTCGCGAGCATGGGAGACAGCGGCGCACCGGGCACCCGATCACCATAGGCAGGGTCGAACACCTTACGCAGGCGTCTCAGTGATGCGATCCTTGATCGGGGGCCGCTCACCGAGCGTGGTAGGAGACGATCATGAGAGCGATCTGGAAAGGCGCGGTCTCGTTCGGCCTGGTGTCGATCGCCGTGAAGCTCTACTCGGCGACCGAGGAAAAGGACATCCGGTTCCATCAGGTGCACCGCACCGACGGCGGCCGCATCAAATACCAGCGCACCTGTTCGGTCGACGGGGAGGTCGTCAGCTACGACGACATCGCCAAGGGGTATGACATCGGCGGCGGCGAGATGGTCATCCTCACCGACGAGGACTTCGCGGACCTGCCGCTGACCACCTCCCGGGCGATCGACGTGCTGGAGTTCGTGCCCGCCGAACAGATCGACCCGATCCTGTTCGCCAAGGCGTATTACCTGGAGCCGGAGGGACAGGCGGCCAAGCCGTACGTGCTGTTGCGCGACGCCCTGCAGGATGCCGACCGGGTGGCGATCGTCAAGATCGCGTTGCGCCAGCGGGAACAGCTCGCCACGCTGCGGGTGCACGACGGGGTGCTGGTGCTCAACACCATGCTCTGGCCCGACGAGGTGCGTACGCCCGAGTTCGCCTTCCTTGACGATGACATCGAGACCCGCCCGGCCGAACTGGCGATGGCGAGCTCGCTGATCGACTCGATGGCCGGCAGCTTCAAGCCGGAGGAGTTCACCGACAACTACCGGGCCGCGCTGCAGGAGGTCATCGACGCCAAGGTCGAGGGCCGCGAGGTGGTCCAGCCGGAGGAGGAAGAGGAGGCACCGGCCGCGGCGATCGACCTGATGGCGGCGCTGAAGGCGTCGGTGGAGCGGGCCAAGAAGGCCCGCGGCGAGGCCCCGGCAGCACCGGCGAAGGCACCGGCGAAAAAGGCCGCACCGGCCAAGAAGACCGCGCCGGCCAAAAAGGCGACCGGCACGGCAAAGAAGGCCGCACCCGCGAAGAAGACGGCACGCAAGTCGGCCTGACTAGAGTTGCCGCGTGGGATTGACGTGGGCTGAGTCTTATCTGGGCAAGGTACGGGCGAGCGTCGGGGACACCGACACGATTCTGTTCGTCGGCGCGCGCGGCGTGATCTTCGACGACCAGCACCGGCTGCTGCTGATCCAGCGGTCGGACAACCGGCGCTGGGCGATCCCGGCCGGGGCCATGGAGCTCGGCGAGAGCATGGAGGAGTGCGCCATCCGGGAGGTGTGGGAGGAGACCGGGCTGCGCGCCACGTCGCTCACCCCGTTCGCGTTCTACACCGCGTACACCTACACCAACGATTACGGCCACACCTACCAGCAGATCCTGATGTCGTTCCGGATCGACACCTGGGAGGGCGAGCTGCTCCGGCAGACCGAGGAGTCGGTGGACGCCGGCTTCTTCCCGCTGGACGCCCTCCCCGGCCAGAAGTCGTTCGTCATCGACGAGACCCTCGCCGACCTCGAGGCGTACGAGGCCACCGGCCGGCTGGTCATGAAGTAGCGTCTGGCAGCGGCTTCACCGCGCCGGCCAGCGCGATCGCCACGCCGAGCAGCACGGCCACCGCGACGAGCCCCTTCAGCACGGTGATGTGGTCGCCGAGGAAACCGATCAGCGGCGGCCCGCCGAGGAACGCGCAGTAGCCGATCGCGGCGACCACGCTGACCCGCGGCGCCGCGCGTGCCGGGTCGTCCGAGGCGGCGCTCATCCCGACCGGGAAGCCGAGCGAGGCGCCCAGCCCCCAGAGCAGGGCGCCGGCGAAGGCGACCGGGACCGACGGGCCGAGGATGAACAGGGCCAGGCCGGCCAGGCTGATCCCGGCCAGCGCCCGGACCACCGGCACCCGGCCGTACCGGTCGAGCAGCGCCGGCCCGAACCAGCGGCCGGTCGTCATCGCGGCCAGGAAGACCGCGAACGCCAGCGTGCCCACGGTGGCCGCCGACCCGTACCCGTCGATCATCGCCACGCTGATCCAGTCGATGCCGGCGCCCTCGGTGAACGCGAAGGCCAGCACGAAAACGCCGACCAGCAAGGTGCGCGGCTCGCGCCAGGTGGCGAGCGCACGGGCGAGACCGCCGCCGTCCGGCAGGTCGGCGGCGGGAGCCTCGCCCTCGTCCGGCAGGAACGCCCGTACCGACCAGATGACCACCACGGCGGCGAGCACGGCGCAGGCGACGAGATGCCAGGTCACCGGGAGGTGCAGCGCCACCGCACCGGCCCCGGCCAGCGCGCCGGCCACCGTGCCGACGCTGAACCCGGCGTGAAAGCGCGGCATGATCGCCCGGCCGAGCTTGCGCTCCACCATCGCACCCTGCACGTTCATCGCCACATCCCACGCGCCGTTGGCGAAGCCGAGGCAGAGCAGGCCGACGACCACCGGCACCACCCCGAGCAGGTAGCCGACGCCGACGCCGCTGAGCGCGACACCGAGCAGCGCCGCCATCGCGATGACCGTGCGGCGCGAGCCGAAATGCGCCACCATCTGCCCGGCCAGCAGGAGCGACACGATCGACCCGGCGGCGATCGCGAGGAGCACCAGGCCCAGCCGGGACGGAGTGAGCCCGAGCTGGTCGCGGACGTGCGGGATCCGCGTCGCCCAGGTCGCCATGGCGAAGCCGGACAGGATGAAGGCGACGTAGACGGCGCGGGTCGCGGCCCGCACCCGCGGTGCGGTCTCGACGGTGGTGCTCACGGGGCAACTCCCAGGAAACGGGCGACGATGGTGCGCGTCTCGGCGCGGCTGAAGGTGGCGGTGGACAGGGTGACGTGCATGACGAGGCCCTCGATGAGCGCGTCCACCCCCCGCGCGGTCACCGGATCGACGAATCGCTCCAACACGGCGCGCGACCGGCGCATCCAGTCCTCGGTCACGGCGCGCAGTGCGGGATCCCGCAGGGCGGCGAGATACAGCTCGTACGCCACCTGCCAGTCCCGGGTGCTGCCGCCCGCCTCGCCGTTGATCAGGGTGGTCACCGCGTCGACGAAGCCGGCCATGTCCCGTACGCCGTCGAAGTGGGCCTCGTAGCGCGGCGACATCCGCTCGGCGTGCCGCCGGAAGGCCTGCGCCAGCAGGTCGTCGAGGCCGTTGAAGTGATAGGTGAGCGAGCCGAGCGGCACGTCGGCGGCGGCCGCGATGCGCCGGCTCGTGGTGCCCGCCACCCCGTGCTCCGCGATCACCTCGATCGCGGCGTCGACGATCCGGCTCTTGCGCTCGGGGTCGTAGCGGCGCTGGGCCCGGACGACCGGCGTGGTGGTCACGGCTCGACCGCCCGGATCACCCGGGCCGGGTTGCCGACCGCGACCACGTCGGGTGGCAGGTCGCGGCTCACCACCGCGCCGGCACCGACCACCGTGTTGTCACCGATCGTCACGCCGGGAAGGACGATCACGCCGCCGCCGAGCCACACGTTGTGGCCGATGGTGATCGGGCGCGCGGCCTCCCACTTGTCCCGGCGGAGGCCGGCCGCGACCGGGTGCAACGCGGTGAGCAATTGCACATTCGGCCCGATCTGCACGTCGTCGCCGATCGTCACGGTCGCCACGTCGAGGCTGACGAGGCCGAAATTCGCAAACGTCCGGGCGCCGACAAAGGTCTGGTAGCCGTAGTCGCAGCGGAACGGCGGCCGGAGGTCGCTGCCCTCGCCGAACCCGCCGAGCAACTCGGTGAGCAGCTCACGGCGCAGGTCGCCGTCGACCGGGTCGGCCGAGTTGAGGCGGTGGGTCAGCGCCTGCGCGCGCATCGCGTCGCGGCCGAGCTCGGGGTCGTCGGCGAGGTAGAGCTCACCGGCGAGCATCCGTTCGCGCATGGTCCGGGTGTCCATGCGTACGATCGTACACATGCTATGTACGTTCGTACACAGGACCGTGCATAGACTTCGCTCGTGATTCACGAGCAACAATGGGATGTCGCGGTCGTCGGCGGCGGGCCCGCCGGGCTGGCCGCCGCGCACGCCGCGGTCACCGCGGGCGCGCGCACGATCGTGCTGGAGCGCGCGGCACATCCCCGCTACAAGACCTGCGGCGGCGGCCTGATCGGCACGTCGCTGGCGATCGCCGGGCCGCGCATCGAGGTGCCCGGCCGGGACACCATCGACAAAATCACCTTTACCAGCAACGGGCGCCGCACCTTCACCCGGCATTCCCGCCGACCGTTGCTCACCCTGGTCCGGCGCGACGACTTCGACCATGCCTGGTACGAGGCGGTGCTCAAGGCGGGCGCCACGGTGCGGCAAAACTCGCAGGTACGCGGCATCACGCAGGACGACGACACGGTGACCGTGACCCTCGCCGACCACACCGAGATCACTGCCAAGGTGGTGATCGGCGCCGACGGCTCGGCCGGGATCAGCTCCCGGCACGTCGACGTCGCGCTCGACCAGCAAGATCTCGGCCTGGAAGTGGAACTGGCCGCCACCGAGGAGGACCGCGCGGCCTGGCGCGGCCGGGTCCTGCTCGACTGGGGGCCGTTTCCCGGCTCGTACGGCTGGGTGTTCCCGAAAGATGACGAGCTCACCGTCGGCGTCATCATGACCAAGGGGCATGGTGCCGAGACCAAGCAATATCTGAGCGACTTCGTCGCCCGGCTCGGCCTGTCCGGTCGCCGGGTGATCCGCGACTCCGGCCACCTGACCCGCTGCCGCCGGCCGGACTCCCCGCTGCGCCGGGGCCGGGTGCTGGTCGCCGGGGACGCGGCCGGCCTGCTCGAACCGTGGACCCGGGAGGGGATCAGTTACGCCCTGCGCTCCGGTTCCTGGGCCGGCGAGATCGCGGCGGCGGGGACGGACCTCGCCGCGTACGAGCGCCGGGTCACCGACGAACTCCGCCCCGAGATGGTCGCGGGCCGGCGGCTGCTGGCCCTCCACGCCCGGCACCCGGCGCTGGTCCACTTCGCGATGGCGACGCCGGTGGGCTGGCGGGCGTTCCAGACCTTCTGCCGCGGCGAACTCTCGATGGCCCGGGTGATCCGCCGACCCGCCATCCACCTCGCGGTCGCACTGCTCGACGGCTCCCGCCCGACCTAGCGCCCAGCCCGCGCGCCCGCGCCTGGCACCTCAGCGCGCGTCCGGGGTCTAGATCAGCGGGAACAGGGCCAAGGCGCCCATTGCACCGGTGCGGCGAAGCCGCCGCGGCGGGCCTCGCGCGCGTCCCGGGCGGTCAGCGGGCCCTCGCGGCGGGCGTCGACGCCGACACCGATCAGCCGGGTCTCGAACCAGGAGCCGCCGACGCCCCGCCGGACCCGCTCCCAGAGGCCACCCTCCACCAGGGCAGCCGTCTGCGTGCGCAGCAGCCGGGCAAGATCCGCGGGATCCTCGGCGCAGTCGTCGCAGCCGCATGCCGGCAGCGTCTCGGCCCACCACCGCCCGAGGCGCACGGTCAGCCCGGGAAACTCGGTGAAGGCGATCGCCAGCGGACCGGCCGCCGGCGTACGCGGAATGAGCCGCACCATCCGCACCAGCGCATCCTCGGCTCCGAGCAGCTCCTTGCTCTCCCGACGCTCCACCATGTAACGCTCGGTGAGCTCATCCAGGAGTTCCTCCGCCGCTTGGTGCAGCGCGGCGAAGCGCTCGGTGTCAGTGGCGTGCGGGCCCGGCCTCACCACCGCAGTATGCCGCTCTCGACCCGCGGTCAACCAGGTGATGAGGAATAACCGGCTTCATACGAAATCGAATTCGCCGTTCTGCGCACCGCTGACGAAGGCCGCCCATTCGGCCAGACTGAACTCCATCGGAGTAATTTCCGGGTTCTTGGAGTCGCGGAGCAGGACGCGATCTCCGTCCCGGGTGACCTCGACGCAGGTGTCGGTGGCGCAACGCGATGATCGGAGCCAGTGCAGGCGGTTCGTCGGCTTGGTCATCTTCGTACCTCCGTGACGGTTCCCGACATCCAAGGTAAGGGACTGTCACGAATCGCGTCACGAGCCGTCGTGAGTGAAGACGACCGAACGCGGCATTCACCCACCACTGGGCCCTATCGCGCAGGTGATATGGGACTTATATCCACATTTGTCGCATGTGCAGTGAGCGACCGTTCATCCGCCCTGCGGCTCAAACCGACACCGAACCGACTCGGAGCCAGTTCGAGGCCGCAGGGCGGCGGTCACGAGCCTGGAGCTTAAAAACTGAACTCGCCGGCAGCGACACCCTCCACGAAGGCAGCCCATTCCGCCGGGGTGAAGGTCAGCGGGGCGTGCTCCGGGTTCTTGGAGTCACGCACCATGTACTGACCGTCGACCTTGGCGACCTCGACGCAGGTGCTGCTGCCGCACCGGCTGCTCTTGTGCCACTTGACCGAGTTGGAGTTCATCGTTGATCTTGCCTTCCACACAAAGGAACCCGCAGCCCGTTGGTGAGCTGCGGGGGGTCAAAAGTAATGCTAAGTGTTTCCTCGGTCGCGGATCTGCGCTTCCAGTTCTTTGATGCGGCTGCGCATGAAGTCGATTGTGTCTTCTTCGGTCGCCGCGACACGCCAGATTTTGTCGAATCTTTCATGGTGACGCAGGGTGCTTGCCCCACCTTCGATGATCTCATCCAGCAGACCCGTCTCGCGATAGAGCACGTCACTGCTCGGATCGCCGGCCCTAAGGGTGAGCAGGTCGAAGGTGGCATTGTTGGTCACCGCCGAGTACGAGGAGAACGGAATCATTCGTACCTTGATCTTTCCGGCGGCGGCCAGGTCATGGACGTCCCGCAGTTGCTCGACAAAGACGTCCGGGCCACCGAGGGGGCGACGGAAGACCGACTCGTCGAGGAGCGCATAGATCCGTAGTTCACCCAGCCGGGACAGGACTGCGTCCCGCCTGCGCTGACGTGCCTCGGCGCGATAATGCCGCGTCTGCGATGGAATATCGCTGTCCTGGTAAATCGCGAGATTGGCACGCGTATAAGCCGGGGTCTGGAACGGCCCCGGCATGAAGAACACCTGGTAATAGCGAATCTCGTCGGCCTCGGCCTCATACTCGATGAGACGCATGAGAGGCTCGGTCATGTGTTCCCGGAACTCCGGTCGCTGATACCACGCCGTACGTTGCCGACTACGCGCGACCTTGGCGAAGGCGAGCAGATCGGCAACCGTCGTGCGGTCCTTGATATTTAGCAGCGTCAAAAGCGGCCGAAGGTCGTTCGGCGAGATGCGCACATCGCCGTTTTCGATGCGGATGACTTTGCTGAGGGACCACTCCATCTGCTCAGCCACTTCCAGCTGAGTCAGATTGGCTGCCTCCCTCGCCTCACGCAACGCCAGGCGTAGATGCCGGCGCGCGACGGTCGGCGAGATGTCCTCGGCCACGATCCTCTGTCGATCCTTCATCGTCGAAGAAATATCAACATGCCACCTCGCTGACTGCTACGGCGCAGTCAGCGAAGTGGCATCATGCTACCCACTGTCCTATCAAAACGATGAGCCCGCCTTCAGGTGTTTCCCAAAACGAGACTTGTCACGGTCCGCTGTCCTAGTGTGATCATCACGCGGCCACGGAGCGTGGCCGCTCCGCGATCACCGGGCTGCTTTCCAGCACCCGACCCAAAGCCCGCGTGACTTGGTGGAACGTCGTCGTGTCCCAGGCCGTGTAGATCGTCACGCGCCGCCCGCCGAAGTTCGCAATCAACTCCCAGTGTGAACCAGTGCGATACCGAAGTATGGCCAGCGTCACTACGAGTGCTGCCACCCCAACGAGGGACAAGCGTGCGGTCGCGGAGGTCAGAATGGCGTATCCGGGGGCCAGAACCAGTGCCGTCGCGGCGGCTGCGGCCGCGGTGGCCGGCGCCCAGGCGCCCTTGACCTTGCGGCGCGTGATGTGCGCGTCACGCAGGTCGGAGACGGCGAAGATGCGCGGCGTCTCGGCCAGCCAGACGAACTGGCTTGCGGTGATCAGAGCGTCGGGGCCGCGATAATAGATACGCATTTGCATTTCCCCCTTTCGGCAGCCGGCGAGAAAGGGAAGGGCCGCGACGCGACTCGAGAGAGAATCCCACCTCGCTTGGAGAGCGGCCAAGGAAGGCGATAACGGCACCCGGTTGCCGCCGGGTGCCGTTCGCGTGCTCCCCCCTTGCAAATCCCACCCTCTGGTGACTGTCTGCTGTTAGTAGAGCATGGCCACCAGTCTCACCGCTACTGGTCAACCTGCTATCTGGCAGATTGCGAACAAGCCGCTTCAGGCCGCGGCGATGTCGTCCCAGGTGGAGGGCGGCGGCGTGTTCTCGATCGCCCGCAACAAAGCGCGGCTGACCTGGTTGAACACCCGAGCGTCGGAGGATGCGTACAGGGCCACGGCCGAGCCGCGATAGTCGGCGCGCAACTCGTAGCGGCGCGGCCGGTGCCGCCACCGCACCACGCCACACCCCAGAGCGATCACCGCGACCGGCAACGCGGCGAGCGCGGGCCACGGCCCGCCGAACCCGTAGACGACGGCCACGGCCGCCAGCGCCGCGGCGGCGGCCGCCAGGAAGGTGCCCGCGCCGTCGTACTGGTCGGGAGCGATGCACACATTGCGTAGATCGCAGATGGCGTACGTGCCCGGCGCATCCCCTCGCCGGATGAAGAGTTCGCTGGTCACCACGGCATCGGGGCCCTTGTAATGGATTCGCACGGCAAACCCCCTTCCCGCACTCCTTGCAAGGAGGGGAACGGCGAGCCACCATTGGCGCAGAGAGAATTCCCCAGCCTCGCTCGTGTTCGAGCGGCCGGCCGCGAGCCACGTAGCGCGAGGGCCGACCCGGGACGCAGTTGCCGGGGCGACAACGGCACCCGGTTGCCGCCGGGTGCCGTCGTGTTCCTCCGTCAAGCTTCGCCCTTATTCTCTACAGTCAGTAGAACACGCCATACGGCGAACCGCCATACTGCAATCTGCCATGTCGCAGGTTGCGAACCGGCCGACAAGCGGCTGAGGCGGCCGTCACTATGACCGGCATGCGGCGTTTCATTGACGAACGGGCCGGGTAGGCCACCGTCGGATGCCACAGTCGAACCTGTGATTCCCGCAGGTGGAAGGGCGATGCCCGGATGGAGAGCCGACTGAAAATCGCGGGCCAGGCGGTACAACCCATTTTGGTGATGTTCCCGCTCGGCCTGTTCGCCATGGCCGTCATCTTCGACGTCGCCGACCTGCTCGGCGGCCCCGACGTCCTAGGTGCACTGGGCTTTTGGAACGTCGTGGCCGGCCTGGCCGCCGGCGTCCTCGCCACCCTCGCCGGGGCCATCGACCTGGCCTTCGTCCGCCGCACCGTCGCCAAGCGGCTCGGCGTGCTGCGCGTACTGCTCAACATGGGTGTCCTGATCCTGTTCGCGGTCATCCTGATGGTCCGCGTCGGCGACCCGGACCGCGCGGCCGGCGTCGGCCTCTTCCTCCTTGAGGTGCTGGCCCTCGGCCTGGCCGGCTTCGGCGCCTGGTTCGGCGGCGAACTGGCGAACGGGCGCACCCCGGCGTTTGCCCGCGCGGCCGTGGGTAATCGGGGTTATTGACCCGGCACTCACCCAACGGAAGGGGACGACAGCATGACCACCTCCATCCCGGGCAAGCGCGTGGCCTTCCTCGCCACCGACGGCGTGGAAGAGGTCGAGTACACCGAGCCGCGCAAGGCCGTCGAGGCCGCCGGCGGCACCGCGGAACTGGTCTCGATCTCCGACGGCGAGATCCAGGCGGTCAACCATCTGGACAAGGCCGGCAAATACCGGGTGGACAAGACGGTCCAGGACGCCGACCCCGGCGACTACGACGCCCTGGTGCTGCCCGGCGGGGTCGCCAACCCGGACTTCCTCCGAATGGACGCCGACGCGGTGCGCTTCGTCCGCGACTTCGTCACCACCGGCAAGCCGGTCGCGGCGATCTGCCACGGCCCGTGGACGCTGGTCGAAGCCGGTGTGGTCAGCGGCCGCACCATGACCAGCTGGCCGAGCCTGCGCACCGACCTGGCAAACGCGGGCGCCACCTGGGTGGACGAACAGGTCTTCGTCGACAACGGCCTGGTGACCAGCCGCAAGCCGGACGACCTGCCGGCCTTCTGCCAGGAGATGCTCACCGAGATAGCCAAGGCAGGCTGACCAACGCAGAAACCCCAGGTCGTTGACCTGGGGTTTCGTGTGGAGCCGCCTGACGGAATCGAACCGTCGACCTACGCATTACGAGTGCGTCGCTCTAGCCGACTGAGCTAAGGCGGCAACGAGAAACAAGTGTACGGTATCGGCCCGCGGCGGCCCGCCGGGGTCCGGCCGGAACCGGACAGCTTCTTGTCGTACGGCGGGACTAATGTGCCTTGCGTGACCGACGATCACTCCCCGCATCATCGGGTGGAGCATGTCACCCCCGCCCGGCCGCGCAGCATGGATCCGCAGGAGCTCGGCTTCACGCCGCAGCGCGCGGTCGGCTGGCTGGCGCCTCTGCTGCTGCTCAGCACGGGGCTGCGCACGCTGCTGGCGATCCTGTTCGGGGCCTATCTCGACAAGCGTGAGCTGCAAAACGCGTTGGACGGTGGCTGGTTCGACCACTCGGCCACCGAGGACGGCGAGATCTGGCTCGACTACGTGGCCGACCTGGGCGACGGGTTCCACGCCACCTACTCGGTGGCCTACCTGCTGGCCCAGCCGCGACTCGAGGTGGGCGACGCCTCCCTGCCGCGGGGCCGGCTGCTGCTCATGGGCGGTGATCAGGTCTATCCGCTGGCCAACGGCAACGGCTACGAAAACCGGATGAAGGGCCCCTACCGGGCGGCCCTGCCCGAGCCGCCGCCGGGCGCACCTCGGCCGACCCTGTTCGCGCTGCCCGGCAACCACGATTGGTATGACGGTCTCACCGCCTTCCTGCGATTGTTCGCGCGGCGGCGGGACGGGCGCATCGGCGGCTGGCGCACCGAGCAGCGCCGATCGTATTTTGCGGTCAAGCTGCCGGCGAGATGGTGGCTGTTCGCGATCGACGAGCAGTTCGGGGCGTATATCGACGATCCGCAACTGCTCTACTTCGAGCAGGCCGCCCGGCACGTCAAGCCCGGTGACCGGGTCATACTCATGACCCCGTCGCCGAAGTGGGTCAAGTCCGTCGACCACCCCGATACCTATGACGCGATCGAGTACTTCATCCGCACGATCCTCGAGCCGACCGGGGCGGCGGTGCGGGTGCTTCTCTCCGGCGACCTGCACCACTACGCGCGATACAGCGGGCCCGACCGCGAGCTGATCACCTGCGGCGGGGGCGGGGCCTACCTGCTCGGCACCCACCAGCTGCCCGACAAGATCACTGTGCCGCCGGAGGGCACGCTGACCCGCAACCGGAGCCGCAGCCAGCGCTACGACCTGCTCGGGTGCTATCCCGACCCGGCGACCTCCAGGCGGATGAGTCTGGGCGTGTTCGGCCGGGTGCCGACCCGCAATCCCGGCTTCGCGACCATGCTGGGCCTGATCCAGACACTGACCGTTCTGGCCATGGCCGGGGCGGCCAGCGAGGGCGGCATCTTCCAGCGTCTGTTCAGCATTCCGCTGGTCATCATGCTCGTCGTGATCATATTGGGCAGCGTGGCCTTCGCCCAGCCAGGCGCCAGCAAGACCACCAACTCGAGACGTTGGATCCTCGGCTTGATGCACGGCTTCGCCCAGATCGGGCTCGCGGCCGGCGGCACGTGGGTGTGGCTGCAACTGCCGTTCCACGACTGGACCTGGCCGGGCCCGCTGGTGGTCGCGGCGGTCGTCTACGGTCCGGTCATCGGCTTCGTCTCGACCCAGCTGTGCGCCCTCTACCTGTTGATCGCGAGCTACTTCGACGTCAACGTCAACGAACTCTTCGCGGGCCAGGGCATCGAGGACGCCAAAAGCTTCCTGCGCATGCACATCTCCGCCGACGGTACCCTGACAATCCACCCGATAGGCGTGGAAAAGATCTGCAAAGACTGGACCCCCGACCCCGACGGCGCCCCCGACAGCTCCTGGCTACGGCCCCGCCGCCCGCTGACCGCCCACCACATCGAAAAACCCATCGTCCTGCGCTGAACACGTAGCCATTGGCTCGGCGCGCAACTTTGCCGACCGCTTCTGCCCACGCCGACGTCGCCCGGCCCCGGCGTGTGGCATTTCTCCGCGTCGGCGGGGCTCTGGCGTGTCTTCGTGAAGCCGTCCCCACGGGTGTCCGGCGCCGCGGCACGCTTCAGGATTGATCCGCGCGGATGAGGAACCGACGGCCGGTTTGGCCGTGGCATGAGAGATCATTTGAGGAGTTCGTGCCAGAGCCGGTCGGCGGGTCCCTCTGTGCGCCAGCTCCGGACCCGGCGCGCGGCGGCAGATTCCGTTGTTCGCGAGAAAGCGGACCACAGGCCGACGCAGCCGACGGCCCGGCGCTCAGGACCGGTCGGTCCCAATCTCGGGTGGAATCCGTTCGCGGGCCGGTTCTGGGCGATGCACCCGGTGGGCGCACCGGGGTCGTCCAGCCACTGGTAGACGGAGCCCGCAAGGTCGTCGCGGCGGTGGGCGTGGAAGAGCGCTGCGTCCGGAAGCCCGGTGCCGCGACCGCAACGGGCAACGTTCAGCTCTTGAGGGGCTGTTCGGCGCGGCGGGCCGTCGCCGCCACGACGACGGCCGCGGTGACCAGCAGGCAGACGGCAAGACCCAGTGCGAGGCCCGCCGGCTGATGCAGGGTCCACTGCGGAATCTTGCGTTGCGGCACCACGACCGCTCCCACGAAGGCGCCGAGCAGTCCGAAGTACGAGCCGGTCATGAAATTGCGGTGCAACTGCACCCGATGCGTCAGGGCAGCCCACAGCCCGATCGACAGCGTCACGAAGGTGAACACCGACAGGCCGTGGATCCACGAGAAGTGACCCGGCCGCAGCTCCTGGATGAAGAACGAGCTGATGATCGTCCAGTACATCGTGCCGGTCCACACCCGTCCGATCCAGCGGTGGGCCCGGTCGCCCTTGGCTCGGCGGACCAGGTTGTAGGCGCCCAGCGCCATCGAGATCGTGGCGGCCCCCGCATGCAGCGCTATAACAACGTTATTGGCCATAACGTTGTTATAGTCGGTTCCGTGACGCCCGTCAACCACCCCGACCTGCCCACCCGCCTGGTGGATGAGGCCGCCCGCATCCTGGTCGAGGACGGTCCGGGCGGCCTGTCCCTGCGCAAGCTCGCGGCGGCCGCCGGCGTCTCGACGATGCCGGTCTACACGCTGTTCGGCGACAAGGCAGGCCTGCTCGCGGCCATGCACCGGGAGGGCTTCCGCCGGCTCGGCGAGGCGCTCGCCGCGGTACCGGTCACCGACGAGCCGCTCACCGACGTGATCGCGCTCGGCCTGGCCTACCGCGCGGCCGCGCTGGCCAGCCCTCACCTCTACGGCCTGATGTTCGGCCGGATCGCCCCCGGCTTCACGCCCAACCCCGAAGACCGGGCCGCCGCCGATCTGACCTACCGTCCGCTGGTCGAGGGCGTCAAGCGCTGCCAGGCGGCCGGCGTCTTCGCCTCCGGCGACCCCGAGCGGATCGCCCTGCACCTGTGGGCGGTGGCCCACGGCATGGTCGCGCTCGAGCTCAACAACCAGACCGGCGGCGACGACATCTACCTCGAAGCGTTGGGCTACGCGGGCATGCCGTTCCTCGCGTGACCACGGATCTTGCGGAGCTGCTCGGCGTCGCGGCCGTCGAGGTTGTCCGGGTGCCGGCAGATCCATCCGGTCACGTGCCGCGACTCTGGTCAGGTCGGCTTGCTGCGGTACGGCTCGACGAACTTGCGGACGATCGCGTAACTGCCGGTGAAGCCTGACCGGGATCTCTCGATAGAGGTGCTGGCTTTGAGGAGCCTTCGCCGATGCGCCGGGCCAGGTAGTGGGCGGCGGGTTTGTGTTGTTGCGGGTCAGCCCGGCGGCCGGGTGAGGAGATGGAGTTGCACCCAGCTTTCCGTGCGCCAGGGGGCCTGGCCACGGGCGTACAAAATGGGTTTGAAAGTCGCTAGGCGCCGTAGCGTTCGTCGTGGCTCTGGCGGGGGCCGCAGACCGAGGCTCGGCTGCAGGAGCAGCGGGAACCATCGGCGTCCATGCGCACGACGACCGCGTCCTTGGGGACGCTGTGGGCGACCACCCGGCCGTCGCCCTCGGGTGTGGTGACCCTCGTGCCGACGGCGGGGGCCGAGGCCTGGAACTTTTGGTAGAGCGGGTGCTCGTATTTGAGGCAGCACATCAATCGGCCGCAGGCGCCGGAGATGCGCAGCGGGTTCAGCGGGAGGTCCTGGTCCTTGGCCATGCGGATGGTGACCGGCTCGAAGTCGGTGAGGAACGTGGCGCAGCACAGGTCGCGGCCGCAGGAGCCGATGCCGCCCTGCACGCGGGCCGAGTCGCGGGCGGAGAGTTGGCGCAGCTCGACGCGGCAGTGCAGGGTGGCGCCGAGATCGCGGACCAGGGAGCGGAAGTCGACCCGGTGCGGCGCGGTGAAATAGATCGTCGTACGGGGTCCGCCGGAGCCGGCCTGGTCGAGCACGTGGTCGACGGCGACGACCTTCATCGGGAGCTCGTGCGACTTGATCAGTTTCTTGGCCGCGACCTTGGCCTCGGCCTTGCGTTTACGCAACAGATCGTCGCGTCGCAGATCGTTGTCGTCGGCGAGGCCGGCGACCTTGGGGAAGCCGACGGTGTCCTCATCCACCCACTGCGCCGCCCAGACGCACTCCGCCACCTCGGGGCCGTCGTCCGTGGGCACGAGCACACGGTCGCCGACCCGGGGCGAGAACTCGCCCGGATCGAGGTAGTAGAGGCGGCCGTACCGGTTGAAGCTGACCGCGCACAGCATGCCCATG
>Ga0070668_100000393_pt1 | contig 29016 bp, 28 predicted proteins | sample KBSS43metaG_FD_64661 | JGI IMG/M metagenome (GOLD analysis project Ga0070668, IMG submission 64661) | Switchgrass rhizosphere microbial communities from Kellogg Biological Station, Michigan, USA - KBS S4-3 metaG | ecosystem: Host-associated > Plants > Roots > Rhizosphere > Soil ...
CCGCCGGTGAGGATCTTCGCCTGGACGCCCGGCGGAAGCGCGAGCTCCCGCGCCGGGTCCGGGCGGTCGTCGACCAGCAGCAGCTCCACCGGCAGCGGCGCCGGTGCGCCGGCGGCCAGCGCACCGAGCAGCGCGGCCAGGCTGGGCCGGCCCAGGGTCGGTACGACCACCGAGACTCCGGTCATCGGCCGCCGCCGAAGGCCGTGGCGCGGTGCACCGCGAACGGCCCGAGGGCCAGCAGGTCCACCGGGGCGGAGCCGAACAGCTCCATGGCCTCGCGCGGGGTGTCGACCATCGGGCGCCCGGCGGTGTTCAGCGAGGTGTTCACGACCACCGGCAGGCCGGTGAGCCGCTCGAACTCGGCCAGCATCGCGGCGACCAGGGGCTCCGACTCGCCGTGCACGGTCTGCACCCGGGCGGTGCCGTCGACGTGCGTGACGGCCGGGATCCGATCGCGCCACCCGGCTTTGACCCGGTGCACGAAGAGCATGTACGGGCTGGGGCAGACGCCTTCGAAGATGTCGGCGAACCGTTCGGCGCGCACCATCGGGGCGATCGGGCGGAACTGCTCGCGGCCCTTCACGTCGTTCATCCGGGTCTGCGTGGCCGCGTCCCCCGGGTGGGCGAGCAGCGACCGGTGGCCGAGCGCGCGCGGCCCGTACTCGCTGCGGCCCTGATACCAGGCGACGATGCCGTTGCCGGCCAGCACCCGGGCCGCCTCGGCGGCGATCGAGCCGGGCCGGGTGTAGGGCAGCGCGGCCCGGCGCAGCTCGGCCTCGAGCTCGTCGTCGGACCAGCCGCGGCCCAGCGCCGCGGTGGTGAACGGGATCGCCTGCCCGGCGACGGTCAGCGCGGCGCCCAGCGCGGTGCCGGAGTCACCGGCCGCGGGCTGCACCCAGACCCGTTCGAACGGTCCCTCGGCGGCGATCCGGGCGTTCGCGACGCAGTTGAGCGCGGTGCCGCCGGCCATGGTCAGGGTCGCCGGCCCGCCGGCCGCCTGGTGGGTCCACCGGGCCAGGTCGAGCAGTACCTCCTCGAGCCGGGTCTGCACGCTGGCGGCGAGGTCGGCGTGCGCCTCGGTCATCTCGCCGTCCGCCGGGCGGGCCTTGGCGAGGGCGTCCCAGTCGACCCGTTCGACGGTGAAGCCGCCGTCATCGGTGGCGCGGACCAGCTCGCGGAACAATCCGAGAAACTTCGGCGTGCCGTACGAGGCGAGCGCCATCACCTTGTACTCGTCGCTGGAATGCTGGAAGCCCAGGTGGCGGGTCAGCTCCTCGTAGAGCAGCCCGAGCGAGTGCGGCAGCTCCTGGCAGCGCAGCACCTCGAGCCGGCCGCCGCGGTAGGCGCCGGCCAGGTGGCTGGCCACCTCGCCCCGGCCGTCGAGCACCAGGACGGCGCTGTCCTCGGCGACCGACAGCCCGGCCGAGGCGGCGTGCGCGACGTGGTGCGGCACGAAGCGGACCTGCTCGGGGTCGAGGCCGGGCAGGGCGGCGGCGAGAAACTGCGGCGCCCGCCGTGCGTAGTCGACGCGCAGGTGGTCCCACGGGTCGGCCAGGCCGAGGCCGGCCGCGTCCCGGCTCAGCCCCGGGTCGAAGGAGTACGCGACCGCGTCCAGGTCGTCCGGGCGCAGGCCGGCCGACTTCAGGCACCACGCGGCGGCCAGCTCCGGGAGTTCCCAGGCGGCGAACGGGACGGGCCGTTTGCCGTGCTTGCGACGGCTGAACCGCTCCTCCTCGGCCGCGGCCACCACGGTCCCGTCGACGATCAACGCGGCCGCCGGATCGTGGAAGATCGCATTGATTCCCAAGACACGCATGACGCGGCGGGTACCCCTCGATCAGCGACCTATTCGCTTGATCATCGACTTCTCCAAAATCCTCACCCATCACTAGCTGGACTGATAGCTACTCCTATCCGGACCGATGAGGTTTGGGATCGTTGTCACGGGGCAACCGCCCGGCATGTTCAAAGTGCGACAACTCGTGGCCGGCGCCTGGAGCGAGGGCGGTTCGGGCCGCACCCTGACCGTGCTGAATCCGGCCGACGACACCCCGGTGACCGTGCTGGGCGTAGCCGCCGACGAGGACGTGGCGGCGGCGGTCCGGGCCGCCCGCGACGCGGCGCCGGAGTGGGCCCGCACCGCCCCCGCCGCCCGGGCCGCGGCGCTGCACGCGGCGGCCGCCGCGGTCGAGGCGGCCGCCGGCGACCTGGCCGAGACAATGAGCGCGGAAATGGGCAAACCGGTCGACGAGGCCCGCGACTCGATCACCGCGGGTGTCGGCACGCTGCGGCAGTACGCCGAGCTGGGCCCCGTGCATCGCGGCCGGCAGCTGGCCGGCGACGACGACGCCATCGACCTCATGGCGTACACGCCGCGCGGCGTGGTCGCCGTGATCACCCCGTGGAACGACCCCGTGGCGGTGGCCGCCGGCCTGCTCGGAGCCGCCCTGGTGACCGGCAACACGGTGGTCACCAAGCCGAGCGAGCGCTCCCCCGCCACCGGATGGCGGCTGGTCGAACTGCTCGCCCCGCACTTCCCGCCCGGGGTGCTCAACCTGGTCAACGGCGACGGCGCGGTCGGCGCCGCACTCGCCGCACAGCCGGTCGACGTGGTGGCGCAGGTCGGCTCGACCGCGACCGGCCGCTCGATCGCCGCGGCCTGCGCCCGGACCGGCGCGAAGGCGCTGCTGGAGAACGGCGGCAAGGACCCGCTGATCGTGGACGCCGGGGTGGACCCGGGGTGGGCCGCGGAACAGGCGGCGCTCGGGGCGTTCGCGAACGCCGGGCAGATCTGCGTGGCGGTCGAGCGGATCTACGTGCTGGCGGAGGTCGCCGCGGAGTTCCTCGACCGGCTCGCCGCCGAGGCGGACAGCTGGGCCGGCCGGATCGGCCCGCTGGTCGACCGCCGGCTCCGCGAAACGGTCGACGAGCAGGTACAACAGGCGGTCAAGGAGGGCGCGCGGGCGCTGCGCGGCGGCGCCGTGCCGCTCGGGGCGGGCGCCTACTATCCGCCCACCGTGCTGGCCGGCTGCACCGACGAGATGGCGGTCATGCGCGAGGAGACCTTCGGCCCGGTCGCCCCCGTGGCGACAGTTTCGTCCTTCGACGAGGCGCTGCGGCGGGCGGCGGACTCCCCCTACGGATTGGCGGCCACCCTACTGACCAGCTCGATGAGTCACGCCCAGCGGGCCTGGCGCACCCTCCCCACCGGCACCGTCAAAGTCAACGCGGTCTTCGGCGGCGCCCCCGGCGGCGCCGCCCATCCCCGCCGAGGCAGCGGCCACGGCTTCGGATACGGCCCAGAACTGCTGGACGAAATGACAGCCACCAGGGTCGCTCACCTACAAGCCCCACCCACCGGCTGGTAACGCCCCAAGATCCCAATCAGCCGACCAGCACCGCACCACCCAACCTCGCAAAGCAAAGCCCACGGCTTTCAGCCCCACCCACCAAGATCACAAGCAGCCGGCCAACACCGCACCCCTCCCCACCCGATCTTGTGAAGCACAGCCCACGACGGCGAGCTCGCTCGTCAAGCGGACGGTGGGGTGCTCGCCAAGCGGCGCAAGCCCGTCTCGATCGTGGCCGGCAGGCGGGTGCGGTGGCGCAGTGCCCATGGGAGGTGCGGGAGCACGTCGGCCAGGGCGGCCGGGTCGGCCCGCAGGGCGCCCGCGACCGTGCGGGCCACCACCGCGGGCGGGCGGCGCAGCAGGGCGGTCAGCACCCGGTTGCGGGTCTCGATGCGGGTGCGGCCGCGGATGTCGCGGCCGGCCGGCTCCGGGAAGTGATGCACGGTCAGCTCCGGCACGTAGGACAGCTGCCGCCCCGCCGCGGCCAGGTCCATGGCGAGCAGGGCCTCCTCGCCGTAGACGAACAGCCGCGGCTGGAACCCGCCGGCCGCGAGGAAGGCATCCCGCCGGACCACGACCGCGCACGCCAGGAAGCCGAGCACCGACGGGCCGGCGGCGCCCGGCGGGGTGCCCAGCGGAGCCGCGGCCATGCCGGCGGAGATCGGGTCGAGCCGGCCGGCCGGGCCGATCCGCACCTGGCCGGTGAGCAGCGCCGCCCGTGGGTGCGCCGTCAACAGCTCGGCGGCCCGGGCCAGGGAGCCCGGCGCCCAGTAGGAGTCGTCGTCGGCGAAGGCGACATACGGGGTGCCCGCCAGCTCGACGCCGGTGTTTCGGGCGGCTGCGCCCCGGTTGGCGCGCAGGCGCACCACATCGGCACCGGGCAGGGCGAACGGCTCGTCGGAGGCGTTGTCGACCACGATCACCTTGGCCCGGTGGTGCGGCACGGTCTCGCGCAACCGGGCGAGCCGGTTGCGGGTGGCGACCACCACCGTGACCTCGTCGGTCTCGATCGCTGGCAACGCTTGGCGGACGGCGCCGGCCGGGGAGATCAGCGTCATGGCGCTCGGATACCCGCAACAACCCGCGCCGAACCTGTCCGACGGACCCGGCCGGCTGCCGGGGAGGACGGCCCCGGATCAAGCCGGCTGTTCGGCAGGGCGGCGGAGCAGCGGCAGGGGCAGCAGGCGGCGGCCCTTCGCCCGGGCCAGTGCCAGGCCGCCGGCCAGCGCGGCCGCCGTGGTGACCGCGCCGGCCAGCAGCAGTGCGCCGCGCGGGCCCAGCGTGTCGCAGAGCCAGCCCACCGCCGGAGCGCCGGCGATGCCGGACAGGGCGGAGACCAGGCCCAGCGTGGCCAGCACGCGGCCGCGCATGTCCTCGCGGGTGTCGAGCTGGACGCGGGTCGAGACGACCGTGTCGAAGACCACCGCGCCGGCCGCGATCGGCAGCATCAGGGCGGCGAAGCCGAGCACGCTCGGGGCCAGCCCGGAGCAGAACTGCAGCACGCTGATCAGGAAGCCGGTGGCCAGCAGCACGCGCAGGGTGGACCGGCCGCTGCCGGCCAGCAGCAGGCCGCCCGCCACCGCGCCGGCCGCGAAGACCGTCGAGAGGAAGCCGTACGAGCCGGATGTGCCGTGCAGCGGGCCGGCCACCATGGCGGCCATTGTCACCTGGTAGTTGCGGCCGAGCGAGCCCAGCACGAAGGACAACGCCAGCACGATCAGCACGACCGGCTGGCCGAGGACGTAGCGGAACCCGGCCCGTACGCCGCGGTCGCCGGCCGCTGCGCGGGGCAGCTCCCGCATCTCGCCGGTGCGCATCATCGCGAGGGCCGCGATCACCGCGAGGTACGAGGCCGCGTTGATCGCGAAGAGCGCCCCGGGACCGGTGACGCCGACGAGCACCCCGCCGAGCGCCATGCCGCCGATCCGGCCGGCCGAGTTGAGCACCGAACCGAGCGCCAGGGCCGAGCCGAGTGCCGGCGGCGGCACCAGGGACGAGCCGAACCGGCCCAGCATCGGACCCTCCAGCGAGCCGATCACGCCGGAGGCCAGGGCCACCGCGAAGATCAGTTCCTGGCCGGCGTTCAGGAGCAGGGCCAGGGCCAGCGCCGCCCGCAGCGCCTGGCAGGCGATCAGCAGCGGCCGGGCCGGCAGCCGGTCGGCCAGCGCGCCGCCCCAGCTGCCCAGCAGCAGCACCGGCAGCGCCTGCAGCATGACCACCACGCCCATCGTGGCGGCCGAGCCGGTGGCGGACAGGATCAACCAGTTGAGCCCCAGCACCTGCATCCACGTGCCGGCCACCGAGACCAGGTCGGCGGCGGCCCACAGCCGGTAGTTGCGCTCCTTGAGCGGCGCGAACATCGGAGCCAAGTCGGCGGCACCCCCACAGGCGAGTGGCGCCGCATCTCGGCGCCACGTGCCTGTTCGGGATCCGCCCGGAAACGCTTCGGCCGGGTGACCACCCACCACCCAACAGCAACCGAGACAGTTGTCCTTAGGGAAGTGTTTTGCGCGACGCCGTCCGGGCAACAGGGAACTCGACCGCGCCGAGCTCCGGGGAGGGCCGCACCATGCTGAGCACCGAGGAGATCGAGCCGCTTGAGGATCTGGACAGCCTGGCGGCGACGTACACCGACGCGTGCCGGGACGCGGACCCGTCGACCCGGCTGCGGTTGCGGGACGACTTCGTCGGTCAGGTGCTGCCGCTCGCCCGGCGCCTGGCCCGGCGGTTCCGCGGCCGGGGCGAGCCGGCCGAGGATCTCGAGCAGGTGGCCCGGCTCGGCCTGGTGAAGACCGTCGACCGGTACGACCCGGAGCGGGGCTCGTTCACGGCGTACGCGGTCGTCACCATCACCGGCGAGATCAAGCGGCACTTCCGCAACCACACCTGGGGTGTGCACGTGCCGCGGCGGATGCAGGACCTGAGCCTGGAGATCACGCACGCCACCGCGACGCTGACCGCCCGGCTGGCCCGCACGCCGACCGCCGCCGAGATCGCCGCGTATCTGGATCTCGCCACCGCCGAGGTGCTGGACGCGCAGACCACCGCGGCGGCGTACAGCCCGGCGTCGCTGAACACCCCGGTCGGCGAGGAGGAGGGCGCCGAGCTCGGCGACCTGATGGGTACGCCGGACGAGGACCTGGGCCTGGTCGACGACCGGGCGACGGTGGAGCGGTTGCTGTGCCGGCTGCCGGAGCGCGAGCGGCGGATGCTGGCGCTGCGCTTCTACGGCAACCTCAGCCAGTCGGAGATCGCCGCCGAGCTGGGCTTCTCGCAGATGCACGTGTCCCGGCTGCTGGGCCGGGCGCTGACCTGGCTGCGCGAGGCGATGCTCAGCGACAGCCCGCCGTGCTGGACCGGCGCCGACGACACCGACCACCGGCTGCAGGTCACGGTGGCCTGCCGCAGCGACGCCATCCGGACCGCGGTGACCGGCGAGATCGACCGGGACAACGCCGGTTACCTGCGCGAGGAACTGCTGGCCGCGGTCCGCGCCTGCCTGCCGGCCCGCCGGCTGGTGATCGACCTGGCCGGGGTGCCGCTGCTGGACGCGGCCGGCATCGGGATGCTGCTCGCCGTGCGCGAGGCCGCCCGGGCACGCCACCTGCGGGTGCGGGTGGTGGGCCTGCAGCCGTACGTGGCGAAGATCGTGGCGGTTTCCGGCCTGCGCGACCTGCTGACCGATTAGGCGGCAGTGGCCAGCACGGCCCAGACCACCTTGCCGTCCCGGCTGGGCAGCCAGCCCCAGTGGGTGGCGACGTTGTCGACCAGCACGAGGCCGGTGCCCTTGCGCAGCGGCCCGGTGGGCGGCGCCAGCCGCGGCTCGTCGCCGCTGCCGTCGCGCACCGTGACGTGCAGGTATCGGTGCCGGCGGGCGAACCGCACCGTCATCATCGTGCCGGCGTGCTCGATCGCGTTGGACACGAGTTCGCTGACCACCAGGCTGGCCGGCCCGACCAGGTGCGGCAGGTCCCAGGTCGAACACGCCTCGGTGGCCAGATTACGGGCCTGCCGGACGGCCCCCGCGATGGGCGGCAGCTGATCGCTGATCGAGGACCGCACCGAGCTTCCCCTCCTCTCGGTCGCGAGCAGCGCGTCGGCGACACTGTCGTGCGTCGTCAGCGGGCCGAAGCCACCCCGGTCCAGCAGCGTCCGGGTGGCCGGCCGCGCCGCGCAGAGCGGCACCGGCGTGCCCGGCCAGCGGTCGGCCTGCCGGATCACCGAGGTGAACACCGACAGGGCGGTGGGTTCCACCATTTCCATCGCGGACAGCTCGACCAGCAGCACATCGGGCTGCTCGGCCAGGCACTTGAGCAGAGCGGTCCGCAGGGCCGGACAGCCGTTGAGCCCAAGCTCCCCGCGCACCGAGACGACGACGTACCCGTCCGCCTCGTCGACGGTCCAGCCCAATGGCATGGCCATGGCGCACTTACCCTTCCGTCTGCAAGCCGTGCATGGCGGCGCATGCCCGGCGTGGCCGGGGGCAAACCTCGCCCGTCACGTGGCGGCCTCCATCACGATGATGGCACCTGTCGGCGCCACCCCGGCGCCGCCGCTCACTAGCGGACTGCACGCCACCCGTACGACGATCTGCCGGCCGCGCCGGTTGACCGCCTCCAGCTGCACCTCCTCGATCTCGCCGTCGCCGGCCAGCGCCTGCCGGATCAGCGGGCGCAGCTGATCGACGGGCAGGCCGATGTCGAGGTTGAGCAGATGCTGGCCGATGGTTTCGGCGGTCCGCAGCCCCCACAGGTTTTCCGCCTCCCGGTTCCACACCTGGATCCGCAGGTCCCGGTCGACCACGGCGATGCCGGCCCGCAGTCCGGCCAGGATCGCGTCCAGGAACGCGTTGGCCTGGTCCAGCTCGGCGCTGCTCTCGTGCAGCTGCTCGTTGATGCTCTGCAACTCGTCGTTGGTCGACTGGAGCTCCTCGTTCATCGTCTCCAGTTCCTCGTTGGTGGACTGCAGCTCCTCGTTCGTCGTCTCGAGTTCCTCCACCGTCGACTGCAGTTCCTCGTTGGTGGTCTCCAGCTCCTCGTTGGTCGACTGGAGTTCCTCGTACGCCGCCTCGAGCTCACGGTTGGCGCGTTCGAGGTCGGCGCGCAGCTGGCGGGCGGCGGTCACGTCATGGAAGATCAACGTCACGCCGAGCAGGCCGGCGTCCTGGTCGAAGAGCGGGTTGACCTGGACGTCGAGGTGCAGGATCTCACCGCCGCCACGGGAGTACTCGACGTCGCCCACGTGCAGGGTGCGGCGTTCGACCAGCGCCTGCTCGATGTATTTGCGCAGTTCGACCGGCCGGTAGGAGACGTCGAGATCGCGGAACGGGCGGCCCACGTCGCGCGGCGAGAGGTTGAACAGGCTGGTCGCCTGCCGGTTGGTGAGCGCGACCACGCCGTCGGCGGCGACGACGATCTGCGCCACCGGGCTGGCCAGCAGGGCGGCGATGCGCAACTGGTCGAGACCGACCGGCTGGCCGCGGGGCGGCAGCGGCGGCTGGTCGGCGACCGACGAGCCGTTCGGCGTGAGGATCCGCGGGACCTTGCGGAACACCCGGCGCTTGAGGTCGGCGGGTGTGAACATGGTGCTGTGGCTGAGCAGCATCTCGGCCTTGCCGAGAAAGAGCGTGCCGCCGTCGATGAGCGCGAAGTGGAACCGGGCGAGGATCCGCGCCTGCGTCTCGGCGTTGAAGTACATCAGCGTGTTGCGGCAGGTCAGCAAGTCTATTCTGGAGATCGGCGCGTCCTGCACGAGATCGTTGCGGCCGAAGATCAGCGAGCGCCGCAGGTCCTTGCGGAAGACGTACCGATTGCCGGCCTGCTCGAAGTTGCGCTCCAGCAGGTCCGGCGGGATGGCGGCGACCTCGCGCGCCCCGTACGCGGCGTGCCGCGCCTCGTTCAGCTGCTCCTCGTCCACGTCGGTGGCGTAGATCTTGACCCGCTCCCGGAACTCGTCCGGCCCGAGGATCTCGCCGAGGAGCATGGCCAGCGTGTACGCCTCCTCGCCGGAGGCGCAGCCGGCGCTCCAGATCCGGATCGGGGTGCCCGGCGCCTTGGCTCCGATGAGCGGCACCAGCACCTCGGAGCGCAGATAATCCCACGCCTCCGGGTCGCGGAAGAACCCGGTGACGTTGATCATGATGGTGTTGAACAGACCGGTGAACTCGTCCGGGTGCACCTGGAGGTAATCCAGGTAGTCGGCGAAATCCTCGACCCCGACCTGACTCATCCGGCGTTTGACGCGGCGCATCAGGCTCGACCTCTTGTAACCGGTGAAGTCGAATCCTCGCGCCTCCTTGACATGCGTCAGAAGTGCCTCGAAGTTGGTGTCGACCGGGTCCATCTTGCGCCTTCCCGCGTTGCTCCGGGTGCGCTCACGCTACCGCAGAGCGGGGCTGCGACCGACACTCATTCGGCGTGCGTCGCGCCGGCGGCGCCGAGCCGCTCCAGCAGGCTCCGGATCAGCGTCCCGGCGCTGTCCGCGTCCTCGGCCATCGCGGTGAAGTGGCTGCCGTACCGGTGCCCGGCCCAGCCGCCGGCCATCCGCCGGCTGAGCGCGGACTTCTCCTCGAGCGCGCGCAGCGCCATCCACAATGCCCCCTCGGTGGCCACGGCCTGCTCCGCGAGCAGGCTCTCCGGGGACCACGCGTGCCCGACCCGGCACCGGTAGCGGGGGGCCGGCTGATCGCCGACCTCGACCAGGCTTCCCCCGCAGGTCGGACACCCGTAGCCGGGCGTGTGGCTGGACAGTCCGTCGATCGGGAGGTCGGCGAGGTCGCTGATCGCGATCTCCTGGTCGAGCATCGGGTCCGGCCGCAGCGGTCCCTGGGCGGCCAGCGGCACCGTGGCCAGATGGGTGATCAGCTTGCCGAGGGCGCGGGCGGGCACGATGTGCTCCGGTTCCGGCTCGGCCCGGACGATGGCGGCGGCGGGCATCGAACTGCACAGCGCGTCCTCCGGGCTCTGCACCACCACGACACCGCCGTGGGCGGCCACGGCGGCCGCGCCGGCCGAGCCGTCGTCCCGGCTGCCGGAGAGCACCGCCGCGATCACCCGGGAGCCGGCCGCTCGGGCCGCCGAGCGGAACAGCGGGTCGATGGCCGGCCGGTGGCCGTTCTCGGTGGGGCCCCGGCTGAGCCGCAACCGCCCGTCGAGGACCAGCAGGTGGTGGTCGCTGGGGGCCACGTAGATCCGGCCGGGCTGCGCCGGCCAGCCGTCGACCGCCGCCACCGCCGGCAGCGGGCCGGACCGGGACAGGATGCTGGGCAGGGCGCTCGGTGCCTCCCGCGGCACGTGCAGCACGACGAGCACGGCGGCCGGCAGGTCCTCGGGCAGACCGGCGACGAGCGTGCGCAGCGCCTCGACACCGCCGGCCGAGGCCCCGACGACGATCAGGTCACGATTGATCACCGGGCACCTCCTCACGCCGCGCGCGGTACGGCAGCAGAATGCCCGCTCGCCTGGTGATCAAAACGCCGGTGACCGGACCGGCACGGCACCCTGCCAGTCTCACACCACCGGGTCCCCCTCGGCTACTGCCTGCGTAGCGTAGTCAGCCAAACCCGTACGGTAATTTGTCGCCGCAATTGGTTTCGTAGCGCGGTTGAATACTTACCTAACGTCATACTCGCACGATCAGAACAATGCCGAAGGCTACGACTCCGAGTACTACGCACGTGCGCACTTGAAGAGTTGGGGAATCAGACAACAATCACCTCATGACGTACGGCAAGAAAGACCTGCCTTACCCCTACAGCCAGGACTTTTCCGGCATTGTCACCCGGGTGAAGGGAGTCCGGGAGTCGACCCGCGCCGCGCTGGTCAACTCGTTGAAGGTCGCGTCCTACCTCAAGGCGGGCGCCAACCTGGTCGAGCAGAACCTCGGCAAGCGCGCCTCGTCGACCCCCGGCGGGGACGGCCGCAAGCAGTACTGGTCGGGCCTGAGCTTCCTCACCGAGCGCGCCCTGTCGCGCGAGGTGGCCGATCTCGACCCGCCCTTCCTGCGGCAGAAAGGGGCCGGCCCCTACCGGTCCACCTGGGCGAGTCACGACGACTACCTCAACGACCTGCTCACCTTCCTGTTCCACGCGATGAACTACGACCCGCAGTACGGCGCGGAGCTGGAGACCCGCGGCGACTGGCTGATCACCGACGAGAGCTTCGTCGACGCGGTCGACCGGGCCACCTTCGCGGAACTGCAGGCGATCAGCCGGATGACGCTGTTCCGGCTGCAACTGGTCATGGTGGCCACCGCCGACCGCAACGACGGCATCCACGAGGCCATCGCCAACAACTACGCCGGCGCCCTCGAGCCGTGGAAGAAGATCTACGAGGAGACCATCGCCGCGCGCGGCTACCGGCTGCGCAAGGGCATCACGATGGACCAGTTCGCGAACATCCTGGCCGCCATCACCGAGGGTTTTGCCGTACGTCATCTCGGCGACCCAGCGGCCGCGGTGGCCGGCGACGAACCGGCCGGCAACCTGGCCGGGATGGCCGTCCTCGCCATGATGAACAGCTACCTCGAGCCCGCCGATGAACCAAGTGGCCTGACTCTGCGTGAGTTGTTCGAGAGCAGAGAGTATGCGGCACCGCCCGAGGACGACGGGGGACAGCCATGACCAGCACCACCGAGAGACCGCTGATCCGCCCCGCCAAGGAACCCTCGTGGTGGGAGCGGCAGGGCGACCTGATCATGCGGCGGCCGTTCAACGAGTGGACCTTCACCCACATGAACTGGCTCATGCCCACCGAGCCGGTCCGCCGCGGCGAGACGTACCTGCCGCTGCCCGTCGACCCGCAGCCGCTCGACCTGACCTACCGGTTCGACGACCGCGACCTCGGCCTGGCCGACCTGCACCGGCACACGTTCACCACGGCGTTCCTGGTGCTGCACCACGGCCGGATCGTGCACGAGTACTACCCGGGTGCGTTCGCCGGCCCGCGTACCCGGATGCAATTGTTCTCCATCTCCAAGTCGGTGACCTCGATCCTGATCGGGATCGCCATCGCCGAGGGCGCCATCGGCGACGTCAAGGACCTGCTGGTCGACTACCGGCCCGACTTCACCGGCACGGCCTATCAGGAGACCACGCTGGCCGACCTGCTCGATATGACCAGCGGGGTGGGTGACCTCGAGGCGTGGGACGTGCCGGACAGCGGCATCAAGCGGTTCGAGCAGGCGGTCATGGGCGGCGGCGATGTCGTCGACGTGGTCCGCTCGGCGCTGCGGACGGCGGCGCCCGGCGAACGCTTCAATTACTCGACCTTCGACGCGCAGATCCTCGGCTGGGTGCTGGAGGCGGCCACCGGCATGTCCCTGGCGGAGTACGCGTCGGACCGGCTGTGGCGGCACCTGGGCGCCGACCGCGACGCCTACTACTGGCTGACCCGCGCCCGGCCGCGCACCGCGATCTCCGCCGGCTCGTTCAACGCCACCCCGCGCGACGTGGCCCGGGTCGGCCTGCTCATGGCCGGCGACGGGGTCGTCGGCGGCCGCCAGGTCGTGCCGCGCGAGTGGGTCCAGCGCAGCAGCGGCAGCGACCGGCCGCAACTGGCCGTCGGGGCCCTCGGCCCGAGCGGCTACTCGCATTACGGCTACGCCAACCAATGGTGGACCCTCGGCCCCAGCCGCTTCGACGCCTTCACCGCGCTCGGCGTCCACGGCCAATACCTGTACGTGGACCCAGCCGCCCACGTCGTCATCGTCAAATGCAGCGCCTGGCCCACCCAGGACGACGAGCGCCGCGACCGGGAGACGATCGCCGCGCTGCACGTGGTCGCCGACCATTTCGCCTGCGCCCGCTGATCCGCATTCTTCTTTCCGCACAATTTCCGCCGGGCTGAACCGCGCCCGGAAACAGCTCTCGAAAAGCCAAAACCTCGCCGAAAGGATCGATCGATGCACCATGCCCTGCGACGGCCACGGGGGATCTTCTGGATCGCCGCCTGGCAGGTCGTTCTGCTCACCGTCACCGCGGTTCTGTTCGCGGGTTCCCCGGCCGCCGCGGTCACCCTCGCGGGCACCGTGCTCACCAGCACGACCGCGACGCTGCCCGCGGAACTGGCGCCGCTCGCGACCGGTAAGCGCATCTCGTACGTGACCACGTCGGTGACCGGCGGCACGATCACCGCGACCGGTCTCGTGCTCACGCCCAAGACCAACAAGAAGAACCGGATCGTCGTCTGGGGCCACGGCACCACCGGCCTGGCCGACCAGTGCACCCCGTCGGCGAGCCAGGCGGTGTTCTGGGAGGAGGCCCGCGCCGCCATCGCCGACCTGCTCAACCGCGGCCTCACCGTGGCGGCGCCGGACTACCCCGGCCTCGGCACGCCACAGGCCCACCCCTACCTGATCGGGGCCAGCGCGGCCCGCTCCATGATCGACAGTGCGAAGGCGGCCCGGCGCCTGGACACCGCTCTCGGCCTGCAGTACGCGGTGGACGGCCACTCGCAGGGCGGCCAGGGTGCCCTGTTCGCCGGTGAGATCGCCCCGGCGTACGACGGCACGCTCGTGCTGCGCGGGGTGGCGGCGATCGCCCCGGTGTCGAACGCCGACCTGTTCGCGCCGATGATCCCCGGGACGCCGGGCCAGGGCTACCTGGTGATGGGCCTGTTCGGCCTGCGTGCGGTGGACGCGAGCGTCAACCCGAACAACCTGCTGGCCGCACCGGCCCGGCAGCGGTCCACGGTGCTGCAGAGCGGCTGCCTCAACGAGATCCTCGCCGCCTACGCCCCGCTGACCGCGTCGGAACTGCTGGTGGGTGGCGCGCTGCCGAACTCGGTGGTGACCAAGCTGGCCCACTACGACAACCCGGCACAGGCCCCGTCGAGCGCGCCGATCCTGCTGGTGCAGGGCACGGCGGACGAGGCCGTGCCGTACGACCTGACCGCCGGTGCCCTGCTCCCCCAGCTGCAGGCCTACAGCCAGCCGGTGACCTTCGAGACCGTCGAGGGCGCCAACCACGACGGTGCCGTCGTCCAGACCACCGACCTGGTGGCCGACTGGATCGCGGCCCGGCTCCTCCCGTAACACCCCTGAGCTGACGGCGTCCCGCGTGCACCGACCCCCACGCGGGATGCCGTCACCGAACCACCACCCGCCGCCCCACGGGGGGCGGGCGCCCGGGGATCCGCTCCGGTCCCCGGGCGCCCGTTCTTCGAGGTAGCCGATCGGCTAGCCAATTGCCCTCCGCGCCGGTTACCCTCCTGGCACTTGCGCATGTGGGAGGCGCCATGAAGTTGGCCGGAAAGGTGCTGGTCGTGACCGGTGCCGGGAGCGGGATAGGCAGGGCGGTGGCGCTCACGGCGCTGCGCCGCGGGGCGACGGTGGCCGCCGTCGACCTGAACCCCACGACGCTCGACGACACCGCGAAGCTGGCGGCGGGCGGCGGCCGGCTGTCCACCCACCCGCTGAACATCACCGACCGCGACGCGGTCGAGGCGCTGCCCGGCCAGGTCGCGGGCGAGCACGGCGCGGTCGACGGGCTCGTGCACTGCGCCGGCATCATCCAGCCGTTCGTCCGATTGAAGGACCTCGACTACCACACGATCGACCGGGTGTTCGCGGTCAACTGGTCCGGCACGCTCTATCTGACCAAGTCGTTCCTGCCGGTGCTGCTCACCCGGCCGGCGGCGCACATCGTCAACATCGCCAGCATGGGCGGCTTCCTGCCGGTGCCCGGGCAGACCGTCTACGGCGCGTCGAAGGCCGCGGTCAAGCTGCTCACCGAGGGCCTGCACGCCGAGTGCGCGGGCACAAATGTGCACGTCACCGCCGTCTTCCCGGGCGGCGTCGCCACCAACATCACCACCAACTCCGGAGTCGCGATCCCCGGCGCCGCCGCGGGCTCCGCCCAGCGGATCACCACGGCGGAGCGGGCCGCCGCCGACATCCTCGACGGCGTCGAGCGCGACGCGTACCGGGTATTGATCGGCAGCGATGCAAAGATGATGGACCGGTTCTACCGCCTGAGCCCCCGGCGGGCCGCCGGCCTGATCGCCACTAAGATGAAGCAGCTACTGGATCACTGACCCGCCTCCGCCCGGACGATCGAGACCTTCCTCACTGACCCGGCACTCACCGCGTGTGATTGACAGCTTGGGCCAAGGTTCCGGTGTAAAGGTCTACCGGTGATCCGGAGGAAGCGATGAAGTGGACCAAGAAGGCGTCGGCGACGACCGTGGTGCTCGCCGCGGCCGCGTTGGGCGTCCCGCTGGCGATTGTCGAGCTCACCGAGAGCGACGCGGGCCAGTCGGCGGTACGGCCCACGACCTCACCACGCTCGGCGCCACCCTCGGCGTCGGCGGCGCCGCGCGAGACCGAGTCGGCGGCGCCCTGGGTGGGCACCTGGGCGGCGGCCGTGCACAAGAGTGAGGAGAGCTTCGACGGGCAGACCCTGCGGCAGATCGTGCACACCAGCATCGGCGGCGCCACCACCCGGGTCCGGCTCTCCAACGAGTTCGGCGACCAGCCGCTGACCGTGCAGAACGTGCATCTGGCCAAGCACAAGCGCAGCGGCGTGATCGACGCGTCGACCGACCGGACGGCCACCTTCCGCGGCGACACCTCGGTCACCATCGCGCCCGGGTCGACCGCCGTCAGCGATCCGATCGGGTTCGCCGCGGCCGCCGAGACCGAGATCGCGGTGAGCGCCTACCTGCCCCGCTCGACCGGCCCGGCCACCCGGCACAGCCTGGCCAACCGCAACAACTACGTCACCTGGGGCGACCAGAGCGACGCGGCCAACCTGACCGACGCCAAGCCCATCGACAGCTACTACTTCCTGGCCGGCCTCGACGTGCGCAACCCCGCGGCGGCCGGCGCGGTGGTCACCCTGGGCGCCTCGATCACCGACGGCTTCGGCTCGGCCTTCGGCGGCAACCGCCGCTGGCCGGATGTCCTGGCGGCCCGGCTCAACGACTCCGGGCGCACGGTCGGGGTGCTCAACGCCGGGATCAAGGGCAACATGCTCACCAAGGACTGGTCCGGCCAGAGCGCGCTCAACCGCTTCGAACGCGACGTGCTAGCCCAGCCCGGCGTCAAGTGGGTGATCTTCTCCGACGACCCGCTCAACGACCTGGGCGGCGACAACCCGCCCAGCGCCGGCGAGCTGATCGACGCCATGCGGCAGCTGATGACCCGCAGCAAAAGCGCCGGCGTGCAGTTCATCTGCTCGACACTGACCCCGTATCAGGGAGCCGGCTACTGGTCGGAGCGCGGCGAGGCGGCCCGCGCCGAGATCAACGCCTTCATCCGCGGCAAAAACAGCGGCTGCGACGCGGTCGTCGACCAGGACGCGGCGACCCACAACCCGCAGTTGCCGAGCCGCTACCTCCGCGCCTACGACTCGGGTGACCACCTGCACCCCAACGACGAGGGCATGAAGGCGATCGCCAACGCGGTCCGCCTGGAGGCCTTCGGCCCCGCCGCGCCGTAACGCCGCCGCCGGGCGGGGGCCGCGGACCCGGTCACCGCCCGCGACCGGCTGCCCGGCCGGGTGACGGAACCGGGTCGGGCAGGCGGTGTGGGTGCTACCGGCGCGCGGCTGGCGGCTACGCCACGAGGACCCGACCCGGGGTGACGGCGGCCGGAAGGGGTCCTGATGGGTCGACGCGCCATCCTGCTCGCAGCCGTCGCCGCCGGTGTGGCTGGCCACCGCGGCTCAGGCCGGCATCCAAGGCTCGGGCCACAATGACCGAGATGTGACCCGGTTCCCACCGCCGCCGCGCCGGGCCTCAGTTGAAGGGTGGCCGGTTGACGCCGTACCGCGCGTGAATCTGCGACGCCCTGATCTCCGTCCGGGCCACCACCATGGCGACGGTGGTCAGCACCGCGACGACTCCGAGGAATCCCCACCATGGCCGCCCGCCGGGGAATTGGTGCGCGAGGAGGGCGACGAGTCCCGCGGAAACGCCGCCCGCCCCAACCGTGAGCTGCAATTCGTGGAGCAACCGGTGCAGCATTCGGTGGGCGTCGCGATCGGCGCCGAAATGCGACGGCGGCGACCACTTGATCGTGACGGAGAGCCCGGCCGAGGTGAACAACCAGAGCGCGCAGAGCCACCCATTCCAGGCCGGGACGTTGCCGAGGAAGAAGGCGGGCGGTATTTCCAGCCCGGCGATGACGAACGGCAGGAAGCAGTCGAGGAAGGACGGCGCCCACCGGAGCAGGACGCTCATCGACAGGTAGAAGTAGAAGACCGTCACGAACACCAGCAGCAGGCTGACGCTCTGGGCGCCGACCAGCGGCGAGGGATGAGGAAACGTGTTCTGGGCGAGCAGCGCCAGGGCGACGCCCTGGATGATGCTGATGATGGTGATGAAGCCGGACGACGAGACCTGCAGCGAGCGCTGGATCAGGACCTCGCGGCTCAGCGCTTGAATGGCACCGCCGCGCACGGGCCGCTCGAAAGTCGGATAGGGATCGTCCGAGTGATGGATCGACAACTCTTCGGAGCGGCGGTGAAGGCCGACCCGACGCTGCTGTTGGGGGTGGCACTGTTGTTCGGGCTGGCGCTGTTGTTGGGGTCGGCTCTGTTGTTGGGATCGGCTCTGTTGCTGAGGTCGCCGATAACCGCGCCATTCAACCGTCACCCAAGCATCATCCACCATATTGTCAACGCCCGGTGTGACAACTTCAGTGGATCAAGAATCGATTTTCTGATCAAGAGAAAACGGCGAAAAGGCCGGGCGGTACGCATTACCGGCGCCATTCCGTAACCATTTGACTACTGCCGGAATGCGCCCCAGGACACAGGCCGTCAGACCGCGCCCTCCCGGGGCACGGGGACGGGATGCAGATCAGACACAAGCACCTCGACCTGGACGGCATCGGCGTGTTCTATCGGGAGCCGGCCCGGACACCGGCCCCGCGGTGCTGCTCCCACACGGGTACCCCTGCTCGACGGCGGCCACTGGCTGCTGTTGACCAACCTCGACGAGGTCGTGCCGCTGGTGCGCGACTTCCTCGCCCGGGTCCATGCCGGGCCGTAGACATCGTCTACCGAATCCTGTAGACATTGTCTACCTGATCGGAGGACCTTCCTTTGCAGATCGCCATCCTGCTGTACGAGCGTTTCACCGCCCTCGACGTCGTCGGCCCCTACGACGTGCTCGCGCACCTGCCGGGCGCCGAGATCGTCTTCGTCGCGGAACGACCCGGCCCGGTCACCAACGAGGTCGGCACCCTGCAACTGGTCGCCGGCGCCGCCCTCGACGAGGTGCCCCGGCCGGACGTCGTGGTCGTCCCTGGCGGCCCCGGACAGAACGCCCACATGTCCGACGGCCCGGTGCGGCGGTGGTTGCGCCGGGCCGACGAGCACAGCACCTGGACCGCGTCGGTCTGCACCGGATCGCTGCTGCTCGCCGCCGCCGGCCTGCTCGCCGGCCGGCGCGCCACCTCGCACTGGCTGCGCCGCGACGACCTCGTCGGGCTCGGCGCCGTCGAGGTCGGCGAACGTGTCGTCTTCGACGGCAAGTACGTCACCGCCGCCGGCGTCTCGGCCGGCCTCGACATGGCCCTCGCGCTGGCCGGCCGCATCGCCGGGGACGCCACCGCCCAGGCCATCCAGCTCGCCCACGAGTACGCCCCCGAGCCGCCCTACCAGGCGGGCAACCCGGCCACGGCACCCCGAGCCGTGACCGAGGCGATCCTCGCCCGCCGCGCCACGATCGTCAACTGACCGCCGCACGGATCCGCACCGCGCAAGGACCCCGAGGGGGCGGCTGAGCCGCATCGGCGGTCAGGTCAGGAGCGCCACCAGGACGTCCTCGAGCCACTCGGTGAGCTGCTCCTCCGCCCAGCCGCGCTCCTCGATCAGCAGGGCGACCGGGTGCCAGCCGACCAGCGCCCGCAGCGTGTCGGTCGCGCGCTCGACCGTCAGGCCGGGCCGCAGGCCACCGGCGTCGGCGACGGCCCGGACGAACTGGCCCGTGTCGGCGTGCCGGCGGCGCTGGCAATCGCGCCAGGCCTCGCGCAGCACCGGGTCGGTCGCCGCGCCCTCCTCGAAGACCCGGTAGAGCGGGTAGAGCCGCAACAACACCCGGGAGCCGAGCCGGGCGGCGAGCCGGGCCCGGGTCGCCGGGTCGCGGGCGGCCAGGATCTCCCGCATCTCGGGCCGGCCGGCGAGCGCGGCCCGCAAGGCCGCCCCCCGGCAAGGACTCCCTGCTGCTCCGCGACCGGCTCGGCGTCGCGCCGCGGCTGTGGAGCGCCGTCGGCGTGCCGGAGGCGTTCGCCGCGGTGGGCCTGCTCGCCGGGCTCCGGTGGGCGCCGCTGGGCGCCGCGGCGGCGGCCGGTGTCGTCCTCCTGATGGCCGGCGCGGTCGCCATGCACCTGCGCGCGCGCCTGCTCGGTCGCGCCCTCGCCGCGCCGATCCTCATGCTGGCCCTCGCCGCGGCGGTCACCGGGCTCCGCGTCGCGACGGCCTGAGGTAGGAACGAACGCATGCTGCGGATTCCGGAGGACCTCGTCGCGTCGCACACCAGATACTTCGGCGCGGCCGGCCGCCCCTGGCTGGACGCGTTGCCGCAGCTGGTGGCGACCCTGCTGGACCGGTGGGAGTTGCGGCCGGACGGCGAACCGATGTGCGGCGCGGTCGCGCTGGTGCTGCCGGTCCGGCGGGCGGACGGCAGCGGGGCCGTGCTCAAGGCGCAGCCGGTCGACGACGAGACCGCCGGCGAACCGATCGCGCTGCGGGCGTGGGCGGGCAACGGCGCGGTACGGCTGCAGCGGCACGATCCGGACTCCGGTTCGATGCTGCTCGACCGGCTCGACCCGGACCGGTCGCTCGCGGACCTGCCCGACGATCTGGCGGCCCTGCGGATCCTGAGCGAGTTGCTCGTACGGCTGAACGTCGTGACCGCCCCGCCCGGCATCCGCCGCCTGGCCGACGTCGCGGGCGCCATGCTCGACCGCGTGCCGCAGGCCCTGGTCCGGGTGTCCGGCGTGGCCGAGCGCCGGCTGATCGACCGCTGCGCGGGGGCGGTCGGCGAGCTGCTGCCCGAGGCCGGGGACCGGCTGCTGCACTGGGATCTGCACTACGACAACGTGCTCGGCGACCAGGCCGGCCGCTGGCTGGCCATCGACCCCAAGCCGCTCGCCGGGGACCCGGGCTTCGAGCTGCTCGCCGCGCTGCACAACCGGTGGGCGGACGTCGTCGCGACCGGCGACGTCGCCCGGGCGGTCCGGCGGCGGTTCGACCTGATGACCGAGATCCTGCGGCTCGACCGGCAGCGGGCGGCCGGCTGGACCCTCGGCCGCATCCTGCAGAACCTGCTGTGGGACGACGACTTCCTGGAGCCGGACACCGCGATCGCGGCGATGCTGATCGACGCCTACTGAGAGAAGGCGGCCGGCCGGTTGCGCCGGCCACCGGTCGTGGCGAGCATCCGCGACGACACGGCGAGGCGCTTCGCCAGCCCGTACGTCTTGATCGGGCTGCTCGTGACGGTCTCCTTGTAGCGGATCGCCGCCCGGCCGGTGAGGTACCAGCGCCGCGGGGTGTCGTCGGGGTAGGTGAACTGGATCACCGCGTCCGCGCGGCCGAGGCTCACCGGCTGGTGCAGGTAGCCGAAGCGGAACGGCTTGAGCCGCCGGCCGCGCAGCTCACGCGCGATGTTCTCGGCCGCGTGCGCCGCGCTCGGGATGCCGCTCTGGCAGGTGCCGTGGATGACCCCGTACGCCTGCCGGATCGCCGCCGCGTCGCCGATCGCGTAGATCTCCGGGTGCGACACCGACCGCAGCGTGGCGTCGGTGACGATGCGACCGTGCTCGTCCGTGGCGATGCCGGCCTCTGCGGCGAGCGGGGCCACCCGCACGCCGGTGGTCCACAGGACGCCGTCGCCGGCGACGAACTCGCCCCCGGCCAGCTCGACGCCGCCGGGCAGGACCTTGGTGACGCCGGCATCCGCCCGGACGGCCACGCCGAGCCGGTCCAGGGCCGCGGTCAGGTGGGCTCGGGCCCTGGTGCCCATCATCGCGCCGGGCTCGCCCCGGCTCAGCAGGGTGACCCGGCGGCCCGGGTACGACTCGGCGATCTCGGTGGCGGCCTCGATCCCGGTCAGGCCGGCGCCGCAGATCAGGAACTCGCCGGTGCGCCGGCGGGCGAGGTGCGCGGCCAGGTCCTGTGCGCTGCGCGGGCTGTTCAGCGTGAAGGCGTGCTCGGCCGCCCCGGGGACGCGGCCGGTGTCGGTGGTGCTGCCGATCGCGTACACCAGGGTGTCGTACCGCAGCGGCTCGTCCATCGTGGACACTGTGAGGGTTCGCGCGGTGGTGTCGATCCCGGTCACCCGGCCGGGCACGAAGGCGACGCCGGTGCCGGCCACCAGGTCCGCGATGAGGTGCTCGGCGAGCCGCTGGCCGGTGGCGATCTGGTGCATCCGCAGCCGCTCGGTGAACCGCTCCCCCGGGTTGACGAGGGTCACCCGCGCCCGGCCCGTGGCCCGCTTCGCCACGCCGAGGGCCGCCAGCATGCCGGCGTATCCGGCGCCGATCACGACAACCTGCTTGATGTCAGTCATGCCCCACGGACGAGCGGGCCGAGCCGATCGTGAGGTGCCGTGACCGGCGTCACAACGCGGTGAGCTTCTCCGGGTTGCTGACCAGGTGAATCTCCTGGGCCCGCCCGTCGACGAGGTGCAGCACGATGGCCACGACCGGGATCCGCGCGGAGTAGATGACGATGCCCGGCCCGCCGTTGACCTCGGTCACCACCGCGCGCGGCTCGGGCGGCATGCGGCCGGCGAACGTGACGAGTGCCCGCGCCACCAGCTCGATGCCGTCGATCGCCTTGCGCGGCGCCGGGGCCAGGCCGCCGCCGTCGCACACCAGCCGCACGTCCGGCGCCAGCACCGCCATGAGCGCGGTGAGGTCGCCGCCGGTGCTCGCCGACAGGAACGATTCCGTCACCTTGCGCCGGGTCGCCTGATCGGTGTCGTAGCGGCGCCGCCCGCGGCTCACGTGCGCCCGGGCGCGCGCCGCCGTCTGGCGCACCGACTCCGGGCTGCGCTCGACGATCGCGGCGATCTCGGTGTGCGCGTAGCCGAACGCCTCGTGCAGCACGAAGACCGCCCGCTCGAGCGGCGACAAGGACTCCAGCACCAGCAGCATGGCCAGCGACACCGACTCCGTACGGGCGACGTCGTCGGCGACATCCGGCGCGGTGAGGATGGGCTCGGGCAGCCACGGCCCGACATAGGTCTCGCGCCGGGACGCCGCGCTGCGCAACCGGTCGATCGCCAGCCGGGTGGTCACCCGGACCAGATAGGCCTCCGGGTTGTCGACCGCGGCGAGGTCGACCGCGCTCCACCGCAGCCACGCGTCCTGCACCACATCCTCGGTGTCGCTCCAGCGGCCGAGCACCCGGTAGGCGACCGCGACGAGCAGGGACCGGTGCTCGTCGAAGATCGTGTCGTGCGGCACCGGCCCAGCCTAGTCGGGAAACGCTACTGTCCGGTTCGTGAATGATCTCGACATCGCTCGGTGGCGGTTGCGCAGTCAGCATCTGGTGGGGCCGTTCAACGACTCGGCGCGCGCGGCGATCGGTTCGCTGCTGGCCGTGCAGGCGGAGAATGCCGGCCAGGCCGGGTGGGCCGTGGCCGCCCGCACGGACGATCCGGACCAGGCCGACCTGACGGCGTTGCGCGACGACGGCACGGTCATCCGGACCCACGTGCTGCGGCCCACCTGGCACTACGTGCTGGCCGAGGACATCGTCTGGTTGCTGGAGCTGACCGCCCCCCGGGTCCGCAAGGTGACCGGCCAGCAGTTGCGCACCGTGCACGGCCTGGACGAGCGCGGCGTCGAGCAGGCGATCGGCGCGGTCCTGGCGGCGCTCGCGGAGCGGGGTCACCTCACCCGCACGCAGCTGGCCGGCGAACTGCGCGAGCGCGGCATCGACGGCGACGGGCAGCAGCTGATGATCCTGCTGGCCCACGCCGAACTGGACGGCCTCATCTGCAGCGGCCGCGTGGTGGACGGCGAGCACACGTACGCGGTGATGAGCGAGCGCGTGCCCGCGCCCCGCCGGCTCGAACGCTCGGCGGCCCTGGCCGAACTGGCCTTGCGCTACTTCACCGGGCACGGCCCCGCCACCGAGAAGGACCTGGCCTACTGGGCGACCCTCACCCTCACCGACGTACGCACCGGCCTGCACCAGGTGCGGGACCGGCTCGACTCGTTCGAGCACAACGGGCGCACCTTCTGGCACGCGCCCGGCGAGGAGCCGCCCACCGGCCCGCAGGAGCCGGCCGGCCACCTGCTCCAGATCCTCGACGAGACCTACCGCGGCTACCAGGACTCCCGCTGGGTGCTCGACACCGCCGGCGTGGTGCCCCGCGGCCGGGAGACCGCGGCCGGGATGGCCCTGGTCGACGCCCAGCTCAGGGCCACCATGAAGCGTACGGTCACCGCCGATCAGGTGCGTTTCGAGCTGCGGCCCTATCGCGCCCTGACCGCGGCCGAGCACGACGCCCTCGACCTGGCCGCCGCCCGCTACGGCAAGTATCTGGGGTGCACCGCCCAGCTCCTCGTTCGGTAGGCCACGGGTAAGGTCCGGTTGTGGTGCAGGAGCGCCCGGGCGTCCAGTGGAAGACCTGCCTGCGCACCGGGTGCGTGGGCAGCCGGCTCGCGCCCGGGTTGCGGTGCCTCGCGCATACCGGTCCGCTGCGGCGGGCGGTCGCCCTGCGCGCACTGCGCCGCGGTCGCGGATGTCGACCTCAGCGAATGCCGCTTCGCCGGGGCGCACAACCTCGACAAGCTTCGCATCGAGGGCGAGGGCGCGTTCGCGGTACGGCGGGGCTGGCCCCGGACCGCCCGGCAGATCCTCACCGAGGAAACCGGCGCCGGTCGGTTGAGCGCCACCGAGGTGAGCGCCCTCTACCGCGCCCTGCGCAAAGGGCGGGAAGACAACCGGGACGGGGCCGGCAGCGGCGACTTCTACTACGGCGAGATGGAGATGCGCCGGCGCGCCGCTCATGAGCTGGCACGGCACGCGTGGCAGCGGGCGAACTGGGGTCAGTGGGCAGAGGCCCGGGTGCAGCACGCGGTCCTGTGGCTCTATTGGCTGGTGTCCGGGTACGCGCTGCGCGCCTGGCGCGCGCTGCTGGCATTCGCGGTGGTCGTGATGTCCGGCGCGGTCCTGCTGTCCTTCTGGGGCTTCCCGGCGGAGCCCGGCTTCCGCCCCGTCGCGACCACCAGCGGCGCGTTGGTCTACGAATCGGTGGCGCCGGCACCGGACGCCGGCATCGAGCGGCTGCCGGCCGCGCTGCGGATCAGCGTCCGGTCGGCCACCGCCCTGCTCCGCGGCCCCGACCGCCCCTTGACGCCGGCCGGCGAGTGGGTGGAGACCGGGATCCGGCTGACCGGCCCGGTCCTCCTCGGGTTGGCTGTCCTGTCGCTCCGCGGCCGGATCCGCCGATAGCCGGCGGCGCGCACTCGCGCCGCCGGCTCAGTTGACCGCGATGATCCGGTTGATCAGGCCGCCGCCCGGGAAGTCGAGCATCAGCATGCCGGTACGCACCACGGGAGTGTGCACCTCGGGGCCCTCGTTCAGGTAGGCCAGCAGGAACGGGTTGACGCCCTGCACCCCCCACGCGCCGCCGGCGACCTCCTGGGGCTGGGCGAACAGGCTCGCGCCGCTGGCGAAGTTGACATACATGAGGGCCGGGTCCGCGGCGCTCGTCGCGTCCAGGAAGCGGCGCACCCGGTCGCGCTTGGTGGCGATGGCGCCGGCGTTCGGCACGTTGTACTCGTCCTGCACGTAGGTCGAGGAGCCGTCGTGCCAGCCGGCGAACTGGGCCAGGCCGTACCGGCCGATGACGCCGCCGCGGGGTCCGTTCAGCACCGCGAGCACCACCTTGCCGCGGATCGCGCCGAGCGGCGGGGTGGCCGCGCCGGACGACCGGTTCACCGAGGGAGCCCAGAACAGGCCGGGGCGCGCCGCCGCGTACGTGTCGAAGATGTCCGCGAAGGCGCGCTGGCCGGACGCGTCGGTGCAGGAGCCGAACTCGCCGGTGCACTCCTGCTTGAGCCGCATCACGACGGTCTCGCCGGAGTGCGCGGCGAGGAACGCGGCCAGCTTGTCGAGCACGTCGTCGAAGTTGGCGTTCTGGTAGGCGGCACCGTGGTGGATGGTGAACGTGTTGCCCGCGTTCACCCGGGCCCGGATGTCGATCATGCGGATGCCGGCGGTGAGCTGCGCCGTGAGGGTGGCTGCGCTGTCGCCGTAATCCTCCTGCGTCTGGGTCCACGCGCCGCCGTGGATCGACAGGGTCTCGTGCGTGCCGGGGATGGAGATCGCCGCGAGCCCGCGGGTGTCGGGCAGCGAGCGCATCCAGTCGGGATTGCTCGCGCCGCTCAACGTGCGGTAGGCGGCGTCGGCCGCGAACGCCGGCCGTGGCCCGGCGAGAACCAGGGCGACAAGGGTGAGGACGATCACGGCGGCACGCTTCATGCGGGAGAAGATATAGATCAATGCCGTACGGCGGAAGCCCGTCCTATGCTGTGGCGGTGCACCTGGAGTTCCGCGGCGAGCTGTGGTTCTGGCGCGGCCCCGCGCCGTGGCATTTCCTCACCGTCCCCGACGAGCAGTGCGGCGAGCTGGAACGGGCGGCGGCGCTGGTCAGCTACGGCTGGGGGATGATACCGGTCGCCGCGCGCATCGGCACCACCGGCTGGACGACCTCGCTGTTCCCCAAGGACGGGCGATACCTGGTGCCGGTGAAGACGGTGGTGCGCACGGCCGAGGGCATCGACGTGGGCGACCTGGTCACCGTGCGGCTCACCGTCGACGTCTGATCAGCGGGCGGCGAGCGCCCCGGCCGCCAGGTCGAGCAGCTCGGCCACCGCCGCCGCCGGATCGGCCGGCGCCGGCGGGATCGGCGTGGGCTCGGCGCAGCGGTCGAGCAGCAGTTCCACCACGGCGGCGCGGTGCATGATGTCGGCGGCGTGGATCGCGCCGGGCAGGATGCGGATCTCGACGGTGTCCCGGAGCGGGATCTCGGCGAACAGCTGGGTGAGGTTGACGTCGAAGAACTTCGTGAGGCCGCCCGCCTCGGCCGCCTCGGCCAGCTCGCCGGCGGACGGCTCGCCGGCGACGGCCGCCACCAGCGGCTCCGGCAGCGGCGCCAGCCGCCGGCATGCCGGGTTGGTGCCGAGCACCTGCCGCAACGGCTCCCGCCAGTACGCGAACAGCCGCACCAGGTTGGCGAGCGCGGCCGCCCGCCGGAACGGCTGCCCGTCCACGTGCAGGTGCACCGCCGCCTCGGTGGGCACGGTGAAGCCCAGCTCGCGGGCCGGGCCGAGCAGCTCCTCGAGACGCTCGGCGTGGTCGCCGGCCAGCGGCGGGGTGACGATCTCGCAGGGCCGTTCCCGTTCGCCGCCCTGCGGTGCGGCCAGCGCGATCGTCGCGCCGGTCGCGTCGCCCAGCCGGTAGACGTCGCCGTGCCGCTGGACCTCGGTGCCCCACAGCCGGGCGGTCTGGTCGAGCGCCGTGGCCAGGGTGCCGCCGGGGTCGCTGTGCGCGGCGAGCAGGCGCAGCAGCCGCGGGTCGTCGCTGAGGATCCGGAACCAGCCCGGCGGCGGCGGGGTCCGCGGATCGAGGCCGTCGAGCAGGGTGACGTCGTCGACCAGCGTGCACAGCAGCATGCCGTCCGGCCGCCGTACCTCGAAGCCGCGGGTCAGGTGCAGGAACCGTCCCAGGCCGGGGACCAGGGACGGTTCGCTGTCGTGGTGCCACACCGGCCGGATCCGTCCGCCGCAGCGGCCGGCCAGATCGAGCGCGAGCGAGTGCCGGCTGAGGCCGGGCGGGGCCATCAGCTCGATCTCGAACCCGATCCGCCGGTGCAGCACCGCGCTCACGGTTTGATCGGCAGCGTCTGGCCGGCCAGCAGGCGCTTGCCGCCCTCGACCTTGGCCTGGTACGCGTCCTTCGTCTTCCACAGCTTCTGCAGCTTAGCGGCGTCGTAGTAGTCGTAGCCGGCGGCAAAGAACGCGTCGATCCGCTTGGACTCCAGCCCCGCCTTCACGCCCGCCGCGGTGGGCTTGACCGGCAGCTTCTCGCCGGCCAGCAGCTTCTTGCCGGCCAGATACTTGGCGTCCGACGGGTCGGACAGCTTCCACAGCTTGGCCAGCTTGACCGCCTCGTCGTAGGTGTAGCCGGCGTAGAAGAACGCCTGCAGCTGCTTCTGCTCCGCCGAGTTCTCCCCCGGCTCGGGGGTGGACGGCGCGTCGGGGGTGGCCGCGAACGGCAGGGTCTCGCCGGCCAGCAGCCGCCGGCCGGCCTCCGCCTTGACCAGGCCGATCTTGGCGTCGCTGTGCCACAGCTTGGCCAGCCGGACGGCGTCGTCGTAGTCGTAGCCCGCGCCGAAATAGGCGTCCCACTGCTTCTGCAGCACGTCGTCGGGCGGCTGCGAGGCCGGCACCGACGGGGCGGCGGAACTGGGCAGCTGTGCCCCGGCGACGGCCGCGGGCTGGTCGGCCGCCGGGTCGTGCGGCAGCACCGCCGGCAGGCTGATCACGCCGGCGATCAGGCCGGCGCCCAGCACGGCCCCGCCGGCCACCTGGCCACCGAGGCGGCGGCGCTTGTACGTCCGGGACAGCTCCTGCACCCGGGCATACACCGCGGCCGCGTCGGGAGCCAGCTTCTCATGGGTCTCGAAGGCCTCGCGGAGCTGGTCTCCGTGGTCGGTCACAACTTCTCCTCGGCATAAGTCCTGTTGGTTAGCTCCGACCCGAGCCGGAGACTTTTCAAGGCCTTCGAGGCCTGGCTGCGTACGGTCGCGGGCGTGCAGCCGAGCAGGTCGGCGATCGCCTCGTCCTCCAGCTGCTCGTAATAGCGCAGCACGAGAACCGCACGCTGTTTGCGCCCGAGCGTGGCCAGCCGGTTCCACAACTCGTCCGCATCCACCACAGCCTGGGCATGGTCGCGCACCCCACCGTGCGCGTCCCCCAGGTCAACCAGTCGCTCACCGACGACGTGGACATGCCGGGCCGCCCAAGTCCGCCGCCACGACAGGTACTCGTTGAGCACCATCCGCCGTACGTACGCCTCGGGTGAGTCCGCCTCGCTTATCCGCCGCCACCGGACTTGCGCCCGCGCCAGCACCTCCTGAACCACATCCTGTGCGAGTTCCCGGTCGCCGGTGAGTACGACCGCGTAACGCAGCAAGCTTGGAAGTCGGGCCGTCGCGAATTGCTCGAAGGTCACACCCCTATTGACGGCCCCCGGGCCCCGATGTGTGCCCTCGCGGATCAAGAATTTTCCGCGTGGTTGATCGACCACGCTCGGTAAAGACCGCCGAAGATGCGACGATAAGCCGCTCCGACGAGATATTTCCGGGGCCGTGTCGATCCGCGGGCCGCTCGTTCGACGTGTGGGTGCGCGGGCCGAGCGGCGGCCACGCCGGACGAGGAGGAACGCGATGTCGAAGTATCTGCTGATCATGCGGGGCACCGACGAGTCGAACGCGGCCATGATGGCGGACATCGAGGAGGGGATCGCCCGTACCCGCCAGTTCATCGAGGAGATGGTCAAGGCCGGCGTCCTCCTCGCGGCGGAGGGGCTGGACGACCCGAGCCTGGGCGTCGTGGTCGACTTCAGCGGCGAGACCCCGGTGGTCACCGACGGGCCGTACGGCGAGACCAAGGAACTGTTCGGGGGCTACTTCAT
>Ga0070668_100000395_pt1 | contig 28917 bp, 27 predicted proteins | sample KBSS43metaG_FD_64661 | JGI IMG/M metagenome (GOLD analysis project Ga0070668, IMG submission 64661) | Switchgrass rhizosphere microbial communities from Kellogg Biological Station, Michigan, USA - KBS S4-3 metaG | ecosystem: Host-associated > Plants > Roots > Rhizosphere > Soil ...
TGCGCAGCTGCCCTCCGGGACATCTTCGACGCTCTGACTCGTTGCGAAGTCCCGTCCCAATTCCCGTCCGCCTCTCCAGCGAGTGCGACAACTCTTCGGAGAACGTCACTCCTCTCGCCTAACAGGTGGGGATTGCAACCGCGTGCCCGGCGGCGCCGCTAGCCCGCCTCTCCATGCCCGCGTGAGAAAGAGCGACCCGAGAGGAACGGTCGATGTCTGCTGCCGATTTGGAGACCACCACATACAAGGCTTGAAACCGAGGGCGGAGCCAAAAAAGCCGGAGGACTTCGGTGGGCCGGAGCTCAAAATGGAGACGATATGACCGAAGACGGAATAGGCAGAAACATTCCCACCTATATCGATCGCCCTGAGGTGTCCGAAATTTTTGCGGATCATCTCCAAAGCATGCACTTCGATGGTGGTAACTTACGAATGGAATTTAGTGTCGTGAGATTGGACAGCCTGAGTCGCGGAGACGAGCGCAAGGCCTGGGCTTATCCGACTTGTCGCCTTGTGCTGCCCGCGCGCGGTGCATTCGACATGCTTAAGCGAATGAACGACTTGCAAAAAGCCCTAGTCAATCAGGGGGTTCTCCCCGAGACCGAGTCGAGTTCCTGACCGGCCGTCAGCCGGTCTTCGCCACCGCAGCGTCCAGTAACGCGCGAAGCCCTCGAAGCTGATCCTCCGACATTTCGCTAGGGACCGGAACGTTTGGCGCAAGAGCCAGGAAGGCCCGCACGTCGGAGGCGAAATCAGCATCCTGACGCAGACGAAAGACTATGCGCCGAACTGAACTTTGGGCGAGCTTGTCGACAAGTGTGCGGGCGCCCTCGACGTCGCCGCCTTGGGCAACCCCTTCTATCGCCGCGAGGTGCCCCGGCGGGAGCAGTCGCGTGGGGTCAATACCCAGCTTCGAAAGCTCGCCCATGATCGCACGAGCATCACGCGCGTCCGCGCCCACCAATGGGCTTGTTTGGGGGGCCGATGGAGCGAACTCGCTGCGAAGGGCGCGTAACCATGCGTCCTCGCGGATTTCGGCGCTGAAGGGCCCAAGCGTACTATCGACGGAGGGAAGTGAAGCTGCGAGTCCTCTATCCCCACTGGACATCGAACCACTGCTATTAGGGAGCGAGGAGGAGGGCGGCGCAATGACGGCCTGCTCGTTGATGACGACATCTCTCAAAGTTCGCTTTAGCTGATGCGTCTGGACGAGAAGAAACGCCGCGCCCCAAACAAAGGCGCAGGGTCCTAGCACCACCACCGTGACCAAGCCCAGGGCAAAATAGTCGTCATTGAGCGGCGCAATTGCCCCTCGATAACCGACAACAAAGGCGATCGGTCCTCCGGCCCATAACGTGGAGAGCGCCGCCGCCGCGAGAAAGGCGAGTGGGAAGCGCCGTGTCGCGTGTGGCGCTTTTCCACGGGCGCCTGTCGCACGAATCATATCGCTGCGCATCTTGTGACCCTGCAGCTGTGGCAGCGCCGTAAACCGCTACTCGACACCACCTTCGCGCTCTTGCGCCCGCCGCCGCAAGACGTCATCGGCGCACGACTGCTGGATGGTGGCAGAGCGTCGGGCAGGCAGGGCGGGGTTGGGGCAGCTTTTCGCGCTCGGCGGATGGCCGTCATCTGGAAGCCACACCCAGCTGGGACCCAAACGAATTCTTACTAATATTTATCGCCATTCTGAGCGGCGGAGCTCGGTCCGACAGGCTCTTCCCAGGCTCACCAAAGAGCCTGTTTCGACCGCTTCCTACGTTACGGGCGCCCGGTAGGATCGAGCCGAAAATTCGACCTGCGCCATACCTGGGGCGCATTTAGCCGCCCCGCGATCGGGCCAGGGCATTTGCAAAATGCACGCGGCCGAGAGGTCCAACTCATGGGAATGTGAACGAACTTCCAAGTTTGCGGACTTGGTGGGGACGGGACCCATGGCTCATGATCCCCATGAGCCCACCTTGGGGCTTCCTCCTGGAGACATGGATGGCGGATGACTCCACCTGAACCAAGTCCCGCGAGCGGATGGGTCGCCTGACCTCGGACGGCACACAGCCGGCTCGCCACAATCTGATGACAGAGCGCCCGTGGGGCGCATGGTGGCCAAGGCCACGCGAATGCTGTTTCGCAACGGAAGGGAGGCGCGGCCTCCCTTTCTTTCGTGCGGGGCCACGAGCTGACTTTTGAAACCGTCGGTTTGCGCCCGACTGCGCCGGCCAGGCTAAAGCCAACATGAGGACGTCGCTGATCGGCGGGGGGTCGGTGGGCCCGAAACGGCGCAGCCAGTCGATCACCCCACCCCAGACGGCTCCCCCGGAGAGCTCTCAGCAAGGCGAGACGCCAAACGCCAATCCCTCTTGGCGGTGATAGTTCGTTCGGCGAAGGCGATCCGCTCCTCGTAGGCGTGCAGCAGCGCCTCGTCAGACTCGGCGGCTGACCTGTCCCGCTCTTGAGCCCACCTGTCGTAGCCGACGCGTAGGATCGCCAACGGCACGCCGGCGGTAAAGGCGCGCCGGTTCGCTCGATACAGCGCGTCCTCAGCGGCGGCGAGATCGGCGCACGCGCTTGCATCGGCTCGCTCGCGGCAAGTTGACCATCGCCTCGCGTCGCGCCCATCGGCACTTCGCACTGGAGGAGCCTCGGTCTTGGGCTTCAGCGAGTGCTCGGCGACCTTAAAGCGAGGCTGATGATGATGGTGGTGACGTGCTCTCACCAGATGCCCGTCCCGAAGACGACGATGGCCGTGCTGAGGCGCCGCGACCCGAGAGGCCGGATGCGCCGCGGCTTGCCTGCTGTGCAATTCGGCAGCGTTGGCTGTAGCGCCAAACAGCAGGCCGCCTGCTAGGACGAGGAGCATTGCGCTCCGCGCGATCAGAAGCCGCAACATCCTGCCCACTCCAGCCCAGTAGCGTCCGTCTCATCGTCGCCGCCGGGGCTGCGGAGTCAAATCGACGCGTTGCGACATACCGCGGCGCCCGGCGCAAAGGCTAAGAGGGGGAGATCGCTGGAGGGAAGTCGGCCGACCCTAAGCCTTGAGGGTTGGGGGGCTGTTCAGAACCAAGGCTCCAGGATCAGCCGACGAATGCAGCCTCCCGTTTGACTGTGTTGCGAGAAAGTCGCCTGCGCGGTGTTTTTGTGGCGCGGTTAAGCTTCGACGCGCGCCTCGCCATGGCCCCAGCAGCGCTCCGTCGGAGCTTACATTTGTTTAGGAGGCGGCGTACAATCTTCGCAGTGGGAGAGCGCCAATGCCTTCAGCTGAAGAGCTTTGCCGGGACGCGATAGCCGCGGAACGCTTGGCCGAGATCATTGGCTACGGCCCGGAGCGGCGGGCGCTGTTGGCGGAAGCCAGAAAATATCGGGCCCAAGCCAACGAACTGCGATCCTGGAATCCCGCACAACCGCTCCCGGCCGACAACGCGCGGGACGAGCCAGGCTAGGCGACGGTCCAAGTGAGCCTTGCCGCAAGGCCCGCAGTCCGTCCCCCGCGATCAGCGATCAATGATGGAAGTCTCTAGGCCCTCGGCGGAAGTCCCTGCTGCTGAGCCGCCGATCCAACGGGTCTGGCACAAGCTTCGCAAGAAGTTCACGAGCCGCCAATGCGGGATCGCGCCCGCCCAGCGATGTCCTGCGGCGTCCGAAAACGCAACGAACCTCGATCTCTCGATCGGAAATCAATCGCCAGGCGCCGTCGTATCGATGGCCCATAATCTGGACGCTAAAGACCCGCATTATGCCCCCCGACTGTTCAGCCTGTGCCGCGATGGGATGCGCTCGCAGGCTTCGGTGGGTTTAGGGCAAACGTCGTGCCGGCATCGGTCGCGGCCGGACGAACGGCCGCCGATCTAGAGTGCGCGCTACCCGCCGCGCCAGGCGTACATGCTTCCGTGCGGCCATTAGGAAGGTGGTGCCGCTTACAGGACTCGAACCTGTGACCCCCTCATTACGAATGAGGTGCTCTACCAGCTGAGCTAAAGCGGCATTCCTAGGCGATCGGCGCTGGTAGATTGCCGTAGGCCTTTCAGTCGTTCGTCATCACCCGCGGTCGAAACACGCATTACAAATGCGCCGCTCTACCGGCTGAGCTATGGCGGCCCGTGCGGCGACTCGTGAAACGAGAGGTCGGCGGAGGCGGGCGTATTTAGCGTCTCGGACGCCGCTCGCCAAGCGGCAAGCTGGACGCGCGGCGGGACGACGGGATATGCGCGTCGTCAGACAAGGGGAGGTTGGAATGCAGGAGCGGCCGCTGCCTGGCGTTTGGGTGCTCGACGACCTGGAGCCGCTCGCCAAGCGCTATCTGCCCGCCTGCATCTTCGCCTGGGCCGCCGGCGGAAGCGAACGGCAGATCGCCTCCAGGATGAACCAGGAGGCCTACGAGGACTGGGCGTTCAACACCCGGACGCTGATCGACATCACCAACACCTCCCTTGAGACCGAGCTGTTCGGCAAGACCTACGCGGCTCCGTTCGGCATCTCCCCCATGGGCGGCGCGGCCGCCGTGGGGTTGAAGGCCGACCTGAAGATGGCGCTGGCGGCCACGGCCGAGAACGTCCCCTTCATGATCTCCGGCGCCGCGGGCGTCACCTACGAGGACGCGGTCGCCCAGGCGCCCAACACCTGGCCGCAGCTCTACCTCCCCACCGTCCCCGAGGCGATGGACGGCATGGTGGATCGGGTGATCGCTTCGGGCGCCGAAGTGATGACGGTCACGGTCGACATCCCGGTGATGGCCAGCGCCGTGCACAGCCAGCGGCTCGGCTGGTCGTTGCCGATCAAGCTGACGAGCCAGTTGGTCATGGACGCCGTCACCCATCCCTGGTGGACGGCGGGCGTCGCCCTGCCGAGCTTCCTCCCGTCAGGGCCGCGGATCGAGAACATGCATCCGACGGTCCGGCCGAAGATGTTCAGTTTCAAGAAGCTGCCGCCCGCCGCCGGCTCGGCCATCACCTGGAAGGACTTGGAGCGGGCCCGCAAGCGGTGGCCGGGCAAGCTGGTGATCAAGGGGATCATCAATCCCGCCGACGCCCGCCGCGCCATCGACCTCGGCGCCGATGCGGTGATGGTGTCCAACCACGGCGGGCGTCAGGTGGACTATGCGCTGGCCTCCCTCCGCGCCTTGCCCGGGGTGGTCGCCGAGGCGAGGGGCGTGCCGGTGTTGGTCGATTCCGGCTTCCGCCACGGCACCCACGTGCTGATGGCGCTGGCGCTGGGCGCGCGGTTCGTCTTCGCCGGCCGGCCCTTCCTGTTCGCCGCCGCCTTGGGCGGTGAGGCGGGCGTGCGTCAGGCGATCGGCATCCTCAAGCAGGAGCTGCATCGCAACCTGGCCCTGATCGGCGTGCCCTCGGTGACGCAGGTCACGCGCGACAGCCTGACGCCGGCGCGGCCGTCCTTGCCACCGGCGCCGGTCAGCCCTCCAGCTCGGCGAGCCGCGCCTTCAGCGACTGGTGCTCGCGGTAAATCCCGAGCATCTGCTTGAACGGCCCCTCGACGTAGGCCTGCAGGACCGGTCCCGGCCTGGCCCCGCGAGGCTCCCCGAGCGCCTCGATGATGGCGTCGGATTCGGTCATGTAGCGGTCGGGCGCCAGCCTGGCCGCGGGGAAGCTCATCTTCTGGACGTGGGGCGAGACCTCGGCCCGGGCGCGCGCCTCTTCGTCGCCGCCATGGGGGAAGACCTTGATCTCGACCGCGTCCTGCAGGCCGGACTCCAGCAGGAACAGGCGGACCTTGAAGCAGAAGGGGCAGCCGTCCAGCAGGTAGACGGTCGGCCGGAAGCTCTCGTCGGGCATGACGTCCTCAGCGGTTGATGAGTTGCAGCAGCGCGGCTTCCAGAGGATAGGGCGGCGCCGATCTGGCCGCCAGCTTGACGCGCGCCAGCGGCTTCAACACCTCGGGCGAGAGGCCGAGCGCCCGCAGGTGGGGCGCAGGTTGGGCGCGCAGGATTTGCGCTAGGACCCGCGCGGCCTTCGGCGAATGCAAAAGGACCGCGTCGGCGCGCAGCAGCGCCCGGATGCGCACCTCGTCCGGCCGAGCCGCCGAGGTCTCGTAGAGGGCGACGCCGCGCGCGGCGACGCCGAGCTTCTCCAGTTCTGCGACGAGGTCGCCCGCCAGTTCGGTGGCCCCGGGGTGGAGCACCACGCCCATCAGCTCGGCCTTGCGGCTGGCGACGCCCATGGCCAGGGCCTCGACCCCGCCATCGGTGGAGAGCACGCTGGAGAACCCGGCCTGGCGCGCCGCCTGGGCCGTGGCGACGCCGACGGCGTACACGCGCAGCCGCCGGTCGCCGCTGACTTCGGCGAAGGCCCGCACGCCGTTGGCGCTGGTGAAAGCCAGCGCCGCCACGCCTTCCAGGTCGATCTGCACCTCGGGCAGGTGGCGAACCGCCAGCAGTGGCTCCACCATGGCCTCGTGGCCGAGAGCGCGGACGCGCTCGGCTGTGACGTCCGCGCTGGGTTGCGCGCGGGTGATCCAGATCTTCTTGCGACGGGCGGCCATGCGACAGGTCTGAAACTAGCCTTATGCCTTGAACCTCGCCGAGGCTATAGGCCGGACCCGCCGATGACGATCGCGTCGCCGCCCGCGGCCCTGACCGCCTCGCCGAGGGAGAGCCCGAGGTCCCGGGCGGAGCCGGCGGGATCGGCGAGTTGAGCGATCTCGGCCTCGCCGGCGCGCCGGAAGCGCTGGCGCCCGTCCGGCGACAGGGCCTCCACCACCAGCTTCACAGAACCGCCTTCCAGCCAGGCGTGGGCGCCGACCGGCGTGCGGCAGGACGCCTCCAGCGCGGTCAGGGCTCCCCGCTCGGCCGCCACCGCCAGCGCGGTGGCGTGATGGCGCAGGGCGACGACCCAGGGCGCGTCGCGATCCTCAGCCCGGGTTTCGATGGCCAGCGCCCCTTGGCCAGGGGCGGGCGGGCATTCCACCGGGTCGATCAGGGTCATGGGCAGCTCCCCCAGCCCCAGCCGCCGAAGGCCGGCGTGAGCCAGCAGGATGGCGTCGACCTCGCCAGCCTGCAGCTTGGCCAGGCGCGTGTCGACGTTGCCTCGCAGCATCTGGATCGCCAGGTCCGGCCGCCGGTGCAGCATTTGCGCCTGGCGCCGCAGGCTGGCGGTGCCCAGCCGCGCCCCGGGCGGAAGGTCCTCGACCCGTTGCGGCCCCAGGGTCAGGAGCGCGTCGCGCGGGTCCTCGCGCTCGGGCACGGCGGCGATGCACAGGCCGGCGGGCAGTTCGCCCGGCATGTCCTTCATGGAGTGGACCGCGCAGTCGATGCGCCGGGCGAGCAAGGCTTCTTCGATCTCCTTGGTGAACAGGCCCTTCCCGCCGATCTCCAGCAGACGGCGGTCCTGCACCCGGTCGCCCGTGGTGGTGATGATCACCAGGGGCGCGATCTGCTCGGCGTCATCTGGGTCCGCGCCAAGCGCCACGGCGATGCGGCGCTGCATCTGCCCCGCCTGGGCGCGCGACAGCTTCGAGCCTCGGGCGCCGATCCGGACGAGCGGTTGCGTGGGCACGGCGGGCGGTCTACCTCGGAGGCGAAGACGATCGAGCGCCTGCTACAGGAGCGGGCCGCCCCTTACAACCGATGAGCCCCAGCCAGACCCTCACCGTCCTCGGCCTCGAGACAAGCTGCGACGAAACCGCGGCCGCGGTGGTGCGCCTGGCGCCGGGCGGCGCGGTCGAGGTGCTGTCCTCCGTGGTCGCCAGTCAGATCTCCGAGCATGCGCCCTTCGGCGGGGTGGTGCCCGAGATCGCCGCCCGTGCTCACGTGGAAGCGGTCGATTCCATCGCCGCGCACGCCCTCGCCGACGCCGGCGTCGGCTATGCGGACCTGAGCGGGGTCGCAGCGACCGCCGGCCCGGGCCTGGTGGGCGGCGTCATGGTCGGCCTGGCCTTCGGCAAGGCGGTGGCGCTTGCCCGCGGCCTGCCGCTGATTGCGGTGAACCATCTGGAGGGCCACGCCGTCTCCGTTCGCCTGGCGGCTGAGGTCGCCTATCCCTTCCTGCTGCTGCTGGTGTCGGGGGGTCACTGCCAGCTCCTCGCGGTGGAGGATGTGGGCGAGTGTCGGCGCCTGGGCTCGACCATCGACGATGCGGCGGGCGAGGCGTTCGACAAGATCGCCAAGACGCTCGGACTGCCCTATCCCGGCGGCCCCGCGCTGGAGAAGCTGGCCGAGGGCGGGGACCCGACGGGGTTCGCCCTGCCGCGGATGCTGCTCGGCCGCAGGGACTGCGACTTCTCCTTCTCCGGCCTGAAGACCGCCGCGGCGCGGCTCGCCGAGGGGCTGACGACGGAGGCCGAGCGCCGCGACCTGGCCGCTGCGGCGCAGGAGGCCATCGCCCAGCAGCTCGCCGAGCGCAGCGACCGCGCCATGGCGGCATTCGCCCAGTCCCACGGCGGCCGCGGCCTGCGCTTCGTGGCCGCCGGCGGAGTGGCGGCCAACCGTCGCGTGCGGCAGGTGCTGGAATCCGCCGCCGCCGCGCGGGGCTTCTCCTTCACGGCCCCGCCCCTCGCCTATTGCACCGACAATGCGGCCATGATCGCGCTCGCCGGCGCCGAGCGGCTGGCCCGGGGCGAGGCCCATCCGCTGGATGCGGCCGCCCGGCCGCGCTGGCCGCTGGACGAGGCCGCCGCCCTGGCCCGTCCCACCCATGCGCCCGGGCGGAAGGGAGCCAAGGCGTGAGACGTGCGGGCGTGGCGGGCGGCGGCGCCTGGGGGACGGCCTTGGCCCAGGTCTGCGCCCGGGCGGGCCTGGAGACCGTGATGTGGGTGCGCGAGCGGGAGGTGGTCGACACCATCAACACCGCCCACGAAAACTCCCTGTTCCTGCCGGGCGTGGCCCTCGACCCGGCGATCCGGGCGACCCATGACTTCATCGACCTGGCGCGCAGCGACCTGATCCTGGCGGTCCCGCCGGCCCAGCACATGCGCGCGACGCTGGCGGCCCTGAGCCCGCAGATCGCGGACGGCCTGCCGGTGGTGCTGTGCGCCAAGGGGGTCGAGCAGGGGTCGCTGAAGCTGATGACTGAGGTGCTGGCCGAGACCATGCCCCAGGCCAGGCCCGCCGTGCTGTCCGGCCCGAGCTTCGCCGGCGAGGTGGCGCGCGGCCTGCCCACCGCCGTCACCCTGGCCTGCCCGGACGAAGCGCTCGGATGGCGGCTGGCGGAGACGCTGGCCACCGCGAGCTTCCGCCCCTACCTGGCCAGCGACATGGTCGGCGCCGAGGCCGGCGGCGCGGTGAAGAACGTGCTGGCCATCGCCTGCGGCGTCGCCGAAGGCCGCGGCCTGGGGCGCAGCGCCCATGCCGCCCTGATCACCCGAGGCTTCGCCGAGATGACCCGCCTGGCCGTGGCTCTGGGCGCCCGGCCGGAGACCCTGGCCGGGCTCTGCGGGCTGGGCGACCTGGTGCTGACCTGCTCGAGCCCGCAGTCCCGCAACATGAGCCTCGGCCTTGCGCTGGGCCAGGGCGAAACCCCTGAGGCCGCGCTGTCTGGCAAGCTTTCCGTGGCCGAGGGCGCGGCGTCGGCCCCGGCCGTGCGGGCGCTCGCCCACCGGCTCGGCGTCGATGTTCCCATCTGCGCCGCCGTCGCGGCCATACTCGCCGGAGAAGTGGCGGTCGACGCGGCCATCCGCGAGCTGCTGGCCCGGCCGTTGCGCGAAGAGCGCCTGGAGGTCTGACGTGCCCTTGTTCACCATCTACGCCATCGACCGAGCCGATGCGCTCGAGGCGCGCCTCGCCGCCCGGCCGGCGCACCTGGAGCACGTGCGCGCCAACCCGGGCGTAAAGCTGGGCGGCCCGTTCCTCAACGAGTCCGGCGACCCGGTCGGCTCCATGATCCTGCTGGAGGCGGAGGACATGGCGGCCGTACAGGCGTTTTGCGACGCCGACCCCTATGTGAAGGCCGGGGTGTTCGAGCGTGTGGAGGTCCGGCCCTTCCGGGTGACCGTTGGCGCCCTCTGACGCGGGCCGGCCGCTCCCGGGCCTAAGGCTTTGCGCGGTCGAGGATGTGGCCGATCCCGGCTCCCTCGGCTTCCGCTTCCGCGAGGGCGAGGCGCAGTTCGTGGGCTTCGTGGTCCGCGTGGGCGACCGGCTGACCGGCTATGTGGATCGTTGCCCGCACGCCGGCTGGCCCCTGGCCCTTGCCGGCGACCGCTTCCTGACCCGCGACGGCGCGCACATCCTCTGCGGCGCTCACGGGGCCCTGTTCCGACCGGAAGACGGGGTGTGCGTGGCGGGTCCGTGCCTGGGCCAGGCCCTCGCGCCCTGGCCTATCGAGGTGCGTGAGGGGCAGGTCTTCACCGCCTGAGAAGGTCCCCTCCGGGTCCCACGGCGCCCCATAGTGGGTATATGCGCCAAAATAGCCCCTGCCGGTAACCTGGCATTCGTATTATCGGCTGCAAACATAGAAGCAAGCCAGTTAACCACGCCATGAATGCTGTGAGATATTATCTCTATCGCTACGGCAGCGCGCGCCTTCTCGGCGCGGCGTTCGCGGTTTTGGCGATTTCTCTAGCAACACTACTTATTGGCGCAGCGCGCGCGGATCAGGCGAATTTCGCCTCGCGTGCGGTCGTGGTTCCTCTGCCCAAGAGCGTCACCCTCGCCAGCATCGGCGGCGTCGAGGGGGCGGCCGACCAGGGCGGCCTCATTCGCCTGCAGGATCTATCGCCGGACGCGGCGCGGGCGTGGAACGCCGCCCTGCCGATTTCCGACGCCGTCAATCCGCCGGCCAAGCCCTTCAAACTCACCGCTGTCAGCGTCCTCGACGAGGCGCGCGCCGTCGATTGCATGACTGCCGCGGTCTACTACGAGGCCGGGTTCGAGAGCCTCGAGGGCGCCCGCGCCGTGGCCCAGGTGGTCATCAACCGGCTGCGCAATCCGCTCTTCCCGAAGACGGTGTGCGGCGTGGTGTTCGAGGGGTCGGACCGGGCTGCCGGCTGCCAGTTCACCTTCACCTGCGACGGCGCCCTCGCGCGCACGCCTCAGCCCGAGGCCTGGGCTCGCGCCCGTGAGGTCGCGGCGGCCGCCCTGCATGGCTATGTGATGCCCGCGGTCGGCAACGCCACCCACTACCACGCCAGCTATGTGGCGCCTTACTGGAGCCCGTCCCTGGTCAAGGTGGCGGTGATCGGCCAGCACATCTTTTACCGCTGGACTGGCGGGCTCGGCCTGCCCCCGGCCTTCGCCGGCCGCTACGCCGGCGGCGAGATGAAGGGTTTGGAGGTCGCCGCTCTCGACGACCTCGCCTCGAAGGCAGGCCGGCTGACCCTCGAGGACGCCGACGCCAAGGTCGCGCCCGAACCCGCGCCGCAACGCGTGGCGGCCGAGGAGGCGGCTCCTGCGCCCGCCGCGGTCACCGAAGCGCAGCCCCTGGTCGTCGCCCAGACTGCGGTCGCCAACGCCGTGGTGAGGGCCGACGATCTGGACTGGCAGGGGCGTCCCCGCCAGAAGGGTCCGCCCAGGCTCGCCCGGCCCGGCGCCTTTGCTCCTACCGTCTCGGGCAGCCTTTAGGTTTCGCCGGGCGGGGTTTCCGCCGTGAACTCAGCGATATCCTCGATCAGGGCGCGCACCGCGGTTCGCACCAGTTCGCCTCCCTTTTCCGGCGTCGCCTGAGAGGGGTCGGAGCCCATGCGCCCGTCGGGGTAGCGGGCGCGAAAGTCGTGGGCTTCGCGGATGGGGCCGCTCGACGCCACGCGCGGCGCATAGTTGGCGGCCTTGATGCTGTCGGGATAGGCCCATTGGGTGATGGCGATCTCGGAGGGCGTGGCGTGGCTGCCGTGGCCGACGGGGAACTGGCGGTTGGCCAGGCTCATCACCCCGCGCAGGTCCCACCAGTTCTTGTAGCGGATGGCGAAGCCGCGCGGACGTCCGGCGAAGCTCGCCTCGGCGTAGATCTCCGCAAAGGCCGCCTCCATGGTCGCCACGTTGCCGCCGTGGCCATTGATGAAATAGATCCGCGTGAAGCCGTGGGCGGCCAGGCTGCGGCACCAGTCGCCGATCGCCGATATGAAGGTGGACGGCCGCAACGACAGGGTGCCCGGAAATCCCAGGTGGTGCTGCGCCATGCCGATGTTGAAGGTCGGCGTCACCAGCAGGTCCGCCTCCTTCTGAGCTTCGAAGGCGATGATCTCCGGGCACATCCAGTCCGTACCCAGAAGGCCCGTCGGACCGTGCTGCTCGTTGGAGCCGATCGGGACCACCACCGTCTGCGAGCGCTTCAGGTAATCCTCGATCTCGATCCAGGTGGAGCGGTGCAGCAGCATGGAGCCTCCTTAGGGCAGGCTACCGCCATAAGCTTTCCTGGCGTTGCGGTTAACCCCTTCGGGCTCAGCCGCGGGTCGGCGGTTCAGGCGGAACGACGATGGTGAAGCCGGCCGGCGCCATCCCCACCAGCCGCCAGTCGCGCTTGTCGCGGCCGAAGGTCAGCAGGCATTGGTCCTGCCGCTCGCTGGAGTGCAGGCAGGCGCGGTCCTTGCCCATCGGAGAGACCAGCAGGCGGATCTGGGCTTCGCTGGGCGCTTCGGTCAGGGCGCCGCCTCGGGTGTCGACGAGACGAAAGGCGGCCGGCGCGATCATCCGGTCCAGAACGGCGTCGGAGGCCCCGCCCTCCACAGACAGGGTGTTGGCCTGGGCCAGTTCGCTCAGCCGCCGTCTCAGGTCCTGGCGCACGGCGGGGCGGTCCACGTGGGATTCGAAGGCGCGGGCGTCTTCCGACCAGGCGGCGGCGAGCAATTCCCGCGCGGCGGCGGCGGCCCGGTCCTGCGTGGAAGGTCGCCCGCAAGCGCAGAGGGTCGCCGCGACGGCGGCCAGCAAAGCCAAGCGAAACGCACGAACCATTGCGCCGACCATGGCGAGACGACCCGGCCGCGGCAAGCGCAGCCGTAACGGCCGGTTGCGCAAAAGCCTGACTGACCGCTATTCGTCCCCAGGAATTTTTCGCGCGCGGGGCGTCGCGAGAGGAGGAAAGCGGCGATGAGCGATGAGGTGTTCCCGGTTCCGACGGAATGGGCGAAGCGGGCCCATATCGACGCGGCGGGCTACGAGGCCGCCATGCGCCGGGTGGAGACCGACCCCGAAGGCTACTGGCGCGAGTTCGGTTCGCGGCTCGACTGGATCAAGCCCTTCACCCAGGTGAAGGACGTCTCCTTCGACAAGTCGGACTTCCGCATCCGCTGGTACGCCGACGGCGTGCTGAACATCTCGGCCAACTGCATCGACCGCCACCTGGCGACCCGCCGCGACCAGGCCGCCTTCATCTGGGAGAGCGACGATCCCGGGCGGCACGAGGTGATCACCTACGGCAAGCTGCACGCCGAGGTGTGTCGCATGGCCAACGTCTTCAGGTCCAAGGGCGTGCGGAAGGGCGACCGGGTCACCCTCTACCTGCCGATGATCCCCGAGGCCGCCTACGCGATGCTGGCCTGCGCGCGGATCGGAGCCGTCCACTCGGTGGTGTTCGGAGGCTTCTCGCCCGACAGCCTCGCCGGGCGCATTCAGGATTGCGATTCCCGCATCGTCGTCACCGCCGACGAGGGCATGCGCGGCGGCAAGGCCGTGCCGCTGAAGGCCAACGTCGACGAGGCCCTTAAGCAGTGCCCGGGCGTGACCGACGTGCTGGTGGTGCGCCGCACGGGCGGGCCGGTGTCGATGGCCGCCGGCCGCGACGCCTATTACGACGATCTGCGGTCGCAGGCGTCGGAGGTCTGCGAGCCCGAGCCGATGGGGGCGGAGGACCCGCTGTTCATCCTCTACACCTCGGGGTCGACCGGTAAGCCCAAGGGCGTGCTGCACACCACCGGCGGCTACCTGGCCTGGGCGAGCTGGACCCACGAGATGGTGTTCGACTACCGGCCGGGCGAGGTCTTCTGGTGCACCGCGGACATCGGCTGGGTCACCGGCCACTCCTATGTGGTCTATGGGCCGCTGGCCAATGGCGCGACGAGCCTGATGTTCGAGGGCGTGCCCAACTGGCCGACCTCTTCGCGGGTCTGGGAAGTCTGCGACAAGCACAAGGTGGAAATCTTCTACACCGCGCCCACGGCGATCCGCTCGCTGATGCGCGAGGGCGAGGCGCCGGTGAAGGCGACCTCGCGCAAGTCGCTCCGCCTGCTGGGCAGCGTCGGCGAGCCGATCAATCCGGAGGCCTGGCTCTGGTACCACCGGGTGGTGGGCGAAGGCCGCTGCCCGATCGTCGACACCTGGTGGCAGACCGAGACCGGCGGGGTGCTGATGAGCCCTCTGCCGGGTGCGACGGCGCTGAAACCGGGGTCCTGCACCAAGCCGCTGCCCGGCGTGAAGCCGCAGCTCGTGGACGCGGACGGCAAGGTGCTGGAGGGCGCCGTCAGCGGCAACCTGTGCCTGACGGACTCCTGGCCGGGGCAGATGCGCACGGTCTACGGCGACCACGAGCGGTTCATCGCCACCTACTTCAGCACCTATCCGGGCAAGTACTTCACCGGCGACGGCGCGCGTCGCGACGAGGACGGGTACTACTGGATCACCGGCCGCGTGGACGATGTGATCAACGTCTCCGGACACCGGCTGGGCACGGCCGAGGTGGAGAGCGCGCTGGTGGCCCACGAGGCGGTGGCCGAGGCCGCTGTGGTCGGCTACCCCCACGAGATCAAGGGCCAGGGCATCTACTGCTATGTGACCCTCAACGCCAGCGTCGAGCCGTCGCCGCAGCTGCAGGCCGAATTGAAGGCCTGGGTGCGCCAGGAGATCGGCCCCATCGCCTCGCCCGACGTGCTGCAGTTCGCGCCGGGCCTGCCCAAGACCCGCTCCGGCAAGATCATGCGCCGCATCCTGCGCAAGATCGCCGAGGACGACCTTTCCAACCTCGGCGACACCTCGACGCTCGCCGATCCGGCCGTGGTGGACGACTTGGTGAAGAACCGCGCCGGCGCGTGAGCGTGGAGCTGCCCGCGGCGCTGAAGGCGGCCCTCGCCCGCGAGCTCGAGGGCGTGTCCCGCACACGCCTGGCTGAGCGGGCCAAGCGAACCTCGGACGCCTATCGCGCGGGCCGCGGCTCCGCCGCCGTGATCCGCGAGCCGATGGACGCGCTGGCCTATGCGCTCGTCCGGTCGCCCGCCACCTACGCGGCCTGTGCGGCGGCGTTCGGCGAGGCCGCGCGGCGCGCGCCGGGGTTCGCGCCAAAGACCGTGCTTGACGCCGGCGCAGGCGCAGGGGCGGCGAGCTGGGCGGCGGCGCAGGCGTGGCCGGGGATAGAGACGCTGGTCTGGCTGGACAGCAATCCGGCCTTTCTCGAGCTGGGCGCACGACTGGCGTCCGGCGCCCTGCCTGTCCCGCAAACGTCCCGCGCCGACCTGACCGGCGCCGGCGATTGGCCGGACGCCGATCTCGTGGTGGCCAGCTACGCCCTGGCCGAGATCGTCGCCGATCGGCTCGACGCCGCCGTCGGGCGCCTGTGGGCGGCGACGGGGGGCCTGCTGGCGCTGGTCGAGCCCGGAACGCCGGGCGGTTTCGCCAGGCTGCGCCAGGCCAGAGCCGGCCTGATCGCCGCCGGCGCGGAGGTGCTCGCGCCCTGTCCGCACCATGGCGAATGCCCGATGGCCGAGCCGGACTGGTGCCATGTCTCCGTGCGCCTTTCCCGCTCGCGCGACCACCGGCTCGCCAAGGCCGCCGAGGCTCCCTTCGAGGACGAGCCCTTCGCCTATCTGATCGCCGCCCGGCCGGGCCTCGGGACGCCGGCCGCCGCGCGGGTCATCGGCCGCCCCCGGTCCGCCAAGCCCGGGGTGGAGCTTCGGCTGTGCACGCCGGCCGGGCTGGAGTCGCGCCAGGTCCTGCGCCGCGACAAGCCCGGCTATGCGCTGGCGCGGCGTCTCGCTTGGGGCGACGGGCTCGAAAGCTGAGCTCAGGCGTTGGCCCTGCGGAGGACCGGATGTGCTAAGGGTTCGGCGCTCCCTCAAGCGCAGGACACGCCCGATGCTCCGCCTCCTCTGCGCCCTCGTCGCGCTTCTTGTCGCCATGCCCGCCGCGGCCGCTTCGACGGCGGTCGCGCCGCCGATCCCGTTCAAGATGCGAACCCTGCCGAACGGCCTGCAGCTCATCACCTCGCTCGACCGCACCACGCCCAATGTGACGGTGCAGGTCTGGTACGGCGTGGGCTCCAAGGACGACCCGCGCGGCCGCTCCGGCTTCGCCCACCTCTTCGAGCACATGATGTTCAAAGCGACGCGGAACCTGCCGGCCGAGAGCTTCGACCGGATGACCGAGGACGTGGGCGGCTTCAACAACGCCTCCACCTGGGACGACTTCACCAACTACTACGAGGTGGTCCCCGCCAACCATCTGCAGCGCCTGATCTGGGCCGAGGCCGAGCGCATGGGCTCGCTGGTGGTGGACGCCGCCAACTTCGCCTCCGAGCGGGACGTGGTGAAGGAGGAGCTTCGCCAGCGCGTCCTGGCCCAGCCCTATGGCCGCCTCTTCACCCTCTATGCGCCGGAGGCGACCTACAAGGTCCACCCCTACCATCGGCCGGGCATCGGCTCGATCGCCGACCTGGACGCCGCCACCCTGGACGACGTCCGCGCCTTCCATCGCGACTACTATCGGCCGGACAACGCGGCCCTGATCGTGGTCGGCAACTTCGACGAGGCGGAGCTGAACGCCTGGGTGGACCGAGACTTAGGCGCGCTCAAGCCGCCCGCCAGGCCGATCCGGCGGGTGACCATCGCAGAGCCGCCGCGCAGGGGCCCGGGCGTCTTCGACGGCTACGGGCCGAACGTGCCGCTGCCGGCCCTGGCCATCACCTGGCTTGGCCCTTCCGCGGCCAGCCCCGACGCGCCGGCGCTCAAGGTGCTCGACGCGATCCTCTCCTCCGGCAAGTCGTCGCGGCTCTACGACAGCCTGGTCTACGACAAGCGGATCGCGTCCGAGGTCTTCTCCAACGCCGACCTGCCGCAGCAGCCGGGGAATTTCATGGTCGGCGCGATCATGGCTTCGGGCCATGACCTGGCGGAGGGCGAACGGGCTCTGCTGGCGGAGGTGGCGCGCCTGCGCGCCGTCCCGCCTAGCGCCGCCGAGCTGGACGAAGCCAAGAACGAGCTGGTCGCCGGCAAGCTGCGGGAGCGCGAGACCATCGACGGCCGCGGCTTCGCGCTCGGCTATGCGTTGCGCATCCAGGGCGACCCGGCCAAGGCCAACACCGAGCTGGCGGACCTGCAGGCGGTGAGCGCCCGGGACGTCCAGCGCGTCGCCCAGAAATACCTCGATCCAAACCTGCGGATGACCATCCGCTACCGCGCCGAAAGCGCGCGGCCCAAGAGCGCCCGGCCCGAGGCCGAGCCGCCCCCGCCCAAGACGGTCGCCGCCTACAAGGGGCCCATCAGCACGCTCGCTCCGCCGCAGACGCGGCGTCCCCCGCCGCCGGTCGGAAAGCCGATGCCGGCGAGCTTGCCGAAGCCCGCCGAGCGGACGCTCGCCAACGGCCTGCGGGTGATCGTCGCCCGCTCGTCCGACCTGCCGCTTGTCACCGCCGACCTGACGGTGAAGACCGGCGCCTGGGCCGATCCGCCGAAGCTAGGCGGCGCCGCCAGCATGACCGCCGCGATGTTGACCGAGGGCACGACCAGCCGTTCCGCACAACAGATCGCCCGTGAAACGGAGACCCTGGGCGCGACGCTCTCCACGGGCGCCAGCCTGGAGGCGTCGTCGGTCACGCTCAATGTCATGACCGACAAGCTCGATGCGGGCGTCGCCATCATGGCCGACGTGGCGCGCAACCCGGCCTTCAAGCCCGAGGAGCTGGAGCGCCAGCGCCAGCTCGCCCTCGACGCGCTGCAGGTGGCCTATCAGGAGCCCGGCCAGATCGCCGGCTTCACGGTTGCTCCGGTGGTGTTCGCCGGCACCCCCTTCGGCCACGCCGCGGGCGGGACGCCTGACTCGATCCCGCGTCTCAAGACCGACGACCTGGCGGCCCTGCACAAGGCCTGGTTCCGACCCGACAATGCGGTGCTGGTGCTGACCGGCGACATCACCCCCGAGCAGGGCTTCGCCGTGGCCGAGCGTGCCTTCGGCGACTGGCCTCGCCCGGCCTCCCCGCCTCCGCCCGCTCCGACGGTGACGCCTGGCCCCACGGCCCGCACCCTGGCCATCGACCTGCCGGGAACGGGACAGGCGTCGGTCAATGTGGTGAAGCCGGCGATCGCACGCGCCGACCCCGACTATTACGTGGGCCTGGTGACCAACAGCGTGCTGGGCGGCGGCTATTCTGCGCGCCTGAACCAGGAGATCCGGATCAAGCGCGGGCTCTCCTACGGAGCCTCCTCGCGGCTGTCGGCCAATCGCACCACCGGCGCCTTCCGCGCCGCGGCCCAGACGAAGAACGAGTCCGCCCCGCAGGTGCTGGAGCTGATCGCCCAGCAGATGACGGGGCTGGCCATGTCCCCGCCTGCGGCGGCCGAGCTCGCCGCGCGCAAGTCGGTGCTGGTGGGAGGGTATGGCCGCGAACTGGCCACCAGCGGCGGCCTGGCCGACATCCTGGGCGACCTGGCGGTCTATGAGGTCCCGCTGGACGAGATCGGCCGCTACACCGACCGTGTCGAGGCCGTCACGGGCGATCAGGTGCAGGCCTTCGCCGCCCGCGCCCTCGACCCCGGCCAGGCGAGCGTGGTGGTGGTCGGCGACGCCAAGGCCTTTGCGCCCGCCCTCAAGGCCGCGCGCCCGAACCTCGAAGTGATCCCGGCCGCGGCGCTCGACCTCGACAGCCCGACGCTTCGAAAGCCGGGAAACTAGGCGAGGCGCCATGCGCGACCGGGTGGACGTGGCGGTGGTGGGCGCGGGCGCAGCGGGCCTCGGCGCGCTCGCCCGCCTCGCCCCCGCCTCGCTCGTCAGCCTGGCCCTGGAAGCCCGTCCGCGCGTAGGCGGTCGGGCGGAGACGGCGCGAGTGGCCCGGGGACCGGTCGACCTGGGGTGCGGCTGGCTGCATTCCGCCGACGTCAATCCCCTGGCGCAGGCGTTCGAGCGCGCGGGCTTCCATATCGACCGCAGCCCGCCGCACTGGGAGCGCCAGGCGGGGAACGCCGGGTTCTCCGACGAGGACCAGGCGGAGTTCCGGCAAGCCTTCGCCAACTTCGACGCCAGGCTGGAGGCGGCGGCGCGCGACCACCGCGACCGGGCGGCGGCCGAACTGCTGGAACCCGGCGGCCGCTGGAACCCGCTGCTGGACGCCATCTCCACCTGGTACAACGGCGCCGAGCTCGACCAGATCTCGGTGCTCGACTACGCGGCCTACGAGGACAGCGAGGTGAACTGGCGGGTGGTCGAAGGCTATGGCGCCGCCCTGGCCTATTTCGCCGACCTTTCGCGCGTGACGACCGACTGCCCGGTCACGAGGATCCGCCACGACGGCGCGGATCTGGTGCTGGAGACGCCCCGAGGCCTGCTGAAGGCTGGCGCGGCCATCATCACCCTGCCAACGCCGCTGCTGGCCACCGGCGCGCTAGCCTTCTATCCGGACCTGCCGGAACATCGGGCCGCCGCGCGGGGCCTGCCGCTTGGCCTCGCGGACAAGGCCTTTCTGGGGATCGAAGGGGAAAGCGACCTGCCCGCGAACGGTCACCTCTTCGGCCGCATCGATCGCGCGGACACGGGCAGCTACCACACTAGGCCCAACGACCGGCCTTACATCGAGGCGTTCTTCGGCGGCCGCTTGGCGCAGTCCCTCGAGGCTGAGGGGCCGGGCGCCATGGCCGCCTTCGCCGTGGACGAGCTGGCGGCGCTGTTGGGCTCGAACTGGAAAAAGCGGCTGAAGCCCCTGACCGAAACCCGTTGGTTGACCGATCCCTGGTCGCGCGGCAGCTATTCCCACGCCCTTCCTGGATGCGCCGGCGCGCGCGAAGTCCTCGCCCGGCCGGTGGAGGAACGCCTGTTCTTCGCCGGCGAGGCGACCAGCCGCGAGTACTTCTCGACGGCGCACGGCGCCTGGGAGAGCGGCGTTCGCGCCGCCGAAGAGGCGATCGCCGCCTTGGAGCGCCGCCGCTAAGCGTCCACCACCGCCAGGGCCTGGTCGTGGGCGCAGACCGTGGCCATCTGCAGGATCTTCGAGACCGAGGCGGACAGCGGGCAGATCTGCACCGGCCGCGAGAGGCCGAGCAGGACCGGGCCGATCACCGTGGCCCCGCCGAGCGCCTGGATGAGCTGGGTGGAGATGGCCGCCGAGTGGATGGCCGGCATGATCAGCACATTGGCCGGGCCGGAAAGGCGCATGAAGGGATAGTTCACCCGGGCCTCGGGATTGAGCGCCAGCTCCGGCGGCATCTCGCCCTCGTACTCGAAGTCGAGGTTGGCCATCTCGTCCAGCATGGCCACGGCTTCGCGCACCTTCTCCGAGCGTTCGCCCATCGGGTTGCCGAAGGTGGAATAGCTGATGAAGGCGAGCCTGGGGTTGTAGCCGAGCTGGCGCACCGCCCGGGCCGTCTCGATGGCGATCTCCACCAGGTCCTGCGCGTCGGGCATCTCCGTGACGCTGGTGTCGGCGATGAACAGCGTGCGGCCCTTGGCCAGCACTACGCTCATGCCCAGCACGCGGCCCCCCGGCGCGGGGTCGACCACCCGCAGGACCTCCGACAGCACCTGGTCGAAGGCGCGTGTGACGCCCGTCACCATTCCGTCGGCGTGGCCGTGGGCGACCATGGAGGCGGCGAAGGCGTTGCGGTCCTGGTTGATCATCCGCACCACGTCGCGCCGCAGGTAGCCTTCGCGTTGCAGGCGGCCGTAGAGCGACTCGACGAAGGCGTCGTTCCACTGCGACAGGCGGGCGTTGGCGATCTCGATGTGGGTCTCGGCCGGGTCGAGACCCACCAGCCGCATGTTCTCACGCACCAGATCCTCGCGCCCCACCAGCACCGCCTGGCCCAGGCCGCTGGTCTGGAAGCCGTAGGCCGCGCGGATGACGCTGGGCTCCTCACCCTCGGCGAAGACGATCCGTTTCTTGGGTCCCGCCTGCACCGCGCCCTGCAGTTTCTGCAGGAAGGCCGCCGTGGGATCGAGCCGCTGGGCAAGGGACGCGGCATAGGCGTCCATGTCGTCGATGCGCCGGCGCGCCACTCCGGTGTCCATGGCCGCCTGGGCGACGAAGGGGGGCACGTAGGAGATCAGCCGCGGATCGAAGGGCGTGGGGATGATGTATTGCGGCCCGAACTTGAGCTGGGTTCCCTGGTAGGCCGCGGCCACCTCGTCGGGCACGTCCTCGCGGGCGAGCTGGGCCAGGGCCCGCGCGCAGGCGATCTTCATCTCCATGTTGACGCGGCGCGCCCGCACGTCCAGCGCGCCTCGGAAGATGTAGGGGAAGCCCAGGACGTTGTTGACCTGGTTCGGATAGTCGCTGCGGCCGGTGGCCACCACCGCGTCCGGCCGGACAGCGTGGACCTCTTCGGGCAGGATTTCGGGATCGGGGTTGGCCATGGCGAAGATGATCGGCTGGGGGGCCATGGTCTTCACCATCTCGGCCGTCAGGGCCCCCTTCACCGACAGGCCCAGGAAGACGTCCGCGCCGACCAGCGCCTCGGCGAGCGTGCGCTTGTCGGTGTCGGCCGCGTGCGCGGACTTCCACTGGTTCATGTCGTTGGGCCGGCCGCGGTAGATGACGCCCTTGGAATCGACCGCGATCACGTTCTGACTCCGCACGCCCATGGCCTTCAGCAGGTCCAGGGTGGCGATGCCGGCCGCGCCTGCGCCGTTCAGCACCACCTTCACCTCGCCGATGTCGCGGCCGGTGACCGCGCAGGCGTTGATCAGGCCGGCCGCCGAAATGATGGCGGTGCCGTGCTGGTCGTCGTGGAACACCGGGATGTCGAGCAGCTCCTGCAGCTCGGTCTCGATGCGAAAGCATTCGGGGCTCTTGATGTCCTCGAGGTTGATGCCGCCCCAGGTCACTCCGATGTTCTTGACCACGGTGATGATCTCGTCCGGGTCCTTGGAGGTCAGCTCGACGTCGATGGAATCCACGTCGGCGAAGCGCTTGAAGAGGACGCTCTTGCCCTCCATCACCGGCTTCGAGGCCAGCGCCCCCAGGTCGCCAAGGCCCAGGATGGCGGTGCCGTTGGAGATGACGGCCACCATGTTGCCCTTGGAGGTGTAGTCGTAGGCGGTCTCGGGGTCCTCGGCGATCTTCAGCACCGGCGCCGCGACGCCCGGCGAATAGGCCAGGCTGAGGTCCCGCTGGGTGGCCATGGGCTTGGTCGGGGCCACCGCGAGCTTCCCGGGAACGGGCTCCTTGTGGAAGCTCAGCGCCTCCTCGTCGGTGAAGGTGCGTTTGTCGGCCTCGTTCATGCCGCCTCGGTCCCAGCTTCTCGTGAAGGGCGGCAACCTATCGAGACGCGCCAGGGGGAACAACCTCGCCGCGTCGCCGAGCTTGACCCTGGGGCGCGCTTCGCGCGAGGAAGCCAGGACTTGCCGCGGGAGGCCGCCCTGGAAAAGCCGATCAGGATCGCCGTCGCCGGCGCGCTCGGGCGCATGGGCCGGGCCGTCGTCGCCACGCTGGAGGATGCGCCGGGGCTTGCGCTCGCGGGCCGCTTCGACCGGCCGGGCGCCGAGGGCGAGGATCTCGTCGGCCAGGCCGAGGCGCTCGCCGCCGCCGACGTCGTCGTCGACTTCACCACGCCCCAGGCCTCGGTCGAGTTGGCTAAGGCCTGCGCGGAGCGGGGCGGACCCGCCCTGGTGATCGGCTCCACCGGCTTCGAGGCGGCGCACCTCGCCATGCTGGAAGCCGCGGCGGCCAAGGTCGCCATCGTCCGGGCCGGCAACTTCTCGCTGGGCGTCAACGTGCTGATGGGCCTGGTGGCCCAGGCCGCGCGCGTGCTGCCGCCCGAGGCCTTCGACATCGAGGTCTTCGAGGCGCACCACCGGCGCAAGGTGGACGCGCCCTCCGGCACCGCCCTGATGCTGGGCGAAGCCGCTGCTCGCGGCCGGAGCGTTCCGCTTGGAAAGGTCGAGCGCCGCGCCCGCGACGGGATCACCGGCGCGCGTCCGGCGGGCGAGATCGGCTTTTCCGTCCTCCGGGGCGGCGGGATCATCGGCGAGCACAGCGTCGTTTTCGCCGCCGACGAGGAGATCCTGACCCTCTCGCATTCGGCCCGCGACCGGGGGCTCTTCGCGCGCGGCGCCATAGCCGCCGCCCGCTGGGTCGCGGGCAAGCCGCCGGGCGCCTACGACATGCAGGACGTGCTGGGCTTCAAACCTTAGGAGGTCACCGCCCCGTCGAGCCGAAGCCGTTCGCGCCGCGGGGGGTGTCGTCCAGGCTCTCCGCCTCGACCCAGGCGGCTTGCGTCACCGGCGCGATCACCAACTGCGCGATGCGCTCGCCCCGGCGGATGACGAAGTCCTCTTCGCCCAGGTTGATCAGGATCACCCGCACCTCGCCCCGGTAGTCGGCGTCGATCGTGCCCGGCGTGTTCAGGCAGGTGACGCCGGCCTTCAGGGCTAGCCCCGAGCGCGGCCGCACCTGGCCCTCGAACCCGGGCGGCAGGGCGAAGGCCAGGCCCGTGGGCACGGCGGCGCGAGCGCCTGGCTTCAGCACCAGCGGCTCGTCCTGAGGCACCGCGGCCCGCAGGTCCATGCCCGCCGCCTGGGCGGTCTCGTAGGCCGGCAGCGGCAGCCCCTGAGAATGCGGCAGGCGCTGGATCGGTATGGCGGGGGTCATGCCAGGGCCTCGGCGATGCGGCGGGCGAGGCGGGTGGCGACCTCGGCCTTGGGAAGGCTTGGCCAGCGCTCCACGCCCTCGGCGCTGAAGATGGCCACGGTGTTGGCGTCTCCGCCCATCACCCCGTCCAGGCTGACGTCGTTGGCGACGATCCAGTCGCAGCCCTTCCGGGCCAGCTTGGCCTGGGCGTGGGCCTCCACCTGGTCGGTTTCGGCGGCGAAGCCGACCGTCAGCTTCGGGCGCTTCGCCCCTTTGGAAAGGGTGGCGAGGATGTCGGGGTTTTCGACCAGGCTGATCGGCTGGGGGCCAGCCGCCCCCTTCTTGATCTTGCGGCCGGCGGAGGCTTCGGGCCGCCAGTCGGCCACCGCGGCGACGCAGACGGCGACGTCGGCGGGAAGCGCCGCCTCGCAGGCCGCCAGCATCTCGCGCGCCGTCTCCACGTCCAGCCGCCTGACGCCCGCGGGCGTCGGTTGGGCGGTGGGGCCGGCCACCAGGGTCACCTCGGCGCCCAGGTCCGCCAGCGCACGGGCGATGGCGAAGCCCTGCTTGCCGGAGGAGCGGTTGGTGATCACGCGCACCGGGTCGATCGGCTCGGCGGTGGGGCCGGCGGTGACCAGGGCCCGGCGCCCGGCCAGCGGTCGCGAGGCTGAGCCCGCCAGCGCCTGCTCGATCGCCGCCAGTATGGCGGGCGGCTCGGCCATGCGGCCCGGCCCATATTCGCCGCAGGCCATGGCCCCCTCGTCGGGACCGACAAACAGCACGCCGTCGGCCTGCAGCCGCTCCAGGTTGCGGCGGGTGGCGGGGTGCTCCCACATGCGCACGTTCATCGCCGGCGCCATCAGCACCGGCTTATCGGTGGCCAGCAGGATGGTGCTGGCGAGGTCCGAGGCCAGCCCCTGCGCCGCCTTGGCCATCAGGTCGGCGGTGGCCGGCGCCACGACGATCAGGTCGGCTTGGCGGGAGAGCTGGATATGGCCCATCTCCGCCTCGTCGGTTAGCGAGAAGAGGTCGGAATAGACCTTGTCCTCGGCCAGGGCGGACAGGGAGAGCGGCGTGACGAACTGCTCGCCGGCCGCGGTCAGCACCGGCCGAACGGCCAGGCCCGCCTTGCGCGCCAGGCGGGTCAGCTCCAGCGCCTTGTAGGCGGCGACGCCGCCGCCGACGATCAGCAGAATGCGCTTCTCGGACACGCGCGGACCTCTCCAACGGAGGTTGGAGATGTAAGGCGCCCGCGCCGGCTGGACAAATGACACCCATCGTTCTTGATTAGTTCTCGGCGGAAAGAAGGGGCGCCGACGGGGCTGGACTCTTCCGAATTTCTATGTTCTTCGTTTGTTCCGGCAAAGCTCGAGACGGAGATGGAAGATGCCTGGGATGATGAGGATCGCGCCGCTGGCGTTCGTGCTGGCCGGGGCCGCGTGGCTGTCGGCTTGCGACAACGGACCCTCCGCGGTGGCTCAGAAGCCGGCGGCGGAAAGCCGGTCCGCCTCGGCCGAGGCGTCGGCGAGCTACCAGTCGGCGGACCGCGCCGATCACCGCAAGGACCCCGTCAAGCTGCTGGACGGCAAGCCGGAGTGGGCGGCCAGCCGCCGCTACTCCGCCGAGGAGAGCGCCCGCCGCGCCTACGAACGCAACGGCGAGGCCTTCGGCGCGCGCGACCAGGAGGACTATGTCCGCAAGGCCCACGCCTTCGTCCAGCATCCGCCCAAGGGCGTGGAGACCCTTAGCCGGGCCAACGGCGACGTGCTGTTCTACGACGCCAAGGCCAACGTGTTCGCCGTCGCCGACAAGGCGGGCGCGCCGCGCACCATGTTCAAGCCCGACGACGGCGCGGCCTATTGGCAGGAGCAGAAGGACCGCGAGGCCAAGCGCCAGACCCGCGCCGACCGCCGACCGCGCAAGGACTCCGACGAGGCGGCCTAAGGAGTTTCGCTACAGCAGCCGGCTTCGCATCGCCTGGGACAGCAGGTCGATCAGCGAGACCGCCGCCACAATGACGATGGCGATGGCGCCGACCTGACTGTAGGCGAAGCCGTTGAGGGCGTCGAACAGCAGCTGGCCGATGCCTCCGGCGCCGATGAGGCCCAGGACCGTCGCCGCGCGGGCGTTGGATTCGAAGCGATAGAGGGCGTAGCTGGTCCACAGCGGGGCCACCTGCGGGATCACCCCCCAGACCACTTCCTCCAGCCGGCTGGCGCCGGTGGCGCGCACGCCCTCCACCGGGCCCTTGTCGATGGCCTCGACGGCTTCGGAGAACAGCTTGGCCAGCACGCCGCCGGTGTTGAGCGCGAGCGCCATGACGCCGGCGAAGGGACCCAGGCCCACGGCCACCACGAACAGGGTGCCGATGACCAGGTCGGGGATCGACCGCAGCAGGTTCATCAGCAGGCGCATGGGCTGCTGGATCCAGGGCGGGGCGATGTTGCGCGAGCAGGCCAGGCCGAAAGGGATCGCCAGGGCCACGGCCAGCGCCGTGCCCCAAAGCGCGATCTGGACGGTTAGCCACATCTGGGCGACGTACAGGCGCCAGTGGGTGAAGTCCGGCGTCACGAGCTGCTGGCCGAACTGGCGCATGTTCTCCGAATTGGCGAACAGTTGACCGATGCGGCCGACCTCCACCGGGCGCGCGGCGGCGATCAGCAGGACCAGCACCCCGCCCCAGATCAGCAGGTCGGGCGCGCGGTCGCGCAGGCTGCGCCTTGGCGGCGGGGGCGCCGCGACCGCGGAGGGGGCCGAGCCGGCGCCCACTCAGATGTCCGGATTGGCGGCGCGCCGCTGGGCGATCGCAGCCCGAACGCGCTGGAACTCAGCCTCCGCAGCGGCGATGCGCGCCTTGTCGCCGCTGCGTTTGGCCTCGGCGAGCGCCTGGCCCGCCACCATCTCGCGCACCGGGTCGAGGTAGTTGTCGTCGGCGGCTCGAAAGCCGCTGTAGGCCAGCCTTTGCAGCACCTGACGTTGGCGGTCGGCCTCGGGGCCGGTCCCGGTGCCGTAGGTGAGGAAGAACTGGCGGATCTTCTCCCGCAGCGCAGGGTCGAGGTCTTTGCGGACCAGGATGGAGCTTTCGGGAAGGGGTGGCGAGGTCCAGATCACCTCCACCCGATCAACGAGCCGCGGCGCGTCGCGGCGGTAGAACACCATCCCCACGGTGTTGTTGGTGGCCGCGTCCAGCACGCCGTTGGCGACGGCGAAGAAGTTGGCCTGGTGGTTGGCCGAGCGCACGGTCTTGAAGCACTTGGCGGGCTCGACGCCTGCGGGCGTGAAGAAGTAGGTGAGCGGCGCCAGGGTCCCAGAGGTGGATTGGGCGTCGCCCATGCCGAAGGTGTAGGCCTTGCCGCAGGCCAGCAGCTTTTCTTGCGTGATCCTGGCGCCCTTGCGGGCGATGATCACTGACCGGTAGGTCGTCTCGCCGCCCAGGCCGACCGTGCGGCCCACCACCTGGGCGTTGGCGCGATCCACCGCCTCCAGGGCCGGGCGGGCGGAGAACCAGCCCATCTGCACCTGGCCGAAGCGCATCGCCTCCACCAGCGAGGTGTAGTTGGTGGCGAAATAGGGCTTCACCGGCACGCCGGCCCGCTTGGCCAGGTCGTCGAGCAGCGGCTGCCACAGCGGCTGCATCGAGGTCTGGTTCTCGGCGGACAGGATTGAGAAGGTGAGCTCCTTGGGATGGGAGACGCTGACCGACGCCGGCTGGCTGCAGGCGGCGAGCGTCAGGAGCGCGGCGAGGCCCGCAAGCAGGCGGCGCATCATTTCGGGGCTCCTTCCCAGACCACGTCCTCGAACTCCGGGCCGTAGATATCGACCAGCCGAGCCCGGGTGAGACCCGACGGCGGCCCATCGTACACGATCTGTCCGGCGTTCAGCGCCACCACCCGGTCGCAGTAGCGGAGCGCATGATCCACCTGGTGCAAGGTGACCAGGACGGTCAGCCGATCCTGGCGGTTCAGCTCGCGCAGGATCTCCATCACGCGGCGGGCGGCGACCGGATCGAGCGAGGCCACCGGCTCGTCGGCCAGCACGACCTCGGCGCCTTGCACCAGCGCCCGCGCGATGGCCGCCCTCTGTTGCTGGCCGCCGGACAGGGTGCCCGCACGCTGGCCGGCGTGGTCCGCCACGCCGACGCGCGCCAGGGCGCTCATGACCTGCGCCTTCAAGTCCTCGGGCCAGAGTCCCAGCAGGCCGCGCCACCATCCGACGCGCCCCAGCCCCCCGAGCGCAACGTTGGTGAACAGGCTCAGTCGGCCCACAAGGTTGAATTGCTGGAAGATCACCCCGATGCGCGCGCGCGCCTGACGCACCTTGCCGCTAAGGCGGCCGCCCGCCTGGACGGACTGGCCGAAGGCGTCGATGCGGCCGTCACCGGGATCCAGGGTCTGCAGCCCGCTGACCGCCCTCAGCAGCGTGGATTTGCCCGATCCCGACGGGCCGATCAGCGCCACCATCTCGCCGGCGCGCACCTCCAGCGAGACGGCGTCCAAGGCCAGGCGCGGGCCGAAGCGGCGCGAGGCGTTGCGGACGGAGAGGACGACGTCGGCCATGTCGCGCGCGAGGAATTCCTGGCGGAAGGGAAAGGCTCGGCTACGCCGCTTGATCGCGGCCTAAGGCCAAGATTTCATGACACGCGGCGGCCTGCACGGTCCAGCCCGCACGATGGTGCGCGGCGGCGCCGCGGGCGATCCGCAGATTCAATTCTTTACATCGGGGACCTTAGATCCTATTTGCGCCACTTCCGGCGGACCCGATGTCCTAAAAAGCGCTGCTAACGCCGGTCTGGGTTCAACAATCCGTTGGGGGTTGCGTGAGGTGCATACGTACCATACGCCCCTGGACCTGGTCCGCGAGCGGTCCCCGGAACGTCCTGTCGCCCTTGCGCGGCCGGGCGTCGTGGCCGTAGCGGCGCGCTGGTTCCAGGACAATTTCAAAGGCGACGTTTTCTACGCCGTGAAGGCCAACCCTTCGCCATGGGTGATCGAGGCCTTGGTGGAGAACGGCGTGACGTCCTTCGACGTCGCCTCCATGTCCGAGGTCGAGCTGGTCGCCCGGCACGCCCCGGGCGGGCGCATGGCGTTCATGCATCCAGTGAAGAGCCGCGCCGCGATCGCCCAGGCCTACTTCGACCACGGCGTGAAGACCTTCTCGCTCGACACCCATGAAGAGCTGGCGAAGATCCTCGAGGCGACCGGCGGGGCCAAGGACCTGACCCTTGTCGTGCGCCTGGCGGTGCAGGCAGACGGCGCCACCTATTCCCTGTCGGGCAAGTTCGGCGCCTCGA
>Ga0070668_100000397_pt1 | contig 28857 bp, 31 predicted proteins | sample KBSS43metaG_FD_64661 | JGI IMG/M metagenome (GOLD analysis project Ga0070668, IMG submission 64661) | Switchgrass rhizosphere microbial communities from Kellogg Biological Station, Michigan, USA - KBS S4-3 metaG | ecosystem: Host-associated > Plants > Roots > Rhizosphere > Soil ...
CCCGACCGATGGGGCCTCAGGGCGCCAGAAGGTCCAAGGTGCGATCCAGGAGCGTACAGGCGCGCAACATATCCAGCCGGCGGTTCGCCGACTGCTCCCCCTCGTCCATGAAGGCGCGCAACTGGGCTGCGTCCGCCTCGTCCAGCAACCGCCGGGGATCATGCCAGCGCTGGCGCGGCAGGATATTGATGTCGCCGACATAGCGCTGAGTGGCGACTTTGGACATGGCGCGGCGCATGAAGTCGGCGTCGGGCTGGCCCCAAGTCAGCGGCGCCAGCGCATCTGCCACCGCGCCGAGATAGAACTTGGTGGCCTGGGCCGACAGCCGGGCGACGCTGTCATAGAAGGTGTTCTCGGAGTGCGGGTCGCGGATCCAGGGCAGGATAAGCGGATTGACCAGGCTGGTGACAGTCAGGCCGACCCCATAGAGCGCCTTTAGCTCTGCGGCGGGCATGTCGGCGCTGAGCGATCCATCCGCCCAAAGGAACCCTGGCCGATAGGGACGGACCGCCTCGCCCGGAGGGCGCTCCACTAATTGCACCGGAGGGAACGAATATGGCACGGCGCAGGACGCCAGCACCGCCCGCCGGATCAACACATGGGGCGTCGTCTCCGCATTCAGGACCAGGGCGCTGGCGTCGGCCACCGACGTCACTGAGATCGTCAGCCGGCGGCCAGACACCTCCGCAGCCTCGGCGAAGGTCATGTCCGGAATGACCTCGGCGATCTTGGCGCTCAGCCGCGACCCGTCAAGCCGCCGGCGCGACGCGGAAAGCGCGTGGGGACGCAGGATGGTGGCGAGCGCCTTGTCGTCGCGCGTGGCCGCGACGGCGCCGATCATCGACCCGGCGCTCGCGCCCGAGATCACCTTCGGCAGCAGGCCCGCGCCCAACAGGCTCCGCACCACGCCGTAATGATAGTTGCCGAGCGTCCCGCCGCCGCTGAGCATGAGGGCGACCCTGGGCGTCGCATCGCGCGCCATCGACAGGAGTGCCAAGCGCCGTTCTGGCGCCACCTGGTTGGGAGCCGCTTGCGCCACCGCTCGGAGGCTATCCGCCACCGTCACCGTGTGCTCGACGAGTGCCGTCCGCTCGAGTTCGTTCGACCTCTCGAACGTCTCGGGCGTCACCGTCAAACGTCCTGCAGCAGTGTCGCGCTCAAGCTCCGCGCAAAGGACTTCGAACTCTCTTTGCTGAATCAACCGGCGCCGGCGTGCGGTTTGCCTTTTCAACGTATCGCGCTGGTCGCCCTGACGATGTCCGGGCGGCCGCTGCAGATCCAACGCCTCTGATGTCATGTGCGCCCCCGGGGTAAACTAGGATAGAGCCAGACGAGACAAAGCCAATCCCCCTTGCAGCCGCATAATGCTGCAGTGCAATATTTCGTTCCTTTGATCCTAATTTTCAACGGCGTCGTCGGGATACGCGAAGGCGCGCCGCAAACTCAACCGCAACAAGGATCGAATCCTTCCTCACCTGGGAGGAGGAATCGAAGGTGCTCGCGGCTGTTGGTGCGTCCAAATTGTCAGTCAGGCCCCGACAACAGAAGTCGCAAATCCGGAATCGCCGGCTTGAGCGAAGACGTGCGCGGGAAATCATCCACGTACATGAACCGGACTGGAATTTGGTACGCCGTCAGGCGCGTCCGCAGGAAGCTTACGAGATCCGCTTCCGACGGAGCTTCTTGGCCCGCCATCAAGATCAGGGCGGCGGCCGGCGCTTCGCCGAGGCGACGATCTTTGACGCCAACCACTGCGGCTTCCCGGATCGAAGGATGAGCCTCCAAGGCCTTCACAACGTCCTCAGGATGAACCTTGAATCCGCCTCGGATGATGGCGCTATCCGCGCGCCCCTTGATCCAGAGGAAATTCTCCTCATCGATAACGGCAAGATCAGTCGTGCGGAGCCAACTGTCCGGATCCGCAAGTTGCTTCGAACGAAGTTCCAAAACGCCGACCTCGCCAAACGGCAAAGGCTTTCCAGTATCCGGGTCGACCACCCGGCCTTCGGCGCCCCGCTGCATCCGACCGACGGAGCCGCGCTTTCTGGAGTAGTGTGCGTGAAAGTCGGCGAGGGTCCATCCGGCGATCCCCCCGGAGAATTCCGTGGCGCCGTAGTTGGCGAGCACGGGCAAATCGTAGCGATCCAGGAACGCCTGGATCAGGTCGTCGCCGACCGGGGCCGTGCCGCTGGTCAGCGCAACAAGACTGCTTAGGTCGCCCTTTGGGATGTCGGCTTCCAGGATCATTCGCAAGGCCGTGGGCGGAGCGCTGGCCATCTTCGGTCGGTGACGCACCACTGCGTCGCGCCACTCCGCCACGTTGAAACGCTCGATGAGGCAGGTCTGGCGGCCGGAGGCGATAGCCGTCAGCGCCCGAGAAATTCCGCTGATATGCGAGAGCGGGGCGGGAAGGATCTGTACCCCCTTGCGCAACTTGATGGCCGGCGCGGCGCCATCGGCCGCCTCGCCCAGCACCGTCGATCCGATGCTGTGCTGAAAGGAGGCGCGTGAAAGCGGTATGCGTTTGGGCTTGCCCGTGGTGCCGCTCGTCAACATTTCGACGACGACCCCAGGCGCGTATATCCTCAAATCGGATCCGTCGATCTTGTCCAGACTTTCAGCGAACCTCACAGGCTCGCCCGGTGCGCCCACGATTATGCCGGCTGCGCCGATGGACCGGGCGGCCTCGCGGACCCCCGCCCGGTCCCATTGCGAGGCCTCGGCCACGACAACGGGCGCTTTCAGTTCAATGAGATCGGCGCAGATCGTGGAATCCGGATAAGCGGGGTTCACGACGACGAGGCAGCGTTCGGTCACCTGCAGCGCGCACAGCGCCGCAAGAGCCTCGAAGCGGTTGCTCATGAACACGGCGACCCGCGCCTCCACCCCGAGCCCTAGCTCGTTCAACATCGCGTCAAGGCGGTCCACGCGAGAAGAGATTTCACCGAACGTGCGCCACTCGCCCCGGACCTCCACCGCGCCCGCGGAGGGATCTATGCTCAACACGCCCTTGATCAAATCGCCGACGACACTCATCGAATTGCAGCCTCATCTCCCCAAAACAACAAGTTCAGACGATCGACCACCGGTCGGCTGAAATTGCAACGCGTTCAGCTCCGACCAAGCGCCAGCGATGGCGCTTGCCTCCGCCCCGGTCTCGCGACCGCTCCACGATCCCAGGTCAAACCTTCGGCTTCTGCGAAGCGGCGCGGTCCCCCTCCTTCACATCGCGCAACGCCATGACCTTACGGCGCGACTTCACACGCGAAGACTGCAGATCACATCCCTCTCTGGACGCCCACCGTGCTGCCCGATGCAGCCTGTGCTCGCCACGCACAAGCCCTGCGTGTTTGGCCTCAGCCCGGCGCCGTCGATCATCACGCCCGCGGCCACCAACTCGCTGTTGGCATATCGCCTGCGAGCGGACGTGGGATAATTCGCGGATCGAAATATCTACACGCTTACTACCCAGAGTGATTGGCGTACCACCGATATATGTGCGCCCTTTTCCCCTTCCCTCACAAATAGTTGCCCGGCGTCGAGAGCTGTTGCGCTTCTCAAATATTGGGCGGCTACTTCCAGGCAATGCCGGATCAACCGGCGCCAGGGATAGGGAGCAAGTTCATGACCAGAGTGGCCTTTGTCACGGGTGGAACCCGTGGAATCGGACGTGCGATCTGCGAACGACTGTCCGCGGATGGGCTGAAGGTCGCGGCCGGATACTCGGGCAACCAAGAGGCCGCCTATGATTGCGCCAAATCGCTCGGCGTCATGGTGGTCAAGGGCAATGTCGGGAGCTTCGAGGACTGCCAGCGCGCCGCCGCCGACGTTACGGCTGAACTTGGGCCGATCGACGTGCTGGTCAACAATGCGGGCATCACCCGCGACGGCGTCTTCCATAAGATGACGCCAGAGCAGTGGTCGGACGTCATTCGGGTCAACATGGACTCGGTGTTCAACATGACACGCCAGGTGATCGACGGGATGCGCGAGCGTCAGTGGGGCCGGGTCGTCAACATCTCGTCGATCAACGGCCAGAAGGGCCAGGCCGGCCAGACCAACTACTCGGCGGCCAAGGCCGGCATGATCGGGTTCACCAAGGCCCTGGCGCTCGAAAACGCCAAGAAGGGCGTGACGGTGAACTGCATCGCCCCCGGCTACATCGACACCGAGATGGTGCAGGCGGTGCCGGAACGCGTGCTGGAGGGCATTATCGCCCAGATCCCCGTCGGCCGCCTTGGCCGCGGCGAGGAGATCGCGGACATGGTGGCGTTCCTCGCCGGAGAACGGGCCGGCTACGTGACAGGCGCAACGCTCTCGTTGAACGGCGGCCAGTTCATGGCGTCCTGAGCGGCCCGTGACGGGCCGCACATTGAGCGCGAGGCCGCAACGATGATTGAGCGTCGCTCATGGGTTGGGCTGTTCGCCGTGCCCACCCCTGCCCGAACTGCGCTGGTCGCCGATCTCGAAGCCGAGCGGTCCTGCGTCCTCGGCGTCAGCCCGGCGCCGCGCCAAGCTTCCCTGGTGGCGACGTCGCGGGCGGTTCGCATAGCTGTCGTGACCTTCGCCTGCACCTCGCGGCGTCGGGAACAGCGGGAAATCGCAATCACCGCCTGGCGGGACACGCCGGTCTGCTGCGCGTCGGGAGAGGTCATCGGTCGCCGCCGCACGCCCGATTGGGCGCACCTCCTGCCCGGCTATCACGTCGAGCATGTCGGAGACTCACGGGAATGGCGTTTTGAGGCGAGACGCGCGCAAGAACGCGCCGCTGGCAATAACTGACGGGCTCCCCCGCACTCGGGACCCCGAATACATCCGCCCCCCACGCTGAATGACGGGAGTCGTCGAGGAGTTGATGGGCGGTCATCTCGATTCGAGTCTAGTCATCACCGTTGCAACCGCTTCCGCGAGCCATGGAGCGGGCCCTCAGGATGAAGACCTTGCAGAAGTTCAGCTCCGTCCACGCCTCGGTCCATAACCACTTCAATCAGGAACGCCACCTCATCAGCCGAGACCTCTACCGAGAACGCCGCTCGGCCGCCCTGGCCGAGTGGAGGGCCCTTGCCGCCTGAGGCCTGCCCTCCCCTGCCCGGAGTGCGCCGAGTGGAGACGGGTTGCGGTTAGACTGATAGCACCGAACCTTGGCGTCTTCGAGATTCGTCACGTCATTCGCATCCGCTTCTGCCGAGCCTCCCGCCGGGTTACGCTCGAAAGGAAGCCGGCCGGGGACGGAACGGCAGTTCCCGATAGGTCAGGCGGTGACAACCTCTCCGCTCGCCCGCATCGACGCCGATGGGTAGGAACGCTCCACCATTCCAATCGCCTCTTCCCCGTCCCACGAATAGCGGGCGACGCCCTGGTGAAAGGGAAGGCCGTCTTCGGCGCTCATGAGACTTCCTGTCTCGGACAGATACCTCAGATCTGGCAACCGCTTCGTGAAGGTCGAGGCGCAGTCGCGCCCCGCGATCTCAATTCGACCGTCCGGAGTCTCTAGTGCGAGCGAGAGGTTCTTGGGCGTTTCCCAGGACGTCATCCACGGCGCTTCGACCACGCGCGCCGGGACAATCCGCCCGCCCAGGTGGACGAACGCTTCGTTGTAAGCCGGACCCCCGTCTGGTCGCGGCGGAAAACAGGTCATGCCGAAGGCGCGGCCGCTGCGGAACAGTGCAGATTGCCAGCAATGGCCGCGCAGCTGGGTCGAGTCGCGGACACCGCGCCGGCGCACGCGCAGTCCGCCGCCCCTGATGGTCAGCTGTTCGCTCCCAGCGCTGAACCGCCCGGTACAGCGGAAAAGGTGCTTGATGTTGTATCCGCGGCCTACCATGAGGCCGTCCGGGTGGTTCCGGATAATGTCGGCCGCCTGACGGTCCATTTCACCCCGCAGATACGGCACCGCGGCCATCTCGGCCTCGATCTCGAGGGACACGTGAGTGTCGGGACCTTTCGAGGCTTCGCCGGCGAGCTGTGACTTCACTGTCGTCCATCGCGCCGGGCCATCGAAGATCATTCGCCACCGACGGAACGGCTCGAGGCGCTCGAAGGAAAGCGGGCCAGCTCCAAACCGGTCTGCGCGGTCGGGAAGCGCCGGCACCAGCAGCGTAGACTCCAGGACTCGGCCATCGGGAAATGCCAAGTTCAGGCGGGCCATTCGCTGGCTCCAGTCCCGCCCCCATGCCTCGACCGCGATGCGGGGGCCGCCAATTCGACCCTCGTCATCCCAGAACCAGAAGTTGCTGGCTTCGCGAATATCCGCCTGCGGGGCTGCCGTGAGGAATTCCTCCATGGCGACGTCTAAGTCTCCCGCAATATTCGTAGCGTCATTCATGCGTCACCAATGCTCCGACAGGGCCTGGGCCGGGCCGAGCGCTATTCGCCGAACGACTTTCGAACTTGCACGCCCCACATGCGAGGCTCGCCGGTGGCGCCAAGCTGAAGGTTGCCCACGTTCGGCTGGGCTATCCCGGCATACTGGTATTTCTTGTTGAGAAGGTTGGTCGAAAACACCGCGAACTCCAGGCCAGAGTCCGGCAAGTCGTAGCTCACTCGCGCATTGAGCAGCCCCAGAGAGGCCTTGCCGTTCTGATATTGCAAGGTTCCGACAAGATCGTCGACCAGTTCGCGCGGAAGAGCCGGATCAATGTTTCGGGGTGAGGGTCGCGCACCCGCCGTCCATGACCAATCTCCCTGGAACGCTAGCTCTCCCGGTCCCACGTCGAAATGGTAGCGCGCGCTCAGATTGTAGGTCCACGGCGGATTCGGGAACTTTTCGCCGGTCGCATCCGAGACTGCGCCCGCGATCGAGAGCGCACCGGGGAAGCTCTTGTACTTGCCGTAGAGGTAAGCCACCGAAGCCCGCAGAGTCAGGTTGTCGACAGGCTCTGCAGAAAGCTCCACCTCAAAACCTTTGATCGTCGCAGACGCCGCGTTCTGAATGACTGTCGCCGACCCGAGTCCGAGCGGAATGATGATTGATTCCTGCTTGTTCTTATACGACGTCCGGTAGGCCGCGATATTGGCCCGGAGTCGGTTCTGGAACAGGTCGCTTTTGAGCCCAAGCTCAATGTCCTGCGCAGTTTCCGGAGCGAATGGCGGTGCGGCGGGGAGCCGTAAATTCCAGCCCCCGCCTTTGAAACCCTTACTCGTCTTCAAGTAGACGAGCGTTTCCGGGTTCACCTTGTAATTCAAGCTCGCGAGCCACGACACGCCATCGAAATTCGCCGTTTGCTTGACGGCGCAGGCCGCCGGCGTCGGCGTGATAATCGTTATGGTGGTGTTGCACTGGTACAATCCCGTACTCGACGCGAACCTCCTGTTCCTAGACTCCAGGAAGTGAGATTCTTCGGTATATCGAGCCCCGAGGGTAATCCCCAGTTGATCGGTTATCTTGAAGTCGTTCTGAGTGTACAAGGCCCAGCTTTTGTTCAGGATACGATATCCGTCGTTAAAGCTCATAATGTAGGGCGAGGTGAGCGCTGTCACAGTTGGGCGGAAGGTGTTCGTCGTTCGATCCTCTCCGTCCTCGTAGCTGTAGTAGGCGCCCATCAGCCAATTGAACCTGCCATCAAGGGCCACACCTGAAAGGTTGACCTCTTGGGAATAGAATTCTGCTGCTTGGTTGGGTTGTCCCGGCAGGTAGAATGGCCCAGGCCCGGCGACGCCCGCCTCTAAGCCCTTGATCGGCGTCGCATCCCTGTCCTCCGCGCGCGACGACGAGAATCGGCGGTATCCGGACAACGACTTGAGGGTCACGCTGTCGGAGAGGTCTATGGTCGCGATCCCCGTCAGCGAGCGAAAATCGGTGTCTTCCCGTGATCGCTCCTGAGAATAGTTCGTGAAAAAGTCGGCATTCCCGGTTCGCTCATAGTTGTCGATGATGAACTGGCGGGCGGCGGCTCGCCCGGCGACGGTATTGGGGAACCCGAGATCGAAGGCGGCCTGGGTGTCGGTCGCGACGCTGCCCACATATTTGCGAAGCGTCGACAATGTGCCGTTCTCGCGCGCCCGGTACCAGTCGCCCTTCAGTTCCAGCAACAGCGCGGAGGTTGGCCTATAGTTGATGCTGGCGCGGAAGTAGGTCTGATCGTGGTCGCGTCCCAGGTCCTGGCCCGTCACAGCCGAGTGGCCGAACCCCTCCCGCTGCCAGCGTTGAAACACCAGGCGAGTCGCCAAGGTGTCGTCGATGATGGGCAGGTTTATCGCCCCCGACGCCTTGAGATCCTTGTGATTGCCCAACTCGCCGATCAGGAAGCCATGGACGCCATCGAAATCCGGTGCGCGCGTGATCACGTTGACCGCCCCGCCCGTGGTGTTGCGCCCATAGAGGGTGCCCTGGGGTCCCTTCACCACTTCGACTCGTTGCAGGTCCACGAAACCGGCGTCGAGACCCGTGGGACGCGGCACGTTGATCCCATCGACGTACACGCCCACCGCTTGGTCGATGGTCAGGAGCACATCGCTCGCCGTCTGGCCACGGATCGAAAACACGACAGCCGTGGCGGAAGCCGCAGACAAGCCGACAGCCAAGCCAGGCACGGTCGTCGCCAGCTCACGCGGACTCTGGACGCCCTTGTTCGCCAGTTCGCCTCCGCTCAGCGCCGTCACCGCGACGGGAACGTCCTGCAGCGATTCCTCGCGCTTCCGCGCGGTGACCACCACCTCTTCGACTTGAGCTTGGGCATGCGCCGTTCCGGACGTGGTGGCGACCGCCGCAGCCATAGCAATCACACTGGTCGTCATAGTAAGTCGACGCTTCGCTGACGCATTCATTTGGCGCTCCCCCGTTTTGTTTTCTTACAGTTTGCGATTTGGCTGGGTGATCCTGAGCGTGCGGTGGAGGAGCTTCCACACCCCCTCCTCCAGCACCGTCTCGTCCTCGTATCGGCCATAGCCGTGGACGATCATGGCGTCCTCGCCTGGTCCAACATAGAGGCAGGTCGAGTGAACCAGGGCGCGGTCATCCGACAGGAACGTGATCGCCGCAGGTCCGCCAAAATGGACATGAGGCGCATTGCGGCTGCCGTGAGAGTCGGTCGCCCATGCGTTCTTCGTGAACGCCATGACCGCTTCCTGCCCCTCGGCGCGACGTGTCTCCCCGCCATTCACCACGACGTTCAACGTCGCATCGCGCGCCCAACAGGCTCGCGTCGCCGCTTCGTCCTGCGCATCGCCAACAAGCTTCTGGCGAACGATCAAGCTTCGGATTTCGTTGGCGTGGTCCATTCTGATGTGCATGTCCCTGAAAGCATTGATGTCTTGCAGGCTTTCGACCCTCGGGTCGCGACCTCGTAGCCTGCGGCGGCGCGCTCACGCCTAGTCGGCCATGCCGCCGCCGGCGCTCAGCGCGGTTCCTTGGATGTAGCTGCCGGCTTCGGTGGCGAGAAACGCCACAAGGTTTGCGACCTCTTCGGGGATCGAAGCGCGGCCAGCCGACACCTTGCTTATGGCGTTCGTTAGCACCTCAAAGGCAGGATCCGCCGACGCCTCGTCCAACGCCTCCAGCCGATCGAGCGAAATGCGCCCGAGCATGATCCCCGGGCAAACCGCCACGACCGACACACCAGTGCCGGCGAGCTCATGCGACAGTGAGCGTGTGAATCCAATCACACCGGCCTTGCATGTACTGTAGACAGTGCGCTTTACGGCCCACGATTTACCGCTTTCCGATGCGATATTTATAATGCGTCCGCGCTTCTTCGGCAGCATATGGTCCAGTGCGGCGCGAGAGCAGTACAGTGCGCCCCTGAGATCGACGCCGATAAACCAATCGATTTCCTCGAATGAGAGCTCGTCGAATCTGTTCGCCGGTCTTCCAGGCAGGCTGGCGAGCCCGACGTTGTTCACCCAGATGTCAATGCCGCCTAGATCGTTCGCGATCTTGGAGACGAACTCGCGAACGGAGCGCGCGTCGGCGACGTCGCCCTGGTAAGGCAGAGCCTTAGTATTCCATTGTTGAGAGACAGCCTTAGCGGTAGCTACCGCCGCATCGTAGTCGAGGTCGATCACCGCCAGTGTCGCACCCAGGCCCGCAAGGCGATTGCAGATGGCGCCTCCCAAATTTGGGCCGCCCCCGGCGGTGACCGCCGCGACATGGCCCTTCAAACTCATGAGGTCGGTGACCGCCATCTTCTGCTGATGCCAGGGCAAGGCATCCGAGTTCATGGCTCTGGTTATTCTGTTCATGTAGCTGATCCAAAAAGGGCCTAAACGCCCGGAGGGGGGTCTGCGGCGGGCGCGTCGCGAACGACCCTGAAGCCCGCGTGTGAAGTTGGAAGATCTCGCTCCTGCGCCTGCCAGGCCGCCGGCCGGAAGTTTGAGCAGTAGTTCAACGCGCAAAGGAACGACCCGCCCTTGAGCACCCGGGCGTTCACATCACCCCTCGATGCGGAGGTCCACTCCCAGGCGTTTCCAATCGTGTCGACGAGGCCGAACTTGTTGGCTGGGAAACAGCCGACGGGCGCCAACCCGTGAAATCCGTCCTGGTTATCGTCGTGGCGCGGAAAATCCCCCTGCCAAGTGTTGGCGACGGGCTTTCCCTTCGAGTCATAGGCCCAACGTATGGGGTCGATCGCCTGCCCCTGCGTCCCCCGCGCCGCCCTCTCCCACTCGAGTTCCGTCGGCAATCGCGCGCCGGCCCATCGAGCGTAGGCCTGGGCGTCCTCGAAGCTGACCTGCACCACGGGCATGTCGGCGAAGTCGCGTTGTGATGCGCCTTGCGCGCCATTCGGATGTCGCCAAGTCGCGCCCTTGACGAAGCGCCACCATTGGCGTGCATCGCCGTAGGGATTCACGTCCGTCGGTTGGACGAACACGGCTCCACCGCCATCCCGCTCGGCGGTCGTGCGATAGCTGGTTGCCTGGACGAAACCCGCGAACTGCCGATTGGTGACTTCGTGGGCGTCGATCCAGAACGCGTCCACATCGATGGAATTTCCGGGCCGATCGGGCCCGTCCTCACCGAACAGGACAGCCCCGGCCGGGATCAGGACCATACCGTCGCTGGCGCTACAGCTTCGTTCTTCAGCGGATGCAGAAGGCCGACCGGCGACGGGAGCAGCAGCGGCCAGTCCAATCGCAGCGACACCAGCCAGCGCGGCCGTGAGGGGCACAATCGGATTCATCGCACCCTCCGTCGGAGCGCCTTCCGAGTCGCGCTCGCCGCCCCTTGGCGCCGGGCCGACTGCGGCACGGGCGTGAACCTTTTTCGCATCCCTCCCTCCCTCTATTTCCAAACGGTAGGGCGGCCAGCCTCGCTGTGTAAAGCGATAATTACACTCTTATCGGATCACGCTCTTCAAATTACCGATGTCGGGTGTCACGCAACAATTTCTATGCCACTCTTAGTGGCGTAATTGCCATTGGGCCTGGCGCAGCTATGAGTCCCCTCACAGTCGAACGGGCGCACTGCAACTGCGCTTTCCAACAACAGGAAGCGGCGATGGAAAAAGCGAGAGCTTCGGCCGGCGCAAAGCGGGCCGAGCAGATCGCCGACCTGATCGAGCAAGAGATCGTCGACGAACGAGTGCCCGCCGGGACGAACCTTGGCGGTGAGGCGGAATTGATGGCGCAGCTCGGCGTTAGCCGGGCCGTCCTGCGGGAAGCCCTCGTGCTCGTTTCGAGCAGCGGCCTAGCCTGCGTCCGGAGGAATCGCGGGCTGGTCGTGGAAGCTCCGCAACGCGAAAACGCCGCCGCAGCGCTGCTGGCCTACCTCGAAATGACGATCGAAGACACGGATGAGATCTGGCTGCTCCGCATCTGCGTCGAGGTGCTGGCGGTGACGCTCGCCGCGGAACGCGCCGACGCCACAGACATCGCAGAGATCGAGGCGCTGACGGTGTCACTGGAGCAAGCCTCAGGCCCGGCGGCCATCAAGGATCTCACCTCCGCAACAACGCACCGCGTGTTCCTCGCCGCCCACAACACCTGGGTGTCGGTCCTATCGGAAGCCCTGTCTCACCTGACGTTTGTGCACACACTCAGGAACACGGCCGAAGGCGCCCAGCCATTGTCCTATACCCAACTAGCCGCACTGCGGCGAGAACAAGCTCGAGCGTGCATCTCTGCCGACCTCGCGACTGCGATCGCAACGACACACCGCGTGTATCGGCTCTTCCGATCCGGCAGAGATTTGCGGGACCCAGAGTTGGCGCACCCCAAGGGCCCGCTGAGCCTCAGCGGTCCGATCGGGGGGGCGCGGTGGAAACTTGGTCAATTGCTTGCCGAAAAGCTTCGCCGTGAGATTGCGCAAAAAGGTTATGGCGAAGGCAGCTCGCTCGGCGCCGAAATGGAATTGATGAAGGCCCACGCCGTGGGGCGAGCCACGCTGCGCGAGGCGGTCCGCCTGCTTGAGCGGATGGGTCGAGTGAAGATGGTGCGGGGTCGGGGCGGCGGGCTGATCGTTACAGAGCCCGATCCGCAGCGCATTTCGCGCAATATTCTGATCCACCTTCGTCGCCTGAGTGTGGGTAGGCAAGAGACGATTGAATTTTCAACGGCACTATTCCTCAGTATAGTCGATGCGATATGCCGACTCCCAGAAGCACGGAAGGCGAATTTGCTTGAACTTCGCGCCACCATGACCAGGGTAAACCCGCAGACCGAAGCCCTGACCGCAATTGGTGTAATGCAACTACTTTGTAAGAGCACTGGTCTTCGGGGCTTTTCGCTGATGGCCTATCTATCGGAAGCCCTGCTCGAGTCGGATTCCAATGTCGCAAACGACGTTGAACTCGGTTCGGAACGGACGACGATCGACAGGCTCTTCGACCGTCTCATCCAGGCCGACGCGGTCGGTGCGCGCATTGCCGTTCTGCGCCTGAACCGCGCGGCGTTCGCCACTCCCGGGTAGCCCCGCCGACCCTTATCCCAATTGCGACGCTCAGCGTCGGCGCGGCAGCCATAGGCAACGCGTGCCCCCTCGTCCGGCTAGCTGAGGGTAAGATCTAAATAGTGCTATGCGGGCAAGCGCACTCGCCTCCAACAGGCCATTTTCTCATGACTGGCGGGATTAGAGTGGCATGTAGCTTTACAACCTTCGCAGGGGCGGCATAGGATCGGCCTGCCGGAGACAACCGCGAAACCGCAGGCGCTCGTCACTGCGCAAGGCGATCATCACGAGAGGAAATTCCTTGAAAGGCGGCCCAGCGGCTACAGCCACCGCCAATCTCATTCGATAAGCGCGCTTTCGTCAAACTCGACGATCGCATCCCTGGATACAGCAGGGGAACTAGATTAGGTGGGAGAGGACAATGCAACTTGGAAGTACGCGGCTCGACTGCAACTCTGCTTCACGACAGACTCCATTGACATCCGGATTCTGGAAATGGACACGGCGAGTGTTGTCGTGCGTATTGGCGGCCAGGGCCATAGTTGCGAGCCCCGCAGGCGCCGAAGAGTCGAAGCCGGCCCGCCCGAACCTCCTCATTATCGTCACCGACGACCTGGCCTACAGCGACCTTGGCGCCTTCGGCGGTGAGATTGGAACGCCGAACCTCGACGCGCTGGCGTTGTCCGGAGTCCGCTTCACGAATTTCGAGGTGTCACCCACATGCTCGCCGACGCGCGTCATGCTGATGACGGGAAACGACAACCACGAAGCCGGCTTGGGCAACATGGCCGAGCTTCTGACCGCCAATCAACGCGGCAAGAGGGGATACGAAGGCCAAGTCAACGAGCGCGTTGCGACCCTAGCTGAAAGACTGCGCGCCGTGGGCTACCACACCCTCCTCTCTGGCAAGTGGCACCTGGGAACCGACCGCTCCGCGTGGCCCGTCAATCGCGGTTTCGATCGATCCTTCGTCCTCCTCCAGGGCGGCGACAACCATTTCGGCCTTAAGACGGTTTGGCACCGAGGCGCGAACTACATGGAGGATGATCGGCCCATACCGTCGCCGACAACGTATTCCACCGATTACTTCACCGCCAATTTCATCACGCTACTCAACGAGTCCAAGACCAAGAACCAGCCGTTCTTTGGATATCTCGCTTATACGGCGCCGCATTGGCCGCTTCAGGCGCCGGACGCGCTAATTCAGCAGTTCAAGGGTAAATACGACGCGGGGTACGAGGCACTCCGCAAGAGCCGCTTCGAACGTCAAAAAGCCTTGGGTTTAATCGGCGACGTGCAAATGGGACCGATCTACGGCGCGAAGGCTTGGTCAGAACTTACTGACGAGGAGAAAAAGGTCGAATCCAAGAAGATGGAAGTCTATGCCGCGATGATAAAGGGCATAGACAACAACGTCGGACGCATAGTCCAGACACTCAAGGCGAACGGACAGTTCGAAAATACCGTCATCGTTTTTCTGTCGGACAACGGCGCCGCAGGCAGCGCCTACGACCGAGTCGGCACATTCGACGACGGGTTCGGGGCGATGGTCCGGAACAACTTCGACAACAGCGTAGATAATATTGGTCGTGCAAATTCGTTGACGTGGTACGGGCCCGGCTGGGGTCAAGCCGGCACGGCGCCAATGTTCACCTTCAAAATCTTCACCGGCCACGGCGGGATTCGCTCGCCTCTGTTCGTTTCCGGCGCGCACTTTTCCCGCGGACTGGTGAACGGAAGCCTCGCCCATGTCACCGATGTCGCCGCCACGTTGCTCGATCTCGCAGGCGCGCCGGCAGACGGCCACGGACTTGGTCCGGCCGGCCGGCTGCCCGTGGAAGGTAAATCCTGGAAATCAGTGCTGGAGGGGCGCAGCCAGTCCATTCGAACGGCGGACGAGCCGGTCGCCGGCGAGTTGTTTGGCGGCCGTCACATCACCAAGGGTGACTACAGGGCGGTCTGGCTAACCGACATGGCGAAGAACATTGACGCCCGGCTGCCAACCGGGCGCTGGATGCTCTTCCACATCAAGTCAGACCCCGGCGAGACCACGGACCTCGCGCAACGTGAGCCTGCGAAGTTGCAAGAGTTGGTCGAGCTTTGGAATGTCTACGCCCGGCGCAACGGAGTTGTCCTCGCCGAGGGCGGGCCCGTCGGACGGATCGACTCGAGCCGCGGACAAAGCAAAGCCCCCGCTCCCGCCCCCGCCGCCCCCGCCCCCGCCCATTAGGGAACTCTCTTGGCGGCGCCTGGACGAGCCTCGGGCGCCTCTTCGTCTTTCGAAGGCCGATTTCCACGTACCGCGCTCTATGCGCGCCTCCTCTGTCGCCCGAAAATCCGGGAGACGGAGACAAGAAGGCCGGGCTGCCACTTTTGCGCTGACAACGCCAATCAAAATGCTCCAACTTCGGTGGAGACCTAGTTCGGCGGCCCCGCTTCGATCGCTAGGGCGGCAGCTTCTTTCGCGCGCCACGAGCGGGCCTCGGCGGTGAAGAAATCGCGATCCGGCTTGAAGCTCACCATCCGGGCCATCAGCTCCGCATCCTCTGCTTTGAGGCGGAACTCGGCCGATTTGAGAACGATGGCCACGACGACTCAAGGCCGGCGCCCGGCCGTGGTTCCATCGCTTTGGAAGAAATGTGGGGTAACCGCCGTCACTGGAATTTCCCGCGCCCTTCGCTGTTGCGCGCTAGCTTGAACTCGCGGCCTTTCCGGCCGTTGGTGGGAAATGGAAACCTTGGAGGAAATGCGCAGGCGGGCGGAGGAGGCCGAACGACGCGCGGTCGAGGCCACCAACGGTGTCGAACGCGAAACCTTCCTCCAAATCGCCAAGCAGTGGCGGCGGCTGATCGAGCTTTGCGAGGACCGCTGGAGCGGCAGGGCTCAGGAGTAAGTCCATAGCCAGCAAGGCCCCGCGAGGGCTAGGCCCGAACACCGGCGGCCGGCGCGGCCACGCCTACGGCGGCTTCATGGGCGAGGACCTGGGCGCACATGGCTTGTCGAGGAGGAGTATTTCGTCTCGGGCGAGTTGCGGGAAGTAGCTCACATGCAGGATCTTCGATGAGGGCATACAGATCGGCTGCATGGTGTCGCCCCTTGGGCGCCACCCAACCGAACTCCGCCATGTGACCCCGCAAGGCATTCACGATCTGCGTGCGTTGGCGCACGAGCAGGTCGCGCGTCATGAAGAGCAGTGCATTTGCCTGCTGCGCCTCAGTTCTTACCGTCACAAACCGCATACCGGGGCGCTGCGACGCCTCGCAGATCGCCTCGGCGTCGAGGGCATCGCTCTTCTGCCGCTTCACGAACGGCTTCACGTAGGCGGGCGGAATTAGCCGCACTTCATGGCCAAGTCTCGCAAGCTCGCGACCCCAGTAATGGGCGCCGCCGCATGCCTCCTTAGCAACCCGGCAGCGCGGCATTGATGCGAAGAAGCCCAGAAGCTTGGTCCTCGCGATCTTCATCGAAAATAGGACGGCTCCGCTGCTGTCAGCCGCGTGAACCTGAAAGACCTGCTTGGCGATATCTAAGCCGATCGTGCTAACCTCATGCATGGACCCCTCCTGAGTGGTGCTCGACAACTCCGCCATGGCACATCGATGCCAGCGGGGGCGTCCACCCCATCATGAGATGGTGAGGAAGTGGGTGAGCCGCTTCGGGCCGATGTTCGCGGCCACGATCCGCAAGCGCCGCGTTCAAGCGATGCGCCAGCACACACACTGGCGTTGGCGCCTCGATGAGGTCTACGTCCGCGTCCAGGGGGAAATGCAGTACCTCTGGCGGGCGATCGACCACGAGGGCGAGGTGCTGGAGTCCTTCGTCACCACGACGCGGGACAAGGCGGCCGCACGTCGCCGAGCGCCAGGAGATTGGCCGTTGGGCCAACAACCGGGCTGAGAACTCCCACCAGCCCTTCCGACGACGGGAGCGAGCCATGCTCCGGTTCAGGCGCATGAAGACACTTCAGCAGTTCGCCTCAACCCACGCCTCCTTCCATAATCACTTCAACCAGGAGCGCCACCTCGTCAGCCGCGACATCTATAAGGAACGACGCTCCGCGGCACTGGCCGAGTGGCGGCAAGTCGCAGTACCCGCAAGGCCTGAGGCATGCGCCGGATCAGCTCCGGCTAACCTCCCCACACCAGCGGGAGATCATGATATCCCACGCCGGCGTAGACCTGCTCGACCAGACGCGCGCCGGGCTTCAGCCGGTAGCTCGGGATCCGCCGGTGCCACTCCTGCACGGCGATGTTGCGCGCGCGACGGGCAAAGTGCATGCCCAGGCATTGCCGCCAACCCTGATTGAACGCCAGGTGCCGGTTCACCTTGCGGTCCAGTTCGACATGGTCGAATCCGGCGGCGCGCGGGTCGCGGTTCGCGATGCCGTAGAACACGAACACCTTGTCGCCCTTCCGCAGGGAGCAGCCGTGGAATTCGGTGTCGGCGGTGACCGTGCGCGGGTGGCCAAACAGCGAATAGACCCGCAACAGCTCCTCGCACATCACGTTCACGCTCTCGGGCTCCCGCGCGATCTTCGTCTGCAGGTCGGGATGGTCGGCGAAATGACGGAACAGGTAGCCCAGGTGCGCGGTGACGGTATGGCCGCTGCCGAGCACGAAGATGGTCGAGGCCCAGCGCACTTCCTTCTCGGTCAGCACGCCCTCAGCCTGCGCCCGCAGGACGTGGCTCACGAAACGGTCGTCGGGGACCCTCCGCTTGGCCTCGATTAGGTCGGACACATAGGCGATAATATTCTCCATCGCCTGGTTGTTCATGTTCAGCAGCGGCGAGGCGGCGTGGGCGGGGACCTTGAAGACCTCGTGCTCCCACTCGACGAGCATGTCCCAGTCCTCGCGCGGCGCGCCCAGCAGCTCCGCTCCGATGTACGGGAAGTAGGCCTTGGAGAAAGCGCTGACGAAGTCCGCCTCACCCTTGGCCTCGAACCGGTCGATCAGCTCATTGGAGACGGCGCGCATCCGCCCCTCCCAGGCCGTCGCCTCGGCGGGACCGAACTTCGGCATCAACGCTTGGCGCAGCGCGATGTGACGGCGGACGCCCTCCTCGGCCGAGGTTTCGTCCCAGGCCGGATCCAGCTCCCAGCCGCCGGCGCGGTCCTGGCGGGCGGCCTGACCCCAGCCGCCCTCCCAGAACAGCTCGCCGTTCACCAGGATCTCGCGGCAGGCGTCGTAGCGCGTAAACCAGACGGCCGGATCGCCCTCCACGCGGAAGTAGGGATGGGCTTCCCGCAGCGCGTCGTAGCGCTCGCGCCAACCGTCGCCGTCCCGGACGACGGCCGGGAACTGCTGCCGGTCAATGACGGGGATGGTCATGGCGGGCCTCTTTTCTCACGTGTGACCTTCAGGATTCGCCGGCGGACAAGCGGATCGCCTGCCACGGGCAAGCGCGGGCGGCGCGCTCCAGCCTCTGCGGATCGATATCGGCGAGGGTCACCCCCGCGCGGAGGTTGGACTTGTCCTCGCGCAGCTCGAACACCTCGGGCGCGACGCGGACGCAGTAGCCCGACCCGCTGCAGAGCTCATGATCAATCTCGATACGCATCCCGTTCTCCTGGCGCGGCAGCGTCGCCATCCTGCGGCGCCCTCCCCGTACCCGCTTTCAACGACCTTCGTACGCCTGGACCGGGTCGCGAAATGATTGAACAGCGTTGTACAATAAATTTGACGACGCCAGCAAGAGGTGATTGGCTTTGCGACAAGCGCGACGAGCTGCGGCTTTGCGTCGTACTCTCCGACAGCGGCCGCCAAGCAGGCGGCGCCAGATCGCGAGCCTGGCAGGCGTGACACATCGAAGAACGGGTGAGGAATGAGCGACCAGGAAGAGATCCGGAATCTTATCGCGCGCTACAGCCACTGCGCCGACGACAGCGACTACGAGGGCTATCAGTCGCTGTTCACTCGCGACGGCTGCCTGATCGAGAACGGCGTCGCCGTGCCGAGGTCGCGCCTGCCCACGCTCATGCGGATCTACGACAAGGTGAAGCGCGAGCAGCCGCAGCCGTTCGGCGGCAAGCACCTGCAGATCAACACCACGATCGAGGTGGACGGCGATCGCGGGCGGGCGGTGACGGACCTGCTCTCAGTGCAGCTTCGCCCGGACACCGGCTGGACCATCGGCGGCAACGGCCGGTACACCGACGAACTGGCGCGGGAGGACGGCCGGTGGCGCTTCCGCAGCCGCACCGTCACCTGGTATGGCGACTTCCCGGCGCACCCGGGCGACGCGGCCTTCACCGAGCGCCTGCACGACATGATCAAGGAAGCCCTGAGCGCCGAGGAAACCTGAGTCTTCAGCCGGTCGAAGACGGCTTGGGCGAGCGCATCTCGGCCTCGCGGTCGGGGTCGTAGATCCCGTGGAAGAGCATTCGCCGGATCGCCGCGACGAAGCGCTTGGCCTGCCGACGCCGCTCCTTCTCGTCGGCGGTGTTCTGCACCGCCATGCTGGCCATGACCCAGACCGAAAGCCCAATGACAGCCGCCAGCTCGGGATCCACGCCGGGCCTCAGAATGCCCATGGCTTCGTAGCGCTTGGATCGTTCAAGAATCCGCGGAAACGTCGGATGGTTCCGACCCAGATTGATCAGGTCGTGCGCGTGAGAGCGCACGAAATGCGGCGCGCTCCACATGAAGTTGGCGACGAGCTCGATGCGTTCGTTGAGCGGCGCATCCGCCAGGGTTCCCTCGCCCAGCGCGTCGATCAGGTACTGCTTGGTCTCCCGGACGAGGGCGTCGCGGTCGCGGAAGTGATGATAGACCGTGCCCCTGGCCCGCCCGGCTTCGTGGGCCACCCCCGAGATGCTGACCTCGCTCTCGCCGCCCCGGGCGAACAAGTGGGTTGCGGCTTGCAGTAGGGCCAAGTGTGTCTCGCTGTCCTTCTTCGGCTTTCTCGCCATTTCGGTCTATCGGCCCTTTTTTATTGCGCAACGTTGTACACTATTTTCAATCGTGGTCTGCACCCCTTGAAGTGATCCATCCCTATTGTTGATCTGCGCATCGGATTGAAGGAGGAAGACGATGACCACCGAAGCGGCGATCGCCCGCGAGGCCATCCGCCACACGATGTCGGTCTACAACAATGGCGACCGGGGCGATTTCGACGCACTCGTCAGCGCGTTCAGCGCCGACGCGACCCTCGAGGTCTTCGGAGTGCGCCACCGGGGTCACGCAGAAATCCGCGCATTCGCCAAAAGCGCCGCCTCCGGCCGACCGATCCTTCGGTGGCCGGTCGCGGCTGTCTAGGGGGCCTTGTCCCTCCCGCGCCGCCAGGCTGGCGAATCTGGCTCGCGGTCGTCGGCTTGCAACAATTCATGCCAGTGCATCCCCGGCGCCCGAGCCAGGAAATCCACCACGCCCGTGCAATGCAGCCGGCGACAGTGCGCGATGCGGTTCCACAGGCTCGTCTTCGCCCCCGTCCGCCAGACGACGAGGTCGAGGTTTACCTGCATGGCCAGCCCGCATGTGCGGCACTTGCTGATGACGTCCCAGCCCTGCGCCATCATGTCGGCCACCGTCTCGCACCGGCGGCGGCGATAGCTGATTGGAACGCGGTCGGGGTTTTTCGAGGCCATCGGCGAGCATGAACGAAACAGGTACGGAAACGTCAACATCGGAACGTTGTCGTTCACCGCACTGTTCAACGAGGGAGATGAAATCATCGCCCGCCAGCCACGGCGGCCCCCGATCAGAAACCCATGGGATCTCGTGACCGTACGGGCAAAAACACGATGAGTCAGCCCTCCGACGCGGTGACGTTGGTGCGAATCGACAGCCCGAACAACCCGCCGCCAGAAGGCTACTGCGAGGTGTGGCAGGGCGATTTCGACTCCGCCCGACGGGTGGAGATCATGGCCGAGGAAATTTGCGAGGAAGCCCCCGGCACCGTCCATCTGGTCAGCCATCTCGACGGCCACACGGTGCGGGGCGTCTTCTACGTCCGCGAGGGACAAACCCTGGCGGGGCGTACGACCTATTTCTGAGGTCTGTTCCCCATTGAACGTCGTCCGTCATCGTCCGTTGAGCTAGCAAGGCGCGGAAAGTCGACCCATGCGCTGCGCCCCAGGAGCCCCCGACGCGTTCTCAGCAGGTCACGTCGGGGACTTCGCCCCTGGCGGAAGAACGCAAATGGTCCAGACGTTCACCTGCTACCTGCATCGGCCTGGCGTGATGGAGCCGGACCTCAAGGTCCTAGACTGCGAGTCCGCCACGGACCTCACACGGCTGATATTGGACGAAATGCACCAGTGGGGACGTTTCGAGCAGATCGACGTCTATGACGAGACCAACGAGCAGATCTGTTCGATCACGATCAACGGCGAGCCGCACTGACGAGGGGACGGCCCCGGCTGGACCTCCCCCAGAAAACGCCACGGCTGCGCCAAGGCGATCACCACCGACGGGCTTCGGTCCTACAAGGCCGCGATAAGCGAACTCAACATCGCTGACCGCCAGGAGAGATCGGCCGATGGGCCAACAACCGGGCGGAAAACTCGCACCAGCCATTCCGACGACGAGAACGAGCGATGCTCAGGTACAGGCGGATGAAGACACTCCAGCAATTCGCCTCAACCCACGCCGCCGTCCACAACCACTTCCAGTCGGAGCGCCACCTCGTCAACCGCGACATTTACAAAGAACGACGCTCAGCCGCCTTGGTCGAGTGGCGGCAAGTCGCGAGCTAGGCACGGCACGGGTTGAGCGAAGTGCGCCTCACCGGAGACGAGTTGCGGTTGGACTGTCAGCACCCCGCGTCGATATTGGCAGCTAAACGCCGCCCATCCCCGCGGGTGCGCCGGAGCATGCACCAGCATAGTTGGAAGGCTGGACGCTTGAACAGGTGGTCAACGTGGGCGCGACCGGGGAGAGGACCTCCACGGACGTCGCTCCATTCGTTGTCGAAGCTAGAGCGCTAGGATTCGAGGATGGCGAGCGCGGTCTGGGCCAGGTGCGGGGCGCGGTTGGCGGGATCTCGTTCGCTGGCCACCGCGCCGCTCTGCACGCGCCGGTAGACACCCTGCGAGATGGAAGCGAGCCGGAAGATTGCGAAGGCCATGTAGAAGTTCCAGTCGCTGATCTCGGTCCGGCCCGTCCGGCGACAATAGGCGGCCACGTATTCGGCCTCGGTCGGGATGCCGCTCGCCTTCAGGTCCACGCCATCCAGCGTCCCCCAGGCGGCGTTGTCCGAGCGCCAGATGAAGGCGTTGTAGGCGAGGTCGGCCAGCGGATGGCCGATCGTGGCGAGCTCCCAGTCGAGCACCGCGAGAAGCTTCGGCTCGGAGGGGTGAAACAGTGTGTTCTCGGGCCGGTAGTCGCCGTGGGCGATCGTCACGGCGTCGTCGGCGGGGATGCGCGCGGGGAGCGCCTCGATCAGGCGCTCCATGGCTGGGATCCTCTCGGACTGGGCGCCGCGGTACTGCTTGGTCCACCGGCTGATCTGACGCTCGTAGTAGCCGCCGGCGCGGCCGAAGTCGCTTAGGCCCACCGCCTCGTAGTCGACCTTGTGGAGCTTCGCCAGGGTGGCGTTCAGTTCGTCGTAGATCGCCGCGCGATCCGCCGGCGCCACGCCGGGAAGTCGGGCGTCGCGGAACACCCGCCCTTCGAGGAAGTCCATGACGTAGAACTTGGTGCCGATGACCTCAGGGTCCTCGCACAGGTGGCGCATGACCGGAACCGGCACGTCGCTCGCCTTCAGCGCCGCCATGATCCGATACTCCCGGTCGACTTGGTGGGCGCTGGCCAGCAGCGGTCCCGGCGGCTGTTTGCGGAGCACGTATCGGGCGGGGCCGTCCGCCGTCTTCGTGGTCAACAGGAAGGTCGGGTTGGATGCGCCGCCTTGGAACTGCTGAATAGCCATGTCGTCGCCGAAGCCTTCGATGCTGGCGCGTAGGCGTCGTTCGAGCGCGTGGACGTCGAAGCGGTGGGCAGGCGCGATCTGGGCTGCGAGGGGCGGTTCAGTGGTCATGGCCACATCCTCGGTTTGAAGTGCGCTCGCCGCGCTCGACCAACCTCGGGGCTGGTTGACGATGGTGAGCCGCGGCCCCTACTGGGGCCGACGAGCCAGTCATTGCGGGAGCTCGCGGGGAGACGTGGAATGGCCGGTCACGGAGAGAACGACTCGGCAAAGTCCGGGGGCCAGTTGCCGTTCGATTGGAAGCTCGACGGCGGAATCATCGACACCCTGATGGACGTTCGCCCGCTGCCGGAGAAGGAGGGCGGTTCCTCCGTCGGCCACCTGTTCAAGGCCCCGGTCCTTGGACCGGAGGACCAGGGGCGTGAGGGGGCGGACCTGTTGCTGCCGCACATGGACCGGCACGGGATCGGCAAGGCCCTGATCGAGTTCGAGCCGCACGATTCCGTGGCGGTCGCCGCCATCACCTCGCACCCGGATCGCTTCGTCCCGGCCTACACGATCGATCCCAACCGCGGTGTGGAGGCGATCCGCGAATTGAGGGTGGCCGTCGAACGTTACGATGTTCGCGCCGTCAGCCTTATCCCGGCCTTCTATAACCCGCCCGTCCCGATCGACGACCGGCGCGCCTATCCCATCTACGCCGCCTGCGAGGAGATGGGCCTGCCGGTGTTCACGACCTGCGGCGTCCCGGGGCCGGCTGTGGCCTGCGAGCCTCAGGAGGTGATCCGCCTGGACGCCGTCTGCCACTTCTTTCCGACCCTGAAGATCGTCATGCGGCATGGCGCCCTGCCCTGGATCGACCTGGCGATCTCGCTGATGGCCAAGTGGCCAAACCTCTACTACTCGACCAGCGCCATGGCGCCGAAGCATTATCCCCGCGCCATCATCGAGTTCGCCAATAAGCGGGCGCCCGACCGCGTACTTTTCGCCGGTTATTTTCCGCGAGGTCTTTCCGTCGAGCGCACAATGACCGAACTGCGCGCGTTGCCCTTCGCGCCAGCTGTTTGGCCGCGCTTTCTGCAAGGCAACGCCCGGCACGTGCTTCGGCTCTGACGCCTCAGGCCGGCGTTGCATCACGCGCCAGAAACTCGGCGATCAACGACTTTCGAAGCACCTTGCCGGCCGCGTTGCGTGGCAGTTCGGCCATCCGCCTCCAAAGCGCCGGCGCCTTGAAGCCGGCGAGGGAGCGCCGTGCATAGGCGGTCAGTTCCTCGTCGCTCGGCGGATCCGCACTGTCATGCAGCACATAGCAGGCGCCCACGATTTCGCCCCAGCGACGATCCGGAACGCCCAGGACGGCCACCTCGCGGATCGCCGGATGCGCTTCGATCACCCGCTCGACTTCGGCCGGGTGGATGTTCTCGCCGCCCCGGATGATCATGTCGCCCACGCGGCCCGCCAGGTGCAGAAAGCCCTCGGCGTCGAGGCAGCCGAGGTCGCCGGTATGCAGCCAGCCGTCCGCCTGGTTCGGACCGAACCCGGGTCCTTGGGCGCACACCTCCCCCACGCCGTCGGCGCCGGGCGTGTCGATCTTCAACGTGATCCCGGGCAGCGCCCGGCCAACGCTCGTCAGCAGGCGCGGATCCTTGCGACCCTTGCGGTGGTCCTCGACGGTGAGCGCCGTAAGGCTGCCGGCTTCCGTCTGGCCGTAGGCCATGAAGAAGTCGGTGTCCGGAAGCTGTTCCATGATCTTGAGCAGAAGCGGCAGCGGCATCGGGGCGGCGCCGTAGTTGATAAACTTCAGGGTGGGGAGCGGCAGCACCCCGTCTTCGACCAGAATGTCGAGCATGGTGGGCACGAGGGTCACGTGCGTCAGCCCGAGTCTGCCCAGGCGGTTCCAGTTCTCGGCCCCGAACTTCCCGAACATGGCGACGTGGGCGCCGGCGTTCAGCGCCATGACCATCATGCTGAGCCCCGCCACATGGTTCATGGGCGAACCGGTGGCGTAGACGTCGCCAGGACCCAGCAGCAGCATCTCGTGGAAGGGGGGACCATCCACCGAGGGACGCGGATGCACCGGCGTGCGCCGGATCAATTTCGGCAGTCCCGTCGTGCCCGAGGTGTGCATCAGCACCGGAGGATCCTCAGGTCCCGCCAGGTCGCGGACATCTTCAGCCGAGGATTCGAATTCCGGCACGGCCACCACCACGTCCGGCGCAGCAGCGGCGCGGGCATGGTCGAGGTATTCGCGGTCCACCAGGATCAATTTCGATCCCATGGGCGTGATGCAGGCTTGCAACTCGTGCGCGGTGAGCCGCGTCGAGAGCGGCGCCGTCGGCCGGCGCGTGATGGCTGCGGCGAACGAGATCGCCATTGAGTCCAGCGAGGGTGCGAGCAGGCTCACGATCGGCACGCCCACGGGGGCGCCCAAGGCGTCCAGCCATTTCACGCCGCCGGAGACGCGGGCGTAGAAGTTCGGACCGGTCCAGGTCGTCTGGGCGTCGCTGAGAACCGTATCGCGGTTCTCCCTGACCTTCGCCAACACGTCGTACCAAGCGCTCATCCTGCGCTGTTCCCCTACTTTGAACCTATGATCGACGTAGATCGCGCCAAGGCGTGCGCGGATCGACGCCGGGGTCCTTCGGGAGGCCCAGCACGCGCTCGCCGATGATGTTCCGCTGCATCTCCGAGGAGCCTCCGGCCACCGTCGCCGCCCGGGTCACGAGCAGCGCCGCCGCCGGGCTGCCCATGTCGCGGGGTTTCCAGTCGAGGCCGCCGAGGCCTGCCCCGGCCACGCCAAGCTCGGAAACCGCCTGGGACAACTCCGAGCGACAGACCTTGCCGATCGCGCCCTCAGGGCCCGGGGTACCGGCCCGTGCGTCGTGCGCCACCCGCGCCATCACGAGGTTGAGCGCGATCTCCCGCAATCGCAGCGCGACGGCCTGGTCCAGGATGGCGGGCTCCGACTCTGGGTCGGCAGCCACGCGGGCGAGCAGCTTGGCGGCCACGTCGGCGGTTTCGCCCGGCTGGTTGCCCAGTCCGGCGCGCTCGCTGAGCATCGTGGACGTCGCCACGCGCCAACCGTTGTCGACCCCGCCCACACGGAAGGAGTCGGGGACGATCACCTCGTCCAGAAACACTTGGTTGAACTCGGCCATGCCCGTGATCTGCTTGATCGGCCGGATCTCGATCCCGGGCAGACGCATGTCGAGGATGAAGAAGGTCAGCCCCTGGTGCTTCGGCTTGTCCGGATCGCTGCGGGCCAGGAGGATCGCGTAGTCCGATTGCCGCGCATAGGAGGTCCAGACCTTTTGGCCGGTGATGATCCAGTTGTCCCCCTCGCGACGCGCCCGGGTGGCAACGCCCGCGAGATCGGAGCCCGCCCCGGGCTCGCTGAACAGCTGGCACCAGATCTCCTCGCCTCGGGCCAGCGGGGGCAGGAAGCGGACGCGCTGCACCTCGTCTCCGCAGTCCAGCACCGTCGGTCCGGCGTGGTTTAGGCCGGTGAAGTACTTCAGCGGCGGGCCGGCCCCGTACTTGGCGAGCGTCCGGCCGATGGTCTGGGCGCGGGCGCGCGGCAGACCGAGGCCGCCATAGGCCACGGGCCAGGCGGCCGTGCTGAGGCCCGTGGGGCCCAGCTTGCTGAACCAGGCGGTCGAGAGCGCGTCGTCCTCACGGAGCGCGAAGAGCGCCACCGGATCGCTTGCGTCGATCGCACGGACCCACTCGGGCGCCAGCTCTGCGCGTAGCCAAGCCTCGACGAGCTCGACAGCCGCGGTTTCGGAAGGGGCGTCCGGGAGGCCGGATAGAGCGAGCGGCAGAGGCATCAGGCGGCCTCCAAGGCGCCGCCCGCCGACCGGGCGCGCCCGGCCAGGACGCGCCGATGGGCCGCCGCGCCGCCCAGCAGCGTCGCCGTGGCGTGCGCATCGCGGAGGAAGAGATGCGCCGCGTGTTCCCAGGTGATCCCGATCCCGCCATGGATCTGGACCGCCTTGGTCGCAACGAAGCTGTAGGCGTCGCCACAGAACGCCTTCGCGGCGTGCGGCGCGTCCAGGTTACCGGCGTCGGCCACGGCGGCGTCGGCCATCGAGCGCGCAAGCTGGGCCTCGATATACATGTCGGCGCAACGATGCTTGATCGCCTGGAAACTGCCGATCGGCAGCCCGAACTGGAAGCGTTCCTGGGCGTAGGTCGTGGCCATCTGCGCCGCCGTAGCGGCGGCATGCGCCTGGGCGGTCGCCACTGCGCAAAGGGCCAGTCGGTGAGCGCTGTGCAACGCAATGCGGGCGGCCTCGCCGCGGGCCGCCACCTTGGCGGACGCGCCTTGGAACGCGATATCCGAGATCTGCAGTGTCGGGCTGAGCGAACGCCGCGGACGCACGTCGACGCCGGCGCCGCCCACCTCCACGGCAATCAACAGCTCTTCGCCGTCAATTTGCGCCGGCAGGAAGACGACGCTGTCGGAAATGTCGCCGACGATGTTTACGGCCGCGCCATCCACCTTGGCGCCGGAGGGATGCAGGACGAGCCCGCGCGCATTGCGGGCCCAGGCCAGGTCGGCGCTTGGCGAGTCCCAGAAGGCGACGGCTCCGGTCCAGCCCTGAGGCGCCTCCAGGCCCATCGCGGTGGCGAGGTGGGCGCAGACGAGCCCGGGAATATAGCGGGCGGCGAGCACAAACGACCCCAGGGCGCCCGTGACGGCGGCCAGGTGCCGGAGCGGTGCCGGCCGAGCCGGGTCCTCGCAGGCTGCGAGGTCGAGCAGACCGAACTCCAGCAGCATGGCGTCCGCCCTCCTCGCCGCCTTGTCGTCGCCATCCAGGAGCCCGCGGGCGATCTCCAGGCCGCCGAGCCTGACCAACATGGCGCTCGCCGCCGCCGAGACCTCCGCCAGTTCGGGGTCCGGCTCAGGAAACGCGATATTCATCGGCCCCCATTTCCAACCGCCTTGTCTGGAAGACCGGCCATCTACGCCTCGTCCATCCAGGCGTTGTAGTTCGCCTTGCGCTTCTCGCGGAACGCCGCGATCCCCTCATGCGCGTCCTCGTGGTAGTCGGTCATGCAGGTTCGCACTGCGATATCCTCCATGGCCTGAGCGTAGCTGGACTCGGCCGCCACGTAGAGCGAGCGCTTCACCATCCGCAGCACGACCTGAGGCGCCTCGGCGAGCTCGTGGGCGAGTTCCATGGCCTTGGGCAGCACGTCCTGCGGATCGGCCACTTCGGAGACGAGGCCCAGCTCCAGAGCCCTCTGCGCGTCCACGATCCGGTTGCGCAAGACGAAGTCGAGGGCGCCTGGCAGGCCCAGCATCTTCACCAGCAGGTAGTGGCCGCCGTCGTCAGGCGTGAGCGCGAAGCGAAGGGTGCCGCTGCCGAGGCGGGCGCGCGTGGACGCGATCCGGAAGTCGCAGCACAGGGCGAGCGTCAGCCCGCTCTGGATCGCCACGCCGTTTACGGCCGCGATCAAGGGCTTGTCCATCTTCAGGAGCAGGCCGGAGAGCGGCTGGGAGCCGAGGCGCAAGGCGTTGTAGGTGCGGATCGAGTTCCGCGGGCCCAGGGTCAGCGGGTCGGTGAACACCGGGTCCGTCATGTCGTCGCCAGTCTTGCCGCTGATATCGTCGCCGGCGCAGAAGGCGTCGCCACGCCCCGTCACCACGATGGTGCGGATGGCGTTGTTCGTGGTGGCGTGGATCAGCCAGTCCATCAGTTCGCGCTTGATGGTCACCGTGAGACCGTTCTTGCGATCGGGCCGTTCGAGCGTGAGCAGCGCCACGCCCTTGTCGTTCAGCTCGACGCTGAAGCCGTGGAACTTGCCGGTGGTCTCGACCATCTTCGTCTCCGTATCTGTCCCAAAGCGCTGATCGCCGAGGGCTAGGGCGCGCAAACTCGATCCCGGATCATGCGCCGGGCGGTGATCGACAGCGCCCCAATTCCTCGTCAGGCGGCCGTGGCAGGTGCGGTTCGTCCATAGTTCATGTCGTAGTCCGGCAGGACGCCGAGCCGCTTGGCCGGCAGTGGCCGCAACTGGTGGAAGTACCCCTTCTCCGCCGCCCAGTGGAGCGGATCCCCGGGCTTCAGGACCTTGTCGAGGCCGGGGAAGGTGGGCCCGTGTCCATCCGGCCGGGGCTGATAGCGCATCTCAGGCCCGAAGATGTTGAGGGTCATGGTCCTGCG
>Ga0070668_100000398_pt1 | contig 28845 bp, 22 predicted proteins | sample KBSS43metaG_FD_64661 | JGI IMG/M metagenome (GOLD analysis project Ga0070668, IMG submission 64661) | Switchgrass rhizosphere microbial communities from Kellogg Biological Station, Michigan, USA - KBS S4-3 metaG | ecosystem: Host-associated > Plants > Roots > Rhizosphere > Soil ...
CGGCGTCGGCACGGTCATCGGTGCGACGCTGGCCGTCCGCCTGTTCGCGCCGTCGGTCCGGTACACCGCCGCCGCCTTCGCCATCAACGTCACCTCCGTCGTGTTCGCCGGCACCGCGCCGTACGTGTCCGCCTGGCTCGTCGGCCGCACCGGCAACGTCAACGCGCCGGCGCTCTACCTGACCCTGCTGGCCGTCGGCGGCCTGGCGATGGCGCTGTTCGTCCTGCCGCGGCGGGCGGGCGAGCGTCCGCGTCCGGCGTCCGCCGCTCTCGGACATGTCGCCGCCGCGGGAACCGGGCGGCCGCGCGCCTGACCATGCCCCCGACCGGACGTACTGCTCACGCCGTCCTCGGGAGCTTTCCGGCGGAGCTGACCAGCTTTGTGGGCCGGGGCCGCGAGCTGCGCGAGGTCAGGCGGCTGCTCGCGGACACCCGGCTGGTCACCCTGACCGGGGTGGGCGGCGCCGGCAAGACCCGGCTGGCGCTGCGGGTGGCAGCCCAGGCACGGCGGGCCTTTCCGGACGGGGTGTGGTTCGTCGACCTGACCGAGCTGCCCGATCCGGGGTTGCTCGCCTGCGAGGTCGAGGACCCGGAGGTGCTGGCGTATCTGGTGGCGGCCGCCCTGGGGCTGCGTGATCAGGACGGGACACCGCCGGTCCGGCAGTTGACCGGCCATCTGGCGGGCCGGCAGGCGATGCTCGTGCTGGACAACTGCGAGCACCTGCTGCCGGCGTGTGCCGTGCTGGTCGACCGGCTGTTGCGGGACTGTCCCGGGCTGCGGGTCGTGGCCACCAGCCGGGAGCCGCTGGCCGTCGCCGGGGAGGCACACTTCCCGGTGCCGCCGCTGCCGTCCCCGCGGCCGGCGGACCGGCTCGGCCCGGCCGACCTGCAGCGGTTCGAGTCGGTCCTGCTGTTCACCGCGCGCGCCCGGGCGGTGTCGCCGGGTTTCGGCCTGACCGCCGGCAACCACGCCGCGGTGGCCGAGATCTGTCATCGCCTGGACGGGCTGCCGCTGGCGATCGAGCTGGCCGCCGCCCGGGTCCGGGTGCTGGCTCCGCAGCAGATCCTGGACCGGCTCGCCGACCGGTTCGCCCTGCTCCGGTTCGGCGGCCGGGACATGCCGGCGCGGCAGCAGACCCTGCGCGGCTGCGTGGACTGGTCGTTCGAGCTGTGCACCAAGCCGGAGCGGCTGTTGTGGGCCCGGTTGACCGTGTTCGTCGGCGGCTTCGAGCTGGACGCGGTGGAGGACGTGGGTGCCGACGAGCGGCTGCCCGCCGCTGACCTGCTGGACGTGCTCGCGGGGCTGGTGGACAAGTCGATCCTGGTACGGGACGACGCGCGCAACGGCGACGGCGCCCGGTACCGGATGCTGGAGACGATCCGCGACTACGGTCAGGAGCAGCTGCGCGAGGTGGGCGAGGAGGCGACCTTGCGCCGCAGGCACCGGGACTGGTGCCGGCGCCTCGCCGAGCGGGCCACGGCCGACTGGATCGGCGCGCGGCAGGCCTACTGGATGGCCCGGCTGACCCGGGAGCACCCGAACCTGCGGGCGGCGTTCGAATTCTGCCTCACCGAACCCGGCGAGGCGGACGCGGCCCTGGATCTCGCGGTGGCGCTGCCGTCGTCGTACTGGGCGCGGCGGGGCATGTACGGCGAGGCGCGTCGCTGGCTGGACCGGGCCCTCGCGCAGGGCGGCGCGACGTCCGCCCGGCGGGCCCGGGCACTGCTGATCGACAGCCATCTGGCGATCACTCAAGGCGACCGGGCGGCCGGGCTGCGGCTGCTGGACCAGGGTGAGACTCTCGCCCGGCGGACGGCGTCGACCGTGGAGCTGGCGTATGCGGCCTTCGTCCGCGGGCTGGACATGCTGTTCGGCGGCGACTTCCCGGCCGCCGACACGGCCTTCGAGCGGATGGGGGCCGTCCTGTCGGCCGTGCCGGAGCCCGGCCCGGGGCTGGTGCTGGACATGCGGCTGCTGCAGCTGACGGCGGTCGGCGTCGCCGCCGCGCTGGTCGGCGACCATGACCGGGCCGGCGCCTGCGCCCGGGACAACCTGGCGATCACCGAGCCGCGCGGGGAGCGCTACTACCGGTCGCAGGCGTACTGGGTGCGGGCGGTGTCGGCGTGGCGCCGCGGCGACGTCGAGGGCACCTTCACGGCGCTGGTCGCGGGCCTGAGGTTGAAGCAGGCGGCGGGATCCATCGACCCGTACGGCACGGCCGGGTGCGTCGACGCGCTGGCCTGGGTGGCCGCCGCCCGGCGGCAGTACGAGCGCGCCGCCACCCTGCTGGGCGCCGCCGAGGCCCGGCGAACCGAGATGGGTTCCTCCGTCGCCACGCTGGGCCCGGTGCTCGGCGACCACGAGGCGTGCGAGCGGGAGACCCGCGCCCGCCTCGGCGACGCCGCGTTCGCCGCCGCCGTTGCCCGGGGCCGCGCCCTGCCGCTCGACGACGCCGTCGCCTACGCCCTCGACGAGAAGCGCCGTACGGTCCGGGAGGCCGGCCGCCCGACGCCGCTGACCCGCCGCGAACGCGAGGTGGCCGCCCTGCTGGCCCAGGGCCTGTCCAACAAGGAGATCGCCGCGAAGCTGGTCATCTCGCCACGCACCGCGGAGAGCCACGTCGAGCACATCCTGGCCAAGCTGGGCGTCGCCAACCGGGCCCAGGTCGCGGCCTGGCAGGCGGCCCAGCCACCCGCCGGCGGCTGACACGGCCGGGACCGGTCACCCGTGGTGGGCGGCGTGCGCGAGGGTGCGCGGCACCAGGTCCTCGGTGCCGGGCCGGACGATGACGAACTGGCCCATCATGCCGGAGTCCTCGTGCCGCAGCAGGTGGCAGTGATACATGTACGGCGTGGTGGGGTCGATGTGGTGGCCGAACTCCACGGCGAGCCGGACCGTCGACTTCCCGGGTACGTAGACGGTGTCCTTGGGCCCGGCCAGATAGGCCGGCGGCGGTGCGCCGTCCACGTCGAGCACCCGGAACGCCACCTCGTGGATGTGGAAGTTGTGCGCGTAGACGTGGTTCTCCACCTCCCAGATCTCCCGGGCGCCGGCCGGCACCACCTCGTCGATGCGGGACGGGTCCATCTCCTCGCCGTTGATGGCGTCGTGCCCGTTGAGCCGGAACCGCCGGACCCGGGCGCCCGCGGGCACGTCGATCCGGGTGTCCGCGAGCCGCGCCGGGACGGCGGGCGACTCGGCCAGCCGGTCCCGGGCGACGACCTTCAGCAGGTCGAGGTCGCCCTCGTCGATGTCCGCGTCGCCGCCGGCGCTGCGCAGGATCACCTGTTCGCCGGCGGTGAACCCGGCGACGATCTCCACCCGCTCGCCCGGGCTCAGCGACACCCGGGCGGTCTCGACCGGGGCGTTGAGCAGCCCGGCGTCGGTGCCGACGACCTGGAAGGCGCGCCGGTCGGCGAACTCCACGTGGTACATCCGGGCGTTCGAGCCGTTGAGCAGGCGCAGGCGTACGCGCTCGGTGCTGACCTCCAGACAGGGGTCGTGGGTGCCGTTGACCAGGACGTGGTCGCCGAGCATGCCGAACGTGCCCCGGTGCGGGTCGCCGGTCGGCGACCCGTCCGCCGCGAACCGCTTGTCCTGCAGGATCAGCGGGATGTCGTCGACGCCGTACGCGCTGGGCAGTTTCGGCCCGTCCGGGTCGTCGATGAGGAAGAGGCCGGCGAGGCCGCGGTAGACGTGCATGGCCGTGCTGCCGTGCGGGTGCGGGTGATACCAGGTCGTCGCGGCCGGCTGGTCGATCGTCCACCGGGGGCTCCACGACGCACCCGGCTCGATCGGCTGGTGCGGCCCGCCGTCCATCCGCGCGGGCAACCGCATCCCGTGCCAGTGCACGGTGCTCGCCTCGCCGAGCTGGTTGGTGACCGCCATCTGCACCGTGTCGCCGCGCCGCGCGCGGATGGTGGGGCCCAGGTGCGGCCCGTTGAATCCCCACGTCTCGGTGCGCCGCCCGGCGAGCAACTCGGCCTGTCCCCGCCGCATGGTCAGGTCGAATCGTTTCACCCCGCCCGGCCCGGTGGCCGGCCGCGCCAGCGGCGGGATGCGCAGCCGGTTGGCGAAGGTCAGCCGGGCCGGCGGGATGCTCGTGTCGGGGCCGCCGTCGGAACCGCAGGCGGAGACGAGGGCGGGCAATGCGGCTGCCATGAGGAAGTGTCTGCGTCGCACGGACCGATCTTGTCAACGCATCGGCCCGGGCAGATCCGGGAGATCACCCCAGCGGCCACCGAGATGCCGCTCAGGGTCGCAGGAAGATCTCGATGACCGGGACCTCGACGTCCGGCGGCCGGACCGGCAGTTCGAGGGTCACCGTGCCGGGTTGCTGGCCGGCCGGCCGGGTGGCGTAGGCGGGCCGGTCCGGGTCGGTGATCTCGTGCCGGATCTCGGACCCGTCGTGCAGGAACTGGCAGTACTCCAGCCGGCCGGCCAGTCCGCTCAGGTGGACCGAGTCGAACGGCCAGGCGAAGAGGTGCAGGTAGAGCCGGTCGCCGCGCTGGGTGTAGCGGCAGTCCGGGGGCGGGGTGTACGCGCTCGGGCCGGCACCGTGGATCGACCGCTGGTGCAGCCGCATCCACCGGCCGATGCCGCGCAGGATGCCGGCCGACGCCGGGTCGATCTCGCCGCGGGCGTTCGGGCCGACGTTGAGCAGCAGGTTGCCGTCCTTGGACACGGTGTCGACCAGCATCCGTACGAGCATCCCGACCGACTTGAAATCGCGGTTCTCGCGGTCGTATCCCCAGCTGCCGTTCAGGGTCTGGCAGGCCTCCCACAGCACCGGGCGGCCGTCGACGGTGATCGGGCCGCTGGGCTGGTACTGCTCCGGGGTGACGACGTCGCCGGGGATGTCCAGCCGGTCGTTGACCAGGATCTCCGGCTGCAGCTCACGGATCATGGCGAGCAGCTCGGGGCTGCCCCAGTCGGCCGCGCCCTTGCCGCCCCACACCACCTCGCCCTCGTGCACGTGCCCGACGTACGAGAAGTCCAGGAACAGCTGGTCGATCCGGCCGTAACGGGTGAGCAGGTCGCGCACCTGCCGGTGCAGGTAGTCGCGGTAGACGGCGATGTCGCGCCCGGCCGACGGGTTGGCGCGCAGCGGGTGCAGCCCGTCGATCGGGAACTGGGGGTGGTGCCAGTCGATGAGCGAGTAGTACAGCCCGGCGCCGAGGCCGCGGTCGCGCAGCGCGTCCAGGAACGGGCCGATCAGGTCGCGGCCGGCGCGATAGCCGGTGTCCGGGGTGTCCCACAGGCAGAAACCGTCGTGGTGCTTCGCGGTGATCACCCCGTACCGCATGCCGGCCGCCTCGGCCTGCGCCACCCAGGCGGCCGGGTCGTACAGGTCCGGGTCGAAGTGGTCGACGTAGCGCTGGTAGTGCTCGTCGGTGAGCTGTTCGCGGTTGCGCACCCACTCGCCGCGGGCGGCGAGCGCGTAGGCACCCCAGTGGACGAACATGCCGAACCGTCGTTCCTGAAACCGCTCGACCTTGCCCAACGAGACCCCCACGATGAGTGACTGTGACGTAGGATCGTGCGCTCGATGAGCGACTTTGGCAAGGCAACACGGCGACTCGCGCAAAAATCGTCATGGCGATGAGCGATTTTGAAAGGTATGGTCACTGCCATGCTTGCCGGCCGTCGTCATGAGCTGATCCTGCGCACCCTGCGCAGCGAGGGCTCCGCCACCATCAGCGGGCTGGCCGACCGGCTCGGCGTCAGCCACGCGACCATCCGCCGCGACCTGGTCCAGCTCGACGACGAGGGACTGCTGCGCAAGGTGTACGGCGGGGCGTCCTCGGTCGAGGAGCGCGACGACCCGTTCGCCGACGTCGCGGCCGTGCGCGTGGCGGAGAAGGACGCGATCGCGGCGGCCTGCGCCGCCCTGGTCGCCGACGGCGAGACCGTGCTGCTCGACATCGGCACCTCCGCCCACCGGGTGGCCCGGCAGCTGCGCGGCCGGTCGCTCACCGTCATGACCAGCAGCCTCGCCGTCCTGGAGGAGCTGCAGGACGAGGAGAGCATCCAGCTCGTGCTGCTCGGCGGCGTGCTGCGCCGCGACTACCGCTCGCTGGTCGGCTTCCTCACCGAGGACAACCTGCGCCAGGTGCACGCCGACCGGCTCTTCCTCGGCACCAGCGGGGTGCGGCCGGACGGCCAGGTCATGGACACCACGGTGGTGGAGGTCCCGGTCAAGCGGGCGATGATCGCCGCGAGCGACCACGTGGTGCTGGTCGCCGACGTCGGCAAGTTCCCCGGCACCGGCATGTCCCGGGTGTGCGGGCCGCGCGAGCTGAACACCGTCGTCACCAACGCGCCCGCCGACGAGAAGACCAAGGCGGCGTTCCGCGAAGCGGGCGTCGAGGTGATCGAGACATGAGGAACGGCGGGTCAATGCGACTGACCATCCTGGGCGGCGGCGGTTTCCGCGTACCGTTGATCTATCGGGCGCTGCTGGCCGACCAAGGGGAGGGCCGGGTCACCGACGTGACGCTCCACGACCTCGACAAAACCCGGCTCGCCGCGATCCTGCGGGTGCTGCGCGAGCAGGCCGGCGACGATCCCGGCGCGCCGCGGGTCACCGCCACCACCGACCTCACCGAGGCGCTCACCGGCGCCGACTTCGTGTTCTTCGCGGTGCGGGTGCACGGCCTCGAGGGCCGGGCGATCGACGAGCGGGTCGCGCTCGACGAGGGGGTGCTCGGCCAGGAGACGGTCGGTGCCGGCGGGGTGTCGTACGGGCTGCGCACCGTCCCGGTCGCCGTCGAGGTCGCCCGCCGCACCGCCGAGGTCGCCCCGGACGCCTGGGTCATCAACTTCACCAACCCGGCCGGGATGGTCACCGAGGCGATGTCGCGCCACCTCGGCGAGCGGGTGATCGGCATCTGCGACGAGCCGGTCGGCCTGGGCCGCCGGGTGCTGGCCGCGGTCGGCGCCGGGCCGGGCGACGTGCGGCTCGACTACGTCGGCCTCAACCACCTCGGCTGGCTGCGCGGCGTGCACGTGGGGCACCGGGACCTGCTGCCCGGCCTGCTCGACAACCCGGTGGCGCTCGCCTCCTTCGAGGAGGGCCGGCTCTTCGGCGCCGAGTGGCTGCGCACGCTCGGCGCGGTGCCCAACCCGTACCTGCATTACTACTACTACAACCGGGAGGCGGTGGCCGCCGCCCGGGCCGCCCGCCAGACCCGCGGCGCCTACCTGCTGGAGCAGCAGAGCCGGTTCTACGCCAGCCTCGAAGGGGAGCGGGAGCCGGCGTACCCGGCCTGGCAGAGCACCCGGCACCAGCGCGAGCTCACCTACATGGCCGAGAACCGGGCGGCCGCCGGGGCCGGCGCCCGGGACACCAGTGACCTGGAATCCGGCGGGTACGAGCAGGTGGCCCTCGCGCTGATGCGGGCCATCGCCCGCGACGAGCGCGCCGACCTGATCCTCAACGTGCGCAACGGCGGCACCCTCGGGCTGCTCGACGCCGACGCGGTGATCGAGGTGCCCTGCCTGGTCGACGCCGCCGGCGCCCACCCGTACCCGGCGGCGCCGCTGCCCGGCTACGCGGCCGGCCTGGTCACCGCCGTCAAGGCGGTCGAGCGGCAGGTGATCGAGGCCGCCACCACCGGGTCCCGGGCGGCCGCGCTGCGCGCCCTGGCCACCCACCCCCTCGTCGACTCGGTCGCGGTCGCCCGCCGGCTGCTCGACCGCTACCAGGATCAGCTGCCCGAGCTGGCCTACCTACGGGCCGGAAAGGTCGAATGAGACATGCATGACGATCGGAAGCTGGTCGAGGAGCGCCTCAACCGGGTGTTGACCCAGCGCATCGTTCCGGCCCTCTACGCCGAGTCGATCCCGCTCGACCTGCGGGTGTGGCGGGTCCCGGGCGAGCCGGTGCCGGTGGCCCAGGCGCTGTCCGCCGAGTACGAGCCGTTCCAGGTGGGGCAGCAGTGGGGCCGGCCGTGGGGAACCTGCTGGTTCCGGGCCGCCGGCGAGGTGCCGCAGCGGTGGGCCGGAAAGCGGGTCGAGGCCGTGTTCGACCTCGGCTGGGTCGGCGACTGGCCGGGCGGGCAGGCCGAGGGGCTCGTCTACGACCCGGCCGGCCACCCGATCAAGGGCATCGCGCCGCGCAACCAGCACATCCCGATCGGCGGGCCGGGCCCGGTGACCCTGCTCATCGAGGCCGCGGCCAACCCGGACATCCTCGCCGGCGGCTTCGTGCCCACCCCGCTCGGCGACCTCGCGACGGCCGGGGACGCGCCGCTCTACCGGTTCGCCAAGGCCGAGCTCGCGGTGCTGGACGAGGACGTGTGGCACCTCGGCCACGACATCGACGTGCTGCGCGGGCTGATGCTCGAACTGGCCGTCACCGACCCGCGCCGGCACGAGATCCTGCGCGCCCTGGAACGCGCGCTCGACGCGCTCAGCCTCGACGACGTCCGCGGCACCGCGGCGGCGGCCCGGGCCCCGCTCGCCGGCGCGCTGTCCCGGCCCGCGCACGCCAGTGCGCACACGGTGAGCGCGGTCGGTCACGCGCACATCGACAGCGCCTGGCTGTGGCCGCTGCGCGAGACCGTACGCAAGACGGCCCGTACCTTCGCCAACGTCACCGCCCTCGCGGCGGACTACCCGGAGTTCATCTTCGCGTGTTCCCAGGCCCAGCAGTACGCCTGGGTCAAGGAGCACTCGCCCGAGGTGTTCCAGCGGATCCAGGCCGCGGTGAAGTCCGGCCAGTGGCAGGCGGTCGGCGGGATGTGGGTGGAGGCCGACGGCAACCTGCCCGGTGGCGAGGCGCTGGCCCGCCAGCTCGTGCACGGCAAGCGGTTCTTCCTGGAGGAGTTCGGGGTGGACTGCCGGGGCGTGTGGCTGCCCGACTCGTTCGGCTACACCGCCGCGTACCCGCAGCTCGCCCGGCTGGCCGGGATGGACTGGTTCCTCACTCAGAAGATCTCGTGGAACCAGACCAACAAGTTCCCGCACCACACGTTCTGGTGGGAGGGCATCGACGGCACCCGGATCTTCACGCACTTCCCGCCGGCCGACACCTACGTCGGCGAGATCACCGGCGGCGAACTGGCGCACGCCGTGCGCAACTACGCCGACAAGGGCGGCGGCACCCGGTCGCTGCTGCCGTTCGGCTTCGGCGACGGCGGCGGCGGGCCCACCCGCGAGATGCTCGAACGGGCCCGCCGGGTGCGCGACCTGGAGGGCTCGCCGCGGGTCGTGATCGAGACGCCGGACGACTTCTTCGCCGCCGCCCGCGCCGAGTACCCGGACGCGCCGGTCTGGTCCGGCGAGCTCTACCTCGAACTGCACCGGGGCACCTTCACCTCGCAAGCCCGCACCAAGGCCGGCAACCGGCGCAGCGAGCACCTGCTGCGTGCCGCCGAGCTCGCGTGCACCACGGCGGCCGTACGGGCCGGCTTCGACTATCCCTACGAGCGGCTCGACCGGCTGTGGAAGACGGTGCTGCTCAACCAGTTCCACGACATCCTGCCGGGCAGCTCGATCGCCTGGGTGCACCACGAGGCGGAGGCCGAGTACGCCCGGGTGGCCGCCGAGTTGGACGCCATCATCGACCGGGCCACCGCCGCGCTGGCCGGCACGGGCGACACCGCCTGGGTGCTGAACGCGAGCCCGCTGCCGCGCACCGAGGTGGTCAATGGCACGTATGTCCGGGTCGAGCCGTCGTACGTCGGCCCGCTCGTCGCGGCCGAGCCGCCGGCCGACCCGGTCCGGGCCGGCGCCCGCTTCCTGGACAACGGACTGGTCCGGGTGGAGATCGACGACGACGGCCTGATCACCTCGATCACCGACCTGGCCGCCGGCCGCGAGGTGCTCGCCCCGGGCCGGCGCGGCAACCTGCTGCGGCTGCACGCCGACCTGCCGAACGAGTGGGACGCCTGGGACGTCGACCGGCACTACCGGCACCAGTACACCGAGCTCACCGCGGCCGAGTCGATCACCCTGGTCGAGGCCGGGCCGCTCGAAGGCGCGATCCGGGTGGAGCGGGCGTTCGGGAAGTCCCGCATCGTGCAGACCATCGAGGTACGGGCCGGCAGCCGCCGGATCGACGTGCGCACCGACGTCGACTGGCACGAGACCGAAAAGATCCTCAAGGCGGTGTTCCCGCTCGACGTGCACGCCGACCGGACCGCCTCGGAGATCCAGTTCGGGCACGTCTTCCGGCCCACGCACACCAACACCAGCTGGGAGGCGGCACGGTTCGAGGTCTACTGCCACCGCTGGGTGCACGCCGCCGAGCACGGCTACGGGGTGGCCCTGGTCAACGACGCCACCTACGGGCACGACGTGACCCGCGACGGCGGCGCCACCGTGGTCGGGCTCAGCCTGCTGCGCGCGCCGCGCTGCCCCGACCCGCGGGCCGACCAGGGCACGCACCGGATGACCTACGCGATCGTGCCGGGCGCGACGATCGCGGACGCCGTCGCCGAGGGGTATGCGCTGAACCTGCCGTTGCGGCTGCGCCCGGCCGGGGTGGCCGGCCGGGCCGCGCCGCTGGTCGACGTCGAGGGCGCCACGCTGGAGTCGGTCAAGCTGGCCGACGACCGGACCGGCGACGTCATTCTGCGGGTCTATGAGGCGCTCGGTGGGCGCGCCCGGGCCCGGATCCGCGCCTCGTTCCCCGTCGCCGGGATCGAGGTGGTCGACCTGCTCGAGCGCCCGCTGGCCGGGGACGACCCGGTGCTCGAGCCGGACGGCGGGGTGTCCCTGGAGGTAAGGCCTTTCCAGGTGGTCACCCTGCGGTTGCGAAGGGAGTGAGAACCTCGGCAACTCGCGCAGACTCGCGCAGGAGTGATCGAAGTCGCGCAAGAACCGCGACGAATTGCTGTTACGATCCTGCCATGCTTGCGCAGCAGCGCCATGAGTTGATCCTCCGCAGCCTCCGGGTCGAGGGCCCGGCGGCGGTCCGTGTGCTCGCCGAGCGGCTCGGGGTCAGCCAGGCCACCATCCGCCGCGACCTGGTGCAGCTCGACCGGGCCGGGCGCCTCACCCGGGTCTACGGCGGCGCCGTCTCGACCACCGACCCCGACCAGCCGTTCGCCGAGGTCGCCACCGTGCGGGTGGAGGAGAAGGACGCGGTCGTGGCCCGGTGTGCCGAGCTGATCAAGGATGGCGACACCATCCTGCTCGACATCGGCACCACCGCCCACCGCCTGGCGCACATGCTGCGCGGCCGCGCCCTGACCGTCATCACCAGCAACCTGGCCGTCTACGAGGTGCTCGCCGAGGAGACCGACATCCAGCTCGTGCTGCTCGGTGGCGTGGTGCGGCGCAGCTACCGTTCGCTGGTCGGCTTCCTCACCGAGGACGCGTTGCGCCAGGTCCACGCCGACAAGCTCTTCCTGGGCACCAGCGGCGTGCGCTCCGACGGACAGGTGATGGACACGACGGTGGTCGAGGTGTCCATCAAGCGCGCCATGATCGCGGCGTCCGAACAGGTCATCCTGCTCGCCGACGCCACCAAGTTCCCGGGCACCGGGGTGGCCCGGGTCTGCGGCCCGGAGGATCTGAATGTCGTCGTCACCAACGCCGGGGCCGACCCGGCGACCTGCGCGCGCCTGCGCGAGGCGGGCGTCGAGGTGATCGAGGCGTGACGAGTCATCACCAGACCATCGGCCCCCGGGCCGGTGTCCTCCCGGCGCGCGCGGCCTACCGCTCCGACGCCCCCGCCCTGGATCTCGACGGCGACTGGCGGTTCCGCCTGACGGACGGGACCGGCTGCGGCTTCGAGCAGCCCGGCTTCGACGACGGCGGCTGGGATGTGCTCCCGGTGCCGTCGCACTGGCAGCTGCACGGGTACGGGTCCCCGGCGTACACCAATGTGGACTTCCCGTTCCCGATCGACCCGCCGTACGTTCCGGACGAAAACCCGACGGGCGAGTACCGGCGCGAGTTCGACCTGCCGCCGGGCTGGCCCGAGGACGCGGCGGTGCTCCGGTTCGAGGGCGTCGACTCCTTCTTCCAGGTCTGGCTCAACGGGCACGAGCTCGGCCACGCCACGGGCAGCCGGCTCCCGGCCGAGTTCGACTGCCGGGCCGCGCTGCGCCCCGGCCGCAACGTCCTCGCGGTCCGAGTCCGCCAGTGGTCGTCCGGCAGCTACCTGGAGGACCAGGACATGTGGTGGCTGTCCGGCATCTTCCGCTCGGTGTCCCTGCTCGGCGCCGGCACCGACTTCTTCGTGCACGCCGGGTACGACCACACGACCGGTGCCGGCACGCTGCGCGTCGACGCCGAGCCGGACGCCCTGATCACGGTCCCCGCGCTGGGCCTGGCCGACGCGCCGGCGGCCGGTCCGCATCACCTCCCGGGCGTCGAGCCGTGGTCGGCGGAGTCGCCGCGCCTCTACGACGGCGTGCTGGTCACCGGCGGCGAGCGGATCCCGGTGCGGCTGGGCTTCCGCACGGTCGCCGTCGAGGACGGCCTGCTCAAGGTCAACGGCCGGGCGATCCGCTTCAAGGGCGTCAACCGCCACGAGTGGCATCCCGAGCACGGCCGCGCCGTCCCGCGCGAGACCATGCTCGAGGACGTGCTGCTGATGAAACGGCACAACATCAACGCCGTACGGACCAGCCACTACCCGCCGGACCCGGCCTTCCTCGACCTCTGCGACGAGTACGGCCTGTGGGTCGTCGACGAGTGCGACCTGGAGACGCACGGCTTCGGCGAGGCGGACTGGCGCGGCAACCCATCCGACGATCCGCGGTGGAAGGGCGCGTTGCTCGACCGGATCCAACGCACGGTGGAACGCGACAAAAATCATCCCAGCGTCATCATGTGGTCGCTCGGCAACGAGTCCGGCACGGGCGCCAACCTGGCCGCCATGGCGGACTGGACGCACGCCCGCGACCCCGGGCGTCCGGTGCACTACGAGGGCGACTGGCAGGACAACCGCTACGCCGACGTGTTCAGCCGGATGTATGCCGGCTTCGCCGACGTCGAGGCGATCGGCCGGCGCGAGGAGCCGGTCACCGAGGACCCGGCGGCCGACGCACACCGGCGGTCGCTGCCGTTCATCCTGTGCGAGTACGCGCACGCCATGGGCAACGGGCCCGGCGGGCTGAGCGAGTACGAGGCTCTCTTCGACCGGTACGAGCGGCTGCAGGGCGGTTTCATCTGGGAGTGGATCGACCACGGGATCCGCCGCGAGGAACCGGACGGCACGGTCTGGTACGCGTACGGCGGCGACTTCGGCGAGCCGCTGCACGACGGCCCCTTCGTGATCGACGGGCTGGTCTTCCCGGACCGGACGCCGTCGCCCGGCCTGATCGAGTACGCGAAGGTGATCGAGCCGGTCCGGGTGACGATCGGCGAGGCGGTCACCATCGCCAATCGCCGCGACCACACCGACACGTCGGACCTGCGGTTCGTCTGGCAGCTGGCGGACGACGGCGTGCCGGTCGCCGACGGGGCGTATGTCATCCCGGCGATCCCGCCCGGGGGCACCACGACGATCCCGCTCCCGCCGCTGCCCGGCGCACCCGCGGTCACCGGGGAACGGTGGCTGACCGTGCGGGCCGTGCTGGCGACGGACACGCTCTGGGCGCCGGCCGGCCACCAGGTCGCCTGGGGCCAGGGCCGGATCGCCGAGGTCGCGCGCCCGAGGCCCACCGGGCCGCCCGGCGACGTGGCCGAGTTCGGCGACCGCGGCGAGCTGGTGCGGCTGTTCGGCTTCCCCGTCGAGTCACCGCGGCTCGACCTGTGGCGGGCGCCCACCGACAACGACCGGCCGGAGAACGACTTCGCCTTCGACGGCAACTGGGCCCGGTTCAGCTGGCGCCGCGCCGGCCTGCACCGGCTGCGCCACCGGTTCGTCGACTCGTCGTGGGACGGCCCCACGCTGACCGTTCGCAGCCGGGTCGGCCCGGCGGCGGTCGACTTCGGGTTCGCGGTCACCTACCGGTGGACGCTCACCGGCGGCTGCCTGCACCTCGGCGTCGAGGGGGAGCCGATCGGCGAGTGGCCGGTCACCCTGCCCCGGCTCGGGCTGCGGATGGCGGTGCCGGCCGAACTCGGGACGGTGGAATGGTTCGGCGGCGGGCCCGGCGAGGCGTACCCGGACAGCCGCGCCGCCGCCCGGGTGGGCCGCTACCTGCGCAGCGTCGACCAGCTGCAGACGCCGTACGTGTATCCGCAGGAGAACGGCGCCCGGGTCGACGTCCGCTGGGCCACCCTCACCGGCGCCGACGGCCGCGGCCTGCGGATCACCGGCGACCCCACCTTCATCCTCACCGCCCGCCGCTGGACCACCGAGGACCTCGACGCCGCCAAGCACACCCACGAGCTGCACCCCCGCGACCGCATCTACGTCAACCTGGACGCGGCCCACCACGGCATCGGGACGGCCTCCTGCGGGCCGGGCGTCCAACCGCCGTACCAGCTGCGTCCCGGACCGTTCACGTTCGGGCTCACGCTGGGCCCCGCGTGAGCTTCGCGGCGGCGGCCCGCGCGGCCGTCGACGCGATGATGGCCTTCTACGACCGGCCGTCCGGCCGGTGGGAGCCGGACCGGCCGTGGTGGCAGTCCGGCAACGCGTTGCAGGCGCTGCTCGACTACATGCTGCGCTCCGGGGACACCGGCTATTCGTGGGTGCTCGACCACACGGTGGAGATCCAGCGCCGGGTGTACATGGGCGGCGAGTTCCGCTCGGACTCGACGGACGACACCGCCTGGTGGGCGCTCGCGCTGGTGCGGGCGTACGACCTGACCGGGCAGCGCCGCTACCTGGACATCGCCCGGGTCGGCGCGGACTGGATCGGGAGCTACTGGGACGACACCTGCGGCGGCGGCGTCTGGTGGGACGTCCCGCAGCGGACCTACAAGTGCGCGATCAGCAACGAGCTCTACCTCAAGCTGCTGGCCGCCCTGCACAACCGGGCGGCGGGCGGCCTCGACGGCGCGCTACGCGCCTGGCGATGGTTCCGGGACAGCGGCCTGCTCAACGACGCCGGCCTGGTCAACGACGGCCTGACCCAGGACGGGCGGTGCGTCAACAACGGCGGCGAGACCTGGACGTACAACCAGGGTGTCATCCTCGGCGCCCTGGTGGAGCTGCACCGGGCGACCGGCGACGACGAGCTGCTCCGGGTCGCCCGGCGGATCGCCACGGCCGCCACCACGAGCCCGTACCTGTCGCCGGCCGGCATCCTCACCGAGCCGGCCGAGACCGGCGACGACCTGCCGTCCTTCAAGGGCATCTTCGTGCGCAACCTCGACGAGCTGGACCGGGCGCTGCCGGGCCGTCCGTACCGGGCCTATCTGGTACGCCAGGCGGAGTCGGCGCTTGCCCACGCTCGCGACGACCGCGACCGGTACGGGCTGCACTGGGCCGGTCCGTTCGACCGCGCCGACGCGGCCCGCCAGGCCTCCGCCGTCGACCTGCTCACCGCGGTGCTCTAGTCGCGCGAACGTTCTTGCCGGCGATAGTCGAGTTATGTAGAGTTTCGCGCATGCCACGGATACCGCATACGTCGCCGCAGACGTTGTTGCTGTTCAGCGTGCTGCTTGAGGAGCCGCAGCGCTGGCGTTACGGCTATGACCTGAGCAAGGAAACGTCGCTCGCCTCAGGCACGCTCTATCCGATCCTCATGCGGCTCACCGAGCAGAAACTGCTCGAGACCGCGTGGGAGCCGTCGGACGAGCCGGGCCGCCCACCACGCCACCTGTACCGGCTGACCGCCGACGGGGCAGCCCTCGCCGAGCAGCGGCTCGCGGCCAAGGCCGCGAAGCCCCGGACCATCGGTCCCGCGATCCAGGCCCGCACCGCATGAGCGTCGAGCAGGCGCTCCGGGAGAGCGCCGTGCGCCGGATCGCGTACGCCGTTCTGGCCACCGCCGTCCGTGGCCGCCGCGAGCGTGGGGGCGCCTGGGGCGAGGCCGTCCTGTCCGAGTTCGCCGAGACGACGGGGGACCGGGAGGCCGTCCGCTGGGCCGCCGGCGGCCTCCGCACGGTGTGGCACGAGCGCCGCGCCCGCCGGCGCGAGCTGCCGCGGCTCGTCCGGATCCGGCGCCGGGCCGTGCGCATCGCGCTGATCAGCATCGTGGCCGGGCTGGCCGCCAACCAATTCGTCGTGACGGTCGGATACCAGGCCAGCGGCAGCATGGAGCCGGCCTTCGACATCGGCGAGCGCTACGTCGTCGATCTCGCTGCCTTCCGGCTCACCGGCGTCCAACGGGGGGACGTCGTCGAGCTGACGATGCCGGGCACCGATCGGCTGGTCGTCAAGCGCGTCATCGGCCTGCCCGGCGACACCGTCGAGTGCCGCGCGGGCCGGGTCTGGCGCAACGGTGCCCCGCTCGACGAGCCGTACCTTCTGGCCGACCCCGACTATTCGTACACGGAGTGCTCGGCCGCAACCGTGCCGCCACATCAGCTCTACGTGCTCGGTGACCACCGCGTCGTCTCCACGGACTCCCGCGCGTACGGCCCGGTGCACGAGGACGAGCTGCACGGCCGGGTCCTTTTCCACTGATAGCCGCCATGGCCGGGCGGAGGCGCCTCAGGTGAGGTAACTCAGCTGGGGGAAATGCTCGATGTACGCGTCGAGCATCCGCTGCGCGACGGTGACCGACCCGACCAGCGGGTGCAGGGCCAGGGCCTGATGGGCCGCGCGGCGGGACCCCCGGACGGCCGCCTCGATGGTGGCCCGCTCGACCGCCTTGACGCCGGTGACCAGGCCGGCCGCGTGCGCCGGCAACTGGTTGATGACGGCCGGGTGCGGGCCGTTCGCGTCGACCACGCAGGGGATCTCGACGACCGCGTCGTCGTCCACGATGGACAGCGCCGAGCGGTTGCGGACGTTCAGGATCAGCACCGTCCGCTCGTCCCGGGCGATGGCCCGCATGATCGCGAGGGCGACCTGTTCGTACCCGCCGGACTCGACGTCGTCGAAGTCCCGGTCGCCGGCGCCGGTGAGCTCGCGGGTGTCGGCCATGTAGGTGGCCTCGCGTTCCGCCCGGGTACGCCGCCAGGCCGCCAGCGCCGAGCCGGCGTCGCGCTCGGTCTCGCGATAGAAGTCCTCCTGCTGGCGCAGCAGGAAGGCACCCCGGGTCTGGGACGCCTCGCGCGCGGCGCGGACCGCGTCGTGGGCGTTGTAGTAGTAGTACAGGTATTCGTTCGGGATGGCGCCGAGCGTCCGCAGCCAGTCCGCGCCGAAGAGCTTGCCCTCCTCGAACGAGCCGAGCGCCGCGGGGTCGTCCAGCAGCCGGGGCAGATGGTCGCGGCCCTGGACGTGGACGCCGCGCAGCCAGCCGAGGTGGTTGAGCCCGGCGTAATCGAACCAGGCGGCGGCCGGGTCGACGCCGAGCAGCCGCGCGACCCGGCGGGTCAGCCCGACCGGCGAGTCGCAGATGCCGATCACCCGGTTGCCCAGGTGCGCGGCCATGGCCTCGGTGACCAGGCCGGCCGGGTTGGTGAAGTTGATGGTCCAGGCGTCGGGCGCGATCTCGGCGATGCGCCGGGCCACCTCGACGGCCACGGGCACGGTCCGCAGGCCGTACGAGATCCCGCCCGCACCGACCGTCTCCTGCCCGAGCACCCCCTGGTCCAGCGCCACCCGCTCGTCGACGACCCGGCCGGCCAGGCCGCCGACCCGGATCGCCGAGAAGACGAAGTCGGCGCCCGCGAGGGCCGCGGACAGATCGGTTGTCACCGAGACGGTGAGCCGCGCGTTCTCCAGCGCCGCCTGCTGCTCCAGGACCAGCCGGATCGCGGTGAGCCGCCGCGGGTCGACGTCGTAGAGGACCAGATCGGTCACCCGGGGCTCGCCCCGCTCCCGGAGCAGGGCCCGGTGAATGAGCGGCACGCGGAACCCGCCGCCCCCGAGGATCACCAGTTTCACCTCGGTCACCTCCTCGTTGTACGTCCTGACCAGCTGTTGATCACTTCTCGGCGGAGCGTATCAGCCAAAGTCGCTCATGGCGATGATTGAGTTTGAACAGGTATTGCAAGTTAGGCAGCGGGAGGTGCACACTCATGCGCAAGTTGGACGGACCCGCCGAGCAGGGAGGACGCCTCGTGACCGAGCCGCAGCCGCCGGACGTCTTTCTGTCCGGGCTTCTGTTCGCCGACATCGTGTTCTCCGGCATGGAGAAGCCGACGCTCGGCACGGAGACCTGGACGCGCGGCATGGACTCGGGCCCCGGCGGGATCGCCAACTTCGCGGTCGCGCTGCGCCGGCTCGGCCTGCGCACCGGACTGGCCGCGGCGTTCGGCGCCGACATGCTCGGCGACTACTGCTGGGCGGAGCTCGCCGGCCGCGAGGGCGTCGACCTGACCCGCTCGCGCCGGTTCCCGGGCTGGCGGACGCCGGTCACCGTGGCGCTCGCGTACGACGAGGACCGCGCGCTGGTCACCCACGGGCAGCCGCCGCCGCTGTCGGCCGACGACCTGGTCGGCCAGCCGCCGGCCAGCCGGGCCGCCGCCGTGCACATCGGCGAGGAGCCGCAGGAGTGGCTCGTCCGCGCGCACGCCCAGGGGACGCTCGTCTTCGCCGACCTCGGCTGGGACCCGTCCGGCGAGTGGGCGCCCGAGGTGCTCGAGCAGCTGTCCCACTGCCACGCGTTCCTGCCCAACGCGGGCGAGGCGATGGCGTACACCGGAACGAGCACGCCCGCCGCGGCGTTGTCCCGCCTCGCCGACCTCGTCCCGGTGGCGGTGGTGACGCTCGGCCCCGACGGGGCGCTGGCGGTCGACAACACCACGGGCGAGTCCGGGTCGGTCCCCGGGCTGGCGGTCACCACGCTCGACCCCACCGGCGCCGGAGACGTCTTCGGCGCCGCCTTCATCTTCGCCACCCTCGCGGATCGGCCACTGGCCGAACGCCTGCGGTTCGCCAACCTCGCCGCGGCCCTGTCCGTCCAGCGGCTCGGCGGGGCGATGGCGGCACCGGGCTGGGCGGACATCGCCGGCTGGTGGCGCACGGCCCGGGCCGGCGATCCCGGCCCGGGCCGTGACTACGCGTTTCTCGATTCATGGATACCCGAATTTCTCACCGGCCAGGAACACCTCGAAGGGCAGGACACCCCATGACAATTTCCCGTAGGCGGTTGTTGCAGGCCGGCCTGCTCGGCCTGGCCGGCGCGGCGGTCGGTACCACCGCGGCGTGCGGCGACGACGATTCCCCCACCGGCGGCGGCTCCGGCAGCGAAAGCAGCGACATCTCGCTCTGGTACTGGTCGGGCGGCCTCAGCGACAAGGTCGTCGCCGACGTCCCGAAGCAGTTCCCGGGCATCACCTTCAAACCGTCGCAGATCGGCGGCGCGTTCAAGGACAAGCTGGTCACCACGATCAGCAGCCGGCAGTTCATGCCCGACATCACCGGCATCAAGGGCGAGGACATCGCCTACTTCATGGCGCAGGCGGGCCAGTTCCTCGACCTCAACGAGCTGGGCGCGGGCGACCTCAAGAGCCAGTACCTCGAGTGGAAGTGGAAGCAGGGCAGCACCCCCGACGGCAAGCTCATCGGCTTCCCCATCGACATCGGCCCCACCGCGCTGTTCTACCGGGCGGACATCTTCAAGAAGGCCGGCCTGCCCAGCGAGGTCGCGGACGTGACCGCCGCGGCGGGCACCTGGGATGCGTACTTCGACCTCGGCACAAAGCTGAAGAAGGCGCTGCCCGGCACGTTCCTGGTCGGTGAGGCGGCGGAGGTCTTCGACATGGCCGTCAACCAGAGCACCAAGCGGTACGCGGACGCGGACAAGAAGTTCATCGGCGACCAGGAGCACATCCGCCGGGCCTGGGACCTCGCCACCAAGGCGGTCAAGCTCGGCATCAGCTTCAAGGTGCAGAGCGGCAAGCAGGACGCGAACGCCGCGATGAGCCAGGGCACGCTGCCGGGCAAGCTCGGCGCAGCGTGGGTCGCGCTCGACATCAAGTCGGCGGCCGAGAAGACGTCGGGCAAATGGCGGGTCGCGCCGATGCCCGAGGGCCCGGCCAACCAGGGCGGTTCGTTCCTGGCGATCCCGAAGAGCTCGAAGGCGCCGAAGAAGTCCTTCGAGATCATCAAATGGCTGCTCGACGTCGACAACCAGGGCCGCGGTTACACCGACTCGGCTCTCTTCCCGTCCGCGCCGGCCGCCTACAAGCTGCCCGCGCTGACCGCACCGGACGAGTTCTTCGGCGGGCAGGTCACCATCGACGTGTTCGGCCCGGCCGCGCAGAAGATCCCGGTAGCGTATGAGAGCCAGTACGACGGCGTGCTGCGCGATCCGTTCGCCGCCGAGCTCAGCAACGTCGAGTCGAAGGGCAAGGACCCGGAGGCGGCCTGGAACGACGCCGTGTCCGCGGCGAAGAAGGCCGGTGAGCGGGTGGGAGTCTCCTGACGTGGCACTGTCCCGCACGGCCGTGCCGGCGGCACCCGAGGCGCGCACGCGGAGCCACCCGCACCGCGCCCCTCGGCGCCGCCGGCGCGCCCTGTCCTACTGGCCGCAGTATCTCGCCATCTCGCCGTTCTACCTGCTGTTCGCGGTGTTCGGCCTGGCCCCCGTGCTGTTCTCGTTCTACCTGGCGTTCCAGCGCTGGGACGGCATCGGCGAGAGCGAGTTCGCCGGGCTGGACAACTTCAAGTACCTGATCAAGGACGACGTCTTCTGGCTGTCACTGCGCAACACCCTGCTCATCTGGGTGATGTCGACCGTGCCGACGCTCGCCCTGGCGATGGTGCTGGCGGTGCTTCTCAACTCGGTGAAGAGGTTCAAGTCCTTCTACCGGATGGCGTTCTTCATCCCGAACATCACCTCGGTGGTCGCCATCTCGATCTTCTTCGGGGCGCTCTTCGCGACCAACTACGGCCTGGTCAACGCGCTGCTGGAGGCGATCGGGCTGGGCAAGGTCGCCTGGTTGCAGAGCGAGTGGGGGATCAAGGTCGTGATCGCCGCGCTCACCGTCTGGCAGTGGACCGGCTACAACGCGATCATCTACCTCGCCGGGCTGCAGACGATCTCCACCGACCTGTACGAGCAGGCCAAGGTCGACGGCGCGAACGCGGTGCAGATCTTCTTCCGGATCACCCTCCCGCTGATGCGCCCGATCATCCTGTTCACCGTGGTCATCTCGACCGTCGGCGGCCTGCAGACCTTCACCGAGCCCAAGGTGCTCGTCGGGGACAGCGGCGGCGCCGGGCAGAGCGGCCTCACCATGGTGTTCTACTTCTTCCGGCAGGCGTTCTCGAACAACGACTACGGCTACGGCGCGGCGATCGCGATGGTCGTGCTGCTCGTGGTGGCGCTCTTCACGATCCTCAACTGGGCCCTGGTCCAGCGCGGGCAGGACGGACGGACACGGCGATGAGAAGACGAATGGGCGGACTGCTGCTGCACGCCGTGCTCATCGGCGGCACGATCCTCGCGTTGTTCCCGTTCTACTGGATGGTCGTCATGGCGACCAACACCAACGCGGACATCTACCAGTTCCCGCCGAAGTTCACCTTCGGCTCGGAGCTGGCCACCAACCTGCGCAACGTCTTCGACAGCATCGACTTCTTCGGCTCGATGCTCAACACGATCATCGTGGCCGGTACCACGACCGGGCTCGTGCTGTTCTTCGACTCGCTCGCCGCGTTCGCGTTCGCGAAGTTCGACTTCCCCGGCCGGAAGGTCCTCTTCGGCGTGCTGATCGGGACGTTCTTCCTCCCGGTCGGGCTGGCGGTCATCCCCGGCTTCGTCATCATGGTCGAGCTTGGCTGGGTCGGCTCGCTGAAAGCCCTGATCGTCCCGGCCGCGGCCAACGCGTTCGGGATCTTCTTCCTGCGCCAGTACGTGCACAACGCGGTGCCCGACTCGGTGCTCGACGCCGCCCGGCTCGACGGCGCCGGCTTCTTCCGCCAGTACTACCGGGTCGTCGTCCCGATGATCCGGCCCGGCCTGGCGTTCCTCGGCATCTACACGTTCATCGCTTCCTGGAACGACTTCATCTGGCCGCTGGTCGTGCTGGTCAACCCCGACCAGGTCACCCTCCAGGTGGCCCTCCAACAGCTCAACACCGTGCACAACCTCGACTACAGCCGGGTCATGACCGGTGCCCTGCTGTCGGTGATCCCGTTGATCCTCATGTTCCTGCTGTTCGCCCGCAACTTCGTCAGCGACCTGGCGAAGGGAGCGGTGCGCGAGTGACGCCGGTGCGGGTCGCGACGTACAACATCTGGCACGACGCCGGGCCGTGGCCGCGGCGGCTGCCGCTGATCCGGCGCGAGATCGAGCGGGTGCAACCCGACGTCCTCGGCCTGCAGGAGGTGCTGCGGACGCTCGACGACGGACCGGCGACGCCCGGTACGTGCCAGGCGCTGGCGATCGCGGCCGGCACCGGCTACCACGTGGCGTACGCGCCCGCCGCACCCCGCCACGGGGGCCCGGTCTGGCAGGGCAACGCCGTGCTCAGCCGCTGGCCGATCCGCGAGCAGCGGGCCTTCCCGCTGCCCGGCGCCGACGTGGCCGAGCCGCGCACCCTGCTGTACGCGCTGGTCGAGGCCCCGCACGGCGACCTGCCGGTGTTCGTCACCCACCTCGCCTGGGAGCCGCAGCACGGCCCGCTGCGGCAGCGGCAGGCGGCGTTCATCGCGGAGCAGGTGGCGGCGCTGGCCCCGGCGGCGGTGCTGCTCGGCGACTTCAACGCCGAGCCCGACTCCGCGGAGATGAAGACCCTGATCGACGCGGGTTTCACCGACGCCTGGACGTCCGAGGCCGCCGGCTGCACCTTTGACCAGGCCAACGACTACGCCCGAGAGGCCGACGAGCCGAGCTGCCGGATCGACTACGTACTGGCCTGGGGGACCACGGCAGCCGACGCCCGCCTGGTGTTCACCGAGCCCGACCGCGACGGCGGCACGACGGTGTGGCCCTCCGATCACTTCGGCGTGCTGGCCGAGATGCGGCCGCCGTTGTCGGGCTGAACGTCAGGCCTTGCGGGCCACCCCGCCGATCATGGTGTAGTAGCTGAGCTTCTGCTCGAACGCGGCGTCGGCATCCGGTCGCCACTCGGCCAGCGGCACGAGACCCGGCTCGAGCATCTCGAAGTCGCCGAAATACGCATCGATCTCGGTGCGGTGCCGCCAGCGGCCCGTACCGAGAGTCTCGTTGAACACCCGCTCGGCGTCGCGCACCTTGGCCGACACCTCCGGGTGCTCGTCGGCCGGATCCCAGAAATGGATGATCGCCAGATGGCTGCCGGGCGCCAGCGCGTCGCGCAGGGTCGCCGCGATCCGGCCCGGGTCCTCGGCGTCGTGCAGGTGGTGCAGGATCGAGAGCAGCAGCAGGCCGACCGGCTTGGTGAAGTCGAGATACTGGCGTACGACCGGGTGGTCGAGAATCGCCTCCGGCGAGCGGATGTCGGCCTCGATGACCGTGGTGCTGTCGTTGTCGGCGAGCAGCGCCCGGCCGTGCACGAGCACCATCGGGTCGTTGTCCACATAGACGACCTTGGCCGCCGGGTCGACCTCGTGCGCGACCTGGTGCACGTTGGTCTTGGTGGGCAGGCCCGAGCCGATGTCGAGGAACTGCCGGATGCCCGCCTCCGCGGCGAGGTGGTGCACGACCCGGCGCAGGAACGCGCGGCAGGCACGCCCCGCCTCCGGCGCATCCGGGATGATGGCCAGCGCGCGTTCGGCGGCCATCCGGTCGACCGCGAAGTTGTCCTTGCCGCCGATCATGAAGTCGTAGACCCGGGCGATGCTGGGCTTCGTCACATCGACGCCCTGGGGCGGTACCTCGTGCTCGACCACTCCGGTGCCCCTTCCTCGTGGATTGCCTGCTGCGCGGGCGAGCATAGTGGACGGTGTCACGTCCGTCTAACGGGTGACGCCCGAGCCGTTTCATCACTTGTCGAAGCAACACCTGGCCAGGCGTCACCGGGATGTCCCGCCACCCGTCCGGCTGGCGGGGTGGTCGGGCTGGTGGGTTCGCCGGGGATGCCCGCCCGATCGGTGGCTTCGCCGGGGATGCCCCCGATCGGTGGCTTCGCCGGGATGTCCACCCCGATCAGTGGCTTCGCCGAGCCGCGCGCCCGATCGGTTATGGACAGCGTCACAGCGGATCCGCTACTGTTTCGGGTAGAGACGAAATATGCTGGTGGCATGGCCGATGCGGAGGATCTGGACGAGCTGTTGCGGGCCATGGCGAGCGCGCCACGACGGTCCATCCTGCAGCACGTTTGGGCCTGCGAGCGCGGCGCTGGAGAGCTGGCCGACCTGCTCGGTCTGGCCCCGGCGAGCGTGTCGGAGCACCTGAAGGTGCTGCGCAAGATCGGCCTGGTCGCGATGCGGGTGGATGGCACCTACCGGCTTTATCAGGCGCGGCCCGAACGTCTCGGCGAGCTGTTGCGCCTGCTCGCCGAGACATTTCCGGCCGGCACAACTTCGAGTGAGGAACCAACATGACCGACCAGGACACAGCCCGCCCGGCGAACGCTGTCGTGCACTTCGACATCGTCGGCCCCGACGAGGCCCCGCTGCGCCGCTTCTACGCCGAACTGCTCGGCTGGCAGGTCCAGCCCAAGGGGCCCGGGTACGCGCTCGTCGGCACCCCTGGCGGATTGGGCGGCGCCATCGTCGAGCAGGAACAGGCCGCCGTCGTCCTCGGCGTGGCGGTCGCCGACCTGGACGCGGCGGTCAAGCAGGCCGAGCAGCTCGGCGCGACGATCGTCATGCCGCCCACCGACAACGGCTGGGTGGCCAAGGCCCAACTGCAGGACCCCGCCGGCAACCTGATCAACCTCATTCAGGCATGACCCGCAACCGGCGCGCACGGGTTCAGGGACAGCCCTTCCGTGCCGCGCCAAAGCCTGCCGCCACCGGTCCAGCAAGCAACTCGCCGGCTCGAAGGCCGCACGCCGACGCAGCCCGCCCGGCTGTGCACCGTCGCCGTTGAGCGTGCCGGGCCTGGCCGCGCCCTGTGGTGGGTGGGCGGTCCCGCGTCCGGGCTCGATCGGGAAGGTGCGGAAAGTTTCGGATCGGGGGTGGTGGCCGGCTGGTGTGGGCGGGGTAGGGGATTGGTGCTTCGCCGCGGGGTGGTGGCCGGTCGGTGTGGAAGGGCAGGGGATAGGTGGATAGCCGGCGGGTGGTGGCTTGTCCTGAGGTAAGGCCTTTCCCCGGCGGCTAAGCTTCGTCGGACACGTGACGACGTCGAGGAGGCTTTGCATGACGGTCCCGGTGTGGCGGCAACCCGAGGTGACCGGGTGGGGCAGGCTTCCGATGCATGCCCTCGACCACCTGGATCGGCGGGAGCTCGACGGGACCTGGCGGTTCCAGCTGCTGGCGAGCCCGGAAGCCGCGGTCGCCGAGGAGTGGGGCGAGATCGCCGTGCCGGGCTGCTGGACCATGCAGGACACCGCCGACCGGCCCTGGTACACCAACGTCCAGATGCCCTGGGCGGAGCCGCCACCGTACCTGCCGGCCGCCAACCCGACCGGCGTCTACGAGCGCGAGATCGAGGTGCCGGCGCAGTGGGCCGGCCGGCGGGTCGTGCTGCACGTCGGCGCGGCGGAGAGCGTGCTCTCGGTGGCCGTCGACGGGGAACTGGTCGGCGTCGCCAAGGACTCGCACCTGGCGAGCGAGTTCGAGCTGACCGGCCGGGTGCGGCCGGGCGAGCGGGCGACGCTGCGGCTCACCGTGGTCAAGTGGTCCGACGCCAGCTACATCGAGGACCAGGACCAATGGTGGCACGGCGGCATCACCCGGTCGGTGTTCCTCTACGCCACCGACCGGCTGCACCTGGCGGACGTCAAGGTGCGCGCCGACGTGACCGGTGAGCTGGCGGTGGACGTACATGTCTCCTCGGCCGACGGCCTGCTGCCCGAGGGCTGGCGGGCAACCGCTCGCCTCGGCGACCTGGCGCTCACGCCCGACGCCGGGCCGCCGGCCGGTACCATCGCCAACGAGCCCGCCCCCGCCTACACCGGGCACACCAGACTCACCGGCACGGTGCCGAACGTACGGCCGTGGACCGCGGAAACCCCCGACCTCTACGACCTGACCGTGCGACTGCACCACCCGGACGGCACGCTCGCCGACGAGGCCGGGCTGCGGGTCGGCTTCCGCCGGGTCGAGGTCACCGGGCGTGACCTGCTGGTCAACGGCGTCCGGGTCTTCATCCGCGGGGTCAACCGGCACGACTTCCACCCGCGTACCGGCCGCGTGCTCTCCGTGGACGACCTGCGCGCCGACCTGACCACGATCAAGCAGTTCGGCTTCAACGCCGTACGCACCTCGCACTACCCGAACGACCCGAGGCTGCTCGACCTCGCCGACGAACTCGGCCTTTACATCGTCGACGAGGCGAACATCGAGTCGCACGCCTACTACCACGAGCTGGCCGACGACCCGCGCTACACCGCGGCCTTCGTCGACCGGGTGTCGCGGATGGTGCGCCGGGACGCCAACCACCCCAGCGTGATCATCTGGTCGCTGGGCAACGAGACCGGGTACGGCGCCAACCACGACGCCGCGGCCGGCTGGGTGCGGCGCTTCGATCCGACCCGGCCGATCCAGTACGAGGGCGCGATCAAGGCCGACTGGGCGAGCCCGCAGAACGTCAGCGACATCATCTGCCCGATGTACCCGCAGCTCGCCGAGATCGTGGCGCACGCCCGATCGGGCCGGCAGACCCGGCCGCTGATCATGTGCGAGTACTCGCACGCCATGGGCAACAGCAACGGCACCCTCGCCGACCACTGGGCCGCCATCGAGAGCACCCCGGGCCTGCAGGGCGGGTTCATCTGGGAGTTCTGGGACCACGGCCTGCTCCAGCCGATCGGCGCGCCGGCGGCCGGGCCCGCCCTGCCGGGCACGGCACCGGCCGGCTACCGATGGGCTTACGGCGGCGACTTCGGCGACGAGCCGAACGACGGCAACTTCTGCGCCGACGGCATGGTGTTCCCCGATCGAACCCCCAAACCCGCCATGTACGAACACCGCGAGCTGGCCGCGCCGGTCCGTCTCTCGTTCACCGACGGCGTCCTCACGATCACCAACCGGCAGCACTTCCGTGACCTGAGCTGGCTCACCGGCGAGTGGGCCGTCACCGGCGGCGGCAGCGAACCGGCGAAGCTGCCGGACCTCCCGCCCGGCGGGTCGGCCGTCGTGGTGCTGCCCGCGGGGTCGGCCGCCGAGTTCGCCGAGGGGCCGGCGGCGGGATCCGCCGTGGTGCAGCTGCCCGCGGGCCTGCTCGCCGGGCTGCCCGAGGGAGAGGCCTTCCTGACGCTGCGGATCAGGACGGCGCGGGACGAGCCGTGGGCGCCGGCCGGCACCGAGCTGTGCGCCCCACAGGTGCGGCTGCGCGCCGAGACCCGCGACCTGCCCGCCCGAGCCGGGCTGCGCGGTGCCGGGCCGGGCGGTGCCGGGCCGGGCGGTGACGGATCGTCGGTGCCGCTGGACTCCGACGGGCTGCTGGTGCACCCGCTGCTGTCCCGGCCGCCGGTGCTGAGCCTCTGGCGCGCGCCCACCGACAACGACCGGGACGGGATCGCGGCGGCCTGGGCGGGCCTGAGCACGCTGCCCCGGCGGCTGGTCGACGTGCGGCGCGACGGTGGGCGTGCGGTGGTGCGCGCCGAATACGGTGACGCGGCCCGGCACGAGCAGGTGATCACGGCGTACGACGGGGCCTTGCTCTTCACCGAGACCGTGATCGTGTCCCACGCCGACCTGCCCCGGGTGGGGATCGTCTTCGAGACCGTCGCCGGGCTCGACGACATGGAATGGTTCGGGCTGGGCCCGTGGGAGTGCTACCCCGACCGGCACGCGGGTGCCCGGGTCGACCTGCACTCGTCGGCGGTCGACGAGCTGTTCACCCCGTACCTGCGGCCGCAGGAGAGCGGCGGGCGGTACGGCGTACGGCGGTTCACGTTGGCCGGCCCCGCCGGGCGGCTCGGCGTGCACCTGGACACCGACCACCGGCAGGTCAGCGTCGCCCGGTACACGGCGGACGACCTCGACGCGGCCCGCCACCACGACGAGCTGGTCCCGCGGGCCGGCTGCGTGGTGCACGTGGACGCGGCGCACCGCGGGCTCGGCACGGCGTCCTGCGGACCGGACACGCTGCCGCAGTATCTGGTCGGCCCCGGCACGTACCGCTGGTCCTGGGTTTTGTCGATGTCCTGACCGGCACCGAGGCCCGGCTTTCGGTACTGATATCCGTATGCTCCCCGTGGCTCCGTAGCCCGCCGCCCGCAAGAGTGGACCGCGTCGGAATGTGCCTGGCGAAGGGGCGTGACATGTTCGGCGAGATCACTACCGTGGTGTCCGCGGAGAATCTGCTCGGTGGCCAGCTCGAGTCGGCGGCCGAGGCGCTGCTGGCCGACCCGGCCCTCGACCTGGGCGATCCCGGGGTCGCGTTGCAGGTCGCCACCGCGCAGGTGCTGCTGGCGTTGTACTGGGAGATGCGGCATCAGTACCCGGCGGTGGCGGAGGCGGGCGGGGAACCGGCGGCCGGACTGATGTCCTCCCTGGAATGGGTGTCCGCGCTGCTGTGCTCCAGCCTTTCGCCGGAGCATCGCCTGCCGGCCTCGTAGCGGTCAGCGCCGCGGCGGCGTGCGGTGGTGCGGGCGCAGGATGGCCCAGACCACCTTGCCGTGCCGGGTCGGCATGGCGCCCCACGCGCTGGCCTGCGACTCCACCACCGGCAGCCGGGAGTTCGGGTCGTTCGCGGCCCGGGGCACGGCCGGGTCGAGCGGGGCCGGCAGCCGCTGGTCGGTGTCGTAGACGGCCAGGTGCAGCCCGGTGCCGCGCAGCGACATGGTGACCGCCATGTCGGTGCCCGCGTGGGCGATCGCGCTGGTCACCAGCTCCGTCATGACCTGCCGGCCGGGCTCGGCGAGGTCGGGCAGCCCCCACGCGGCGCAGGCCAC
>Ga0070668_100000404_pt1 | contig 28624 bp, 23 predicted proteins | sample KBSS43metaG_FD_64661 | JGI IMG/M metagenome (GOLD analysis project Ga0070668, IMG submission 64661) | Switchgrass rhizosphere microbial communities from Kellogg Biological Station, Michigan, USA - KBS S4-3 metaG | ecosystem: Host-associated > Plants > Roots > Rhizosphere > Soil ...
AGCACTACCGAGAGTGGAGCCTCCAGCATGACCGAGCACGACCTCGACAACCCGATCGGCGACTTGACCCTCCCGACGTCGGCCCGCACGGGCGCCCGCAACCACGCACTGTCCGGCCGGGCGGCGCGGGTGAGCCAGAACTCTCTGGCCACGCTGGACATCACGGTCGTCACGGGCGGTTTCACCGAATACTGAGACACCCTCCGGGCGTAGGTGGTTCGACCTATGCCCGGAGGGTGTCCGCCCGGTTATAGTGACCGCGATGGGCATCCGATCAACGCGCCTGATCGGGCGCGACAGAGAGCTCGGCGCGCTGTCCCAGGCTCTGGAGAAGGCCCGAACCGACCACGGTGGGGCCTTCTTCCTTGTCGGTGAAGGCGGGATCGGGAAGTCCCGGCTCGCCGCCGACGTCGCCGCGCGGGCGTTGGCGACCGGGCTCCCGGTGCTACGCGGCCGAGCCAGCTCAATCGGCCCGATGGTGCCGTTCCGCCCCCTGGCCGAAGCCCTGTTGTCGCACTTCCGCGGCGGCCTGCCGCCCGCCGCGCCCGAACTGGACCCGCTCGTGCCGGTGCTCGCCCGGCTCATACCCGACTGGTACCGCGGCGACCGCCCGCACGACAACGGGAACCTGCTCGTGCTGGCCGAAGCGGTGTTCCGGCTGCTGTCGGTCGCCGGCCGCGACGGCGGCTGCCTGATCGTGCTGGAGGATCTGCACAACGCCGACGCGGAGACGCTGTTCATCGTCGAGTACCTCGTCGACAACCTCGCGTCCAGCCGGGTGATGCTGATCGGCACCCTGCGCGGCGAACCGGGCGAGGCGCTGCGGCTGGCCTCGGCCGCGGCGCAGCGCTCGTCCAGCCACACCTTCGAACTGAGCCGGCTGGACGCCGAGCGCACCCGCGAGTTCGCGGCCGCGTGCCTGGAGACGGAATCGGCCGCGGTGCCTTCGGCCGTCGCGAATCTGTTGTGGCAGAACAGCGAGGGTGTGCCGTTCGTCGTCGAAGAGCTGCTGCACGGCATGCTCGGCGACGGTCTGCTCGTCGGCGGGCCGGGCGGCTGGCAGGTCGTCGGCGAGCTGCAGGCGCGTGTGCCCGAGGCGCTGATCAGCAGCATCGCCGCCCGTGTCGACGCACTCGGCGAGGACGGCGAAACGCTGTTGTCGGTGGCCGCCGTCCTGGGCCGGCGGTTCCCGCTTTCGGTCGTGCAGGCGGTCACCGACATGGACGACCGCATGCTGCACAACCACATCAGCGCGAGCGTCGCCGCGCACCTGGTCACCACCGACGAGACCACGCCCGGCTGGTACGCCTTCCGGCACCCGCTGACCGCCGAGGCATTGCTGGCCAGGCTCGTGCCGTCGACGAAGGCGAACCTGGCCCGCCGGGCCGCCGACGCCGTCGAGCAGTTGCACCCCGGCCTGCCCGGCGAGCTGTGTGCGCTGGCCGCGGCACTGCGGCTGACGGCGATGGACCACCCCGGCGCCGGGCGGCTGTTCGCCGAAGCCGGCCGGCGCGCGCTCGACGGCGGCGCGGCCGACACGGCGGTGACGATGCTGACCCGCGCCGTCGAGCTGCTGGCCACGGCGAGCCCCGACGACCGGGCCGACGCGCTGGAGTCCCTGCTGCACGCGCTCGGGCAGACCGGGCAGTTCGACCGGGCGGTCGAGTTCTCCGCGCGCTTCGCCGAGATCGGCCGGCTCGAGCGGGCCGTCGACCTGCACATCCAGCTGGCGTGGGCGGCCTACATCGGCGGCCGCCACGACGAGTGCCTCAACCAGATCGAGCAGGCCCGGGCCCCGCTCGGCGGCGAGATGCCCGAGGAGCAGAACGCGGCTGTCGACGCCGTCGAAGCGACGCTGTGGCTCGACATCCCCGGCCCGGCCCACACCGAACGGGCCCGGAAGCTGGCCGAGCAGGCGTGGGAGGTAGCCGAGCGGGCGGGCGTGCCGTTCGTGTCGTGCCAGGCGCTGCAGGTGCTCGGCATGGTGGCGCTGGAGTCGGACCTGACCGAGGCCGAGCGCTACCTGCAGCTGGCGCGGCGGCTGGCCGAGCGGCACCAGCTGACGCACCTGCGCACCCAGGTGCTGGTCCGCCTCGGCGGGCACCGGATGCTCGCCGAGGGCGACATCCGGACGTTCGACCTCGCCCGCGCGGAGGCCCAGCGCACCGGCGCGATCACGCTGACCTGCGCGGTCGACGCGAGCCGCGCGGTGCACGCGGTGATGCGGGGCGAGTTCGCGCAGGCCGATCGCATTCTCGACGAGAACCTCGCCATGCTGGGCCGGCTCCGGCTGGTGGCGCTGCTGCAGTACACGCACATGACGCGCGCGATGGTGGCCGCCCACCAGGCGGACCGGCCGCGGATGGAGCGCGCGCTCGAGGATTTCCGCGCGAAGGGCGGCGCGACGGCGCAGGAACTCGTCCTGAGCATCGGGCTGGCCCAGGTGTTCTGTTCCCTGCTCGAAGAGGACGCCGAACGCGCCCGCCGCGAGCTGGCGCAGGTGCTGGCGTTGGAGCAACGGCAGCCGAGCCGCTTCCACCTGGCGGGCCAGCACGGTCTCCGGCTGCTGATCGAGGCGCTCGACGGCGCGGCACCGCCGGACCGGCCCCCGGCGGCGGTGAGCGGCATGCGCTGGAACCGCCAGTTCGTGTTGCTGGGCGACGCGGTCCGCCACGGCCGCGCGGGGTCGCCGGAGCAGGCCGACTCCGCCGTGGCCTCGGCGATCGAGGCGGCGGCCCCGTTCCCGGTGAGCAGGCACCTGGGGCTGCGCATGGTAGCCGAATCCGCGGCGGCCGACGGCTGGGGCAACCCGGTGACGTGGCTCAAGGAAGCCGAGGAGTTCTTCCACCAGGCGGAGGTGACCGCGGTGGCGAGCGCGTGCCGCGGGCTGCTGCGCAAGATCGGCGCCCCGGTCGGCCAGCGCCGCACAGGCTCGGACCGCCTCCCGGCGGAGCTGCGCTCGGCGGGCGTGACGGTCCGCGAGTACGAGGTGCTGCAGCTGCTGGCCGACAACATGGGGAACAAGGACATCGCCCGCCGGCTGCACATTTCGCCCCGCACGGTGGAGAAGCACGTGGCGAGCCTGATGGCGAAGTCCCACTTGGAGAACCGGAGCGCACTGACGGAGTACGCGCGCAACACGCCCCAGTAGTCTCTGTCCACAGTAGACTCACCGACCTGCCGGGGCGGCTCCGGTCGCGGGAAACGGCCCGGCTCACGTGGCATGGACCTCAGAGCCGGTCATCGCGCAGCGTCGCCGGATGGCGCACCGGCCCGCGGAGTTCGCCGGAATCCCGGACGACCTGGCGGCGCTTCCGCTAGCGTTGCCACGATCGATTCGTTTCGGGTGCTGGAGGTTGGGTGGACGTCGACATCAGCGTTTCAGGGGGCCCCGGCGACGGTAGCGAGATCCGGTCGCTGTTCCGCTGGTTGCAAGGCGACGACGACCTGCCGGGTGCCGCCGTGCGGTGGGCACCGGCGGCGCCGGGGCCGGGGGAAATGGGGGCGGTGAGCGACGTTCTGGTGGTGGCACTCGGCTCCGGCGGCAGTGTGGGGGCCGTGCTCGCCGGGTCGTTGAGCGTGTGGATCCGGCACCGTACCTCGGACGTGAAACTCACGTTCCGCGGCAAGGAGGGCACCGTCGAGCTGGACGGAAAGCGGATCAAGGACCCGGTCGAGGTCGTCGAGGCGTTGCGAAAAGCCATGGGAGAGTAGCGATGGTCCTGCCGGATCCAGCCGGGAGCTGGGCCTGCCTGGTCGGTGTGAGCACCTATCCCCAAGACGCCGGTCTCGAGGATCTCCCGTCGGTGCCGAACAACCTCGACGCACTCCGCGAGATCCTCACCGACCCGGAGATCGCCGGCCTGCCCGAGGACCACTGCGTCCTCATCCAGGAACCCGCGAACGTCCAGGAGCTGGCACTCCGGATCGAAGAGGTCGCCGGCAGGGCGACCGACCTGTTCCTGCTCTACTTCGCCGGGCACGGGCTGATCGACCCCTACTACGACGGCCGCCTCTACCTCGCGACAGCCCACGCTCTGCAGGACAAGCCGCACTTCACCTCGCTCGCCTACGATGACCTGCGCCGAGCCATGCTCTCCTCGGCCGCGCGCCGCAAGGTCGTCGTGCTCGACTGCTGCTTCAGCGGGCGGGCCCATGGAACCATGAGCGGGAGCGCCGCGCAGGTCGCCGGCCAGCTCGACATCCAGGGCAGCTGTGTGCTGACCGCCACGAAGAACAACCAGCTCGCGAAGGCACCGGCCGGCGCTGCCTACACCGCCTACACCGGGCACCTTGTCGACGTGCTCCGCAGCGGCGTGGCCGGTGGCCCCGAGCTGATCGACATCACGACCCTGCACGAGCAGCTGCTGCACCGGCTGCGCAGTGCCGGCCTGCCGGAGCCGAGGCTCAGCGCCACCGACACCATCGGCCGGCTGTCGCTGGTGCGCAACGCTTCCTGGCGGTTGCCCGGTGCCGGAGACCCGGTCGATCTCACCGATCCGGCGGAGGTCTTCCGGGTGGGCAGCCGGCTCGAGGAAAACGGTGAGCCGGCGGCCGCCGAACGGCTCTACCGGCGAGCGGTCTCGGCCGGCAACACCGACGCGATGCTCATGCTGGGCATCTTCCACGAGGGTCGCGCCGACCGGGTACGGGCGGAGCGGTGGTACCGCGATTCGGCCGGCCGGGGATCCGCCGTGGGGATGCTCGCCCTGGGCGCGTGCCTGGAGAAACAGGAAAAGCCGGGCGAAGCCGAGTCGTGGTACCGCAAGGCGGCCGAATTCGGCAAGCCGGCCGCGATGGAAGGGGTGGCCCGGCTCGCCGAAAAGCGCGGCGATGACGGCGAAGCCGAGCGGTGGTACAGGAAGGCCGCCGAGGCCGGCAGCGTGGCCGCGATGATCAGCCTGGGCGGGTTGCTCGACCGGCGGGGCGACGAGCCCGGGGCGAGTTCGTGGTACCACCGGGCGGCGGACGCGGGGCACACGGTCGGCTGGACGTGCTTGGGGCTGATGTGCGCCGATCGAGGCCGGCAGGACGAGGCCCACGCGTGGTTCGGCAAGGCCGCGGCCGCCGGCGAGCCCGGTGCGATGATCAACCTGGGTGTGCGGGCCCTCGAGCGGAACCGGCAAGCGGAGGCGCTCCGGTGGTTCGGCGGGGCCGCGGAAGCAGGCAGTACGGACGGGATGGTCCGCCTGGGAAACGAGCTCAAGCGCGTCGGCGACGCGGCCGGTGCCCGGCCGTGGTTCGCTCGCGCGGCCGCGCAGGGCAACGGACAGGGCATGGTCGAGGTCGGCAGGCTGCACGAGGAGGCGGGTGACGCGGCTGCCGCGGAGAGCTGGTACCGGAGAGGCATCGAGGCCGGCAGCGACCTCGGTGTGGTCAGCCTGTCGCTGCTGCTCGGCGAGCAGGGCCGGTGGGATGAGGCCGAGCGTATGATCCGCGCATCCGCCGAAGCCGGTCAGGTCGCCGGAATGGTCGCGCTGGGACACATTCTCGCCAACCGCGGCGACCCGGACGAAGCCCGGTACTGGCAAGACCGGGCCCGGGCGGCCGGCTGGGCCGAACGGCCCACGGATCGTCGGAAACCTTCGTAACGTTTTCAGCGGGCCAAGTGGTTGGTTTCGGAAGTTCTTCGGGGTATTCGGCGGATTCAGGGTTTCTGCTGGGCCGTCGAGACCCCCGAAAGACTTCCGAAACTGACCACCAAGCCTTACTTCTTGACCGATTGCATGCAGTAGGTGGTCACCGCGAGGGAGCCCTTCATGCTCCAGGAAGCCGCCTGGTCCGAGCCGGGGAAGTCCTTGCAGATCTCCTCGACGGTCTTCGACAGACCGTCCATCTTGGTCAGGCCGTCCACCTGACCGAGCACCTTCGCCGCACCCTTCTTGCAGGGGGCGAGGTGGAGCTCGTCGTTGGCGCCGGTCGCCATGCACTCGCCGACGGCGGGCTTCCGGTTGTCCGGGTTCTTCAGGTCTTCCAGGCACAGGACCTTCGACGACAGGCTGCCCTGCCGCTTCCACTCCATCGCGGCGGCCGCGGACGGGACCTTGGTGCAGACCGCGGTCATGAACCCGCCCAGCGCGCCGCCGTTCTCGACACCGGCGACCTTGTAGCTCGCCTCCGGTCCACAAGGGACCTTTTCGGCGTGGGCGGCATCGGAGAGGTCTCCCTTGACGCAGTCGCCCACCAGCGGCATGCCCTTGCCCGGGTTCTTCACGTCCTCCAGGCAGAACAGCGTGCCCTCCGAGGACTTGACACCCTCCCAGTACGCGACGGTCGCGGTCGGGAACTGGTCACAGCCGCCGCCGAGGGTCAGTGCCAGCTGTGACTGGTCCGGGACCTTGCCGACGATCTTGTAGCTGGCCTCCGGGCCACAGGCCACCGAGGTCACGCTGTCGGCGTTGTCCGTGTTGCCCTTGAGGCAGTCGCCGACGTTGCTGCTCTTGGCCGTGGACGAGGTCAGCCCGGCCACGACCACGACCGCGAGGAACACGAGGGGAATACCGATCCCCAGTGCGAGTTTGAGGCCACCGCGCTTCTTGGGCGGCAAGCCGAAGGGCGGAGGCGTCGGGTACGGCGCGGACGGGTACTGCGGGTACTGAGGCAGGGCAGCCCCCGGGGTCGGGGGCCGGAAGGGATTCGCTTCCGGCGCGGGCTGCTGCGGTCTGTCTTCGGGCATCGTCATGGAAGGTCTCCCCCAGGTCTGAGCATGATTGGCAGCCAGATCTTAACCGGAGGTCAGCCTGTCGCCCGGGCCCGGCTCGGCGCGCCACGCGGCGGACGTGCCGGAGGTGACGATCACCTTCGGACGTACCGTTTCCACCGGCACCGCATCACGCGCAATGGTGTCCGACAAGACCGAACTTCCGGCACTTTCGAGTACTTGACATGCCTGGTGCCGCTCGCTTTACTGCTGTGCACGTCGGAACGAACGCCCGGCGTCAGAGGTACGCCCAGCCGGTATGTCGGTCTCCGCCGCGAGCCCGGACTGAGTCGCCAGGACGCGCTTGCGGTCCGAGGCGGGGTCGTGCCCACCATCATCCGGAGTTCGATGATGCCCGCTTCTCGCGTTCAGTTCTTCGGTGGCACCGCATGTCCGGCCTCGACGGCAACCTGCTGATGGACCGCCGCGGATTCCTGCGCGGCGCCGGCGGTCTGGTACTCGGCACTGCCGTGGCCGGCTGCGGCCCCGCGCGATCCACTCCGGGACCGGTCACGGTCGAGGTCTGGCACGGCCAGACCGACACCGGCAAGAAGGTACTCGACGCCCTCGTCGCCGACTTTCACCGGACGCACCCCGGGATCCGGATCGACCTGGGCGGCGGCGTCCTCGCCGACGCGATGCTCCAGAAGATCACCGCGGCGCTCGCGTCCGGGTCGTTCCCGGACATCGCCTACGTCTTCGGCTCGGACCTCGCCAGCGTGGCGCGCAGCCCGAGCGTCGTCGACGTCACCGACCTCGTCGACGCGGGCCCCGGCTTCTGGGCACCGGCCCGTGCGGCGGTGACCGTCAACGGACGCGTCCGCGCGGTCCCGGCGCTGCTCGACTCGCTGGCCGTGGTGTGCAACAGGGAACTGTTCGCCAACGCCGAAATCCCGTTGCCCGCCGCGGGCTGGACGTGGGCCGACTTCGTCGACACAGCGCGAAAACTCACCGACGCGGGCAGCGGCACCTTCGGCACCGCCTGGCCCGCCACCGGCGACGAGGACACCGTGTGGCGGCTGTGGCCGATGGTGTGGGATCTCGGCGGCGACGTCATCGGCGCGGGCGGGCGCGGCATCGGGTTCGCCGACCAGGGCGTCCGTGCGCTGGAGGTCGTCCGTGACCTCGCCGCCGCGCACGCCGTCTACCTCGACCCGAAGACCGGCAGCGAGCAGATGTACCAGGCGTTCGAAGCCGGTCACATCGGCATGGTCGCGACCGGCCCGTGGCAGCTGCCCGACATCACCGACGCCGGGATCGACTACGCGGTCGTGCCGCTGCCGAGCTTCAGCCGCCGTCCGATCACCATCTCCGGCCCGGACACCTGGACGCTGTTCGACAACGGCGAGGAGCGCGTCCAAGCGGCACGCACCTTTCTGTCCTGGCTGACGGAGCCGGCCCAGGACGTCCGCTGGGACGACGGCGCGGGCAGCCTCCCGCTGAGCCGCCGGGCGCAGCAACTGCCCGCGTGGCAGGAGAAGACCGCCGAAACTCCGGACCTGCCGGTCTTCGTCGACGCGCTGGAGCACGCCCGCGTCCGGCCGGTGCACCCGGCCTACCCCCAGGTGTCGGCGGCCGTCGGCACCGCGATCGTCGCCGTTCTGCTCGGCCGGGCGACGCCGGCCGACGCGCTGCGCGACTGCGCCGCGGCCGCGAACGCCGCCCTGATCATTCCGCGATAGGGAGCCGCCATGCCCGGACTGCCGAGGCCCATCACCGTCACCTCTGTTCAACGCAGGCGTCGCCGCGAAACCGCCGCCGCGTGGGCCTACATCTCCCCCGCCGTGTTCATCATCCTCGGCCTCGGCGTGGTGCCCGTCGCCTGGTCGCTGGTGCTGTCCTTCCAGGTCGACGACCTGGTGACCCCCAGTCGCTGGACCGGACTGGACAACTACGCCGCCCTCGCTCAGGACCCGCACTTCGCTGAAGCCATCCGGAACACCGTGCTGTACACGCTGCTCTACGTCCCGCTCAGCATCCTGTTCGGATTCCTCCTGGCGCAGGCGCTGAACCGGCGCATCCGCCTGGTCGGCGTCTACCGGACGCTCGTGTTCGTCCCGTTCGTGCTGTCGGCGACGGCCCAGGGCGTGCTGTTCTCCTTCATCCTCGACCCGCAGTTCGGCGCGGCCAACTCGGCTCTGCACCACCTCGGCGTGTCGCCGCAGGGCTTCCTGACCGACCCGGCGCAGGCGCTGCTGGTGCTGGTCGGCATCACGCTGTGGAGCGGCACCGGTTTCTGCGTCGTGGTGTACCTGGCCGCGCTGCAGGACGTCCCGCCGTCGCTGGTCGAAGCCGCGCGGCTCGACGGCGCCGGCACCTGGCGCGTGCTCCGGCACGTGACGCTGCCCGCGGTCACCCCGGTGACGCTCTTCCTCGTGTTGTGGCAGCTGATCACTTCGCTGCAGGTGTTCGACCTGGTGTACGTGACGACCAAGGGCGGGCCGCTCGGCTCGACCACGGTCATCGTCTACTTCGTCTGGGAGCAGGCGTTCAAGAACTTCACCGCCGGCTACGGCGCGGCGTCGGCCTACGTGCTCGCGCTGGCCCTGGTGGTCGTCGTGGTCGTTCTCCGCGTGCTGCGCCGGCCGGGGAAGGCCCTCCGATGAGGACACAGACGACACGGCCCGCCCGGCTGCCCTTCGACCCCTGGCACCTGCTGCTCGTGCCGCTGGCGCTGGTGTTCGCGGCGCCGCTGGTGTGGCTGCTGCTCAGCTCCGTGATGAGCAACGCCGAGATCAACCGGTTCCCGCCCGCGCTGTGGCCGTCCCATGTGGACTTCGCCGGCTACCGCTATGTCCTCGACAACGCGCTGTTCCTGCGCTGGTTCACGAACTCGCTGATCGTCTCGGCGGTGACCGTCGTGTCGAACCTGCTGTTCGGCACGCTGGGCGGGTACGCGTTCGCGCGGATGCGGTTCGCCGGCTCACGGGCGCTGCTCGCGCTGATGGTCGCGACGATGGCGATCCCGTTCCAGCTCACCATGATCCCGACGTTCCTGGTGATGAAGAAGCTCGGCCTGATCGACAGCCTCGGCGCGCTCATCGTGCCGTCGCTGGTGACGCCGTTCGCGGTGTTCTTGCTGCGCCAGTTCTTCCTGTCGCTGCCCCGGGAGCTCGAAGAGGCGGCGTGGATCGACGGCTGCTCGCGGTTGCGCGTGCTGTTCACCATCGTGCTGCCGCTGTCGCGGCCCGCGCTGAGCACGGTGGCCGTGCTGACGTTCCTGAGCACCTGGAACGACCTGACCTGGCCGCTGATCGCGATCAACCACGACACGACCTACACGCTGCAGCTGGGGCTCACGACGTTCCAGGGCCAGCACCACACGAACTGGGCCGCGGTGATGGCGGGCAACGTCATCACCGTGCTGCCCGTGCTGCTGGCCTTCCTCGGCGCGCAGAAGACGTTCATCCAGTCCGTCACCTCCAGCGGGCTCAAGGGCTGACCACACCTCGAACGCACCGGATCGGATCCCCCATGACCCCCAAGATCACCTTCGTCGGCGCGGGCAGCGTCGTGTTCACCCAGGGCCTGCTCGCCGACCTGTTCGCCTACCCGGAGCTGGACGGCGTGCACGTCGCCCTGCACGACATCGACCCGGACCGGTTGGCGACCGCGCTGGCCGCGGCCCGGCGGATCGCCGCCGTGCGGGGCGTCAAACCGGTGCTCACCGCGCACGCGGACCGCCGGGAAGCGTTGACCGGCGCGGACTTCGTCGTGAACACGGTCCAGATCGGGATGGCGGCCGCGACGCGCACCGACTTCGAGGTCCCCCAGCGGTACGGTCTGCGCCAGACCATCGGCGACACCCTCGGCATCGGCGGGATCTTCCGCGCGCTGCGGACGTTCCCCTTCCTGAAGGCACTCGGGGAAGACATCGCCGACGTCTGCCCCGAGGCGTGGCTGCTGAACTACACGAACCCGATGGCGATGAACGTCCAGTACCTGAGCGAGGCCACCGGGCTGACGCGGGTCGTCGGGCTGTGCCACTCGGTGTACTGGACCGTGCACGGGCTCGCCGCGCTCGTCGGGGTGCCGTTCGACGAGGTCACCTACGTCGCGGCCGGCGTCAACCACCAGGCGTGGGTGCTGCGGTTCGAGCACGCGGGCGCCGACCTCTACCCGCGGCTGCGGGAGCTGGCCGAGTCGGACGAGCAACTGCGGCGGCGCGTCCGGTTCGACATGCTGCGACGGCTCGGCTACTACCCGACGGAGACCAGCGAGCACTCCGCCGAGTACGTGCCCTGGTACCTCAAGCACGACACCGAGGTCGACCGCCTTCGCCTGCCGATCGGTGCCTACCTCGACATCGTCGCGGAGAACGACGCCGAGTACGAACGGACCCGGCGGGCGATCGCGGCCGACGAGCCGCTGCCCGTCGAAGGCACGGGCGAGTACGCGCCGCAGATCGTCCACAGTGTCCTCACCGGCACCCCGCGGACCGTCTACGGCAACGTCGTCAACCGGGGCCTGATCGAGAACCTGCCGTCCGGCGGCGTGGTCGAGGTGCCGTGCCTGGTCGACGGCACCGGCGTCCGGCCGACCCGGATCGGCGCGCTGCCACCGCAGCTCGCCGCGCTCAACCGGACGTACCTGAGCGTCGACGACCTCGTCGTGCGCGCGGCCGTCGAGGACGACCCACGCCACGTCCGGCACGCGGCGATGACCGACCCCGCCACGGCGGCCGCGCTGCCGGTCGAGCGGATCTTCGAGCTGTGCGACGACCTCGTCCGCGCCCACGGCGACCGGCTCCAGCCCGCCCTGCGCGCCGTCCTCGGCCGCTGACCCGCGAACCCCCGGAGAACCATCAGGGCGCTCCGGGCACGCCGAGCTTCCAGAACACGAACGACGGCTCCTGGTGCACCTTGGCTTCCCGGCGCAGGCCGTCGCGGACCGCCGGGCCGAAGCCGAGGAGGCTCGAGAGGGCACCGAAGATCGTCGCCGCGGGTGGTGCGGCACCGGCCATTCCGCCGGTGACGGCCAAGCCGGCCGTGGCCAGGACGAAGGGCAGGTCACGCAGCAGCGTGTTGCGCCGCATGGCTTTCTCGATGACACGGATGTTCGGCCGGAACACCTCGTCGAAGACCCGGGTGACGTCGGCGGGGAAGCGCTCCTCGTCCGGGTCCGAGCCGATCAGGTCTTCGGTGAGCGCGAGGTGCCGCCGGAAGGCGTCGAACGCCTCGTCGTTGCCCCGGATCGTGAGCAGGTCGAGCGTCGGCACCTCTTCCAGGACCGGCCGGGTGAGCGTGTCGACGAAGGACAGCAGCCTCGTCCCGGGATGCAGGCCGTTCATCGCGTCCCGGGCCAGCCGCCAGTACGCGTCGGACGTGCTCCAGAATGTCCCCTCGACCGCTTCCGCGTGCAGCAGCCCGTTCCACGTGGTCAGGGACTGCAGGGTCAGCCGCGGCTTGACGGTGAACCGGGCTATCTCGGCAGGACCCATGCCGAACTCCGTCCACAGCTCACGGTCCAGCTCGATCTTCGCGTGCTCGGCCAGCAACGGCAGCCGGTACTCGACCCACTGCGGATAGCTGTGCACGTCGTAGGCGAGCATCTCCAGGTGGTCGGCGAGGTGGTCGGTGACCGCGCGTTCCACCGCGGTCACGGTCTCCTCGGCCGCCATGCGCAGCGGCCGGAACACGACGAACCCGGCCCGGACCAGCGGCAGCACGTCCCACATCCGCTCGAGCTGGGTCGCCAGGTGGGCCAGCAGCCGGGCGCCGGTCTGCTGCCTGCCGAAGGTCCGCCGGTAGAAGTGGGCGAACCGCGCGATGTGGTCCTGCATGTACAGCAGCGGGTCGTCGCAGATCACCAGGTCCGCGACCAGCACCGCGCTCTTGACCTCGGCGGACCAGTCGCGCCAGGGATCGAGGGCGATGACGGCGACCCGGCCCGGGTCCGGCCGCGGCTCCTGGCCGGGCGCGGGCAACCCCGCGTAGTAGTCGCGAAGCCGCTCCAGCACCGCTTCGGCATCTTCCCGTTCGCCCAGCGACAACTCGAGTTCGGGGAGCAGTTCGTCGAGGAACCGGCTGTACTCGCTGTCGGCGGGCATCAGCGCCCCCGGGCGGAGCCGAGGGGGATCAACGGGCAGGTGCGATCGGCCGGCACCAGACTGCTGAACAGCACACGCATGCCGGCACTCTACGGCGGGAAAACGCGTTGGCGGGCAAGTCCGGGCGATCTTATGATCCGGCGGTGTCCGCCAACCTGCCCGCGCGATGAGGGTCCTCGGTCCCCGCGACCCGCTGCCGGTCGAGCCGGTGCGGCGCATCGCGGTCGCCGGCGCCCCCGGCGCGGGCAAAACGACGCTCGCGCGGATGCTCTGCGGACGGATGGGGCTGCCGTTCGTCGAGTTCGAATCCTTTTACCACGCGCCGGGCTGGACGGTCCGGCCCACGTGGCGGGAGGACGTGCTGACCTTCCTCGAAGAGCCCGCGTGGGCGATCGAGTGGCAGGGCGAGGACGTGCGGGAGGCGATGACCGCCCGGACCCAGGTCCTGGTCTGGCTCGACCACTCGCGAGCCCAGGTCGTCGCGCGGACGGCGTTCCGGACGGTCAAGAGGCGGCTCGGTCACGGCACCGCGATCGCGGGCGGCAACGTCGAGTCGCCGCTGCGCTCCTTCTTCACCGATCCCGACCACATCGTCAAGGAGGCGTGGCGCCGGCACCCGGTGACGCGCGCGCGGGTTCGCCAGGTGATCGCCGAGAACCGGCACCGGAACCTGGTGATCGTCCGGCTGCGCGCGCAGCGGCAGGTCGATGCCTGGCTCCGCGGCCCGTTCGCGCGCAGCCTCGCTCAGGCGTAGTACTCGGCCGGCTGCGGTGGGACCGTCGCCGTGATGGTCCGGACAGGTGAAAGTCGCCGGCACCCGCGCCGCGCGCGGCGGCGGTAACGGGCTGCGTGCAACGCAAACGGCCGATCGTGCTTCGCCTGAAAGTCCGTGCAAGGTCCGTGAAAACGCGCCGCCCTCGGCCGGGAAAACCCGCCCGAAGCGTACCCCCAAGGCCGTTGACATCGCCCCCGCAACCCTGATAACCGAGCACACTTCGCGGTGGGCCAGTCGTGTTCACAGTTTAGACTCATCGGCCGAATATCACCGCTGAAAATGTTTCGTTTTACCCATGGCTTCGCCGGAAAAGAATCATGGTGCTGCACGATCATCGGGATCGTGTTGACATCACTTCCGGAAATTGGAACACTGTGCGGCGGCGCCCAGTGCGCCGTCACATCAGAGGGGCCTGTCGGATCCACCGATCATGGGGAGATCGGGATTCTGCCGAACAGTGGCATTCGCGCAACGTGTCGAGGTGAATTCCGACCACCTTTGTCGTGCATCCATTTCGAGGAGGACATATGGGAATCCGCGCTTTGCGGCTGAAAACTCTCCTGGCGGTGGCCGGGCTGGCCGCCGGCGGCGCGCTGGTCGCGTCCGCGCCGATCGCGTCCGCGGCATCGCCGGACGGCGTCGTGCAGTCTCCGCAGCTCGACCGGTTCACCCAGGGGCAGACGGAGAAGTTCTGGACGCCGGAGCGACTGCGCAGCGCCAGACCCGTCGCCCAAGACGCTCCGAAGGTCGCGGCGATGCCCGAGGCGGCTTCGCCGGTCCTGACCCCCGGCGGCGACCAGTTCGGCAACGCGCAGGTGGCACGGCCGTACACGTCGGACTTCAAGTCGCGGGTGACCGGAAAAGTGTTCTTCGTCAATCCCCGGGACGGCCTGACGTACGTCTGTTCCGGCTCGGTGATCAATTCCACCGGAAAGAGCGTGGTCGCCACCGCCGCGCACTGTGTGTTCCAGGGCGCGGCAGGCCAGCAGTTGTGGAGCCAGAACTTCATCTTCATTCCGTCGTACGACAACAACAGCCGCCCACTGGGCACGTGGAACGCGGCGACGTTCTGGATCCCGACGACGTACTTCAACCACGGCAACGACGGCTTCACGCATGAGGACGACGTGGCGAGCGTGGCGATCGCCGCGCAGGGCGCGTCCAAGATCACCAACGTGGTCGGCGGCCTCGGCTGGGTGTCGAACAACTCCGGCGTGATCAACGGCTGGGACACCCACGGCTACCCGCAGGAGATGTACGGTGGCCAGAACCAGCTGCACTGCATCGGCAACGGCCGGAACGCCGGCGGCTTCAACGGCGACACCTACCTGTTCACCAACAACTGCGTCGCGTTCGGCGGCTGGAGCGGCGGCCCGGTGATCAACAGCAGCAACCAGCTGCTCGCGGTCACTTCCGGCAGCGACCGCTCCACCAACTCGTTCTACGCGCGCACCGCGTCGAACACGTGGATCCCGGTCCTCAACGCGGCCCAGGCGGCCGGCTTCTGAGAGAACTCCGGTTGTGAAGCGGTTCCCGGATTACTCCGCTTCACAACCGGAGACCTTTCGTGGGTCTCTACAGTGGACTATCGGAGTGGGACGACGCCGGCGGTCAGGGTCTCGGCGATCCGGAGGTAGGTCGGGTGTTCCCGCGGCCCGGCCACGCCGTACACGGTCGAAAGCACGTCGGCCAGGTCGGTCAGCAGATCGGGCACGGTCAGCTGTGGCGGGTCGTAGATCCGGCCGGGGGGCTTGAAGAACAGGCGGCAGGGCACGTCCTCGCCCGGGCCGAGCGCGGGCTGGCGGTAGTCGACGGCCAGTTCGCGGCAGCCGACGCGGTGGAACGGGGCGGAATCGGTGCCCGGGCCGATTTCGGCGTACCAGCCGCGGATCTCAGGCCGGTCGGCGAGCAGTCGCTGTTCGAGCCGCGCGACGAGTGCCGGGAACCGGCCCGCCCCGCGGAGGGGGCCCGCGAGCGTGACGTAGCCGAGCAGCCCGGCAGCGGTCAGCGTGTGGAACGACGCCATCCCCGACGGCTCCGGGTCGGCCCGCCCCGTACGCAACGCCCACAGGTGGTAGTCCGGCTCGGCGACCGCGCGGCGGAACTCGGCCTCGCCGAGGGCGGTCGGTCCGGGCGGGAAAGCGATCCGGTAAACGTCCAGGATGCGGGCGAAGTCCTTGTCGTCCGGTCCGGTGACCGCGTGCACGTCGAGCGGCCGGGCGGCCTCGCGGCCGATGTAGCGGTCCAGCGGCAGCCGGCCGACGTCCTCCCGTGCGTTCAGGTACGCGGCCATGCACCGGTAGTCGGCCGAGTCCTCGGGACGTTCGATCCGCATGGCCCAGCGCAGGTATTCCCGCACGACGAGGGTGACGGCAGCGGCGGGGACGCGATCCCGCCAGGCCGCTGACAGCGGTTTGCAGATCAGGATCAGTCCGGTCACCGGAGCCTGCCCCGGCGAAAGCGCGGGCTGCCGGTAGGGGAAGTCGAGACCGAGGTAGCCGTACCGGTGCCAGATCAGGGCCCGCGCGACCGGATCGAGGTTGTCGGCGAGGGCCGACACCACACGCGGATCGTTCATCTCGGCAACCACACCGGCGAGTTCGAGCCCGCCGGCGGCGGCGTCGGCGGCCAGCACGGATTCGATGTGGTTCAGCAGGGCCCGGCCGAGGCCACGGCCGCGCGCGGCAGCCGAGACGAGCAGGTACTCGATCACACCCGCGGCGGGTTCGGCCAGGTAGTCGGCGATCACGGCGCCGGCCAGCAGTGCGCCGTCGAAGGCGAGGACGATGTGATAGTTGTTCGGGCCGTACCCGCCCTGTGCCTTCAGCCGCAGGTAGCCGGCCATGTTCTCCAGCGACTCGCGTTCGTCCGGATCGGGGAACAGGCTGACGTAGAGGGTGTGGTGGAACTCGGCCAGCACGGCGAGGTCGTCCGGGTGGCCGGTGAGCTCGCGGAAGGCGATCACCGCCGGTCGTCCTCGCTGATCGCGCCGAGCAGCCGCTGGAAGTCCGGCGAGCCGAGCACGGGCCGGCCCGGCACGAGGAAGCCGGACTTCTGCAGCAGTTCGAGCGGGCCGTAGCGATCGCGGACGTAGGCGGCCTTGTGCGCCAGGCTGTCGAGGTTGTACCGGATCGCGTCCACGTTGGTCAGGTCCGTGTGTTCCCAAAGCAGATAGCAGTCGCGCAGCCGCGGTGGCTCGTCCGTCGGGGCGCCTTGGGTGGCCCACCAGCATTGCCAGACGTAGGCGGAGTAGTAGTCCGGGATCTCGCGCAGCGGGTCGATCCGGTGCTGCTCGGAGTCGAGCAGCAGGCAGTAGTCGAACTCGCCCTGCCACCGGGCGGCCGCGGCGCCCAGCGCCGGGTTGCGCGCCATCAGGTGGGACCGGTGGCAGAGCAACGCGGTGACCTCGGCCTTGAGCGCGCCGACCCCCTGTTCCCGGAACATCGGCATGATCCCGTTGCGGATGGCCCGGCCCTTCTCACCGACCGCGGCCACCAGGATCGAGTTCGCCTCGTCGCCCCGGCCGAGCTGGCCCAGGAAGAACCGGGACCGGTCCGGCCCGTCCTCGCTGGTGAAGTCCCACGACGGTGCCCACTCCTCGAATCCCGCGTAGGTCCACTGCTGGATGCCGTTGCGGCCGACCGGGTCCGAGCCACCCCTGGCGCGCTCCCACCAGCCGGCGTTGAGGAGCACGGCGGGCGAGAACACGCCGGTGACACGCACCGGTTCCGGCTGGCGCGGCGGGCGGGTCGCCGGCCCGAGCCGGGCACGGAGCCGGTCGACGTCCACCACCTTCGGTGTCCGGTCCCGGCGAGGCACCGACGAAGGCGTACCGCCGACGAAGTCGGTCGTGTGGAGCACCTTCTGCAGCAGCAACGTCAACGGGTCCGCGATTTCGGCGCGGATGATGTCGGCGATCAGTCCTGGCCGGTAAGGGATCCCCACGCTGATCGACAGGGGGCCGAAGGTGCCTGAAATGTGCCACAGGGAGTCGGTACCCGAAAGTTCGTCCCGATTGACCGTCATGTCTCCGCCACTCCGCTCGATCGCCGAACGGTGGTAGGTCGGCGCCGTGCCTTGCGCCGTTACAACGGATCTGATCGACGGAGTGATCGATGGCTCCGGCGTCCGTCAGCCGGCGGCGGCGCATCGGCAACTCCGCAGTCGTCCTGCGCGGCGGTGGCGCCGTCGTCGGCTACGTCGTCCCCGACGGCGCCGAGCTGCCGGAGCCGGGACGCCGCCGCCGAACCGCGAAAGAGGGCTAGCCGGCCAGCAGCCGGACGGCGAGCGCGGGCTGGTCGAGAACCGGGTCCTGGCGCAGGATCGCGACCTCCAGGTTTCGCAGCCGCTGGTTGGGGTCGATGCCCAGGTTGTCGGCCAGCACCACGCGCAGCCTGCGGTACACGCCGAGCGCGTCGGCCTGCCTGCCGGTGCGGTACAGCGCGAGCATCAACTGCGCGTGCACCTGCTCGTCGAACGGGCGCGCGAGGGCCAGCCGCTCCAGTTCCGGTTCGAGCTGGGCGTGCTCACCGAGGGCCAGCCTGGCCCGGATCAGCGCCAGCTGGGCCCGCGTGCGCAACCGCTCCAGACTGGCGGCCTGCTCGTCCAGCCACGCCACACCGCCGACGTCGATCAGCGAACGGTCCCGCCACAGGGCCAGCGCGGCACGCAGCGTCGCGGCACTCTGCCCCGGGTCGGCACAGCGCTCGCCCTGCTCGACCAGCCGCCGCGCGTCGGTCACGTCCGTCGTGCCGGGACCGAGATCGAGCAGGTAGCCGGGTGCCCGGGCGACGATCGCGTTCCGGACGCCGAGCACGCGCCGCAGGGAGGACATGTGGCTCTGCAGGGTGTTCGACGACACCCCGCCCGCATCGCCGCCCCACACGGCTTCGATGAGCCAGCCCGTGCCGACTATGCCTTCGCCGTACAGTGCGAGTGCCGCGAGTACCGCTCTTCGTCGTAGTCCTGGTATCGACACGGGCACCCCGTCGACGACGGCGTCGACGGGACCGAGCAGTCTGACACGCACGTGGCCTCCCGGCAGTTGTCCAGGGGTCGACGGGGCGCCCCCGAGCTCTGCAACGGTCCCACGAGCCGTCGACAAACCGTCGACAGTCCGATTTTGTCCGGGTGGAAGACGGTGTCCGGTCAGCAGCCTTGGAAGTGCTTGCCGGCCGACCAGCCGGTGTTGGCCTGAGGATCCGGGCGCCGTCAGGGCGCGGCGGTGTAGAGCGTCGTCCGGATGATGTCGGTCAGGACCTCGATGACGTTCTCGTCGTGTGCCGGTTCGGTGCCGCGGACGAGCTGGTAGCCCGCGCGTTCGACCATCCAGGTGAGGACGGCGGCGGTCTCGGCCGGGCGGACCCGGCGCATCACGCCGGCCGCCTGGCCGCGTTCGATCGCGTCCCGGGTGGCGTCGATGATCGACTGCATCAGCGTGCGCAGCTCGGCGGCGACGGCGGGGTCGTACGCCGCGGTTTCGGTGATGATGGTGAAGGCGGCGGCGCGCCGGCGGTAGACCTCCACGATCGCGGTGACGGCCGCGGTGAGGTCGGCCGGGTCGGCGTGTTCCGCCGTTTCCCACCAGGTGCTCGACACGTCCCGGAGCTCGGTCAGCACGGTGGCGGCGAGCCGGCGGACCAGGTCGCCCTTGTCCTCGAAGTGGACGTAGAACGTGGAGCGGGAGATGCCGGCCGCCGCGGCCAGCCGCTCGACGCTGAGCTCGGTGAACCCGTCGCCCTGGCTGACGAGCTCCTCGGTCGCCGCGAACAGGCGTCGCTCCAGCTCTTCTCGGCGGTCCTGCCGCTTGCGGCCGGCGGGTCGGGTCACTGAAGGCACGGCTGGATCATAGCGGGACAGCAGATCCGGACGCGATGTCCGGACACTGTGTCTTGACGCCGTGTCCGAGTTAGGCGCATCCTGGGTCGACCGAACCTGGGAGGCGCTGTGCTGGTGTTGTGGGCCCTGTGGGGAATCGCCGTCCTGAACGTCGGGGCGCTGTTCGTGAGCCTGGCGGTGGCCCAGCTCTGGCCCCGCTTCGAGGGCCTGGGTTTCCTCGCGGTGCTGTTGGCCATGTTCGCCATCGTGACGACGTTTGTCGGCGGCTTCAGCGGCCTCGCGCTGATCCTGTTGTCCGACGCAGGCGTCGTCCTCGTCGTGAGCACGGTCGTGCTGCTCGCCGGGGCCGCTCTCGTCACCGCGGTGGGCCTCCACCAGATCTGGCTGTCCCGCCGGATTTCCCGCATCGGCAGGAAGCTCCTGTCCCGGGACGAGGTGCTCGACCTGATCGGAGCGGGCCTGGTGCGCTCCTTCTCGCGGCGGGACGGCGTCCTGGAGGTGTCACTCGACCCCCGTGCGGCCGAAGACTCGGACCTGTGGACCCGTCGCGCCCACCCGCGGGACTACCTCGCGTTCGTGGCCGCCGCGGACGAGATCCTCGCCGAAGGCCGGATGATCCACTACGACGACGACACCGGCGAAGGCCCGTCGTCGACGAACCACCGGTGGATCACCCTTGACGAAGCGGCCGCACTCCTGGGCACCGGCAAGGTACAAAACTTCTTGTACGGCAATCGCGGGGGCTCCGGCGACGACCGGATGACGTTCCGCGGAACGCCCACCGGGATCAAGCTGATCGACCACGGCTGGGTGCGCCACATCCGGGTCACTCCGGAACGGGAAGCGATCCTCATCCCGCTCGCCCGCGCCGCTCAGGCGAGTCACGGAAGACCGCAGTTCTGCGTCAACGGCAGCTACGAACCCGCGCCGCCTTCGCAGACCTGAGCGACCGCGCCAAAACCGTCGAACGGCCCAAGAGGAGACCGATTCCGCGCAGGTTGTCCGGACGGACAACAGGAGACCGCCGCCCTCGGCCGAGTCACCGTACGGTCAGCACCAGTTTCCCCGTTGTGTGGCCTGTTTCGCCGAGTTCGTGTGCCTTCGCCGCGTCCGCCAGCTCGAAGGTGCCGGCGATCTCGGCGCGCAGCCGGCCGTCGGCGGCCAGGCGGCTGATCGCCGTCATTCCCGCCTGGTCGGCTTCCACCAGCATGACCGCCGCGCGCACCCCGAGCCGGGCCGCTTCCTCGGCGAGCGCCGGGATCCCGTCGTCGAGCCGGAGCGAGACCAGGATGCCGCCCGGGCGCAGGCTGCGCAGGGAGCGGATGGCGTGGTCGCTGCCTTGGGCGTCCAGGACGACGTCGGCGTCGCGGACGGCCTCGGCGATGTCCGTGGTGCGGTAGTCGAAGACCTCGCCGGCGCCCAGGGCGCGCACGAAATCGTGCTTGGGGGCGCTGGCGGTGCCGGTCACGTGCGCCCCGCGAGCCTTGGCGATCTGCACGGCGAGGTGGCCGACACCGCCGGCCGCCGCGTGGATCAGCACCCGGTGGCCGGCTTCGAGGCCGGCGGTGTCGACGAGGGCCTGCCACGCGGTGAGGGCGGCGAGCGGCAGGGCACCGGCCTGCACGTGGTCGATGGCGGCCGGCTTGGGCACGAAGGCGCGGGCCGGGCCGGTGACGTATTCGGCGTGCGAGCCCGCTCCGTACGGGTACGGCAGCATGCCGAAGACCTCGTCGCCCGGCTTGAAGAGGGTGACGCCCGCGCCGGCCGTCTCGATCACCCCGGAGACGTCCCAGCCGAGGACGAACGGCGGCTCGCCGAGGAAGAGCCCCGGAATGCCGCGGTGCTTCCAGTCGGTGGGGTTGACGCCGGCGGCGTGCACGCGGACGAGGATTTCTCCGGGCCCCGGCACCGGCCGCGGCAGCCGGACCTCCGCGAGCACCTCGGGGCCGCCGAAGACGTCCTGGCTGATCGCACGCATGGTGGTGATCTCGTTCATGCGCCCAGCCTGCGATGCCCGGGCACCCGACGACAGTGGCATGAATGCCATTCACCGATAGGATCGTGCCATGCACCGCGTCGTCGTCCTCGCCCTCGATGGGGTCTATCCGTTCGAGCTCGGCATCCCGCAGCGCGTCTTCGGCACCGCCGACGGCCACTACGAAGTGATCACCTGCACGGTCGACGGCGGCCCGGTGCGCACCTCCGCGGATTTCGCGATCGTCGCCGACAGCGGGCCGGAAGCGCTGGCCACGGCGGACACGGTCGTCATCCCGCCGTACGGGTCGGCGCCGACCACGGCGCGGCTGCCGGTTCCGGTGGCGGACGCGCTCGCGCTGATCCCCGCCACCGCCCGCATCGTGTCCATCTGCACCGGCGCCTTCACGATCGCCGCGGCCGGTCTGCTCGACGGGCGGCCGGCCACGACGCACTGGAACCTGGCGGCCCGCTTCCGGGAACTGTTCCCCCAGGTGGCGCTGGACGCGGACGTGCTGTTCGTCGACGACGGCGACATCCTCACCTCGGCCGGTGCCGCGTCCGGCGTCGACGTGTGCCTGCACCTCGTGCGCAAGGACCACGGCAGCGAGGTGGCGAACCGCGTCGCGCGGCGGTGCGTGGTGCCGCCGTGGCGAGACGGCGGGCAGGCGCAGTACATCGAGCAGCCGGTTCCCGAGCCTTCCGCGGCCGGGACGTCGGCGACGCAGGAGTGGGCGCTCGGGCGGCTGGGCGAACCGCTGACGCTGACCGACCTGGCCGAGCACGCCCGGATGAGCCTGCGGACCTTCGCCCGCCGGTTCCGCGACGAGGTGGGCATGAGCCCGGGGCGGTGGCTGATCCGGCAGCGGATCAGCCGGGCGCGGGAGCTGCTGGAGTCCAGCGACCTGCCCGTCGAGCAGATCGCCGGCCAGGTGGGCTTCGCGACGGCCGCCTCGCTGCGCCAGCACCTGCACGCCGCGATCGGCGTCACGCCTCAGGCCTACCGCCGCACCTTCCAGACCGCGGGCGACCATTGAGGCCACCGGCCTGCGAAATTTTCGGGCCATTGTCCCAAGCTCACGTGCAGACGGCGGTGCAGAAAGCGGAATACGAGCCTGACCACACCCGCTCGCGTGAATCTGCATGCGCAGCACCACGTTCTCGGTCCGGGGCGTACGCAAATTGTTGTGCGCCAGGGCTCAGGTTTGCCCCGATCGGCGGAGTAACCCTCTGTGTCAGACGCTAATCTGACCGTTAAACTCTTGTCCCGCCCTGGACTCTCGGCGGCGCAGAATCAGTCGAGCAATTCGGGAGTACACCATGGGTGTGCGCATCGATGTCGCGCCGGCGCCCCGCAACCGCATGCTCGCCGTGGGAGGGGCGCCATGACCGACGAACCACGCCCCGATCACCCGCGGGCGGTCCGGATCGGGGAAGCCGACGTCCGCCGCCTGGAAGCCGCCACCCAGGCGTTCCGTGCCCTGGACTACCGCCATGGCGGTGGTTCCTGCCGTGACGCCGTCGAGGCGCTCGTGCCCTACGCCGAGCTGATGCTGCTCGGTGTGGTGCGGGAAGCGACCCTGCCCCGGCTGTGCACCGCGGTCGCCGATCTGCACAACCTCGTCGGCTGGACCAGTTTCGACGAAGGCAGGCCGGGTGCCGCGCTGGCCGCGTTCGGCCGGGCACTCGAGCTGGCCACGACCGCCGGCAACGACGAGCTGCTGGCCAACATCTGCTACCGGATCGGCCGGGTGCACCTGCACTACGACGCCGTCGACGAAGCGGTGAACCACTTCGAACGCGGGGAGGCCGCGGCTCGCCGGACCGGCTCCATGCACGCGCGCGCGATCCTTTCGGCCAACATGGCGTGGGCGGAGGCGAAAGAGGGCGCCGTTTCGGCGGCACTCACACGGCTACGCGCGGCGAGAGACGAATTCGCCGCCGCATCCGAGGCCGCGCCACCGCCGTGGGCGGCGTTCTTCGGCGAGACCGACCTGGCGGCCATGATCGGGACCGTGCACACCGAGCTGGCGCAGGTCGTCAGCGTTCGCCACACCGGTGAAGCGATCGACGCACTGACTCTCGCCATCGATGGCTACGGCCGGGCGATGACCCGGAGCCGGGCGCTGACGCAGATCTGGCTCGCCACCGCGCATGCCCTGGCCGGGGACCTCGACGAGGCAGCCCGCGTGGGCGGGGCGGCGATCGAGGTCGCGACCGGACTCCAGTCGGAGCGGACGAAGCAACGAATGTCTCCCCTGACCGCGGCCGTGAGCCGATTTCCCGGCAATGCGGATGCCCGCGAAACCCTGGAGCGGGTCGACCTGTTGCGAGGGGTGGCCGGCCCCGAACAGGTCACCCTCCCGTGAGGGCATCGCCCGCGGGAGGACGAAAACGGCTCAATCCGATCGCGGAAGAGCCGTCGCTGCTGCGGTGTCCTTATGCTCGAGCTGTGGCTCGGCCGAACCTCCTCGGGTTGGGCCGTTTCCGCCCCCAGGGGAGCCAGCTCATGGCCGAACTCGAGTCCGTCGAACGCGACGCGGGCACAACAGAGGCGTCGCGCACGATCGTCGGGTGGATCGTCGTCAGTCTCGCCGTAGCGTTGTGCTACTACCTGGGCGGCTTGCTCGGGTTGTCACTGGCGCTGGTACGCGGGCAAGTGACGCCGTTGTGGCCGCCCTCGGGGATCGCGGTGGTGAGTCTGTTGCTCTTCGGCCGCCGAGCAGTGCCCGGGATCCTGCTCGGTGCGGCGGCGGTCCATGCCGCGCTCGGCCCCAGCGTCATCGCGGTCGTGGGCATCACCGCGGGCAACACCCTCGCCCCGCTGCTGGCCTGGAAGCTGTTGACCTGGACGGATTTCCGGCCGCGGCTGGAGCGGCTTCGCGACGCACTCGGCCTGATCACGCTGGGCGCGCTGGGCAGCATGGCGGTCAGCGCCGTCATCGGCAGCAGCGTGCTGGTGTTCGCGGGCGCGATCGAGGGCAGGCACGTGTGGTCCACCGCGCTGGTCTGGTGGGCCGGGGACGCGACGGGCGTGCTGGTGGTGGCACCGGTTCTGCTTGCCGGCCACGCGTTGTGGCGCGCACCGCGGCGGATCGCGGCGCCACGGCGCCTGGCGGAGGCCACCGGGCTGCTCGTCGCGACCGGGGTCGTCGCGCTCGGTATCGCCAACGGCCAGGTCCCGGTGCTGATCCTGGCGTTCCCGTTCCTGGTGTGGGGCGCCTGGCGATTCGGGATCACCACCGGCGCCCCGTGCACCCTGATCCTGTCCGTCGCCGCGACGGTGGCCGCCGTCGCCTCGCGTGGCCCGTTCGCCGATCTCGGACTCGCCCACCGGATACTGATCCTGCAGGTGTTCAACGGATCAGCGGTGCTGACCATGCTGCTGCTCGCGACGGCCGCCGCGGAGCAACGCAGGGCACGGCAGGCCGTCGAGCTGGCGGGCCGGGCGCTGGAGACGCGGGTCCGGGAGCGCACCGCCGAGCTGGCCAGGACCGTGGAGCGGCTGGAACGCAGCGAGAACAGGTTCACCGAGGCACAGCGCGTGGGTCATGTCGGCAGCTGGGAACGGGACCTCGGCACCAACAAGTTCATCTGGAGCGACGAGCTGTACCGGCTGCACGGTTTGCCGCCACAGTCGGCCGAGATCGACCACGCGTCGTTCCTCGAACTGGTCCATCCCGATGATCGGCACGCGGTGATGTCCTTGAACGTGCGAGCGTTGCGCGATCATCGCGCCTTCGAATCGTATTTCCGGGTGGTGTGGCCCGACCGGACCGTCCGCTGGCTGCATCGCCGAGGCACCGTCGTGGTCGACGAAAGCGGGAGGCCGGTCCGGATGATCGGCACCGCCCAGGACGTCACCGCGACCAAACTCGCCGAGGAGGCGCTGCGCCGCAGTGAGGAGAAGACCCAAACCCTCCTCTCCTCGATCACCGATGCCATCGTCGGGGTGGACGGCTCCGGGCGCATCGCGTTGGTCAACGACCGCACGGAAGAGCTCTTCGGGTACTCGGAGCGGGAGTTGACCGGCCGGCCGGCCGAACTGCTGTTGCCAGGGCGGCTCCGAGCGGCGCACGAAGGGCACCGAGAGGCCTACATGGCCGCACCGGAGGCCCGTCCGATGGGCGTGGGGCTCGACCTGGTCGGTCGCCGCAAGGACGGCACGGAGTTCCCGGCGGACATCGCCCTGCGCCCGTTGACCACCGCCGGACCCAGCTACGGCGGCACGCTCGTCGTCGCCACGGTGCGTGACGTCACCGAACGCCGTCGGGCCGAACGCACGGCGCAGGAACTGCGGGAGACGCGGCTGCGGCGGCGACAGGCCCTCGAGATCAACGACACCGTCGTTCAGGGACTCACCACGGCGGTGTACGCGTTGGAACGCGGTCACCTGCCGAACACCATGCGAACGCTGCGCGGCACCCTGGGCACAGCGCGGCAGATGATGCACAACCTTCTCGGCGAGAACGCCCGGATCACCGCCGGTGAGCTCATCCGGGAGACACCGGCCACCCTGCCACACGAATTCGCACCACCGCTGCCGCGCTCGGCCGACACGGCACGCCGGGTCCGGATCGTGCTGGCCGACGACAGCAGCGAGATACGCCTGGCCCTGCGTTCTTTCTTCGGGTCGATGCCCGGCGTCGACATCGTGGGCGAAGCCGCCGACGGCGAGGAAGCCATCCGCGTCGTCGCCGAACGGTGTCCGGACGCGCTCCTGCTCGACCTGGCGATGCCCGTGCTGGACGGCCTGCAGGCACTACCGCGGATCCGCCGCGCCTGCCCGACCACGAAGATCATCGTCCTGTCCGGGTACGGCCGCGACCAGGTGGCGAAACAGTCGCTCGAGCTGGGCGCGGTCGCGTTCGTCGAAAAGGGTGGATCCCTGCGGCACCTGGCCGATCTGCTCACCGAACTCTTCCCCGACGCGATCGGATCGGACACCGGCATGCCCGACGACGACCTGGACACCCCGCCGACCAGCGCGGAAGACGACATCGTGGCCGCCTACGCCCACGAACTGCGCACCCCCCTCGCCGCCGCCACCAGCATTGTCGAGCTGCTCCGCGAACGCATCGACAGAATGCCCTCCTCGACGGTGAACGACCTGCTCGCCGCCACCGCGCGGAGCCTGCGCCAGGCCGACCTGCTCCTCCGAGCCGTCACCGACGCGAGGCAGCTGGGTGAAGGTGAACTGGATCTGGTCCTCGAACCCACCGACGTCGGCAGTCTCCTCCACACGATCCTCGGCGAACTCAGCGAGCTGACCAGCGACCACCCGGTCACCAGCGACATCCCGGCCGGCATCGTGACCGGTCTCGACCCGCTGCGCCTCCGCCAGGCGTTCTCGAACCTCATCGCCAACGCGGTCAAGTTCAGCCGCCGCGGCGCACCGATCGAAGTGGCCCTGACCGAACTCGAGGACACCGTCGAGATCGCCGTCACCGATCACGGCCCCGGCATCCCCGCCCAGTACCAGGACCGGCTGTTCGGCAAGTTCGCCCGCTTCGGGCCCGACGCCGGCATCGGGCTGGGCCTCTACATCTGCCGCCAGATCGCCCGGGAACACGGCGGGGATACCGTATTGGCCGGCACCGGCCCCAGCGGCACGACCTTCGTCCTGTCCCTGCCGCTCTTCATCGACTGAGAGGCAGCGTTGCGGCGCGGGTCGGGAAGGAACGGAACTTTGCCCGACGAGACGGAACTGCAGATCGACCGGATCGACGCCGCCGACACCGTCAAGGCGACCGTCGTCGTGCGCTGCCTGCGGGGACCGGTCCGGCTGGGCGCCCGCTTCCACCGGATCCGCGGTGCGGCCGACGCCATCGACCTGGAGCTGACGAACATCGTCTGCTACGGCCGTCCCGTCGGGGAACTCGATGCCTCCCACACCGCGATCGTGACCCTCCGCGGGACGGGAGCCCGCCACCTGACGCCAGGCACGCCGGCCGACGGCTGGCAGGTCATTCGGGGCACCAACCCGCCACCGTGATCCAGCCGTCCACGGAACGGACAAACGGCTGGACGCCTCGCCCGGTTCCGGCACATACTGCGGATGATCATGCCCGGTCCCCGGCGGCGAAAGGATCTCCGCGTGCCGCCTCCGGCCACGGCCCCCGCGTCCACCGTCGAGTACTCCGCACGGCGCCGCGCGTTCGCGATCGGCGCGCTCGCCCTCGGCGCGTTCGGCATCGGCCTGACCGAGTTCGTCGTCGTCGGCCTGCTCGGGCCGCTCGGCGAAGACCTCGACGTCTCCATCCCCACCGCCGGGCTCCTGGTCACCGGCTACGCGGCGGCGGTGGCGATCGGCGCGCCGATCATGACCGCCGCCGGGACCCGGCTGCCGCGCAAGACCATGCTCGTCGTGCTCATGAGCCTCTTCATCGCCGGGAACGTGCTCGCGGCCGTCGCACCCGGCTACGGCGTGCTCATGGCCGGCCGGGTCGTCTCGGCCCTGTGCCACGGTGCCTTCATGGGCATCGGCCCGGTCATGGCCGCGAGCCTCGTCGCCCCCGAGCGGCGCTCCCGGGCCATCGCGCTGATGATGACCGGCCTGACGTTGTCGACCGTGGTCGGCGTGCCGTTCGGGACGGCGCTGGGCCAGCAGCTCGGCTGGCGCTCGGCGTTCTGGGCCATCGCCCTGATCGGCGCGGCCGCGCTGGCCACCATCATGGTGTTCGTCCCCTCGCGACCGAACGACACGGGCAGCGCCCTGCGCGGCGAGCTCGCGGTGTTCCGCCGCCTCCGGGTGTGGCTGGTGCTGACGGTGACGATGCTCGGCTGGGGCGCGGCCTACGCCGCGATCACCTTCCTGGAGCCGATCCTGACGCGCGTCGCCGGGTTCGGCGCCTCGGCGGTGCCGTGGCTGCTGCTGCTCTTCGGAGCCGGGCTGACCGGCGGCAACCTGCTCGGCGGCAGGCTCGCCGACCGGGCGCTCAGGCCCACGCTCTACGGCACCATCCTCGCCGCGACCGCCGCACTGGTCGTGTTCGCCTTCGCGGCGCACCAGCAGGCGACGGCGGTGATCATGGTGTTCGTGCTGGGCGCGGCCAGCTTCGCGATGGTCCCCGTCTTCCAGACCCGCGTGATGGACGCGGCCAAGGACGCGCCGTCACTCGCCTCGTCAGCCAACGCCTCGGCGTTCAACGTCGGCATCGCCCTCTCGGCCTGGCTCGGCGGCCTGGCGATCGACGACGGACTCGGGCTCATCGCCCCGGTGTGGATCGGCGTCGCGCTGGGCCTCGCCGCGCTGGGCGCCACCGTGGTCTCCGATGTCGTCGAGCGC
>Ga0070668_100000405_pt1 | contig 28616 bp, 19 predicted proteins | sample KBSS43metaG_FD_64661 | JGI IMG/M metagenome (GOLD analysis project Ga0070668, IMG submission 64661) | Switchgrass rhizosphere microbial communities from Kellogg Biological Station, Michigan, USA - KBS S4-3 metaG | ecosystem: Host-associated > Plants > Roots > Rhizosphere > Soil ...
GCAGAACAGCGCGAAGTTGAGCCCGCCCGAGGTGGCCAGGTCGACCAGGCTGCCGAACGCACCACCGCCGTTGTCGTCGTCGCCGCCCCCGTCGCCGAACTCGAAGGCGACCAGGATGATCAGCGGCAGCAGGGCCATGAAACCCAGGGCCAGATGGGTACGCCGGCGGGACGCCTGCCGCCGCACCTCGGCCCAGATCGGCAGGGTCGCCGACGGCCGATAGCTTCCATCCAACCGCCCCGCCCGCCGCCCTTGAGCGGAATTTATGCTGCTACTGGCGCTCATCGGTCTCCACTCCCCCGGGAGTTGTCGCCCACCAGGGCGAGGAAGGCATCCTCGAGGCGGCGCCGCGGCACCACCCGGTCCACGTCCACGCCGGCCCGCACCAGCGACGCCACCACCTCGGCGCGCGGCGTCCCGTTCATGTCCACGATCAGGCCGGACGGCCCGTCCGGCAGCACCGAGCGCACGCCCAAGCCGGCCAGCACCCGCTCGGCGGCCGGCACGTCGGAGACCTCGAGCTGCACCGACGGCGACTCGCCGACGATGTCGTCGACCGGCCCGGAGGCGACGATCCGGCCCTTGTTCACCACCACCGCGTGGGTGCAGGTCTGCTCCACCTCGGCGAGCAGGTGGCTGGAGACCAGCACCGCCCGGCCGTCGGTCGCGTACCGCCGCAGGACCCGGCGCATCTCGGCGATCTGCGGCGGGTCGAGGCCGTCGGTCGGCTCGTCCAGCACCAGTAGCTCGGGCAGGCCGAGCATGGCCTGGGCGATGGCCAGCCGCTGGCGCATGCCATGGCTGTACTTGCGGGTCTTGCGGTGCACCGAATCGCCCAGGCCGGCGATCTCCAGCGCCTCCTCGAAGTGCGCCTCCTCGGCCGGGCGTCCGGTCGCCGTCCAGTACGCCTTGAGGTTTTCGTAGCCGCTCAGGTGTGGCAGGAAGCCCGGGCCCTCGACCAGCGAGCCGACCCGGGAGAGGATCGGCGCGCCGGGCACCAGCCGGTGACCGAAGACCAGCGCCTCGCCGCCGGTCGGCATGGTCAGGCCCATCAGGACCCGCAGCGTGGTGGTCTTGCCGGCGCCGTTCGGGCCGAGCAGGCCGACGACCTGGCCGCGCTGGACGGTGAAGCTCACGCTTTCCACGGCGACGAACCCGTCCCCGTACGCCTTGCGCAGCTCCCGGACCACGAGCGGCGTCTCGGCGTACGCCTCCTCGACGTGGTCCTGCCGCCGCTGCCGCACCCGGCGCACCAGCAGGAGGACCGCGAGCCCCACCGCGAGCACCAGGAGCAGCCCGGCCAGCACATACCACCAGACCACGTCGGGGTTGGCGATCGGCGTGCCCACCAGGGTCGGCAGGGTGATCGACGAGCCCACCGCCACGGTGTAGGTGGCCGGCCGCGCCGGGGAGAGGAACGCCTGGTCACTGGTGGCCACCACGACCCGGACGGTGTGTCCGGTGTCGATCCGCCGGACGATGCCGGGCAGGGTGACCGAGACCGGCCGGGCCTGGTCGATCGACTTGGGCAGGCCGGTCAGCCGGACCGGCGCCACCAGGCCGGCGCTGAGCGTCTCGGCGCCCGCCTGGTCGACGTCGTAGAGCTTGACGAAGAGCGTCGCCTCGCCGGTCGGCGACGCGGCCCGCAGCTGGACGGTCGGCGCGCCGGCCACCTCGATCGCGGCCGGGATCGGCGCCGACTCGAAGGTGGCGTACTGGCCGGGGATGTCGGCCGCGACCCCGGCCAGCAGGCTGCTCAGCCGGCCGCCGGTGCCGGGCAGCGAGGAGAGAGCCGCCGGGTTGCCGTTCGGCGGGTTGGCGACCGGCTGCGCCGGCCCGATGAGGTCGACCTTGGCGCTGCCGGTTCCGGCCAGGCCGGGGTACGCCGAGGTCGAGTAGCCGTTGGTGACGAGATCCCGGTCGAGCGCGCTGAAGCCGGCGACCCGGGAGTAGGTGAAGCTGTCCGAAGGAGAGCCTTCAGTCCGGTTAAGGGCGGTGCTGGGGCGGTCGGACGGGGAGCCCTCGCCCTTGAGGTAGTGGTCGAGCCACTGGGCGGTCAGGAACCGGGTGCGGTCCCGGTCGGTCTGCGGCCCGGCGCCGCCGTCGTGGCCGCCGGTGAACCAGGCCACCCGCACCCTGGTGCCGGTGGCGGCGATGCCGCGTGCGTTCGCGTCCGCCTCGGAGAGCGGGAACAGCGTGTCGACCGCGCCCTGGATGAGCAGCGTCGGCGCCTTAATCTTGTCGAGCACGGTGGCCGGGCTGGACTTGCGCAGCAGCTCGAGGGTGGCCGCGTCGGGGATGCCGGTGGTGGCCAGCGACAGGTAGGCGGCGCAGACGTCGGCGGCGAACCGGCCGCACGCGGGGTCGCCGGCGGCTCCGGCCGGAACCGCGTCCCCGCCGGGGCCACCCACCGCCGCCTGGGTCGCCGATGCGCCGTTGCCGAAGAAGAGCCCGGCCCAGCCCTTCTTGAACACGCCCGTCGCGGTGGTGTCCGCCGACTGCGGCAGGAAGACCTTGGACAGGTCGTTCCAGGTGATCGACGGGACGATCGCGTCCACCCGGGTGTCCTGGCCGGCGAGCAGCAGCGCGAGCGCACCGCCGTAGGAGCCGCCGACCACCGCGACCCGCGGGTCGCCGGCCGCGTCGGTGCGGATCTCCGGGCGGGCGGCCAGCCAGTCCAGCAGCCGCGACGCGTCCCGCACCTCGTAGTCGGGGCTGTCCAGGTGGATCTGCCCGCCGCTGCGGCCGAAGCCCTGCGCGGTCCAGGTGAGCACCGCGTAACCCCGGTCGGCGAGCGACTCGGCATCGTCGCGGACCGACTCCTTGCTGCCGCCGAAGCCGTGCGCGAGCAGCACGGCCGGCACCCGGCCGGCCCGGTCGCGGGGCAGGAAGAGCCGGGCGTCCAGCTCGACCGGCTGGTCGCCGGCCGGCCCGCTGCGCACGGTGATCCGCTCGTCGGCGGCGGTCCAGCCGGGCCGGTCGGGCCAGGCGGCCCAGCCGGCCAGCGCGGCGATCAACACGACGACCACCGAGCCGGCGACGACGCGTCGCCGGGTGGGTCTGGGCAGCGCGCGGCGCAGCCGGCTCGACATTGGCATGCTGAGAACGCTATCCGCCGTCATCTGAGGGACGGCTGTGAAACCACTCAGCCGCGTACGGGCGATAGCGTTGGACCACCCACGCTCCACGATCTCATCGGAGGCATCCTCGGTGGCTGACGAATTGACGCTGACCGTCACGCTGCGGCCGGCCGCCCTCGACGCCCGCCGCGGCATCGTCCGGCTGCATCCCGAGGTCATGGCGGCGCTAGCGATCAACCCCGGGGATCCGGTGCGGCTGACCGGCCCGCGCACCACCGCCGGCATCGCGGCACGCGCCGAGGCCACCGCGAGCCGCGCCCTGCTCTACGCCGACGACCTGATCCTGGGCAATCTGGGGATGCGCGACGGCGGTCAGGTCACGATCACCCCGGCCCCGGTGGTGGCGGCGAAGCGGGTCAGCCTCACCGGCCCGCCGGAGATCGTCGCGGTGGTCTCCCCCGAGATGCTGCGCCTGGCCCTGCTCGGCAAGGTGGTCAGCGCCGGCGACGACGTGTCCCTGCTGCCCCAGGACGTCCTGGCGGATGCGGGGCACCGCTCGCTGGTCGAGGCGGCCCGGCGCAGCCTGGCCAACCGGGTCGGCTACGCCTGGACCAGCACGCTGCTCACGGTGGTCGCGGTGGACGACGCCGACGCCGCGCTGGTGACCATGGACACGGTGGTGGGCTGGCAGGACGGCCACTTCTCGGCGCCGGTGCCGGGCCCGGTGGCCCGGCCGCAGGCGCCCGCCTCGACCGACCCGGAGGTGCCGCCGCCCAGCGTGGACGACCTGCCCGGGCTGCGCGCCCAGGCCAAGGAGTTGGAGGAGCTGCTCGACCTCGGCTTCCACCACGGCGAGGTGCTGGCCCGGCTGGGCACCACGGTGTCGCTCGGCGTGCTGATCACCGGGCCGGCCGGGTCCGGCAAGTCCGCCCTGGTGCGGGCGGTCGCCGCGCAGGTCGGCGCGCGGGTCCTGCCGGTCTGGGCGCCGGAGTTGGCCGCGCTCACCAACGACTCGGCCGCGACCCGGCTGCGCGGCCTGGCCCGGGACGCCCGCGGCGGGGCGCCGGCCGTGCTGCTCGTCTCCGACGTCGAGGCGCTGGCCCCGCGCGATCAGCCGGGTCCGCTGTCCACCGTCTTCCGGCAGACGCTCGAGGAGACGGTGCGGGCCGGCGTCGCGGTGGTCTGCACGACCAGCCGGCCCGAGTCGGTCGACCCGTCGCTGCGCGCGCCCGACCTGCTCGCCGTGCAGCTCGCGGTGCCGCTGCCGGACGCCGCGATGCGCCGCGAGCAGTTGGGCGTGCTGACCCGGGGCATGCCGCTGGCCGAGGACGTACGGCTGGACGAGGTGGCCGGGCGTACTCCCGGGTTCGTCGCCGCCGACCTCGGCGCGCTCGCCCGGGAGGCGGGCGTGCGCGCGGCGCTGCGGCAGAAGGAGGCCGAGTCGCCGACCGTGACCATGGCCGACTTCGAGGCGGCGCTGGACGTGGTCCGGCCCACCTCGATGGCCGAGTCGACGCTCGAGGTGGCCGCGGTGACCCTGGACGACGTCGGCGACATGGCCGACGTCAAGCAGGTGCTCACCGAGTCGGTGCTGTGGCCGCTGACCTATCCGGACACGTTCGCCCGGCTGGGCGTCTCGCCGCCGCGCGGGGTGTTGCTGTACGGCCCGCCCGGCTGCGGCAAGACGTACCTGGTCAAGGCGATCGCCGGCACCGGCAAGGCGAACGTGCTCTCGGTCAAGGGTGCCGAGCTGCTGAGCAAGTGGGTCGGCGACAGCGAACGGGCGGTGCGCGAGCTGTTCCGCCGCGCCCGCGAGGCCGCGCCGACGCTGGTCTTCCTGGACGAGGTGGACGCGCTCGCGCCGACCCGCGGGCAGGGCACCGACGGCGGCACCGCCGACCGGGTGGTGGCCGCGCTGCTGACCGAGTTGGACGGGGTCGAGGACCTGCGCAACGTGGTGGTGATCGGCGCGACCAACCGGCCGGATCTGATCGACCCGGCGTTGCTGCGGCCGGGTCGGCTGGAGCGGCTGGTGTATGTGCCGCCACCGGACGCCGATGCGCGGGCCGCGATCCTGCGGGCGTCGGCCAAGGCCGTACCGCTCGATCCGTCGGTCGATCTCGCGCGCCTCGGCGCCGAACTGGAGGGCTTCTCGGCGGCCGACTGCGCGGCGCTGATCCGCGAGTCGGCGCTGGCCGCGATGCGCGACTCGCTGGAGGCCTCCACGGTGACCGCGGCCAACGTCAAGACGGCGCGGGACCGGGTGCGGGCGTCGCTGGACGCGGCGCAGGTGGCGTGGCTCGCCGCCTATGCCGAGACGCACCAGCCGGGCTAGCGGCGGCGGGTGCGCGCCCGGGTGGACCGCAGCCGGCGCAGGCGGGCGACCAGCACCGGGTCGTGCTCCATCGCGGCCGGGTTGTCGAGGAGCCCATTGAGCAGCTGGTAATAGCGCGTGGAGGACAGGCCGAACGTGTCGCGGATGGCCTGCTCCTTGGCGCCGGCATGTTTCCACCAGCGGGCCTCGAAGGCGAGGATCTGCCGCTCCCGCTCGGCGAGGCCGGACTCCTCGGCGGGGGCCTCGCCCTCGCGCGGCGCCGGAATGTGCTGCTCGGCGGGCTGCATGGCGCTCCAAGGAAGTGGTGAGCACAGATGTACGAAGGGACCGCCAGCATAATTGCCGGCGGCCCCGTCCGCATGACCCCAAAGACGTTACCTCACGTTATGTCCCGCTTACGCATTGTCCACATGGCGGCGGTCACCACGAGCAGGAAAACCACCGCCATCACCCCGCCGGCCATCTGCCAGGTGATCGTGATCGATTCCGGTTGGCAGCCGCTCACCGCGCTGAAGTCGCACGAGTTGTAGTCCTCGATCTTGATGGACTTGCTCATCCAGGCGATCACCCAGACCGGGACCAGGTACGCCTCCGCGAACTTCACATCGGCCAGGGCCAGCACGGAACCCAGCCCGAACTGGAAGACCACGATCACGCCGATCACCACGCCGAGGGCCATTGCCGTGTGCCGGCCCAGCGAGGCCAGCCCGAACCCGACCGCGCCGGCCACCAGGATCAGGCCGAGGGCGCGCAGCTCCATCAACCCGATCGACTGCCACGCGCCGGAGGTCATGCTCTCGGCGCTGCCGCGCAGCCCGGCGATCAGCCGGAACACGGCCGTCCACACCGCGGCGGTCACCACGGTCAGCGCGGTCAGGCCGACCAGCAACGCGGCCAGCTTGGTGCCCAGCACGCGGAGCCGTTGCGGGCGCCAGAGCAGCAGGTTCATCATGCCGCCGCTGTTCCACTCGGCGCCCACGTAGGAGGCGCCGATCACGAACGCGGCGAGCGCGAGCAGCGCGGCCAGCGTGGTCACCATGTCCGGGAACTTCTCCCGGAAGTCGAACGTGGCCGGCAGGTGCCACTTCGGGTTGAAGTCACTCGGCTGCGGGGCCTGCAGTTCGTCGCAGTTCGGCGGGAACCGGCTCGCGCTCGGCGTACCCTTCGCGGCCTCGCAGTCCTTCCGCTCCTGCGCGACCTGCTTCGAGACTTCCTCGAACTCGGCCTGCGCCTGCGCTTGGGCCCGGGCGATCTGGTCGGGGCCGACCTTCTGGTTGGTGAAGAACATGCCGACCGCGACCGCGGCCAGCACGACCAGCGCCCCGGCCACGAAGAGCCTGGTGAACCGCCGCTTGACCAGCCGGCGCGTCTCTGCCTTGTAGAGGCTCACTGACCCCACCCACCCTGCGCCGGCGCGGGCGCCATCGCGGTCTCGTCCACCTGCCGGTGCTGACCCTCGACCGGCGCCGTGCCGGTGAGTTCGAGGAAGACGCTCTCCAGGTCGGCCGCGACCGGGGCGAGCTCGGCGAGGTAGATCTCCCGCTCGGCGAGGATCCGGGTGATCTGCGCCGGGTTGCCGGCGTTGGCCACCGTGAAGTGATCGTGCTCGACGGCCACCTGGGCTCCGTTGGCCCGCAGCAGCGCCACCGCGGCACCCATGTCGACGCCCGGCTCCAGCCGCACCTTTACCGCGGACGACGTGTGCGTGGCGAGCACGTCGGCCACCGAGCCGGCCGCCACCCGGCGGCCCGCCGAGATGATCGTGACCGAGTCGCAGATCAGCTGGATCTCGCCCAGGATGTGGCTGGACAGCACCACGGTCATGCCCGACTCGGCCAGGTTGCGCATGAGCGTGCGCATCTCCCGGATGCCGCCCGGGTCCAGGCCGTTCGCCGGTTCGTCCAGAATCAGCAGCTTCGGATCCTTGAGCAGGGCGGACGCCACCGCGAGGCGCTGTTTCATGCCGAGCGAGTAGGTCTTCACCCGATCCTTGGCGCGGTCACGCAGGCCGACCAGTTCCAACACCTCGGCGACCCGGCTCTGGTCGACGTCACCGGCGTCGGCGAGCAGCGACAGCGTGTCGTTGGCGGTGAAGTTGCCGAAGAACTGCGGGCTCTCCACGATCGCGCCGACCTGGCCGGCCACCGTCGGCAGGTGGTGCGGCACCTCCTGCCCGAGGATCGCCATCCGGCCGCCGTGCGGCTTGATCAGGCCCAGCAGCGTACGCAACGTGGTGGTCTTGCCCGAGCCGTTCGGCCCGAGGAAACCGTGCACCTGACCGGCCTCGACATACATGTCGAAGCCGTCCAGCGCCTTTCGCACACCCTTGCGGCTGCGATACGTCTTCTGCAGCCCGGCTATCTCCAATACGGCGGTCACGGGCGAGACTTTAGGCAGCATCGTCGATGCGCGCCGCCCCGTCCGGCGAATTTCCGTCCGGAGACAGACCCGGCACGCCGGCACATCGGCCGAAGGGCCGACCCTAAGCGCAGATGACCTGCACCCCCGCCTCCCGGAAGCCGGCAATCATGTCGGGGTCGGCGCCCGAGTCGGTCACCAGCGTCTCCACCTTGGCGATCGGGCAGATCCGGGCAAAAGCATGGCCGCCCAGCTTGGACGAATCGGCGATCACCACGACCCGCTTGGCCCGGGCCACCATGAGGCTGTTCATCGCCGCCTCGCCCTCGTGGTGGGCGGCCGCGCCCAGCTCGACGTCGAGCGCGTCCACGCCGAGCAGCACGATGTCGAGGGTGACCTCCTTGAGCAGCGCCCCGCCGAGCGGGCCGACCAGCTCGAACGACTGCGGGCGCACCACGCCGCCGGCCACCACGATCTTCATCCGGGAGCGCACCAGCAGCTCGTTCGCGATGTTCAGGGCGTTGGTCACCACGGTGAGCTGGGCGCCCTCGCCACCCGCGTTCAGGTCGGGGCGCACCGCCAGGGCCCGGGCCACCTCGGTCATCGTGGTGCCGCCGTTCAGGCCGACCACCGTGCCGGGGGTGACCAGGCCGGCCGCGGCCTCGCCGATCCGCTGCTTCTCGGCCGAGTGCTTGGCGCTCTTGTAGCGCAGCGGCAGGTCGTACGAGACCCCGTTGGCGACCGCGCCGCCCCGGGTCCTGGTGATCATCTGCTGCTGGGCGAGCTGGTCGAAGTCGCGCCGGATGGTGGCCTGCGAGACGTCGAGCCGCCCGGCCGCGTCCTCGACGCTGACCCGGCCGCTCTCCGCCAGTAACTCAAGCAGGGCATTCCACCGCGCGTACCGGTCCACCCGCACTCCCCGATGCACGTTCCGTGATAAGTGTGTGCACATTAGTGCGCGAAAGGCTAGGAAGCAAAGCTCAACGCTGCGCGGTCGGGGAACGGCGGTTGCGCCCGCCCTGATCTTCCGCGCAGAATGACGCTCGAAAGTGCCTAGAACCGAGCGCTTATGCGCAACAACCCGCGGTGAGGTATGGCCATGACCTACGTTAAGGCGGAGATCGCCAGCCAGCCCGAATGCTGGCGGTTGGCCGCCAAGTTGGCCGACTCGCCGGGCCTGCCGGTCGCCGGCGAGCGGGTCGCGGTGATCGGCTGCGGCACGTCGTGGTTCATGGCCAAGGCGTACGCCGTGCTCCGCGAGCAGTCCGGCCAGGGCGAGACCGACGCGTTCCAGGCGTCCGAGTTCCCGACCGGCCGGCGGTACGACCGGGTCGTGGCGATCACCCGCTCCGGCACCACCACCGAGGTGGTCAACCTGCTCGACGCGCTCGACGGCCGCTCGCCGACCACGGTGCTCACCGCCGACCCGGCGCAGCCGGCCGCGGCGCTGGCCACCGACCGCATCGTGCTCGACTTCGCCGACGAGCAGGCGGTGGTGCAGACCCGGTTCGCGACCAGCACGCTCGCGCTGCTCCGCGCCCACCTGGGCGAGGACATCGAGTCGGTGGCCACCGACGCCGAGGTCGCCGTCCGGCTGCCGCTGCCGGTGCACCCCGCGCTGGCCGAGCAGATCACCTTCCTGGGCCGCGGCTGGACGATCGGGCTGGCCGAGGAGGCCGCGCTCAAGTGCCGCGAGGCCGCCATGTACTGGGCCGAGGCCTACCCGGCGATGGACTACCGGCACGGGCCCATCTCGATCGCCGGCCCGCGCCGGGTGGTCTGGGCGTTCGGCGAGGTCCCGGCCGGGCTGGCCGACGACGTGGAGTCCACCGGCGCCTCGTTCGTGCACAGCCGGCACCACGGCGGCTACGCGGCGCTGGGCAGCTGGTGCGGCGGCCGGGCGCCGCTCGACCCGATGGCCGACCTGGTACTCGCCCAACGCGTCGCGGTCCTGCTCGCCACCGGCCAGGGCCTCGACCCGGACCGCCCACGCAACCTGTCCCGCTCGGTCGTCCTGGCGTGAGCGAGCGCACCGAGCGCGAGTCCACGCCCAGCCAGCACAGCATGACCGAACCCGTGGTCGTCGCGCTCGACGTCGGCGGAACCGGGATGAAATGCGCGCTGGTCCGGCCGGACGGGACGGTCCACCACGTGGAGCGCCACGCGACCCGCGCCGAGCGCGGGCCGGAGGCGGTGACCGCCACCATCCTCGACGTCGCGGCCGGCCTGGCCGGCAAGGCCCGCGCCGACGGCCTCGATCCGGTCGCCGTCGGCGTCGCGGTGCCCGGGGTGGTCGACGAGGAGAACGGCGTGGCGGTCTGGTCGTCGAACGTCGGCTTCCGGGATGTGCCGCTGCGTGACCTGATCACCGCTCGGCTCGGCCTGCCCGCCGCACTCGGCCACGACGTGCGGGTGGGCGGCATCGCCGAGGCCCGCCTCGGCGCCGGGCGCGGCGGCCGGCACGTGCTCTTCGTCGCGATCGGCACCGGCATCGCGGCGGCCCTGGTGGTGTCGGGCGCCGGCTATTCCGGGGCGCACGGCGCGGCCGGCGAGCTGGGGCACATCGTGGTCCGGCCGGGCGGCATCCCGTGCCCGTGCGGCCAGAACGGCTGCCTGGAGTCCTACGCCTCGGCGCGGGCGATCGGGCACCGGTACGCGGAGCTCGCCGGTGCGCAGGCGACCGCCTTCGACGTGGTCGCCCGGGTCGGCACCGACCCGGTGGCCGGCACGGTGTGGCGCGAGGCCGTCGAGGCGCTGGCCGACGGCCTGGTGATCGCGCAGGCCCTGTACGACGTGAGCGTGCTGGTGCTCGGCGGCGGGCTGGCCGAGTCCGGCGACGCCCTGCTCGGCCCGCTGCGTGCGGCGTTCCGGCAGCGGATCTCGTTCCACCGGCCGCCGGAGATCATCCGGGCGGAGCTCGGCGACAACGCCGGCTGCATCGGTTCGGCCCTGCTCGCCCTCGACCATCGGGAGCGTGCCCGATGACCCGGATCGGCGGCCGGATCGTCCGGCCCGGCGCGGTCGTTCCCGGCTATGTCGAGGTGGACGGCCCGACGATCCTCGACGTGGTGGCGGACGGCGGCGCCGGCGACGACGTGATCGTCCCCGGCTTCGTGGACCTGCACTGCCACGGCGGCGGCGGGCACACCTTCACCGCGGGCGACGTCGCGGCCGCCCGCCGCGCGGCCGAGTTCCACCTCGGGCACGGCACCACCACGCTGCTGGCCAGCCTGGTCAGCTCGCCGTTCGAGCTGATGCGCGACGCCACCGCGGCCTACCTGCCGCTGGTCGAGGCCGGGATCCTCGCCGGGGTGCACTTCGAGGGGCCGTACCTGTCCGGCGTGCGCTGCGGCGCCCAGAACCCGGCCTTCCTCCGCGACCCGTCGATCGACGAGCTGCGCACGCTGATCAAGATCGGCGAGGGCGCGGTGCGCATGGTGACCATCGCGCCGGAGCTGCCGGGTGCCCTGGAGGCGATCACCTTTCTGCGGGACAACGGCGTGCTGGCCGCGATCGGGCACACCGACGCGACGTACGACCAGACCGAGGCCGGCGTCCGGGCCGGCGCCGCCGTCGGCACGCACCTGTTCAACGGCATGCGCCCGCCGCACCACCGCGAGCCCGGCCCGGTAGTCGGCCTGCTCGCCTCGACGCTGGTCTGCGAGCTGATCGCCGACGACATCCACCTGCACCCCGGCATGCTGGCGTTCGCCGCCCGCGCGGCCGGACCGGACCGGGCCGCGCTGATCACCGACGCGATGGACGCCGCCGGCATGCCGGACGGCCGTTACGAGCTCGGCGGCCAGGAGGTCACGGTCGCCGACCGGGTGGCCCGGCTGACCCGCAACGGCTCGATCGCGGGCAGCACGCTCACCATGGACGCCGCGCTGCGCAACGCGGTCCGGGCCGGGATCACGCTGGCGGACGCGGCCGCCATGGCCGCCACCACCCCGGCGCGCGTGCTCGGCCTCGCCGACCAGGTCGGCGCGCTGGAGGCCGGGCTGCGGGCCGACCTCGTGGTGCTCGACGCCGGCCTTCGGGTCAAACGGGTCATGCGGGGCGGCGCTTGGGTGTGAGCCCCGCCGGGCCCGCCCAGCCGCGCAGGCGGGGCAGCGGGATCGCGTCCCACGGCACCCGCTCGATCACCCGCGCCAGCACCAGGCCGAGCAGCACGCCGGCGATCGAGTCGGTGAGCCAGTGGAAGCCGGTGTAGACCGTGGTGGCAAAGACGATCACCACCGGGAGGACCCGGACGGCGAACGCCTCCCACCGGCTCAGCGGGCGCCCCAGCAGCGCGGCCGCGAGCAGCGCGATCGCCGCGTACCAGGCCAGCGAGTTGCCCAGGTGCCCGGAGGGATAGCTCATCGCCTTGGCCCCGTCGGCGAACGGGTTGAACATGACGGCCTTGTCCGGGCCGTCGAAGGCCGGCGCCGCACGGTCGGCCCAGATCTTCAGCGGGCCGACGGTCAGGGCGGTCAGCAGGAACGCCGCGACGGCCGGGAAGGCCGCCCGGATCGACCGGGTGCGGCGCATCAGGAGCACGGTCAGGATGAACCCGACCGGCATCAGCACCTGTCCGCCCTGGCCGAGATAGTTGAGGACCCGGGCGGTCCAGTAGAACGGCGCCGGCTGGTGGCTCAGCGACCAGTCGGCCACCCGCTGGTCGAGCGTCAGCAGGTGGCCGTCGATCAGCGCAGCGGTCAGTCCGGCGAACGCCGCGACCAGGACCAGGTCGAACCACCAGCCCAGGATCGGCTTGGCGGGGGCGCGGGAGATCGTCTGAGGCACGTCCTCAAATCTAGATAAGCCCGCGCAACTTGGCGGCCAGCAGGTCGCCCCGGACGCCGGAGTTCGGGCAACCGCCGAAGTGGTGCAGCGCCACGACCCGGTTGGTGGCCCGGGACAGCACCGGCGACCCGGACGAGCCGCCCTCGGTGTCGCAGTAGTAGGCGACGTCCGAGTTCGCCGCGTACCCGTCGTAGGCGGGGTCGAACACGGCGCAGTTGCCGGCCCGCTCGCCCAGCGACCCGGCGATCCGGGTGGGTTCGCCCGCCGGGTGCTGTGGCACGTACAACTGCTGGTTCTTGGTCGGCCGGGTGGTGTCCAGGCTGAGGAAGCCGAACTTCCGTACGGCCGCGAAGTCGTCGACGGTGAAGAGCGTGTAGTCGTACACCTGGTCGGTGGCCACGACCTTGTCGCCCCACACCTTGGTCGGCCGGAAGACGTCGTAGCCGCCGCACTTCGCGCACTGGTAGTTGAACCAGACCTCGGTGTCGTAGGCCTCGCCCGAGGTGTTGAAGCAGTGGTTGTTGGTGAGCAGGCGGTTCTGCGCGCCGACCCGCCAGCCGGTGCACAGCTCGGTCCCGTTGATCAGCAGCCGGGTGATCGCCTTGGACTTGGTGTATGCCACCGGGTCGGCCGAGCGGTAGCAGACCGCGTCGGCGGAGCTGTCGCTGCCGCATACTGACTCCTCGCGTCCCGTCCGGCGGGACGCGGACCGCTGCTCGGTGCGGCTGAACCCGCGGGCCACCCGGTCCACGCCGATGCCGAGCCGGCCCAGTACCGGGCCGAGCACGTCGCCGGCGCCGCGGTGAACCTCCAGGACCGCGGTGTCGCCGGTGATCGACATCGCCCACTTGTCGACCGGGCCGGTGGTCAGGACGCCGGGGGCGTCGTACCGGTACTTCTCGGTGCCGTCCGGGTTCGACACGGTCAGGTAGTCGCCGGGCAGCATCGCCATGCGGCTGAAGTGCAGCTTCACATAGGAGGCGCCGGGATAGGTGAAGGTCTCCTTCTTCGGCGCCCCGGTCAGGTAGTCGAGCAGCCGGCTCACCGGGAGCAACTCGCCGACCAGCTGCCGGCCGGTCGCCTTGGCGGTGGCCGATTCGGCGATCCGGGATCCTGGGACGCTGGATTCGGGGAGGCTGGATTCGGGGAGGATGGTGCGGCTGGGGCGGATGTCCGGCGTCGGCGTCTCGGCGTCCGCCTGCGGCGGCGCGAACGAGGCGCGGGTCCGGCCGGCGGCCGGACCTTCCACCGCGACCGGCGTACGGGCCGCGGCCGGCGCCTCGTGCCAGGTACCGACCGGGCGGCGGTCGTCGTCGCGGGCGTACCGCCGAGCCGTCGCGCCGGCCGCGGCGGCCAGCACCAGCGCAACGCACCCCGCGACGGCTATGCCTGCCTTATGTCGCATGTGTCAACTCCGCCATTCATGTCATATCAGGGGACATATGTTCTAGTCCGGCGTTTCTTGCATCTGTGTAACGAGCCACGTGCGGCGGCGTCGCGTGCGGAGAAGCGTGCACACTGGGTCGGTGCGCATCACGTCCGCCGTCGTCGACCCGGCCCTGCTGGACCTGCCGTGGGGAGTTCCGCTCGAGGAGTGGCCCGCGGATCACCTGGTCGCCCTGCCGCAGGGCATCTCGCGGCACGTCGTGCGGTTCGTCAAGCTCAACGACGTCGTCTACGCGTTGAAGGAGACCCGGGAGCGGATCGCCGAGAAGGAGTACGACCTGCTGCGCGCCCTGGAGCGGATCGACTTCCCGGCCGTCGAGGCGCTGGCGATCGTCACCGACCGGGAGGATGCCGCCGGCGAGCCGCTGGAAACCGTGCTGATCACCCGGCACCTGCAGTTCTCGCTGCCGTACCGGGCCCTGTTCTCGCACGTCCTGCGGCCGGAGACGCTCAACCGGCTGCTCGACGCCCTCGCCGCCCTGGTCGTCCGGATGCACCTGACCGGCTTCTCCTGGGGCGACTGCTCGCTGTCCAACACGCTCTTCCGGCGCGACGCCGGCGCGTTCGCGGCATACCTGGTGGATGCCGAGACCGGCAACCTCTACCCGAAGCTGTCCGAGGGCCAGCGCAGCGAGGACGTCGAGATCCTCCGGCTGAACATCTTCGGCGAACTGCTCGACCTCGAGGCCGCCGAGCTGCTGCACGAGTCGATCGACCCGGAGGCGGTCGTCGACGACATCGTGTCCCGTTACGAACGGCTGTGGCACGAGGTCACCTACGAGCAGGAGGTGCCGCGCGACGCCCGGCACGACATCGAGCGGCGCATCCGGCGGCTCAACGAGCTCGGCTTCGACGTCGCCGAGGTGGCGTTGTCCACCGTGGACAGCGGCTACCGGGTCCGCCCCAAGGTCGTCGACGCCGGTTACCACACCCGCCGGCTGCTCCGGCTGACCGGGCTGGACGCCGAGGAAAATCAGGCCCGGCAGCTGCTCAACGACCTCGACACCTACCGGGCGGAAAGCGACCTGATCGACGAGCAGCAGGCCGCCCACCGCTGGCTCACCGAGGTCTTCGAGCCGGTGGTCCGCGCCGTCCCGGCCAACCTGCGCCGCAAGCTCGAACCGCAGGAGATCTTCACCCAGATCATCCAGCACAAATGGCTGCTCTCCGAGCAGGCCGGCCGCGACGTCGGGATGGCCCCGGCGGTGCAGTCGTATCTCACCGACGTGCTCGCTAACAAGCCGGACGAGCAGGCCGTCCTCGGCGTCGATGCCGAGTCCCTGGCCAGCAGCGTCGAGGCGGGTCTCTTCTAGCCGTTCTGCCCGGTCAGCCAGGTATGCCCGGGGCCGCTCCGGGCGACAATGAGCCCGTGCGGACGGTGCACCGGCTGGTTGCGCTTGTCGGCGGGCTGGCGCTCGTCGCCACCGTCGTGCTCGAGGTCGGCTGGGGCGAGCCGAGCAACCTCGGCTGGGTGCTCGTCGGCCCGTTGCCGTTCTACCTCGTCGGACTGGTCGCCTACGCGCACCGGCCGGACAACCTGGTCATCCGGTGGCTGCTCGCCTGCGGTGCCTCAATCGCCGTCACGACGTTCCTGACCGACACGCTTCCCGTGCTGGTGAACGACCCCTGGGTGACCCTCGTCACGCAGTGTTTCTCCGACGCCGCCCTGGTCTTCGTCGTGGGCGTCGTCGGCTTGTTCCCGGTCGGCCGCCCCGACCACCGGGTCGACCGGGTGGTCCTGACCGTCGTCGCCGCCACCGGTCTCGCGCTGCCCGTACTGGGTGCGCTGTGCAACCCGACGATGCTGCTCGAGGCGTACAACGAGCCGGGCACCTCGACGACGCCGAGCCCGATCTTCGTGGCGCGGCTGGCCCCGCTGGGTCCGGTGATCGACCGGATCTACGACCTCTTCCCGCTGTTCGTCTTCGCCGGCGTCGGCCTGCTCGCGCTGCGCTACCGGCGCGAGACCGCGGCCCGCCGTCGCCAGATCCGGCTTCTCCTCGTCGGATGGAGCGTGGGGCCCGTCCTCACCCTGGTCGCGGTCCTGCTGCTCCTGCAGGTGGGCCCCGACTCCCCTCTCGCCTGGATCGCCTATCTCGGGCTGTGGCCGGCCACGTTCACGCTCCTCATCGGGTCGCTGCTGGTCGCCCTTCGGTACGACGGCGTGTTCGGCATCGACCGGCCGGCCCGCCGTCGGCACGTCCACTCCCTGTTGCGCGGGGTGATCCTGCTCGCCGTGGTCGGGGTCGCCGGAGGTCTCGGCCTGCTCGCGGCCATGGCGATCGACGCCGGCGGCGCGGTGCTGATCGGCGTCGTCGCGGCGGTCGCCCTGCAGCCGGTCCGCGGGCGGTTGGAGCGGTTCGCCGACCGATGGGTCTTCGGCGCGCGGCTGGACGGCTACGGCCTGCTGGCCCGGTTCGGCGCCGTGCTGGAGCGTCCGGGCGACCGCGCCCGCACGCTCGACGAACTGGTCGACACGGTGCGCCACGGCCTCGACCTGACCTGGGTACGGGCGCGGATCCACGAGGTCGTCGCCGACGCCGGGCGCGAGTCGGCCGAGGCCGCCGAACTCGTCGTGGACATCCGCGACGGCGACGCGGTCATCGGGCGCATCGAGTGCGGCCCGCGCCGGGACGGGAACCCGTTGCTGGCCGAGGACCGCCGGCTTCTCGCGTCGCTCGCCGGGCAGGCGGCCGCCGCGGCCCGCGGCATCCAACTCACCGAGCAGCTGTCCGAGCGCCTGCGGCAGATCGAGCGGCAGGCCGCCGAACTGACCGCGTCCCGCGACCGCGTCGTCGCCGCCCAGGACGCCGAGCGCCGGCGGATCCAGCGTGACCTGCACGACGGCGTCCAGCAGGAGGTCGTGGCGCTGACCGCGAAGCTCGGCCTGGCCCGCCGGCGGCTCGGGCGGGGTGACCCGAGCGGCGAGCGGCTGTTGGTGGGCCTGCAGGACGGTCTCGCCGACCTGAATCGCACGCTTCGGGAGGTGGCCCACGCGATCCACCCGCCGATCCTGGCCGACCACGGTCTGCTGTCCGCGGTCGAGGCCCAGGCGGCCCGGCTGCCGGTCGCGATGGCGGTACGCGCCGACGCGGCGCTGCGGGGCGTCCGGTTCCCGGAGCGGATCGAGGCGACCGCCTGGTACGCGCTCGCCGAAGCGCTCTCCAATGTGGTCAAACACGCCAACGCGACGCAGGTCGACGTCTCCTTGCGGCAACCGAACGGCCGGCTCACGCTTGAGGTGCGCGACGACGGCCGCGGCTTCGACGCCGAAGCCGGGCGCGGCCTCGGCCTGACCGGGCTGGCCGACCGTCTCGACATCGTCGGCGGTTCCTTCGTCGTGGAGAGTGCCGCCGGCTGCGGGACGACGCTGCGGATAAACATCCCGCTGGAGCAGGCCGCTGACTGAGCGGCGAACAGGCCGCCTGCTGCCGGACGCCAGGTGCGGACCTCAGATACCCGGCAGTTCCGCCAGCGGCGGGGTGGCCTGCTCCATCAGCACCCGCAGGCCGGCCCGGCGGGCCACCACGACGATCTCGTCGCCCGCCGCGAGCACCCGCCGATGATCCGGCGACCAGTCCACCCACTCCTCGCCGGCCGCGGTCATGGCCATCACCCGGGCGCTCTCCGGCCGGTCCGCCCGGCTCAGCGGCGCGCCGTCCAGCGCCGAGCCGGGCAGCACCTTGACCGCGGCGACCATCAGCGCGTGCCGGTCGACCGGGATCGTGGCGAGCACGTCGCGTTCCAGCATGGCCGCGGCAAACGCGGGCGCGCAGAGCCGCGAGACGCTGCGCGAGATGTCGATGTTGAAGGCGTCCTGCACCCGGCGGGCGAAGTCGTCGTCGAAGAGCCGCAGCACCACCCGCATGTCCTGGCGGACCGCCCGGGCGTGCAGCGCCGCCTGCAGGTTGACCGCGTCGTCGGTGGAGACCACGACCAGCGCCTGGCAGTTTGCGATCGAGGCGGCGCGCAGCGTCTCGTCCCGCGCCGCGTCGCCCACGATCACCGGTACGCCGAGTTCGGCCGCCACCTTGATGCCGCGCGCGTCCGGGTTGCGGTCGATCGCCACCACGTCGACGCCGAGGTCGTTGAGCTGGCGCAGCACCCGGGTGCCGACGTTGCCGAGGCCGACCAGGACGATGTGGTCGGTGTGCACGGTGAGCACCTCGCCGCGGTCGAGGGCGAGCCGGGTCTTGACCACCCCGTCCACGATCGCCGCCGTGATCAGCGGCAGCAGCGCCACGCCGGTGACGGTCAGTACGAGCTGGGCGGCCTGCGCCACCGGCCGCCGGTCGGGCTCCACATCGGAGGATCCGACCACGGTCAGCAGCGTCACGTAGATCGACTTCCAGAAGCCGGTCACGTCGGTGTAGGCGGTGAGCAGCGCGCCGGAGAGCATGGTCAACCCCAGCGTGACCAGCACCGCGACGGCGAGCTTGCGGTTGAGTGCGGTACGCATCGCGCGGCCGACGGACAGCCACGGACGCCGGCGCCGGCCGGCCCGGGCCAGCCGGCGGGCGGTCACGGTCTGCGCGGCGGGCCGGCCGGTCGCCTCGGCGAGCACGAGGTCGCCCGGTTTCGCGTCGTTGCCCGCGGGATCCGCCGGGAGGATCATCACCCGGCCGGTGCCGGTGGCCGCGGCCAGCGGAAGGACGACCGCCGTCTCCGGCACGTCCGCCCGGCGGGCCACATAGAGGGTGCGGCCCGCATAACGGAAGTGGGTGGGTGCGACCTCGCCGAGGGCGGCCGCGACGAACGCGGGCGCGGCCATCGCGGCGTCGGAGAGCACCGCGCAGTCGGCGAAGAGGCGGCGCACGGCGAAACCCAGGCCGGTGTTGAACATGCGGATGACCACCCGCAGGTCGCCCTCGATGGCGCGGGCGCACAACGCCGCATGCAGGTTGATCATGTCGTCGGGCATGACCAGCGCGAGCGCGTCGGCCCCTTCCAGCCCGGCGTCGCGAAACGTGCGTTCGTCGAGCCGCGCGGCCGGGATCACCCGGACCCCACGGGCGCGCAACTCGCCGAAATCGGGCACGTCCGCCCGCAGCTTGGGCGGGGTGATCACGGTCAGCCGGATCCGGTGCCCGGACCTGGCGAGTTCCTCGGCCAACGTATACACCAGCGGATCGGCGCCGCAGACCACGAAGTGGGGCCGGGCATCGCCGCTGCGATCACGCAGGCGCGACAACATCGACCGCCGCATGACCTCCTTGGACGGTTCCGTTGCCACGCCGCGATCCTATCGAGCCGGAACCGGCGCCCGGGGCCGCTCGTTGCCCCTTCCGACGCCTTTCGTCCCATTTGGGTCACCGGGGCGTCCCGAATTTGCCAGGAGGAGATCAGTGCGCAAGTTGTGGTACGCCGGAGCGGCGATCGTCGGCGGGATCGTCCTGTTCGGGGCCACCCCCGCGCAGGCGGATCTGCTGCCCGGCACCGGCACGGCCGAGCAACAGGCCGACGAGCGGCTGGCCGACCTGCTCGGCCAGAGCAACGGGATCACCGTGGCCAACCCGCTCCGCTACAGCTCCCTTCAGGACACTCCGGTGGGCAGTACGCCGGTGACGCAGTTCAAGGCGGGCCAGAACAGCCCCGACCTCAACCCGCTGCTGCCCGGCGAGTCCGCGAACGAGCCGCGGCCCCAGCTGCCGGCGGCCGACGTGGTGGGCGGCGCGCTGCGCCGGCCCGGCGGTGCCGCACCGCTGGGTGGACTCCCGATCCAGCAGCTGCCGATCCGCAACCTCCCGCTGAGCGGGCTGTTCGGCGGCGGGCTGCCGCTGCTCGGCGGGCTCAACCCGGACGGGCGGATGCCGAGCGCCGCGCAGCGCCCGACGGTCGGGCAGGCCGAGGCGTTCGAGGGCGGCGTGCCGCTGCTCGGCGGGCTGGGCGGGCTGCTGCCGGTGAACGAGGCACCGGCCGGCGACGTGCCGGACACCTCCGGACTGCCGGCCGGCGGCGTGACCATGCTGCCGTCGCTCGACGAGCCGGCAGCGCAGGGCCGGCCCGCACCGGCGGCCACCCCGGAGGATCCGCGGCTGCACGAGGAGCCGATCGACGACGAGGCGTCGCCGCGCACGTTCTCCCCGGCCGGACGCCCGATCGGCGGTGTCGACCCGCAGTTCGACTAGGGCAAAAAGGAAGCCCGCCCGGGTTGCCCCGGGCGGGCTTCTTACTGTCGGGCTATCCCTACGGGGTCACCGCGGTGATCGCGACCTGGCCGCGGCCGACGACCGCGCCCTCGTCGGTCACCACGGACATCTCGCCGAACAGGCTGCGGCCGGCCGGCGGCACGGCGGCCGCCGTGACCGCGCCGGTCACCGACGTGCTCGCGCCGTTGGCCAGCGAGACCACCGTGCTCGGCGCGATGACCGAGCCCAGCGCCGGGCTGTAGAAGACGTCCAGGTAGTCGTACTGCGTGCTGCCCGAGGGCACCGCGTAGCCGTCCACCACGACCGTGTACGTGCCGGCGGCCGGGTTGGCGATCGAGACCGCCTCCTCCGCGTCGCCGTCCGCCTGCTGCGCGACCTGCTGGCCGTTCAGGAAGACGGTCAGGTCCAGGTCGGCCGCGACGTCGCTGGCCTTGCCGATCGCCACGTCGAGCCGCTGGGCACCGGCCGGCACCACGACCGTGTACTGCTGGCTCGCGCCGTCGGCGATCGTCGGACGCTGCCGGTTGGCGCTGCCGAGCGGGCCGCCCTTGGCGGTCACCTTCAGCGGACCGAAGTTGTTCTTGACGGTCCAGCTGACCGGGCCGGCCTGGCCGACCTTGACGCTGGGCAGCGTCACCGTCTCCGGCGACACCGTGACGCCCTGGATCTTGGCGGTGAGCTTGAACGGGTTGTTCAGCGACGGCGAGGTGCGCCGCGACTCGACCTCGAGCTCCCAGATGCCGGGCAGCGGGTTCTCGTACGACCGCTCCTGCGGCTTGCAGGCCGCCGCGTCCGAGAAGTTGGTGTAGCAGCCGAGCGACGAGGTGTTCTCGATCGGCACGCCCCACGGGTTGATCGCGATCCAGCGGGTGTGCGAACCGGTCGCGATGCCGGACAGGTCCACCTGCAGCGCGCTCGCGCCCGCCGGCACGTTCACGAAGAACGAGGTGGTGGAGTTGCGGTCCACCGTGCCCGCGAAGGTCTCCGCGTACCCGGGCTTCGTGGTCTCCACCGCGGTGATCACCGTGTTGAGCACCTCGAAGTCGACCACCGGGGTCGACGGGTCGTCGACCTGCAGCAGCCCGCTGACGTCACCCTCGCCGGCCTTGACCGTGACCGGGATGCTGACCTCCTTGTTCAGCGGCAGCGAGATGGACCGGGCCGAGCTGAACGCCTTGGTGTCACCCAGCCAGGTCAGCTTGTGGGTGATGGCCTTGTTCGGTCCGCTGGTCCGGGTCAGCTTGATCGTGACGGTCTTGGACTGACCGGCCTTGAAGCCGCCGGCGTCGGCCGCGCACCGGTTGTAGATGCCGGGGCCCTGGCCCGGGGTGGCCAGGAAGCCGGCCAGCGGGGTGCAGACCGGAGCGGACGCCTTGTACTCCTGCACCGGCGAGTCCTTGGCCAGCAGCTTCCAGGCGGCCGGCACGTTCATCTGGCCGGTGCCCTGCGCGTTCACCGACTCGCCGGGGATCAGCTCGGCGGTCGAGTAGAGCGCCCGGCGCAGCGACGCCGGCGTGACGCCGAGGTCGTTCGCCCGGGCCGCGGAGAGCAGCAGCGCCGCGCCACCGGCGGCCTGCGGGGAGGCCATCGAGGTGCCGTTCTGCATGGAGTAGCCGGGCGGCAGCGTGTAGTCGACCGGGACGTTCACCGGCTCGGTCTCCCACATCGGGCTCGCCGAGATCGCCGAACCCGGCGCGGCGATGTTCGGCTTGAAGCCGCCGTCCTCGCGCGGGCCCCGCGACGAGAACGGGAACAGCTGCAGCGGCCGGCGGGTCACCGACGCGTAGTTGGCGAGCCAGGTCTCCTTGCTGACGCTGGCCGCGACGCTGACCACGTCGGTGGCAACCGACGGGTCGCCGATCGTGTTCGCGCCCGGGCCGGAGTTGCCGGCCGAGATGAACATCTGCACGCCGTAGTCGTTGATCAGCTTGTCGTAGAGCTCGGCGCGCGCGTTGTTCGCGTCGTTCAGCGCCGGCAGGCCGCCGATCGACATGTTGATCACGTCGACCTTGCGGTTGACCACGAGGTCGACCATGCCGGTGGTCAGCGCGGCCGCGGTGCAGCCCTCGTTCCACGAGCAGGCCCGCGACGAGACGATCTTCGCGCCGGGCGCCTGACCGTCGTAGTTGGCGTTGCCGAACATGTCGTTGCCGGCGGCGATGCCCGCCACGTGCGAGCCGTGCAGGCCCGCGCCGATGCCGATGTTGACGAAGTCGGAGACCTGACCGGGCAGGCCGCCCGGGGTGAGGTCGACGTCCTCGCGGTACTCGACCACGAACGCCATCTTCTCGAAGATCGGGGTGGCCGGGTTGTCCGTACCGAAGTGCCCGATGTCGAACTTCTCCTTGTACGGCCGCATGACCGCGTCATCGGTGAAGTTGAGGTTCTGGTTCACGTCGACCCGGATGTCGTGGCTGACCGGGTCGTAGAGGACGCCCCAGGTGTCGGTGGTGTCACCGTCCCGGTTGACGTCGCCCGCGAGCTCGGAAGGCCCGGTGATGCTCTCGGCGAAGCGGCTGACCCGCCAGTTGCCGGCCGGGGCGGTCCAGGTGGCACCGGCGAAGGTGAAGGTCGGGCCGGTCACCGCGTTGTTCATGCGCAGCCAGGTGCGGTCGCCCTCGACCACCGGGTCGGTCGCGGTGACCCAGTCGACGACCTTGCGCTCGCCGGTGGTGGTCTTCTGGAACGCCGGGTGGTCCAGGTCGACGCCGGAGTCCATGATGCCGATGGTCACGCCGCGACCGTCGTACTTCGGGTTCTTCTTCTTGAAGTCCACCGAGCCGGTCTCGTCGGTCGGCATGTACGGGTTCGCCGCCGGCGTGTTGGGGCCGGGCCCCGCGGTCGTGGCCTGCTTGGCCGACTGCTCACCGACCTTGCCGACGTCGGGCGTCGGCAGCTTCACGGTCTCGTCGAGGTCGACGGCCGAGATGCCGGCCAGCCGCGCGGTGCTCAGCACCTTGCCGGTCGGCACGGTCGCCAGCACGTAGCCGACCTGGTCGAAGCGCCGCGTCACGGTGCCGCCGAGGCCCTTGACCTTGGCCGCGACGTCGGCGGCCTTGCCCTTGTCGGTGGCGATGATGACGGTGACGTTCGGCTTCTTCTCGGCTTCCGCCTTGACCAGCAGTTCGGCGTCGTGCGTGCCGAGCGTGTCGGCCGGCGACTCCTTGGGGGTGGCAGGCTCGTCGGGCGCCTTCTGCAGGGCAGCGGGTGCCGTGCCGGCACCCGGCTCGGCCGCGGCCGGGGTCATGCCACTGAGGGTGGCGACACCGGCGGCAACACTGACCGCTAGTACAGAAGTGAACGTTCGCCGGCCCCAGGTGGATTGTTGTCTCACGTACGGGTCCTCCGGAAGGAAGGCGCCCAGCGGGGTTCACCGGGCGCATCTTCCGGGATCTTCCGATCGATCGGGATAGAAGTCACTACGGTCGATGACCTTGTGACTAGGCCGTGACATTCGGTTCGGCGCATGGAAGGCGAAGGATTTCCGGCCGACGCCCCGAAAGACCAAAATCCCTGGTCCGATTCGGTGTATCAAGATCGGATTTGCCCTAGCGGATCTTCGCAACGGCAACCGTCCACCGGCCATTACTCGCCGGAAACCGTGGGCTCCGCCGCCGGCGGGCTCGCGATCAGCCGATCGGGTCCGGCACCCGGCGACCGAGCCGCACGTTGACCGCGACGAGACCGGTCAGCAGCGCGGCCAGCACCTCGATCGGAGCCGGCCCGAGCGGCGTCAGCAGCACCAGGGCGGTCACCGCGGGAAACACGAAGAGCAACACGCCGCGCTGGTGCGGCCGGACGTGCAGGAGCCAGACGAAGAACAGGTAGACGGCCACCGGTACGGCCACCGCGTACCCGGCCAGCACGCCGGAGAGCTCTGCCTGGTGCGCGGCGTGGTCGACCGCGACGGCCAGGCCGGCGCCGACCGCCGCGGCCGAGCCGAAGATGAAGTAGTGGCCGTAGCCCCAGGTCAACGAGTGCCGCAGCGCGGACAGCAGGTTGTGCGCCGGGCGGTCGAAATAGAGCCACCACAGCGCGAAGACCACGATCAGCCCGGCCACCGCGAGCCGCAGCAGGGCACCGGTGTGCGCGCCGCCGCCGTCCAGCGCACCGCGGAAGGCGTTGCTCGCGGCCAGCACGGTCTCGCCCAGCACGATGATGGTGAACAGCCCGTATCGCTCGGCGATATGGTGCGGGTGGTACGTGGTCGGGCCGCCCGGCGCGAGCTCCGCCCACACCGGCACGGCAAGCTCGGCCAGCACCAGGAGGCCGAAGACCGGCAACTGCACCGACGAGTCCTCGGGCAGCAGCAGGCGGAGCAGCCACAGCAGCTGGACGACGGCGATGCCGATCGCATACCGGATCGCGGTGCGCCGCCGGGGCGGATCGGCGCGGGCGGCCCGCAGCCACTGCGCCACCAGCGCCAACCGCATGATCACATAGCCCGCGGTGATGAGCCGGAAATCGGTGCGTTCGAAGGCGTCCGCGACGCCCGCGGCGAGCACCAGCGCGCCGGCGATCTGCACCAGCGTGGTGATCCGGTACACGTCGTCGTCGGTGTCGTACGCCGAAGCGAACCAGGTGAAATTCATCCACGCCCACCAGATGGCGAAGAACACCATCAGGTAGCCGCGGACCCCGTCCGCCACGTGCCGCTCGGCGATGCTGTGGTGCAGCGGGGCCGCCGACTGGGCGACGGCCACCACGAAGCAGAGATCGAAGAACAACTCCAGCGGCGTGGCGACCCGATGCGGCTCGTCGGCGGCCCGGGCACGCATCGGGCGCAGCCAGTCCCGGGCCCGGTCAGCCATCGCCCCCGCCGCCGATCAGATCCCAGTTGAGCAGGGTGAACGGGGTCTCCTCGGTGGCGCCGGCGCGACGATACGTGGCCAGGGCGGCCATGTTGTCCGGCTCGGTGCCCACCCACATGCCGTAGCAGCCGTTGCGCCGGGCCACCGCGGCCAGCTCGGCGACCAGCCGCGAGCCGACCCCCTGGAGCCGGGCCGCGGGCGCCACCGCGAGCTCGTAGACGAACATCTCGGTGCCCTTGTCCGGATGGGTCATCTCGACGCCCGAGATCATGCCGACGGCGCGGCCACCCTCGTCGTACGCGAAAAGCAGATGATGCCCCGGATCGGCGAGGAAGCGCTCGGTCGCGGCCGCCAGTGGCGGCGCATCGAAGAGATCAGCCGCCGCGTGCACCGCGGCCGCCTCCATGATCCGCTCGATCCGCATGGCGCCACCATAGGCGCCAATGGTCACAACACGGTCATGCCTCGGCCGGGGCGAAACCCGGCACGGCACCGAGCCGTAGCATGACGCCCGGAGATGCGGGCGGCGGAAGGTGGACCGCATGACCGACAGCACCGCGGGCGCCTCGTGACCGGCCCCGGCGACGGCTTCGTGCTCGGCGTCGACCTGGGCACCTCGAACACGGTGGCGATGCTGCGCCACCCCGACGGGCGCACCCGCCCGCTGCTCTTCGACGGGCAGCCGCTGCTGCCGTCCGCGACATACCTGGACACCACCGGGCGGCTGCACGTCGGCGCGGACGCGCTGCGGCTCGGCCAGGCCGAACCCGCCCGGATCGAACCGCACCCGAAACGGCACGTCGACGACGATTCGGTGCTGCTCGGCGAGGCGAGCGTGCCGGTGGCCGACCTGCTCGCCGCGCTGCTCGGCGCGGTGGCCCGGGAAGCGACCGCGACCGCCGGCCACCTGCCGCCCGCCGTGCTCACCTACCCCGCCGCCTGGGGTGCGGCACGGCGTGAAGTGCTCACCGCGGCGCTCGGCAAGGCCGGCTGGCCGGTGGACACCCGGCTGATCCCCGAGCCGGTGGCGGCCGCGCGATACTTCGCCGACGTGCTGCGGCGGCCGGTCCCGGCCGGGGCGGCACTGGCCGTCTTCGACTTCGGCGGCGGCACGCTCGACGTGGCCGTGGTCCGCAACGAAGGTCCCGGGCCGGACGGCCGGCCCCGGTTCGCGGTGGCCGCGTCCGGCGGTGCCGACGACCTCGGCGGGCTCGACGTGGACGCGGCGCTCGTCGACCACCTGGGCAAGTCGCTGGCCGGGGCCGAGCCCGCGGCCTGGCACGCGCTCACCGAGCCGGTCACGCTGGCCCAGTGGCGCGCACGGCAGCAGTTCTGGTCCGACGTGCGCGGAGCCAAGGAGATGCTGTCCCGCAGTTCGTTCGCGCCGGTGCCGGTGCCGGGCGTCGAACACGCCGTACACCTGACCCGCGACGAGCTGGAGGCGGCGGCCGACCCGCTGATCCGGCGCGGAGTGGAGGAGGCGGCGGCGGTGATCGCCGCGGCCGGCCTGGCGCCGGCCGAGCTGGCCGGGCTGTTCCTGGTGGGCGGCTCCTCGCGGGTGCCGCTGGTGGCCCGGCTCCTGCACGGCGAGCTCGGCATCGCCCCCACCGTGCTGGAACAACCCGAACTCCCGGTCGCCGAGGGCGCGATCCTCGCCGAGTCCCAGGCGGAGTCGCGGTATGCCCAGGGGTTGGCGGCCGCGGCCACCCCGACACCGACCCCGGCGACGGCGCCCGACTCCCCGCCGCCCCTCACCGACACCCGGGCGGAAGGCGCGGCGGCCTCGCCGGCCGACAGCCGGCCGGCCACGGACGACACTGACGACCGGCAGTACGCCGAGCCGGTCGACCCGTGGGCGGCCGCGGAGGAGCGTGCGCTCGCGGCGGGCGGGCCCATGCCCTACCCGGTCTCCGCCGTTCCGGGATCCGCCGCGCCGGTTTCGGGCCACGGGGCACCGGCTTCGGGCCACGGCGCGCCGCCCTGGCAGGCCCCGGCCGCCGCCCCTGGCCGGCCGGCCGGCGGGCCCGGGCGCCGCAAACGGACGTACCTCATGGCCGGCGCCGCGGCCGTGACCCTCGTCCTCGCCGCCGGGGCCGTCCTGGCCTGGGCCTTCTGGCCCGGCTACCGGGCCCTCGACTATCACCCGCTCGGCGACCCGCAGCACATCCAACCGCTCATCCCGGTGACCTACGACTGGTCGGACGCCGCGATCAGCGGCGACCGGGCCTACTTCGCCAGCGCCGACACAAAGACCGGCCGGGTCGGAGTCGTCGCGGTCGACATCGACACCGGCAAGCAGATCTGGCCCAGCGATCGGGCCGGCACCGCGTCGGATTGGGAATCGATGCGGCCCCTGCCGGACGGCCTGGCGCTGTTCACCAAGCGAGAAACCAAGACCGGCACCGACACCCCCATGGACAAGCGGCGGATGGCAGTGCTCGACGCCTCCGACGGCGACCTGCGCTGGCAGCGGACCCTCGACCCGGACGACGAAGTGTTCTTCGCCGGCGACACCGCCGTGGTCAACGACCGGGCCGGGCACCGGCTCGTCGGCGTACGGCTGAATGACGGGACCGAACGCTGGTCGTTGCCCGATCCGGCCAGCCCCGCCGGACTACCGCCCACGGTATTCGCCGTGACCACCCCGAAAGACCTGGACGGGCCCGCCGGCGTCTTCGGCCGCCCGTTCGACCCCGACCTCGGCGACGACCCGCGCATCGTGCAGATCGGCGGCGACAAATCCGCCCGGGTGCTCGACGCCGACTCCGGCAAGATACTGACCTCCCGGCAGAGCGTCGCCGAACCCGACGACGAGGTCGTCGCGCACAACGGTCGGCTCATCGTGCACCAGCCCGACGGCCAGCGGATCGTCTCCTACCAGCTCGACCGGCTCGGCGAACCGGACGTCCTCTACACCGCGCAAGCGCCGAACGCCCAGATCAAAAACCTCACCCCGTGCGGCGACGACCGGGTCTGCTTCGACCAGACAATCGGCTACAACACCGCGACCGCCGCCGTCGTCGCGCTCGACGTGGCCCGCGGCGACGAAATCTGGCGCTACCCGCTCGCCAACGCCGAACGCCTCGTCCCCGTCGGCGAGGCCGTGCTCACCACCACCACATCGACAACCGACGTGACCCTGATCGACGCCGACGGCAAAAAGGTCTGGACGCTCGCCGGCGAGGCCGTCCGGCTCAACGGCGGCAACCTCATGCACTTCTCGAAGGCCCTCAGCCGGTCCCCGAGCGATCCCGCGCTGGCCGGCCAGCACCTCGGCGACCCGGCCGAACCGCTCGGCTCCTTCCGCGACATCCGCTCCGACACCTGCTCCTGGAACACCGCCCAGCTCGCCTGCGTGGCCGACAAAGACTTCGTGCTCATCAAGTACGCGGGCTGACCACAACGAAACGGGCGGCCCCCAGTGGGAGCCGCCCGCACGCCATCACTCAAATCAGATGCGCTGGCCGGTGTCCGCGCTGAACACGTGGATGCCGTTCGTCTGCGGCTTGACGTAGACCGTCTCGCCCATCGTCGGCATGTGCCGCCGGTCGGTGCGGACCACGAACCGCTCCGAACCACCATCCAGGTCGGCGTGGCCGTAAACGTTGGCGTCCGAGCCGAGGTCCTCGACCAGGTCGACGACGATCGG
>Ga0070668_100000410_pt1 | contig 28490 bp, 24 predicted proteins | sample KBSS43metaG_FD_64661 | JGI IMG/M metagenome (GOLD analysis project Ga0070668, IMG submission 64661) | Switchgrass rhizosphere microbial communities from Kellogg Biological Station, Michigan, USA - KBS S4-3 metaG | ecosystem: Host-associated > Plants > Roots > Rhizosphere > Soil ...
GTCTACCGGGCCGGCCAGCGCGTGCAGCTGTCGCCGACCGAGTTCAAGCTGCTGCGTTACCTGATGCTCAACGCCAACCGGGTGCTCTCCAAGGCGCAGATCCTCGACCACGTCTGGAAATACGACTTCCGCGGTGACGACAACATCGTCGAGTCCTACATCTCCTATCTGCGGCGCAAGGTCGACAACGTGCAGCCGCGCCTGATCCACACGCTGCGCGGCGTCGGGTACGTGCTGCGCAAACCCGCCGTCTGAGCCCCAGGTGCAACTCACCGACCGGGTTCTCGGCGCGATCCCGGTGCAGCCCAGCCTGCGCCGGATCTCGCTGCGCACCAAGCTCGTGGCGTCGGTGCTCGTGCTGGTGTTCGCGGCGCTTACCCTGATCAGCGTCGCCAGCACGTATGCGCTGCGGCGATACCTGATCGAGCGGTTCGACGAGTCGCTGAAGATCTATGCCACCACGGTCGCGCAGGCCCGCGATGCCCGGATCCCGGTGCCGGGCGACTACTACATCTCGTTCAGCTCCGTCGAGGGCGTGCGCTCCGACCCGCCGGTGGTGGGCGACAGCTCGCTCACCGACGCCGACCTGCCGCCGCTGGTCACCGGCGTCGACGAGGTGTCGTCGCTGCTCGGTCACCCCTACACGGCCCGGTCGCCGAGCGGCCGGGTCGTCTGGCGGGTGGTGGTCGCCACCCGGCTGAACGGGACGGTGGTCCAGGTCGGTCAGAAACTGTCCGCCGTCGACCTCGCGATCCACGAGATCGTCTGGGTGGATGTGCTGGTCGGCATCGGGGTGCTGGTCGCGCTTGCCTCGGTGGGCGCGGCGATCGTCCGGCAGAGCCTGATCCCGCTGCTGCAGATCGAGCGCACCGCGGCGGCGATCGGGGCCGGCGACCTGAGCCGTCGCGTGCCCGACCCGGAGGCGCACGACGGCGAACCGACCACCGAGCTGGGCCGGTTGTCGCGCGCGCTGAACGCCATGCTCGCCCAGATCGAGGCCGCCTTCATCGCCCGCGCGGAATCGGAGTCGGCGGCCCGGGCCGCCGAGGCGGTGGCGAACGACGCGGCCGAGGCCGCGCAGGCCTCCGAGGGCCGGGCGGTGCGTTCCGAGGCCAAGATGCGGCAGTTCGTGGCGGATGCCTCGCACGAGTTACGTACGCCGCTGACCACCATCCGCGGTTTCGCCGAGCTCTACCGGCAGGGTGCCGTCACCGATCAGGGCGACGTGGCCGCGCTGGTCCGCCGGATCGAGGACGAGGCGTCCCGGATGGGCCTGCTGGTCGAGGACCTGCTGCTGCTTGCCCGGCTCGACCGGGAGCGCCCGCTGACCCTGGTCCCGGTGGAGCTGCCGGTGCTGGCCCTCGACGCGATCGAGGCCGCGCGGGCGACGGCACCGGAACGCGTGATCGAGCTGGAGATCAAGGACAGCCCGGAGAAACTGGTGGCGTACGGCGACGACGCCCGCCTGCGCCAGGTGATCGGCAACCTGATGACCAACGCGCTGGTGCACACCCCGCCGGACGCCGCCGTCACCCTCCGGCTGTATGCCGAGGCGGACGACCGCGCCGTGGTGGAGGTCTCCGATGCCGGGCCCGGTCTGAGCGAGGAGCAGATGGCCCACGTCTTCGAGCGCTTCTACCGGGCCGACGAGGCCCGCACCCGGCACACCGACCGCACGGCCACCGGCACCGGGCTGGGGCTCGCCATCGTGATGGCGATCGTGCGGTCGCACAACGGGACGGTCGAGGTGTTCAGCGAGCCCGGCAAGGGGGCGACCTTCAAGGTCAGTTTGCCTACCACAAATCCGGATAAAACCTTCACAGAAAACATCCAGGGCTAACACAGGTCGGTAAGAGCGGGACGGGGCAAGGTAGGTGACATGAACGAGAACGAGACCGAACCGCGACCCGCGGACGCCTCCGCTGAGAGCAGCAGCCCGGAGCGGGGACAGTCTGAGCAGCCGATCGCCGTGCAGCCGGCGGCCGCACAGCCGACCCCGCAGTGGGCTCGGCCGGTGTCGAGCGCTCCGCACCCCGGTGCGCCCCACCCGGGCTCCCCGTGGCAGCAGCCCGGCTACGGCCACCAGCCCTACGGCCAGCCCTATGGCCAGACCTACGGCCAGCCATATCACCAGCAGCCGGCGTATGCCGGCGCCGGGGCACCCGCCGCGGCGCAGACCTCACCCGGCGGCACCACCCTGACCCAGCCGCAGATCGGCGCCGAGGGGCTCCCGCCGATCTGGGCCGGTGGGGGTGGCGAGGGCCAGCCGCCGTGGGCGCAGCCGGTCGGCGCCGGCACGCAGCCGCCCGGTTCCGGCCGCGGCCGCAAGATCTTCGTGGCCGGCGCCGCGGCCGTGCTGATCGCGCTCGGTGCGGGCGGGGTGGGCGCCGCGACGGCATTGGCCTTCGACGACGACAATCCCCGCACGGTGCAGACCGGCAACTCGCAGGTCACTCGCGAGGTGGTGGACCGCTCCTCGCTCGCCCAGATCGCCGCCGCCGTGCAGGACAGCGTCGTCTCGATCGCCACGCAGAACGGTGAGGGTTCCGGTGTGGTGCTCCGCGACGACGGCTACATCGTGACCAACAACCACGTGGTCGCCACCGCGCAAGGCGGCACGGTCACGGTCATCTTCGCCGACGGTAGAAAGGCCTCCGCCACGATCGTGGGCACCGACCCGCGCACCGACCTGGCCGTGGTGCGGGCGACCGGCGTGTCCGGCCTCAAGGCGGCGAAGTTCGGCGCCAGCTCCAAGATGCAGGTCGGCGACACCGTGCTGGCGATCGGCAGCCCGCTCGGCCTGCAGGGCTCGGTCACCGCCGGCATCATCAGCGCCAAGGACCGCACTATCCAGTCGAGCAGCAGCGACGGCCAGCAGCAGTCGCCGTTCAATGGCCAGCCGCCGTCCGGCTCGTCCACCACGATGTCCGGCCTGCTGCAGACCGACGCTCCGATCAACCCGGGCAACTCGGGCGGTGCGCTGGTCAACACCAGCGGCGAGGTGATCGGCATCAACTCGGCGATCGCCACCCAGGGGCAGGGCTCCGGCAACATCGGCCTGGGCTTCGCGATTCCCAGCGACAAGGCCGGCCAGGTCGCCAACGACCTGATGGCCGGCCGTAAGGTCAGCCACCCGGCCCTCGGGGTCAGCGTCACCGAGGGCGAAAACGGCGGCGCGCTGGTCAGCACCGTCACGGCAAACAGCGCGGCGGCCAAGGCCGGCCTTCAGCGGGGCGATGTGATCACCGCGGTGGACGGCAAGAACATCGGCGACTCCAACGATCTGGTGGCCGCGGTCCAGTCCGGCAAAGTCGGGCAGCAGATGACCGTCGATTTCACCCGAGACGGGGCTAAAAAGCAGGTCACGGTGACCCTGACCGAGGCGCCGTAACGAGACTTCACCTCCGGGGTACGGCGGGTGGTGTGGCACGGGGGTTGCCACGCCGCCCGCCGTTCAGATTTGTATGCCGTTATTCAGGACTTCCCGGTGTAATCGGTAACTTTCGCATCGGAGGGCTCGCGTTCGCCGTCGCGATCCGCCTACTCTCCAAACGCTGCGGACGCCGCCGCGGCACGCTGAGAGGGCCAGGAGGAAATTGACGTACGTCGAGACCCGCATGAATGTCTGGGAAGCCCTGGCCGGGCGTGCTCCTGGTGAGCCGGCCGGACCGGTGGATCCCGGGCTGTGGGGCGCTGTCGTCGATCGACTCAATCCGGCCCGGGCCCGTCCGGTGCTGCGCGCCGGCATCGAGGCCGTCCAGCTCACCAGCGTCCGCGGCGCCGGCTACGTCCTGCTGCGCGGGCCCGAGGACGGCGATCGGGCCGGCTATCTACGCCTCACCCCCGAGGAGTGGCAGCTCGCCCTGCTGATGGACGGCGAGCACACGGTCGCCCGGCTGGTCGCCGAGTTCGCCCGCATCGCCGGCCGGCTGGCCCCCGACCAGGTCCGCCGGGTGGTCGCCGACCTGGCCGGCAACCGGATGCTCGACGAGCTGCCGATGGACGCGTTCCGCCCGCTGCAGGAGGTGCGCCGGGCGCCGCTGCCGGAGCGGGTCGGCAACTCCGTGCTCGCCGCCGCGCGTGGCCGCCGGATGCTCGTCTTCCGGGTGGACGGCCTGGTCACGGCGCTGTATAGGGCGGGTGGGCGGCTGTTCTTCGGCAAGGCCGGCGCGATCGTCACCGCGATCCTGGCCGTCGCCGGGCTGGGCCTGTTCGTCACGACCTGGGCGCGCGGCAGCCGGTCGCTGTTCCTGATCGACGGCTCGTATGCGCGTGGCGCCCTCGGACTGCTGCTGCTCAACGTCGCCGTGCTGGTCACCCACCAACTCGGCCGCGCGCTCGCGGCCAAACACGCGGGCCGGGAGGTGCCGGCCGGCGGCCTGCTCGTCTACTTCGGCATCCCGTCGCTGTTCGTGGACACCAGCGACGCCTGGATGGCCGGCCGCCGGGCGCGGATGCTGGTGGCCGCGGCCGGGCCGCTGAGCGCGCTGATGTTGGCCGGCCTGGTGCAGCTCGCCGGGCTGGCGCTGCCGGTGCTCGGCGGCGTGGCGTTCAAGCTCACCTTCCTCTTCTACCTGAACGCGTTCTTCCGGCTCAGCCCGCTGCTGCCGCTCGACGGGCAATACCTGCTGACCGACTGGCTGGAGATCCCCAACCTGCGGGCCCGGGCGCTGACCTGGGTGAGCGCCCGGTTGCGTGGCCGGCCGCCGGGCTGGTCGGTGCTCGACCGCGAGGGACGGCTCATCGGTCTGTACGGGTTTGTCTGCATCGCCTGGCTCGCGGTCGCCGCCAACCTGGCCTTCCTGCTCTGGTCCGACCGGATCTCCGGGCTCGCCACCGGCCTCTGGCACGACGGCCCGCTCGGCATCCTGCTGCTGGTCGTGATCGTGTTCGGTGTCGCCGCGCCGGTGATCTATTTCCTGCTTTCCCGGTTCACCGCCTGGTGGGCCGGTTCCCGGCAGCGCCGGGCCGAGGGCGACCGCGAGGCGGACAGTCCGCGCCGGCTGGCCGCCCTGCGCGCGTCCGACCTCGGCGGGCTGGCCGACGCGGCCCTGCACGGCCTGGCCGCCCGGGCGCACTGGGTGCACCCGCCGACCGGTCGCCAGATGGTGCTCGCCGGCGGCTCGCCGGCGGCCGTCTTCGTGGTGGTCGAGGGCGCGCTGGTCGGCCGCAAACCCGGCGACCCGCCCGGCACGATCCGCCACCATGTCGGCCCGGGCGGCGTCGTGGGTCTGGTCAACGCCCTAACCGGACGGTCCAGCCAGCTCGACTGGCACACGGCCGGCACCAGCCTGCTGTCGCTGCCGACCGCCACGGTCGCCACCGTGGTCGGCCCGCTGCCCGGCCCGCCGCCGCAGGACCGGGCCGAGGCCGAGGCGCTCTTCGCCGACACGCCGGCGTTCGCCGGCCTCGCGGTCGACCAGCGGCTGGCCCTGATCGCCTCGGCCCACCCGGTCGACCTTGAACCGGGCGCGCCGGTGGTGCTGCCCGGCCCCACGCATGCGGTGATCGTCGAGTCCGGGGTGATCGCCCTGCCCGACGGCGTGGAGTTGCGCCGCGGCACGCTGGTCGGTCCGGTCGGCGACGGCAGCCCCGGCATGGTCGCGCAGACCCGCACCCCGGCCCGCCTCTGGGTGCTGCCGGACGCCGCCGATCTGCCGCCGCTGGTCGGCGCCACCCACCGGCCGGGTTCGCCGATGCCGGTGGTCTCGGTCAACGGCGGCCTGCGCCCGAGCACCCCGAGCGGCGGGGGATACCCACCGCTGACGGTGCCGCCCGGCCCGCCCGAGGGGCTGGGTGACGCGGAGGTCGACCAGCGGTTCGAGAAGCGGCTCTGGTGGCTCACCGCGGTGCTGCTGACCATCGCGCTGGTGTTGACCGGGCTGAACTTCCGGGCCGGTCCGGCCTGGGCCGAGATGCCGAGCAACGACGTGCTGCTCACCGTCGACCGAGGACGGACCACCACGATGCTCGGCGGCGACTGGGTCGCGCTGACGGCCGGCGACCGCCGCTACCTTTCCGCGGGGGCACAGGTCGAGGTGGCGCCCGCGGGTGGCGCCCGGCTCACCTTCCCGGGCGGGGCGGTCACGCTGCTGTGTGCCGGGTCGCGGGTCCAGCTGGCCGGGTTGCAGACCGTCGCCGGCCGGCGGCAGAGCCCGACCGGCACGCTCGCCCTGCAGAGCGGCCGGGTGCTGGCCGACACGACCAGCACCAGCGGGGCGTACGCGCCGCTCAACCTCACCGTGACCCGCACCGGTGGAACGGTCACCAACAACGGCCCGGCCTGGTATTCCGCCGAACCGGCGGCGATCACCGTCGCGACCGGCACGGTCGCCGTCGACGGCGCCCCGAGCGCGGCCGGCGGCGGGGCGCTGAGCTGCGGCGACGGCGTTCCGGTCAGCCCGCCGGCGGCGAGCAGCGCCGACCCCGAGACGACCGAGGGGACGTTCCCGCCCGACTCGTCCTCGCCGTCGATCTCGCCGAGCAATAGCGTGTCACCCACCGCTACCGTAGGGTCACCCGAAGAGACCCCCGATCCCGCCGATCCCGAGCCCGAGGAGACGGTCGTGCCCACCCGCACGGCCTTCCCCCTGCCGACGAAACGACCGCCCACGACGCCGCCGCGGACGACTCAACCGACCACGCAGCCGACCACGGCGCAGCCGACGACGACGCAGCCGACGACGCAGCCGACCACCACGGCGCCGACGCCGGAGCCGGACGAAAGCCCCAACCCGGAACAGGGATCGACCCCGGTGGGAGGCCCGCCTCCCTCGGAGTAGGGAGACTCGATGCTCTGCTGGTTCTGCGCCGAGGCGGCGCGCGCCAACTGTCGCTTCTGTGGCCGTGGGGTCTGCCCCGATCATGCCCGTTTCGGGCCATACCTGTTGCAGGTGAGCCGCTCCGAGTCAAGACATCGAGTGGAGGCCTTGGTGGTGGACGACGCGGTGCAATGTGGCTCCTGCCGGCCAAGACCACACCCGGTGGCGATGCCGGAACTGGACTGAGCGCCGTACCGTCTAGGCATGCGTGAACAGGACGGCGAGGACCTCGGGGTGTGGTCGGAGTTCGGCTCGGCGACCGGCATCCGCGCCGCCGACGCGGCCGACGGCGGCGGTGGCGGGGGTGAGGAGGTGCGTACCGGTTTCGGCGGCCGGCCCGACCTCGACGGCCTGCCGGCGGTGACCGGTCTGGGCGATGCGCCGACCGCGGGCGCTCTCGACGGTCTCGGCGCCGGCTTGGGCGAGGCGGCGTTGCTGGCCGGGCGCAAGGTGGGTGAGCTTGCCGCGCCGGCGGGATACCGCAACCGGGTGGACGCCGACGGCGACGGCGATCTCGACAAGGCAACCTATCGCGGGCGGGCCGACGGCGGCGCCGACATCCTGGTCGACCTCAACCGGGACGGCCGGGCCGATTTCATCGGCCACGACGTCGACCTGGACAATCGCGTCGACTTCGCCGACTACGACAAGGACCACGACGGCGTCTTCGAGAAGCGCATGTTCGACGACGACGGCGACGGCTACCTCGACCGCTCGGTCTTCAACCCGGAGAGCTGATCTTCCTGAAGGCCAAGTTCGAGGGCTTGTCGTAGCTCGCTGCCTGGTGCGGACCGCTGCTCACGCCGAGGGCCGGGGCGGTCTGAGCTGGCCGCTGGCGCGTCCATAACGCTCAGCCCACCCCGGCGACCTGCGTAAGTGGTTGCGCTCGAAACCCATCAAATGGATGGACAACCGCAGCGAGGTGCGGGATTTTCTGATCTCGGCATCGATGGCTGACGGGAGACGTCTGTGTTCAAGCGCGTGCTCGGTAGTGGACTGGAGGTCTCCGCGGTCGGGCTCGGCTGCATGGGGCTGAGCCAGGCGTACGGCCCGGCGGTCGACCGCCAGGACGGCCTCGCCCTCATCCGGGGAGCTGTCGATCGGGGCGTCACCCTCTTCGACACGGCCCAGGTCTACGGCCCGTTCGCCAACGAGGAACTCGTCGGCGAAGCGCTCGCGCCGGTGCGCGATCAGGTCGTGATCGCCACCAAGTTCGGCTTCTCCTTCGACGGCATCCGCTCCACGGGGCTGGACAGCCGCCCCGAGCGGATCCGGGCGACCGTCGACGACTCCCTGCGCCGGCTCCGGGTCGACCACGTCGATCTGCTTTACCAGCACCGCGTCGACCCGGACGTACCGATCGAAGAGGTCGCCGGCACCGTGCGTGAGCTCATCGCCGCCGGCAAGGTCGGGCACTTCGGGCTGTCCGAGGCGGGCGTGGACGTCATCCGGCGGGCGCATGCCGTGCAGCCGGTCACCGCGCTGCAGAGCGAGTATTCGCTGTGGTGGCGCGAGCCCGAGCAGCAGATCCTGCCGACGCTGGTCGAGCTCGGCATCGGCTTCGTGCCCTTCAGCCCGCTGGGCCGGGGCTTCCTCACCGGCGCGATCACCAGCGCGACCGCGTTCGGCGACGGCGACATGCGGGGCAGCCTGCCGCGCTTCACCGAGCAGGCTCGCGCCGCCAACCAGGCACTCGTCGACCTGCTGGCGACGATCGCCGCGCGCAAGGGCGCCACCAACGCGCAGATCGCCCTGGCGTGGCTGCTGGCCCAGCACCCCTCGATCGTCCCGATCCCGGGCACCACAAAGATCCACCGCCTGGCCGAGAACGTCGCCGCCGTCGACGTCGAGCTCACCCGCGACGACCTTGCCGAGATCGCGGCGGCCGCCGGGCAGGTGGAGATCCACGGCGAGCGCTACACCGCGGAGATGCAGCGCTGGATCAACCGGTGATCAGGTTGTGCACGGCCACCCGGTGGGTGTCCGGGTCGGACCAGGACCAGTTCGGGTGGGCGCGATTGGTCAGCAGGACGATCACCTGACGGCGGGCCGGGACGACCAGCAGCGACGTGCCGGTGAAGCCGGTGTGGCCGAACGCCGCCGGGGAGGCAAGCCGGCCCATGAACCACGGCTGGTTGATCTCGACGCCGAGGCCGTGATCGGCGGAGCGCCCCGGCCGTTCCGCGTCGATCGCCGGCTTGCCCTTGTTGACGTTCGTGACCATCTGCCGCACGACGGCCGCCGAGAGGATCCGCTTGCCGCGGAGAACGCCCCCGTTCAGCAGCATCTGGCCGATCGCGGCGACGTCCCGGGCGGTGCCGAAGACGCCGGCATGCCCGGCCACCCCGCCCAGGGTGTTGCAGACGTCGTCGTGCACCGTGCCGCGCAGCAGGCCGCGGGCGGAGCGCGCATCCGTCGCGACCAGCCGGGACTTGTCCGACACCCACTTCTTCGGCTGGAAGCCGGTGTCCGTCAGGCCCAGCGGGGTGGTCAGGTTGTCGCGCAGCGCCTTGTCGAGTGACTTGCCGGTCAGCCTCTCGACGAGCCGGCCCAGCACCATGAGCCCGACGCTGGAGTAGCGGAAGGTGGTGCCCGGCACGCCGCCCTTGACCAGCGGCGTGGTCAGCACCGACCGCCAGCGCTGGGCGTTGTTGCCGAATCCGGTCACCTTGGCGCCGACCGGCAGCGCGCCGGTGTGCGCGAGAAGCATCGCCACGGTGATCTTTTCGTGGCCCGGCCCGGCGAAGTCGGGCAGGTAGCGCCGGACCGGCGCGGCCAGGTCGACCTCGCCCCGGTCGACGAGCTGCAACACCAGGATCGCGGTGTAGACCTTGGTGAGCGAGGCCAGGTCGAAGATCGAGTCTGTCCGCATGGGGACGCGCTTCGCCGCCGGCAGCTCGACCGGCCCGGCCGCGTAGCGCAGGGCGCTCCCGACCGCGGTGAGCAGCCGGGTCTGGCCGTCCTGCAGGACGAGGGCGACCGCACCGGCGTACCCGGGGTGTTTGGGGTTGTCCCTAGTGGGTTTGAGGTATTTGGTCAGCGTCGCCTTGACCGCGCCGGCATACGGCGCCGGCCCGGCCGCGGCCACCCGGGCGGTCGACGGGCGGACCGGCTCGACCCCGGCCTCCGCGTCCAACGGCTGCTCGCCGGCGACCCGCTCGGCCCAGAGCGGCGTGCCCGGCCGGGCGGAACTCCGGTCGCAGCCGGTCAGCGCGACGACGCCGGCGGCGAGGCCGGCGCCCAGGGCGGCACGGCGGGGAAGATTCACGGCGACGATGATGACACGACCGCTGCGCGAGTGGCGAGCGTCGAGCGATGCGGCTGGCGAGTGCTGGCAAGGCGGCCGGCGAGCGTCGAGCATGGCGGCCGGCGTGCCACGATGAGGCATGGTCAACGGCCCGGTTGCGTTCGTGCTCGGTGGGGGTGGCGTCCTCGGCGCGGTCGAGGTCGGGATGCTGCGCGCGCTCTTCCGGGCCGGCTTCCGGCCGGACGTCGTGGTCGGCACCTCGATCGGCGCGGTCAACGGCGCGCTGGTCGCGGCCGACCCGAGCGAGGGGGTCACCGACCGGCTGGTCCGGCTCTGGACGTCGCCCGAGGCGGCCGCCGTGTACGGCGACTCGATCGGCCGTCAGATGCGCCGATTCGCCGCCCGGACCCACCTGCACTCGCCCCGGCCGCTGCGCCGCCTGCTGGAGGGCGAACTCGGCGAGCAGTCCACCTTCGCCGACCTGAAGATTCCGTTCCGCTGCTGCGCGGCGAGCATCGAGCGGGCCGCCGAGCACTGGTTCGACAGCGGCCCGCTGGTCGCCGCGGTGCTCGCCTCGTCGGCCGTGCCGGGCCTGCTCCCCCCGATGGAAATCTCCGGCGAGCACTATGTGGACGGTGGGATCGTGAACTCGATCCCGATCGGCGAGGCGGTCCGGGTGGGCGCCAAGCTGATCTTCGTGCTCCAGGTGGGCCGGGTGGAACGCCCGCTGGTGGTGCCGCGCCGGCCCTGGGAGGTGGCTCAGGTGGCGTTCGAGATCGCCCGCCGGCACCGGTTCGCCCGGGAGCTTGCGGCGCTGCCCGACGATTGTCGTGTGCACGTGCTTCCGACCGGTGGCGGCGAGAGCCGCGACGACAGCCCGTGGGCCTACCGGGACATGGCCGCGGTGGGCCGCCGGATCAGCCGGGCCTACACCGCCTCCCGCCGATATCTGGCGGCCAATGTGCATCCGCTGCCCGGACCCGGTGACCGCTGATGCCGCCGCCGATCTGGGTCCGCCGGCTGATCATCGCGCCGGCCGTGGTGTTTCTCGCGGTCACCCTGCTGACCACGCTCCCGATCTGGCTGCTGCTGGCGCTGACCGCGTCCCCGCTGGTGCCCGGCCACCTGCGGGTGCCCCGCCTGGTCTTCCTGGCCATCTTTTATCTGGTGTGGGACGCCGGCGCGCTGCTCGTACTGGCCGCCCTCTGGGTGGCCTCCGGCTTCGGTTGGAAGATCCGCTCGCCCGCCTTCCAGCGCGCCCACTACGTGGTCACCGGCCGGTTCCTCGGCCTGCTGTTCTGGCTGGCCCGCTGGTCGCTGCACCTGACCGTGGACGTGGTCGGCACCGACCCGGACACGGCGCTGCCCGGCCGCCCGGAGATCGTGGTGAGCCGGCACGCCGGCCCGGGTGACTCGTTCATCCTGATCCACTCGCTGGTCAACCGGTTCGACCGGGAGCCGCGGATCGTGCTGAAGGCCACCCTGCAGTGGGACCCGGCGGTCGACGTGCTGCTCAACCGGCTGCCCAACCGCTTCATCTCGCCGGGCCGCACCGGCTCGGAGGTGCTGGAGCAGCAGATCGGCGAGACGGCCACCGGCCTGGACGAGAACGACGCCTTCGTGATCTTCCCGGAGGGCGGCAACTTCACCCCGCGGCGCCGCACCAGCGCGATCGCCCGGCTGCGGGCGCGCGGCCTGGCCGACATGGCCGACCGCGCCGAAAACCTCCGCCACCTGCTGCCGCCGAAGCCCGGCGGCCTGTTCGCGGCGATCGACGCGGCCCCGGACGCGGGGGTCATCTTCGTGGCGCACACCGGGCTCGACCGGATGATGACGATCGCCGACGTCTGGCAGGAACTGCCGATGGACAAGCGGCTGGTCATGCGCTTCTGGAGTGTCCCGCCGGAGGAGGTGCCGGCCGGCGAGGAGGAGCGGGTGGCCTGGCTCTACGACTGGTGGGCGCGGATCGACGCGTGGATCGAGGAGAACCGGCCGGCGTTCCGCCCGCTGAGCACGGACTGGACCGCCCGCCGGTCCTCGGCCGACGCGTGAGAGATCGGTCCTAACCGCCCAGCGAACGGTAGAAGTCGTCCGGCGCCTCGGTGATCTGCGCGGCGGCCGGCCGGGTCGCGGTGACCGGGGTGCCGTAGTCGCTGTAGAGCACCTCGAGCGGCTGCGCCTGCTGCCCGCCCATGGCCGGCAGGTTGATCGTCAGCACGGAGAGCCGGCCCTGGTCGTCGAGGCCGACCGTGAACGGCACCTGCTGCGCCTGCCCGCCGACCTCGTCGATCGTCACCTGGTCGACGCCGGCCAGGCCGACCGCCTTGGTCAGGTCGATCGTGCCGGCGTAGCTGTTGGCCCCGGTGGCGTGCACGTTGGTGGCGGAGTCGAGCAGCTTGGCCGTGTTCACCGGGTCGATCTGGCCGGGGCGCAGCCCGACATTCGCACCCTCGGGGAGCCGGGACACGTCCAGGTGGGTCCAGGTGCCGGCCTTGGTGACGCCGGGAACCTGCACATAAAGATCTTGGTCGATCAGCAGGGTCTTGACGGTCAGCTTCGCGTTCGGACCGCTGGCCACGACGTCCGCCGTGCCGGTGCCCTTGGCCGGGTCGATGGCCGCGGTCAGCTTGAACCCGGTCCCGGAGGTCGCGGTGACCTTGAAGCTCGTGGTGCCGAGCTTGGCCGTCGCCGCGGAGAGCGCGGCGACCGCGGTCGGATCGGCGGCGCCGAACGAGCCGGTGGCACTCGCGCCGGGTGCCGGGGCGCTCGCACCCGGCGTCGAGGCCGCACCGCCGTTGTCGCAGCCGGCCAGCGCCAGCGCGGCTGCCGCCATCGTCGCCAGACCCAGCCCGGCGAGCCGTGGTGTCCGCATGTCCGTCCTCCTAGCCCCGCCGTCCGAGTGACGGCTCACCGACATCAATTCCCGATGGCCGCCGTGGGCAAACGGACACGGCGGACACCCGGACCCGCCGCGGTGGATCAGGCGCCCATCGCCTTCCGGTACTTTTCGGGCATCTCGATCACCTGTGCCGCGGGCGGCGGCGTGACCGTGACCGGAGCGCCGAAGGCGGAGTATTTCGTGGTCATCTTGCCCGCGCCCGGAGCGAGGGCGTCGAGCTCGAGGATCAGCTCGGTGAGCCGGCCCGCGGAGTCGGTCTTGGCGGTGAACGGCACGGCCGTCGCCTTGAGCCCCAACGACTTGAGCGCGGCCGGGTTGAGGGTGGACGACTTGGTCAGGTCGAGCTTGCCGGTGAAGCCGTGCTCGCCGGTCCTGGTCACCGCGGAGTTGGCGGTGAGCAGCTTTGCCGTCACTCGCGGGTCGTAGTTTTTGATATTCAGCGCGCTCGTCTCGGGCACCTTGGTCAGGTCGACATGCATCCACTTGCCCGCGGGCGCGCCGGTCGCCGAGGCGATCTGCCCCTTGGTCTGCACGTAGAGATCGCCGCCGACCTGCCGCATGGTCATCTTGCCGACCGAGCCCATGTCGGTCGTCATCTCGGCTTTCTGGCTGGTGGGGTCGACCATGCCGGTCATCGTGATCCCGCCGACCGCGGTCATGTCGACCTTGACCGAGGTGTCGGCGAGCTTGCCGCCGGCGGCGGCGAGCTCGGCCCCGGCATCGGCGGGGGCGCTGCTCGCCGGCGCGGCGGCGGAGCCCTTGCCGGCGTCGGCGGACGGCGACTCAGCAGGCGAGGCGCAGCCCGTGAAACCCGCGAGAGCGGCCACGGCCACCGCCGCGACGGCCAGGCGTCGAATCCGCATTACTTTTCTCCCCATCGATGGGTCGTTGGTCGCCGACCACCGTAGCGGAGGGGTGCGACAAGCACCGGCCGCGACGACCCGGCATGATGGCCGGTGGCAGAAACCACCGCGTACCACCGGGAGGACCCGTGAGATTCGAGGTCAGCAAGGTCCTCGACGCCATCGAGGCCCGGCTCAGCACCGACCCGGCGCTGGCCCGTGCGGTCGTCGACCTGTCCGAGATCGTCCGCTACGCCGACCTGGACGGCGGGCGGCCGGCCAGTTCCGTGCGGCTCGGCCTGGTCCTCGACGCGCTGGGCAAGCGCCTCGCGGAGGAAAACGTTCCGGTCTACGTGGTGTCCCCACGCGGCCTGCTGTCCGACACCGACCTCACCTCGAACGAGCGGATGGTCATTCGCCGCTGGGCCGACGACGGCAAGGTCGAGGTCGTCCCCCAGGTCGACGACCGGATCTTCGAGGTGGCCGAGCTGCTCGGCCTGCCGGTGCTCACCCGCACCCGCGGCGATCAATGGCGCGACCGCCGCCCGTGGGTGGACGAGCCGGGCCGGCTGCTCGCCGCGGTGGCCGGCGAGGGCGGCACCACGGTGCTCATGGCCCGGGTGGGCCGGGGCGAGCCGCCCAAGCCGGCCGAGCGCTCGTCGCTGGGCGAGCGGCTGCTGTCCCGGGTGTGGCGCTGCCCCGAGCCCAACTGTTCGAGCTTCGGGGCGGGCGACGACCCGGACAGCCCGTTCGCTGACATGCGCGTGTTCACCAGCCCGGTGGCGCAGCCGCCGCCGACCCTGCGCTCCGGCGCGCCGGCCTGCCCCCGGCACGGCACAAAGCTCAAGGACGTCGGCGCGCGCCCGGCGGTCGAGGTGCTCTCGGTACGCATCGACGGCGTGATCCGCCAGCGCTTCGTGGTCTCCACCGAGGCGCCCGTCGTGGTGGGCCGCGCCCCGGAGGGCGGCGGGATCATGCTGGGCCAGTGGCTGACCGAGGACGCCCGCAAGTGGATCAGCCGCGGCCACGTACGGTTCGAGCTGCGCCGCGACGGCGGGCTGACGGTCCAGGACGTCAGCACGAACGGCACCGGCATCCGGCCCGGCGGCTCGCCGGCCGACGACGACCGGATCACCCTGGGCCGCAACGAGACCCGCGCGCTCGCCCCGACCGACGTGGTGGAGCTTTACGGCGGGGTCAACGTGGGCCGGTCGAAGATCTGGGCCACCGGCGGCGTCGTCCAGCCCACCTCGGTGATGGCCGAGGCGCCGACGATGGCCCTGCGCAAGTTCGAGCGTTAGGCGAGGATCTCGGCGAGCTGGGCCACCGCGTGGTCCAGCTCGTCCGCGGTGACCACCAGCGGCGGGGCCAGCCGGATCGTCGAGCCGTGGGTGTCCTTGGCCAGCACCCCGCGCTCGGCGAGCCGCTCGCACGCCGTACGGCCGGTCATCAGCGACGGGTCGATGTCCAACCCGGCCCAGAGGCCGCGCCCGCGGACCGCCACGACGCCCCGGCCGATCAGCCGGGCCAGGCCGGTGTGCAGCCGCTCGCCCAGCTCGGCCGAGCGCCGCTGGAACTCGCCGGTCGCCAGCAGCCGCACCACCTCGGTGCCGACCGCGCAGGCCAGCGGGTTGCCGCCGAAGGTGGAGCCGTGCTCGCCGGGCTTCAGCACCCCCAGCACGCCGGCGTTCGCCGCGACCGCCGAGACCGGCACGATGCCGCCGCCGAGCGCCTTGCCCAGCACATACATGTCGGGGACGACGCCCTCGTGCTCGATCGCGAAGGTGCGGCCGGTCCGGCCCAACCCGGACTGGATCTCGTCGGCGATCAGCAGCACCTCGTGCTCGCTGGTCAGCGCACGGACCCCGGCGAAGTAGCCGGCCGGCGGGACCAGCACGCCGGCCTCGCCCTGGATCGGCTCCATCAGCACGGCCACCGTGTTCGGCGTGATCGCGGCGCGCAGGGCGGCCAGGTCACCGTAGGGAACAACGACAAACCCCGGCGTGTACGGCCCGAAGTCCGCCTTCGCGTCCGGATCGGTGGAGAAGCTGACGATCGTCGTCGTACGCCCATGGAAGTTGTCCGCCGCCACGATGATCTCGGCGCGCTGGTCGGCGACCCCCTTGACCCGGTAGCCCCACTTGCGCGCCACCTTGATCGCGGTCTCCACCGCCTCGGCGCCGGTGTTCATCGGCAGCACCAGGTCTTTGCCGCAGAGCTCGGCCAGCTCGCGGCAGAACGTCGCGAACTGGTCGTGCACGAACGCCCGGCTGGTCAGCGTGATCCGGTCGAGCTGGGCGTGCGCGGCGGCGATCAGCGCCGGATGCCGGTGGCCGAAGTTCAGCGCCGAGTAGCCGGCCAGGAAGTCGAGGTAGCGGCGTCCGTCGACGTCGGTGACCCAGGCGCCCTCGCCCTCGGCGATGACCACCGGCAGCGGGTGGTAGTTGTGCGCGGTGTAGCGCTCGGCCTCGGCCAGCGCCATCGGCGTCAGCTGGTCAACACTGGTCATGAGCGCACCTCCAACGTGCAGCACTTCGGGCCGCCCCCGGCCTTGCGGAGCTCGGAGACGTCGACGCCGACGGTCCGGTAGCCGGCCGCCCGCAACTCGGCGTCCAGGTGGGTGGCCTGCGCCGGCAGCACCACGGTACGGCCGTCGCTGACCGCGTTGAGGCCGAGCACCTCGGCGTCCTCCGCATTGGCGATCACCGCGTGCGGGAAGAGCTGCTTCAGTACGGCCTGGGAGCCGGGCGAGAAGGCCGACGGCAGGTAGGCGACGTTGGTGTCGTCGAGCACGCAGAGCGCGGTGTCCAGGTGGTAATACGCCGGGTCGACCAGCTGCAGGCTGATCACCGGGCGGCGCAGCGTCTCCTGGGTCTCGGCGTGCGAGGCGTGCGCCGTGCGGAAGCCGGTGCCGGCCAGCAGCACGTCGCCGGCGAGCAGGATGTCGCCCTCACCCTCGTTGGTGTGCTTGGGCTCGAAGACCTCGAAGCCGCGCTCGCGGAACCAGGCCGCGTACGCCGGTGCCTCGTCGGCCCGCTCCGCGTCGCGGAACTGCACGCCCAGCACCCGGCCGTCGACCACGGTGGCGCCGTTCGCGGCGAAGACCATGTCGGGCAGCCCGGGCAGCGGCTCGATCAGCTCGACCGTGTGGCCGAGGTCGAGGTAGGTCTGCCGGAGGTTTTCCCACTGCCGGACGGCGAGCGCATTGTCATAGGGCGCGGTGGGATCCATCCACGGGTTGATCCGATAGGTGACGGCGAAGTGGGTGGGCCGGCACATGAGGTAGCGGCGCGGCGAAGCCGTGGTGGTCATGGCTGAAACGGTATGCGGCGCCAGGCTGCAGCCGCCCTGGTTCAACCATGCGCGCCGCGTTCGATCGTTGCGAGATCAGCGGGTGGGGCGGCGATTCGTTGCGCACCCCTCGTAGCAGCCCGTCAGAACCGGTTCACCGTGTGTGCGTCCAGCCACTCCCGCAGGCTGTTCACCGGCTGCACGTCGGTACCCAGCCAGCTCAGCGAGCCGGTCAGGGCCAGCACGCCCAGCACGATGGCGCCGAGCGAGAGCACCATGCCCAGCAGGGCGTCGCCCTTGCCGGCCACGTGCCGCTTGCCGGTGGCGTGGATGCCGCTCAGCGACAGGATCAGCGCCAGGGCGGCCAACCCGATGCCGTAGCCGAGCAGCGGCCCGGAGAGCACCAGCAGCATGGCGGCCACGCCGAGCACCAGGCCGGCGGTGGCGAGCAGGCTGGCCCGCGGCTTCGGCCCGGCCGCCACCGGGGTGCGGTCGGTGACCGGCGCGTCGACCGTCCGCCGGACGCCGGGCGGCGGGGGCGGCGGCGGGTCGGTACGGCCGGCCGTCTTCGGCACCGGCGGCAGATCGCGGGTGGTGTCGTCCTGGTCACGACGAGAACGGACCGGGGCCGTGTCGGTCGATGTGCTGCCGCCGGCAGTGACCGGGTGTCCGTCGGGCGGCGTATCGGCTTCGGACCGGCGGGAGAACGTCGGGATCCTCACGTCAGCATCTCCTTGCACGTTTCAGGGGTGTTCCCGCATTACCCCGAACCGGCGACGGTCACACCAAAGGGCACGCGATTACGTCCGCGTGCCCTCTGGTTACCGGGTGAAGTCGCTGGTCAGACCAGCGATCGGGTGGCGCCGACGTCGGTCGCCTTGCGGATCACGTGATCGACCAGGCCGTACTCCTTGGCCTGCTCGGCGGTGAACCAGCGGTCGCGGTCGGCGTCCCGCTCGATCTCCTCCGCGGTGTGCCCGGTGTGGAACGCGATCCGCTCGTTCATCACCTGCTTGATGTGCAGCATGCTCTCGGCCTGGATGGCGATGTCGGCCGCGGTGCCGCCGATGCCGCCGGAGAGCTGGTGCATCATCACCCGGGCGTGCGGCAACGCGTACCGCTTGCCGGGCGTGCCCGCGCAGAGCAGGAACTGGCCCATCGAGGCCGCCATGCCCATCGCGATCGTCGCCACGTCGTTCTTGATGTACTGCATCGTGTCGTACACCGCCATGCCGGCGCTGATCGAGCCGCCGGGCGAGTTGATGTACAGCGCGATGTCCTTTTCGCTGTCGGCGGAGGCCAGCAGCAGCATCTGGGCGCAGATGCGGTTGGTCACCTCGTCGTTGACCTCGCTGCCGAGGAAGATGATCCGCTCCCGGAGGAGTCGCTCGAAGACCTGGTCGTCGAAGGATGCGCCGCCGCCTCGCATCGTCAACTCGTCAACACTCATGACCCCACCCTCTCGCATCCACCGGAGGGTGTCGCACCCGACCGGCCGTTTCGACGCCTCCCAGCTTTCCCCAGGCGGGCCGAACCGCCCAGCGATTCCCCTCTGGGCGAATCCGCCCACGGCATAACTGGGGGTCGCCTTGCCGACAGCGGCGGTATCTGTGGCCGGTGCCGCCGCCCGTCCAGACCATGACCAGCACCCGGCGACACGCCTCCGCCATCGTCTTGTCCCTGCTCACGCTGCTGCCCCTGGCCGCGTGCGGGCCGATCGGCGCCGGCAGCCCGACCCCGGCGAGCCCCACGGCCACTGCGGCGCCGAATCCGCCGCCGCCCAAGTCCAACCCCAAGTCCGGGTCCCAGTCCAAGTCCCAGTCCAAGTCCCAGTCCGGGGCCAAGTCCCAGTCCGGGTCCAAGTCCCGGTCCGGGTCCCAGTCCAAGTCCGGGTCTCTGTCCAAGTCCGGCTCCGGGTCCAAGTCCGGGACGGTGGTCAAATCCACGCCGGGCACCACGGCGCGGGACCCGCTGTTCGGCGTCCAGTACGCGTACTTCAAGTCCGCGGATCTCGGCAACCGCCGGATCACTTTCGACCTGATCGAGTGGTACGACGGCAAGGCCGCGGTCCGGGCCTGCAAGGCGGACGGCGAACGGCCGGCCGAGAACGACTGGTGCACCGGCTGGTACATCCGCAACAAGTCGGCCCGGCTGCGCACGCTCACCGTCTATCCGGACGCCCCGCTGCGCGTCTGCGGCCTCGGTGCGGAACTCAAGGTGACCAACCTGAAAGGCTTCGTCGCCGGGCTGCGCAGCAACGGCCTTTTCTCCTTCGACGTCGACGCCAACCGGATCATGGAGGCACACCAGGTCTACACGCCGTGATCGGCTACCGTTGCCTCTCGTGCCCGAGGGACACACCATTCACCGGCTTGCCGCCCGCCATCGCGAACTCTTCGCCGGCGGGCGGCCGTCGGTCAGCAGCCCGCAGGGTCGCTTCGCGGCCGGGGCCCGGCTCGTCGACGGACGCCTGCTGCTCGACACCGAGGCTTACGGCAAGCACCTGCTCCACCACTACGAGGGCGACCGCAGCGTGCACGTCCATCTCGGGCTCTACGGCAAGTTCGCGGACGGTGAGCCGCCGGTGCCCGAGCCGGTCGGTCAGGTGCGGATGCGCTTGACCGGCGAGCGGCACTGGCTCGACCTGCGCGGGCCGACCGCGTGCGAGGTGTTCGACCCGGCGCAGACCCGGCGGCTGCGGGAGCGGTTGGGCGCCGATCCGCTGCGCGACGACGCCGATCCGGCCCGGGCGTACGCGAAGGTGCGGGCCAGCACCAAGCCGATCTTCGCGCTTCTGCTGGACCAGACGGTCGTGGCCGGCTGCGGGCTGATCTACGCGAACGAGGTGTTGTTCCGGGCCGGGCTCGCGCCGGGCGCGGCCGGCCGGCTGATCGACGCCGACCGCTGGGAGCAGATCTGGACCGACCTGCGGGCGCTGATGAAAGAGGGCGTGGCCCGCGGCCGGATCGACACCGTGCACACCCGGCACACGCCGGAGGCGATGCGGCGCGCGCCGCGGGTCGACCGGCACGGCGGCGAGGTCTACGTCTACCGCCGTCCCGGCCAGCCGTGCCTGGTCTGCGGCACCGAGGTGGCCCGCGGCCCGCTGGCCGGCCGCAACCTGTACTGGTGCCCGGTCTGCCAACCCGCCTAAGGGGTCTCGGTCGGGGCCGGGGTCGGTGTCTCGGGGGCGCCGGACGGTGGCGGCGGCGTGGGCTCGGTCGGGGTGGGCACGTCGGGCGTACGTTCGCCGGGGAGGCCGATCGAGAACCGCTCCTTCAGCCAGGGCAGCAGCTTCTCGTACGCCGCGATGGTTTCCGGCTGGTTGAAGTCGTGCGACAGCACGATGGCCCCGGGCCGGACGTTGGCGCGGACCTCGGCGATCAGCCGGCGGACATGGGCCGCCGAGGTCTCGCCCGCCGGGTGGTCCCAGTCGCGCGGATCCACCTCCCAGTAGAGCGAGGCCATCCCCGCGTCGCCGGCGACGGTGACCAGCCGCTCGGTGAAGTTGCCGCCCGGGGCCCGGAAGAACGGGATCTCCGCATCCGGCACGGCCGCCCGGATGGCGGCGTTTGTCCGGTCGAGGTCGGCGCGGATCTTTTCGGGCTGATCCTTACCGATCGTGAGGCTGTGGTTCCAGGTGTGGTTGCACAGTGCGTGCCCGCCGGCCACGATCTGCCGGACGATCTCCGGGTGCTTCCGCACCTGGTCGCCCACCAGGCAGAAGGTCGCCTTGACCTGCTGGGCCTCGAGCATCGCCAGGATCCGCGGGGTCTGCACCGGGTCGGGACCGTCGTCGAAGGTCAGCGCGATCGCCTGGGAGCCGGTGGTGCGCAGCGAGTTGCCGGGGCCGAGATCGTCGCGCTTGGCCGGGGGAGTCGTCGGCTTGGCCGGGACGACGATCGGCGCCTTGGCGGAGGCGGTCGGCGCGGGCGCCGGGCCGTTGCCCTTCTGCTTGCTGCCGCCGCCGGCCGGAGCCGGGTTTTTCGCCGGCCGGGTCTTCACCCCGCTCACCACGGCCGCTCGCTGGGCCGCCCAGTTCACCGGGTCCACCCCGCTCGGCCCCGATTCGGCCGGCACGGCGAGGAACAGCAGGCCGACCGCCACCAGCGAGGCGAGCAGCGCCTGTTGCCGGGGCCGGCCGAGCAGCAGCCAGGACTCGAGGGGCAGGGTGCCGGGGGCGCGGTGGCTGCCGATGACCGGCGGCCGGTTCGTCGCCGGCGCGGCCGCGGCGTGCCGGGCGGCGTTGCGCTGGTGCCGGCTGGCCCGGGACGCGGGGGCCGGCGCGGGCCGGTCGAAGCCGGTGCCGTCCCGATAGCTGCCCAGCCGGTCGGCGGGCACGTCGTTGGCCGTCGGTCGCGTGCGCGGCGTGTCGGCGAGCGACTCGGGACGGCGGTGCCGCCCGCCGGGCGGCCGGACGGCGTCGCCGGGCGCCGAGGTCGAATAACGGGACGTTTGCGGCGACATGTTGCATGCCTATCGCGTGGGATGATCCCGGCGCGATACCAAATAGGTGGTCCTCACGCTACCGACGGTAGTAATGCCTGTTGGCGCTCTGTGATGGCGTCACAAAGTCGCCTGAACCGCCTCGGCCGCTTTCCGGGCAGCGATCAACACCGGATCCCAAACCGGGGCGAACGGCGGCGCATAGCCCAGGTCGAGCGCCGTCATCTCCTCCACCGTCATCCGGTTCCACACCGCGATGGCCAGCGCGTCGATCCGTTTCGCGGCCTCCGTGCGGCCGACGATCTGCGCGCCGAGCAGCAGGCCGGTCCGCCGCTCGGCGATCAGCTTGATGGTCATCGAGGCGGCGCCCGGGTAGTAGCCGGCGCGGCTGGTCGACTCCACCGTCGCGGTCACGAATTCATACCCGGCGCTTCGGGCCTCGGCCGAGGTGAGCCCGGTGCGGGCCACCTCGAGGTCGCAGACCTTGGTCACCGCCGTACCGATCACGCCCGGGAAGGTCGCGTAGCCGCCGCCGATGTTGATGCCGGCCACCCGGCCCTGCTTGTTGGCATGCGTGCCGAGCGGCACGTGCACCGGCCGGCCGCTGATCAGGTGCCGGGTCTCCACGCAGTCGCCGGCCGCCCAGATCCCCTCCGCGCCCTCGACCCGCATGCGCAGATCGGTGCGCACCCCGCCGGTCGGTCCCACGGCGAGCCCGGCCTCCGCGGCGAGGCGGCCGTTCGGGCGTACGCCCAAGCCCAGCACCACGACGTCGGCCGGCAGCGCGCCGGCCGGCGTGACCACCTGCCGCACCCGGCCGCCGGCCATCTCCAGCCCCTCGACCGTCGCGTCCGTGCGCACCTCGATGTCCATCTCCCGGATGGCGCGCTGGACGAGGGCGCCCATGTCGTGGTCGACGGTCTTGCCCATCGGCTGCGGCGATTTCTCCAGCAGCGTGACCGACATCCCGCGATGCACCATCGCCTCGGCCATCTCCACCCCGACGTAGCCGCCGCCGATCACCACGGCCCGGCGTGGCCGGGGCTCGCGATCCAGCCAGTCGTGGATGGCGGCGCCGTCGTCCAGCGTCTGCACGCCGAAGACGCCCTCGCCGCGGACGCGGGCCCACTCCGGCGTGACCGGGGACGCGCCCGCCGCGTACATCAGATGGTCGAAGCTCTCTCGCACCTCGCCGCCGCCGTCGAGATCGTGCGCGATCACCTCGCGCCGGTCCAGGTCGATGCCGACCACCTCGTGGCGCAGGCGGACGTCGATGCCGGCCTTGCGGTGTTCCACCGGCGTGCGGGCCACGAGCGCGTCGCGCTCGGTCACGAAACCGCCGACCCAGTACGGGATGCCGCAGGCCGAATACGACGTGAAGTGGCCTCGTTCGAACACCACGATGGCCAGGTCGTCCGGGCTTTGCCGCTTGCGGGCCTGGGAGGCGGCGGACATGCCGGCCGCGTCCCCGCCGATGACGACCAGCTTCACGGCCCCAGCCTACTCAGCCGCGGCGGTGTCAGGTGGCGCCTCGGGTCGCCGCGGCGAGCCAGTCGACCACGTCGGCCACCGAGCCGTGCCGGCCCAGGACGGCCCGCTGGCGGGCGGCGCCGGTGCCGTGCGAGCGCAGCCGGCCCATCAGGATGGTGACCAGTTCGAGGTCGCCGTGCCGGTCCAGTTCGGGGCGGACGTAGTCGAAGAGCTGCCGCATCAGCCGCCAGGCGGGGCGCGGCTCCCGGGTGGCCATGTCGATGTTGAGGCCCTCCAGGCCGTCGTGCGCGGACCGCCAGTGCGCGGCCATCAGCAGCGGGTGCGGCACGTTCGGCGCGGCCACGTCGTTGCGTACGTCGTGCAGCAGGGTGGCGACCAGCGCCCGGGCCAGCGCGGCGAGCAGCATCGTGTCGTCGAGCGTGGGGGTCACGTCGCCCATCCGGATCTCGACCGTGGGATAGCGGGCGGAGAGCCGGGCATACCAGTAGAGCATTCCCTCGTCGAGCATGGCGCCGCTGGCCTCCAGGTCGGCGACGAGCGTCTCGTACTGGTCGAACGACTCCAGGTACGGGGTCGGCCCGACGGTCGGCCAGCGCTCCCACATCAACGAGCGCCAGCTGGCGTACCCGGTGTCGTGCCCCGTGAAGATCGGTGAGTTGGCCGTGGCGGCCTGCAGGATCGGCAGCCACGGTCGCAGGTGGTTGAGGATGCGTACGCCGGTCTCCGGGTCGGGGACGCTGACGTGCACGTGGGTGCCGCACATGCCGGGGCCGGGGGACAGGTCGCCGTAGCGTTCCCGCATCCGGTGGTAGCGCGGGCGGTCCACCACCCGCGGGTGCGGGCCGGTGGCCGGCCCGGTGCCGACCGCGACCAGCCGGCAGCCGGCCTCGTCGGCGGCGCCCGCGAGGGTCGTGCGCAGCCGGCGCATGGCGTCGTGCAGGGCGCCGAGCTCCAGCTGCGGTGGGCTGGCCACCTCGATCTGGCTGCGCATGTACTCGTGCTGCACCGAGTCCCGGATCTCGTCCGGCACCCGGTCGAACACCTCCTCGACCGCCTCCACGGCGTGTGGTTCGGCCGCGTCGACCAGCAGGTACTCCTCCTCGACGCCGAGGGTGAGCAGGTCTTGCGACTCGGCCTCCTCGGCCAGCTGATGCGAGATCGTGGTCCCGCCGGAAGCCGCGTCCATGCGCCTTCCTCTACCCGGCCGCCGAGGCCGGAAAACGAGCGCGGATTGCGCGCGGCGGCTAGCCTGGCGGCCATGCTGCTGCAGGGATTCTGGGCGTTCGCCGCCCTCCTCGACCCGGCCCAGCCGGCGCAGCTCGTCCTGGGCCTGGCGGTCGTCGCCGCGGCCCTGCTGATCGCGGTCGCGATCGCCCTGCCGGTGCTCGCCCCGGCCGCCCCGGCCGCGCAGACCTTCGCCCGCCGGGCCCGCACGACGACCCGTCCCCGGCTGACCGACCCGGATGCCGCCGGCCGACCCCGCCCGAGAGCACCCGCGGCCCGCCCCGCGGCCGCGTAACACAGTCACCGGGTTTCGAGCGCAACCACTCACGCACGTCGCCGTGGTGCGGCGAGCGTTCTGGACGCGCCAGCGGCCAGCTCGCCGCGCCGCGGCCCTCGGCGTGAGCAGCGGTCTGTACCCACCACCCCGCTACGACATCGGTTGGTGACTTTGTTACGCGCGCCGTCTCCGCGTCCATTTCCTTTCTCGGAACGCAGGAGTTGGCATGTCTTTCTTCGATCTCTTCGACGCCGCGGTCGGCGCCGCCCACTCGGCCATCGAACGTCTTGCGGAGGTATTTCCCGCGGCCTTCGCCATCATCGTGTTCACGCTGCTCATCCGCCTGATGATCAGTCCGCTCAGCTATCTGCAGGTCCGCGGTGAGCGCCGCCGTCAGGCGCTCGCCCCGCAAATGGCGAAACTCCAGGAAAAGCATCGCGACGATCCCCTGACGTTGGCCGGTGAGACTCTTGCGCTGCAGCGGGCGAGTGGTGCCGGTCCGTTCGTCAGCCTGTTGCCCGGTCTCGCCCAGGCCCCGTTCTTCCTGATCATGTATCGGGTGGCCCTGGACGCCCCGGGCGGTGCCTTCCTGGGCGTCCCGCTCTCCGCGCATCTGCTCGCCGGGCTGCCCGTCTTCGCCCTGTTGATGGCGCTGGCCACCGCCCTGGCGTGGTGGACCTCGCGCCGGATGAGTGCGCTGTCGGGCTCGCTCGCGTTGATCCGGTATCTGCCCTATCTCTCCGTGCTGGCGATCGCCTGGATGCCGCTGGCGGCCGGCCTCTACCTGGTCACCTCGACCGCCTGGACCGCGGCCGAGCACGCGGTGTGGCGGCGCGGAGTAACAACGGGCAATAGGTAGCCGTCCATATTGACAACATGGTTGTAACAAGCGTGAAATCCGGCTGAGAGCGCTCTCGCGTCCCCCCTCCGGAAAGGCGTCTGCCATGTCCTCACCCTCCCGAAAGCGGCTCCGCGGCCTGTTCGCCGCGGCCGCCGCGACGGTCGCGGTCGTCTCGTCCGCGGTCTTCACGATGCAGGCCCAAGCGGCCGTCCCCGGCGCCCCGGCCGGCATGACGACGGTCTTCAGCGACGACTTCACGGGTCCCGCCGGCACCGGGCTCAACCGGTCCAACTGGCTCTACGACATCGGCACCGGATATCCCGGCGGCGCCGGCAACTGGGGCACCGGCGAGGTCGAGTACATGACCGACTCGACCCAGAACGTCTACCAGGACGGCAACGGCAACCTGGTGATCAAGCCGATCCGGGACGGCGCCGGCAACTGGACGTCGGGCCGGGTCGAGACGCAGCGCACCGACTTCGCCGCGCCGGCCGGCGGCAAGGTGCGCATCGAGGCGCGGCTCCAGCAGCCCAACGTCAGCGGCGCGGCGGCGGCCGGCTACTGGCCGGCGTTCTGGGCGCTCGGCGACGCGGCCCGGCCGGTCGGCGCGACGAACTGGCCGGGCATCGGCGAGTGGGACATCATGGAGAACATCAACGGGCGTCCCTCGGTCTTCGCGGCGATGCACTGCGGCACCAACCCGGGCGGCCCGTGCAACGAGACCACCGGCCTGACCAGCGGCGAGCGGGCCTGTTCCGGCTGCAACACCGGCATGCACACGTACGCGGTGGAATACGACCGCGGCACGTCGCCCGAGCAGATGCGGTGGTATCTGGACGGCAACAACTACTTCACCCTCAACTCGACCCAGGTCGACGCGACCACCTGGAACAACGCCACCCATCACGGGATGTTCGTGATCCTCAACGTGGCCATCGGCGGCGGGTTCCCGGCTGCGTTCGGTGGCGGGCCGACCGCGGCGACCCAGTCCGGCGTTCCGATGGTCATCGACTACGTGGCGGTCTACCAGTCGAGTGGCGGGCCCACCACGCCGCCGACCACCACGCCGCCGACCGGGACGCGGGACGCGTACTCGCGGATCGAGGCCGAGTCGTTCAACGCGTCCGCCGGTGTGCAAACCGAGACGTGTGCCGAGGGCGGCCAGGACGTCGGCTACATCGCCAACGGCGACTGGCTGCAGTTCAACAACGTCAACTTCGGTACGGGCGGGGTCCGGGACTTCGTCGGCCGGGTCGCCTCGGGCGCCGGGGGCGGGATCAGCGGCCTCGTCGAGGTGCGGATCGACAGCCGGAGCAACGCCCCGATCGGCAGTTTCGCGCTGGCCAGCACGGGCGGCTGGCAGACCTGGCAGTCGGTGCCGGCCAATGTGTCCAATGTGACCGGCACGCATACGGTCTTCCTGACCTTCACGAGCGGGCAGCCGGCCGACTTCGTCAACGTGAACTGGATCCAGTTCCGCCGGTAATCATTTTTATCGATGGGCCGATGTGCGTGACCTGCGCAATCGGCCCATCGAGTTTTAAGGATGTTTAAGGTCTGCCGGTCTGGACTTTTACTGTTAACAGTCCTAATGATTGATGTACATCGAACCGGCAGGCAGGAGGAGCGCCCATGCGGCGGTCCAGATCACTCGTACTCACGACCGTCGCGGCCCTCGCCGTCGCGGCCTACTTCTCCGCCGGCTCGGCCGTCGCCGCCACGGCCTGCGCCCCGGCCTGGAGCGCGACGCAGGTCTATGTCAACGGCAACACCGCCGCGCAGAACGGCCACAACTACACCGCGAAGTGGTGGACCCAGAACGAGTCGCCGGCCACCCACTCCGGCCAGTGGGACGTGTGGGCCGACAACGGGGTGTGCGGCGGCACCACGCCACCGCCCACCACGCCACCGACCATCACGCCACCGACCATCACGCCACCGACCACCACCCCGCCGCCCGCCACTCCGCCGCCGACCTTCCCGCCGGGTGACGGCACGCTGCCGAAGCACTTCCTCACCGGCTACTGGCAGAACTTCTACAACGGCGCGGCCGCGCTCAAGCTCGCCGCCGTCCCGGCCGCGTACGACCTGATCGCGGTCGCCTTCGCGGACGCCGCCGCGACCCCCGGCGCGGTCTCCTTCACCGTCGACGCCGGCCTGGCCGCGCAGGTCGGCGGCTACACCGACGCGCAGTTCAAGGCGGACATCGCCACCCTGCACGCACGCGGCAAAAAGGTGGTCGTCTCGGTCGGCGGCGAGCGGGGCACGGTCAGCGTCGCCAGCTCCGCGGCGGCCACCAACTTCGCCGACTCGGTCTACGCGCTGATGACGACCTACGGCTTCGACGGCGTCGACATCGACCTGGAGAACGGGCTCAACCCGACCTACATGGCCGCCGCGCTGCGCGCCCTGCGGGCCAAGGCCGGCGCCGGCCTGCTCATCACGATGGCCCCGCAGACCATCGACATGCAGAGCACGGGCTCGTCCTACTTCGCGCTGGCGCTGTCGATCAAGGACATCCTCACCGTCGTACACACCCAGTTCTACAACTCCGGCTCGATGCTCGGCTGCGACAACAACGCCGCGTACGCGCAGGGCACCGTCAACTTCCTCACCGCGCTCGCCTGCATCCAGACGCAGCATGGCCTGCGCCCCGACCAGGTCGCGCTCGGCCTGCCGGCCAGCACCCGGGCGGCCGGCGGCGGATACGTCGCGCCCTCGGCGGTCAACGCCGCGCTCGACTGCCTGGCCCGCGGCACCAACTGCGGCTCGTTCCGGCCGCCGGCGACCTATCCGGGCATCCGCGGCGCGATGACCTGGTCGATCAACTGGGACGTCACCAACGGCAATGCCTTCGCCAACACCGTCAAGCCCCACCTCGCCACCCTGCCCTGAACCCCCGGAGGAGATCCCCGTGAAGTTGCGCAGAAAGTTCTTCGTCCTCGGCTCCGTGGCGGCCCTCGCCACGGCGGCCGCGGTCCTCCCGATGGCCACGTCGAGCGCGGCGGCGGCCTGTGCCCCCGCGTGGAGTGCGAGCGCCGTCTACGTGAAGGACAACGTGGCCTCGCAGAGCGGCCACAACTACACCGCGAAGTGGTGGACCCAGAACGA
>Ga0070668_100000412_pt1 | contig 28441 bp, 25 predicted proteins | sample KBSS43metaG_FD_64661 | JGI IMG/M metagenome (GOLD analysis project Ga0070668, IMG submission 64661) | Switchgrass rhizosphere microbial communities from Kellogg Biological Station, Michigan, USA - KBS S4-3 metaG | ecosystem: Host-associated > Plants > Roots > Rhizosphere > Soil ...
GCCCGGCGGGTGGTCACGCCCGGCGGCCGGCCCGCGCGATAGACCCGGCGCAGCGCGTACGCCGCCAGCACCGTCACCGGCAGGTACGGCACCGCCCAGGCCATCGCGAACATGGGCAGCGCCGAACCGCTGAAGTGCGTGGCCGTCCACAGTGTCGCCACCCCGGCCGCACCCACCAGCAGCAGCTGCAGGCCGCTGCGCAGCACCCGGTCGAGCAGCACGGTGGGCCGCATCATCCGGTAGCCGCGAGTGGCGGTGAGCAGCGCGTCGGTCAGCGCCTGCAGCGGCAGGAACGCGGCCAGCACCCGCAGCCCCGCGGTGTGCGGGCCGACCAGGTGGACGGCGTCGTGCGCGGTGACCCGGGCGATCGCGGGCGCGGCCAGCCACATCGCCGCGGCCAGCAGCACCGCGAGCGCGGTCACCGGCGCGAGCCCGGCACGCAGGCAGGCACCGAGCAGATGCGCCCGGCCGGTGGCCCGCAGCCGGGCCGGCCAGTACACCAGGCCGGTCTGGGTGCCGAGCTTGGCCAGGCCACCGGCGAGCACGAAGGCCGCGGTGGCCGCGAAGAACGCCCCCGCCTGCTCCGCGCCGAGCGCCCGCGCGACGATCCAGGTGACCACCACCCCGGTGCCGCCGGCCAGCGCCGATCCGGCGAGGTTGGCCAGCCCGCCGCGGGCCGCCCCACGGGTCCCCCGGCCGGCGTCCGGCCGGTCCAGGACCTCGGTCACGGGGTGCGGCGCCAGATCGGCATCCGGCCCAGCCAGCGGGACAGCGCGTCGTCGTGCGGCAGGTAGTGGTCGGTCAGTTCGCGGCGCAGCCCCGGATCCATGTCGCTCTGCCGGGCGCGGGCGTTGTGCCGCTCGAACGGCGGCCGTTCCAGATAGCTGGGCAGCCCGAGAAACTCGCAGATCTCGTCGTAGACCGGCTCCGGCTCGGCGAAGAACCGCTCGCTCTCCACCACGTGGATCCGTTCCCGGCCGACGTGCTGGGCCATCACGCTCAGGTAGCGGGCGTACTCGCCGCGCGCCCGGTAGGCGTGGTGCTGGTGGGCGAAGCTGTAGTAGGACGGGTCCTCGGCGAGCAGTTCCTCCTGCCGGTGCAGGCGAGCCGGTTCCAGGGCCAGCGCCGAGCCGAAGTCGCGTTCCGTCTCGAAGCCGCGGGCCACCTCGTGGTGGTGCTGCGAGTAGGCCCGTTCCACCGGGTCGCGGACCAGCACGACCAGCTTGGCCTGGGGCAGGTCGCGGGCGATCCGGGCGGCCGCCTGCGGGTGGTACATGTAGTACGGGCTGGACTCGAAGGTCTGCGCCGGGAAGCCGTACCGCTCGGTGATCTTCTCGGCGTTGCGCAGCAGCGGGAAGTGCGCCCGATACCAGGCCGTCCCCCGGTCGTACGAGGTGTCGAAGTAATGCACGCCCTTGTGCAGCACGGCCTTGAGCACCACCGGATGCCCGGCCAGCGCCCGGTACAGCGAGGTCGTGCCGCAGCGCTGCCCCCCGCAGATCAGGAACGACGGCATCATCCGGCCCGGCGCGGTGAGCCGCCCGTACGAGCGGGAACCCAGGTGCACGACGCGCTTCATCGGCAGCGGCAGGTTACGAACGTCCATGGGCGTTTCCTCAGAGCTCCTCGACCCGGCGGATCAGCACCGGCAGCAGCCAGGTGCCGAGCACGCCCAGGCGGGCGCCGGCCTCGGCCTGGCGATCGGTCAGATAGCGGGTGGCCAGATCCACCAGATAGAGCAGGGCGGTGACCTCGCGCCCGGCGGCCGGCACCCCGAACGGGGCGAGCAGTTCGCCGGCCCGGCGGACGGTCACCTCCACGGCCTGGCGGGCGTCGCCGGTCGACTGGATCCGCTTCTGCAACTCGTGGTGCATCGCGTCGAAGCCGAGCGGTACGCCGGTGGCGAACCGTTCCCAGTCCCAGACCAGCAGCGCGTCGGCCAGGTTGGCCATGTTCCAGGGCGCCCAGTCGCCGTGCCACGCCCCGTACCGGAAGGTGATCTCCCCGGCGTGCTTGACCAGCAGCTCGGCGGCGGAGGCAAGCCCGCCGCCCTCGGGCCGGTCGGCGACCGCGGCGAGCCGGCCGCGCAGCTCGTGCCAGTACGCGCCGGCGTGCAGCGTGCCCTGGGTGTACCCGCAGCATCCGGCGATGTCCAGCATGGCCGCGGTGAGCCGGCGCTGGGTCAGCGGCGCGCGCGGCAGCCAGACCGGCAGCGCCGACTGCACCAGCACCTGCAGGCCGCGCCACTGCCCGGCGTGCAGCACCCGGGGCACGGTCAGCTTGGTCAGCCCGCTGGACGCGAGCGCGGTCAGCGCGGCGGTCTCGGCGCGCACCAGGCGCTGGGTGAGCGGCCCGGTGCCCAGCTTGCCGAAGCCGAACGTGTCGCCCTCGGGGCTGATCAGCTGCAGCACCGGCTTGCGGTTGGCCCGCGCCGGGCCGATGTGGACACTCACCGCCAGCTCCCGGCCGAGGGCGTCGCTCAGGTGGCCGTCGATGCTCTGCGAGAACGGGCCGGTCACCTTGATCCGGTCGCGCAGCAGCACGCCGGACGCGCCGGTGCGGACCGCGGCCACGACCGCGCCGCGCTTCAGCTTCGCGGCCCGCGACTGCGGCTCGGCGTACCGGCGGACCGCGGCGGCGGCCACCCGCCGGGACCCCGAGGGCACCAGCAGCCGCGGCCGGCGCGCGTCCGGGACCACGAGGAACTCGGCGATCGGGGTGCCGGGCGTGCCGTCGGTGCGGCACGGCGCCGGGTAGAGGAGATCGAGCACCTCGGTGAGGTACTGCGTGCGGAGTTCCGCATCCCCCGCGGTGAGCTCCGCCGGAGCCGTCTTGACTGGGCTCAAGTCTTGTCCCCCTCGAGTGAGTTGCGCCAGAGCAGCGCGAACGCCAGAACCATGAAGGCAAGCGGGGTGACCAGCGCGTTGTACCAGAGCATCGCGGAGAAGGAGGTGACGATCGCGGCGCCGCCGGCCACCCCGATCGCGCTGCGGTCCCGGCGGAACCGCCACAGCCCGTACCCGAAGAAGCCGAGATAGCCGACGGTGCCGGCCGCGCCGTGCGCGTAGAGCAACTGCCAGAACTGGCCGTTGCCGCCGACGGTGAAGTTGCCGCAGCGCTCGCAGCCGGCGCTCTCGCCCACCGTGATCGAGTTGCGGCCGCCGACCGTGTTCCGGGTCCCGCCGTAGCCGACGACCGGCGACCCGGTGAAGCCGTCCAGCGCGCGCTCGATCAGGAACGAGCGCACGCCGTTGGACTTGCCGTTGTCCAGGCGCGCGCCGACCACGCCGCCCAGCGGGGTGGCCACCAGGGCGACCGCGAGCAGGCCGGCCGCCACCGCCAGCACGCCGATGATCCACAGTTGACCGGCCAGCACATACCGGGCGGCCACATACAGCACCAGTACGCCGATCCCGATCCACAGGCCCCGGTTGAGCGAGACCACGGCCGGCCCGATCGAGACCGCGAGGCACACCACGGCGCCGGCCTTCGCCCGGCCCCGTCCGTACTTCCAGGCGGCCACGATCAGCCAGCCGGCCAGCAGGCAGAAGTTGTTGCCCCAGGTGTTCGTGTAGCCCCACGGCGCGGCCGGGCGCGGCTGGTGATCACCGACGATGTCCATGATCTGCGCGGCGTACGGGTGGACCAGCGACTGCACGAAGCCCTTGGTCCGGATGTGCCCCGGCAGCAGCCACTCCACCGGCGACGTGAACTCGAAGTTCCCGGCCAGGATGCCGAGCAGCCCGCCGGCGACGGTCACCACGAACAGCCAGCCGAGCAGCCGGACCAGCCGCCGGCGGGACAGCTCCGCGTCGGTCAGGTTGCCGGCGTAGACCAGCAGCACGGTCAGCGACAGGTACATGGCCAGCTTGTAGCTGACCGCCGGCAACCGTCCCGCGGCACGCTCGGCCACCGTGCCGACCGGATCGGCACCCAGCGCGCCGATGCTCACCACCACGGCGACCAGGAACAGCACCCACCAGCCGAAGCCCGGTGGCAGCCGCAGCGCGCGACCGGCCGCGCGCCGGCGGACCAGCAGCACCAGCATCGGCACCGCCATCACCGCAAAGATCAGTACGCCGAGGCCGAGCGCCCACCAGACCGGATAGAAGGCGAGGATGCCCGCCACCGGCCAGGCGGGCAGCGTCCGCGGCTTGGGCAGGCCATGCGTCGGGCCGCCGGCCACCGCCGGTACCGCCAGCGTCACTTCTGGTCGCCCTCCGGGGCGCCGTCCTTGGCCAGGCCGGACAGGTCGATCACCGCGGTGATCTCCTCGGCACTGTCCACCTTGCGCTGCCGGGGCTGCCCGGCCTGCGCCGCGGCCTTTTCGGCGGCCGACACCGTGCCGGTCGGGATGCGCATCCGCTGGGTGAGCTCGGCGTCCGCGGCCGAGGCGTCGGCCGGCTTGGCCTCGGCGGCCACCGGCGGGGTGAGCGTCACGATGGGTGCCGCCGCGTCGGCCGCGCGCAGGTTGGCGAGCCGCGGCAGCACGACCGCGCCGAGCAGCGGCGTGCCGACCCGCTGGAGCTGCTCGGCCGCGTCGAGCAGGGCGGGGCGGCGGGCCCGGCGCAGCTCGACCGCGACGATCGCCGCGTCCGCGAGGCTGGCCAGGCTCTGCGCGTCCGCGCTGCTGGCCGTCGAGGGCGCCTCGATCACGACGTACCCGCCCTGCCGGCGCAGCGACTCCAGCGTGTCCTTGAGCCGCTGCGACTGCATCAGGCCGGCCGCGGTGGCCGCGCCGCCCGTGGTGATCACCCGCAGCGAGGGGATGCGCGGCGTGCGCTGCACCGCGCGGGCCAGCCCGACCCGGCCGGCCAGCAGGTCGGACAGTCCGGGGACGGCGGCGACCCCGAGCATCCGGGCCAGCGGCGCGGCATCCACCACGCTGTCCGGCAGGTGCGCGCCGATCAGCACCACGTCGCTGCCGGTGCGGGCCAGGGCGGCCGCCAGGTTCGCGGCCACCAGGGTGCTGGCCGAGCCGCGGCTGGCGCCGGTCACCACGATGATCTGGTCGCCCGGCCGCAGGGTGGCGAGCACCTCGTTGCGCAGCCGGTTGAAGACCCGGCCGCCCGCGCCGTACGGCTGCAGCACGTCGTCGAAGTGCGGGGTGGTGCGCTCGTCCAGGGCGGCCAGCACGTTCATCCGGCCCCGGTCGCGGACGTCGGCGGCGGAGCACAGGCGGCGGTCGAACCGTTCCCGCACGAACGCCAGCGCCACCCCGAGCAGCAGGCCGACCATGCCGCCGGTGGCGATGTTGACCATCGCGTTCGGGCTGGTCGGGCTCTCCGGCAGGCGGGCGTCGCTGATGATGCTGCCGGCACCGACCGTGGTGGTGGTCAGCTCGTTCAGCTTGCCGGTCAGCCCGTTCAACTGGTTCTGCGAGTTGTTGCGCAGGCTCTGCAGGTTGCTCTCGTCCGAGCTGCCCTTGGCCGCCCGGGCCAGCCGGCCGTTGATCCCGGTCAGCGTCGTGGTGAGCTGCCTGACCTTGGCGGTCAGCGTCTTGATCTGCTGGTCCAGGACGTGCTGCGCGGACTCCTCGCGGTTACGCAGGTAGGCCTCGGCGAACGCGTGCGAGCCGGCCTGCGCCGCCTGCGGCTTGTCGGCCTTGAACGTGATGAGCAGGACGGTGGTGTTCGCCGGCACCTCGACCGACACGTCCTTGGCCAGTTCGATCGGCGACCGGGTGCTGCGCAACAACGCCACCGCCCGGGTCGCCACCGCGCCCGAACCGACCAGCTGCGCCTCGGTGTCGAGATTGACCGCGCCCTTGGTGCGGCCGCCCTGCGCGTTGGTGTCCTGATCGACCGCCTGCACGAGGACGGCGGTGGACGACTCGTACACCTCGGGCAGGGCCTCGGTGATCGCCGCGCCCGCGCCCAGCCCCGCAACCGTCGCGATCAGCGCAACCCACCAGTGGCGGCGGAATACGCCGAGGTAGTGCGAGACATCCGCAGGGCGAGACGCTTCCATCGGTTGGCGGCCCTTTCGGGGATGGAGTGAGAGTTGACATCAATCGGGCGTTTCGCCCCCGGAGGGGTAAACGGCTCACTCCCGCCTTCGTGATGGTTTTACTTCAGATTCGGCTCCACCCAGCCGTTTTCCACCAGGTACGCCAGCACGACCTCGATCGCCTCGGGCACCGTCATCGTGGTGGTGTCGATGGTCAGCTCGGCGTTCGCCGGCTCCTCGTACGGATCGTCGACCCCGGTCATCCCGCGCAGCTGCCCGGCGCGCGCCCGGGCGTACAGCCCCTTGCGGTCGCGCTGCTCGCACACCTCCAGCGGGGTGTTGACGTGCACCAGGATGAAGCCGGCACCGGCCTCGGCGGCCATCGCGCGGGCCGCGGCCCGGGCGTTCTCGTAGGGCGCGATCGGGCAGGCCACCGCCATCCCCCGATGCCGGGCCACCTCGGCCGCGACCCAGCCGATCCGGCGGACGTTGCGATCCCGGTCGGCCTTGCTGAAGCCCAGGCCGGCCGAGAGCTCGCGGCGCACCACGTCGCCGTCGAGCAGGGTGATGGTGCGCTCGCCGGTCTCGCGCATCGAGTCGGCCAGCCCGCGCGCGATGGTCGACTTGCCCGACCCGGAGAAGCCGGTGAAGAACAGCACCAGGCCGCGGTGCCGGCGCGGCGGGCGGGCCCGGACCAGTTCCTTGGCGACCGCCGGCGGGGTGTGCCACTCGGGCAGCGGGAAACCGCGGTCGAGCAGGTCGTCGATCTCGGCCGGGGTCATCGCGAGGCGGCGGTTGCGCGGCGGGATGTCGTCGCGCCAGCGCCACTGGCCGTCCCGGTTGTCGTAGGCGAGCTCGCGCGGCACCAGCACCCGCGGCCCACCGCCGGAGAGCATCTCGCCGGTGGACAGGACGTGCGTCACCCCGTACGCCGCGGCCACCCGCGCCCGCAGCAGCGCGTCCCGCATCTCGTCGCCGCGGGGCAGCAGCGGCACCGCGACCACCGTCGCCGGCGGCGTGCGGTCGCGGGCCGCGAAGATCGCCCGGACCAGCGCCTCCGGCGGCAGGCCGTCGGGGCCGGGGCCGCTCACCGGGATCAGGATGAGCAGGTGCGCGGCGAGGGTTCGGGCGGCGTGCGCGATCTGGGCCAGTTGCGGCCGGTGCAGCGGCCGGTCGGCGATCACCCCGAGCACCCGGCCGGGCGGCAGCAGCGCGACGACCTCCTCGGGCGTACGCCGCAAGCGCTGAAAAGGGCCGTGCCCGCCGTCGCCCATCCGCCGCACCGTGCCGCCCACGTTGTACCGCCGCTCGGCGATCGGCCAGACGTCGCTCGCCTCGAGCGCCGCCACCGGCGCGCCCTCCGGATCGGTGAGGATGACCGTGCGGCGCAACGGGTCCTGCAGGATCAGGTTGCTGGCGATCTCCTCGGGAATCTCCAAAGTGACCGCCACCGGCCAGGGCGACCCGTCGGCCAGCCGGCCCCGGCGGCGCAGCGAATCCAGGTCGGCGCGGGCGAGGAAACCCGTCAGCGGCGCGTACGCGCCGGAGAGCAGGAGTTCCAGGTCTGCCAGCTCGTGCGGGTGCGGCGTGTACGACGGGGCGTCACGCAGCACGTCCTCGGGCAGCACCGAACCATTCACTTCCGTATCCCCCTGCGGCCGACTAGGGGACAGTTTCGCAGCCTCGCTGATCGCGGTCGAGGCGGGTGCCCCCCGTTCGGACACCCGTCGACTGCCCGCCGGGTGTTAGACAAATCGGATTTAAGTCACAATACTGACTCTTCGTGAGTCGACGCCCGGGCCGCTCGAGGCTCGTACACTTCGCCGCCGTTCCCACGGCCTTTGTCCTCTCCGTGGCCACCACGCTCGCCTGGGCCTGGACCGGCGGAGTGGATCAGCTCGGACTCCCGCCCGCGCCGCTGGGCGATCCGACCGTCTCGGTGCCCCGGTGGGCCGCGCCCTCCGCGTCGGCGTTCGCGCCGCACCTCGGCGGCCAGGCGCCGGCCCGGCGCACCGCCGCGACGCCGTCCGGGTCCGCGCCGGCCGCCGACCCGACCGTCGCCCGCTCGCCGGCGGCGATCCTCGATCCGCGGCAGCTCGCGGCGCCGCTCGTCGCCGCCCCGCTCCCGCCCGCACCGGCCACCGCCCGCCGCGGCGGCTGCCGCACCGGGCGCAAGCTGGTGCCGACCTGCGGCATCCTCTGGGGCGTCGCGCCGGGCGCGCACACCGAGAGCCGCGGCGCGTCCGCGCTCGCCGCGTTCGAGCGCAAGACCGGCCGGCAGCAGGCGATCTTCCACGCCTACCACGGCGGCGTCCGGCAGCTCTTCCCGACGCCACAGGAGATCGCCATCGCCCACCAGCCGGGCAAGCGGCGCATCCTGTTCCTCAACTGGAAGCCCGAGTCCACGTCCTGGGCCAGGATCGCCCGGGGCGACCGGCGCACCGACGCCTTCCTGGACCGGCTCGCCGCACACATCAGGCGAAACTTCCCGGAGCAGTTCTTCTTCGCGGTGCACCACGAGGGCGAGAACGACGTGCGGGAGAGGGCCGGCTCCGGCTACACGGCCCGCGACTACGCCGCGATGTACCGGCACGTGGTCGAGCGGCTACGGGCCAGGGGCGCGACGAACCTGGTCACCGTGCTGGTGCACATGGCGTACGTGCCGCACGCGACGCAGAGCTGGTTCAACTCCATGTATCCCGGCGACGACGTGGTCGACTGGATCGGCTTCGACACGTACGCGTACAGCGATCCCGGCTACGGCCACGGCGACCTCGCCGACATCCTCAACCGGCGGATCACCGGCAAGCGCAGCTGGCCGGGCTTCTACAGCTGGGCGGTCACCCGGCATGCCGGCAAGCCACTGATGATCGCCGAGTGGGGGGTCTGGTCGTCGAAGCGGAACACCCGCTACAAGGTCGACTTCTACCGGCGGCTGGGCAGCGAGATCCGGCGCTTCCCCAAGATCCGGGCGATGGTCCAGTTCGAGACCCCGAGCAACCAGAAGGGCCAGGACTCGTCGGTGGACAGCACGCCGTCGGCCCTGCGCGCCTACCGCGACCTCAGCCGCCTGCCGATCTTCCAGGTGGCGGTGACCCCGAACAAGCGATAACCACGCGCAAACGAACGGCCGGGGCCCATCGGGACCCCGGCCGTTCACGGTTTGTCAGACCGTGGCGGAGCCTCGGTACGAGCCCTGGTAGTAGTACCGCACACCGCCGCTGTTGCTGGTGCCCGACGGGCATTCCGCCACCGAGCCGCGGCGGTCGCCGGCCCAGTGGGAGACGCCGCTCCGGGAGCCGCCGGTGCAGTTCACGAAGGCGCGGTAGGTCCAGTCCGGCCCGTTGCCGTCACACCAGCCGCCGGCCGAGTGCGCCGCGCGCCAGACATAGCAGCTGCCGATCCAGCCGGCGAAGGCCCGCGAGCCCGCCGCGGCCGAGACGCCGGTGGTACGGGACGCCGCGCCGCCGTCCGCGGCCTGCGCCGCCACCGGTCCGCCGAGGATCGCCACACCGGCCGCGGTCGCCGTCACCAGGACACGACGCAGCAGAAGGTTTCGTTTGAACACTTCAGCCCCCATCCAGAAGTTGACTTCGGTCGCCACCCGGCCGGGATTGGCATTGGTCTATGAATACGCCGGGTTGGCGAGCCGCACAGGAATTCCGGACGGATTAGGACGGGGAACCGCTCAGCTGCCGGTTGACCAGGATCGCCGCTGGATCACCGGCAGGACGCTGGAGTACGCGTGCCAGGACGGCCGCTCCTTCGGTTCCGGAAAGGACAGCACCCGGGCCAGCGAGTGCAGCATGTCCTGCACCGCCACCTCCAGCTGCGGGTCGATGATCCGGCCGCCGTCGTCGACCGCCGCCTGGCTCACCGGCACGCGGAGGCAGCAGGCCCGCAGCAGGCGCGCGTTGCCGTGCCCGAGGGCGCTCTCCAGCGCCTCGCGAGCACCGTCGTCGTGGCCGGGCAGCAGCACCGACAGCCAGGCCACCGGCTTGCCGCCCAGTTCGCCGCCGGCCACCAGCCAGTCGAGCAGGTTCTTCAGCGAACCGGGCAGCGACCCGGCGTACTCCGGCGTGCAGAACAACAACGCGTCCGCGGCGACGACCGCCTCCCGCAGCCGGCTCACCGGCTCGGGCGGGTGCTGCTCGCCGGGCACAAAGGCGGGCAGGTCGCGCAGTCCCTCGTACCGAACCGGTTCGATGTCCGGCAGTTCGACCTCGGCCGCCATGCGCAGCGCGGCGCTCTGCACGGACATCTCGTGGGTGCTGCCCGAGATCAGCAAGATGCGCGTCATGCCGCCGACGATAGAGCCCCCAGGTTTCGCCCGCGGCACCGAGCCGAGGCCGGCCCGAAATCAGGCCAAGAGGTCCGCGGGCGTCGGCGGCCGGCCCTCGCCGTCGGCCGGCAGGCGCAGTTCGAGCCGGTAGCCGCGGTCGGCGGTCGGCCCGGCCGACAGGGTCCCGCCGAGCAATTCCGCGCGCTGGCGCAGGCCGGCCAGGCCGTGCTGGCCGCTGGGCAACGGCAGGATCGACCGGACGGCGGCGGTATTGGTGATCGTCGTACGGATGACGCCACCGTTCTCCCGGGTGACCGCGATCAGCGCGGTGGAGCCGGGTGCGTGCTTGCGGATGTTGGTGAGTCCTTCCTGGACGGTGCGGTAGATGGCGCGCTGGACCGGCGGTGGCAGCTCCGCCTCCGCGGGCACGCCGAGTTCGAGCCGGGCGTCGACGGCGCTGCCCCCGACGAGTTCGGCCAGTTGGCCGAGGGTCGGCTGCGGGGTCAGCTCGGTGGGCCGGCTGCCGGAGGCGCGCAGCACGTTCACCATGTGGCGCAGTTCGTCCAGGGTCCGCACGCTCAGCTGCCGGATCGTGCTGGCCGCCTCCTTGCTGTCCGGGTCGCGCGTGCTGACCTGCAGCGCCCCGGCCCGCACGGCGATCAGGCTGACCTGGTGGGACACGACGTCGTGCATCTCGCGGGCGAGCTGAGCGCGCTCCTTGGCGAGGACGTTCTGCAGGGTGAGCTGCTCCTCGTGCGCGCGTGCCTCGGTGATCTCATCGAGCCGGGAGGACAGCTCCCGCCCCGCGATGATCAGCTGGCCGAGCAGGACGGGGGCCGCCGCGGTGCCCAGGCCATAGGCGAGCAGGACGACGTTGGAGGTGTCGGACAGCATCTCCAGCTGGGTCAGCGGCCACGGAAACACATTGCAGACCGCGAACGCCACCGCGCAGCTGATCAGCAGCGGGCGGTTGCGGGTACGGGTCGACACGGTGAACAGGGCGATCAGCGCGGCGTAGACGGCCCAGGTGAAGAAGACGGCCGGCAGCGTCGCGACGAAGACGGCCATCGGCGCCCGGCGCCGGAAGAGCAGCGCCACCGAGCCGGCGACGGCGCAGATGTGTCCGGTCGCGTCGTTCGGCCGGACCTGGGCGAACACGTCCAGCAACGAGACGGCCACCAACCCGAGGTCGACCGCGAGCGTGCGCCGGTTCACCGGTCGGCCCGCCGCGGGGCGGCCCCGGCCCGGTGGCCGACGCCAGGCCTGATCCGGATCGGGGCCTTGTCGTCGACCACCCGTACGCGATTCACGCCACGTTCCTACCAGATCGCGCGGCCGTCGAGCGGGGGATCCGGCACCCCCGACCGGCAGCGAAAGGACTGCCGATCGGGGGGATTACGGCCTCGCCTCAGCTGGTTTCGCCGGCCATGCTGAACGAACCCAGCCGGTTGATCGCGTAAAGCGTGCCGCCGAGGGCGAAGATGGCGCTCATCACGATCGATACCGGCACCGAGACCTGACCGGTGAGCAGGTCGGTCGGGGCGATCCGGTCGGCGAACGTGATCACATATTGTTCGATGGAGAACGATCGGGTGCCGCTCACCAGATTGCCGAGGAGCCCCTCCCACACCAGGATGTAGGCCAGGCCGAACAGCACCGGCCGCCGGGTGAGCAGGCTCAACAGCAGAAACAGGGCGGTGTACGCCAACGCGCCGATCGCGGCCGCCGCGGCCAGGGCGAGTCCGAGCCGGGCCGAGTCGGCCAGCACACCGGCGACGAAGAGCGGCACCGCGGCGGTCACCGCGCTCACCCCGGCCGCCACCATCAGCTTGGCCAGGATGATGTCGCGCCGGGGCAGCGGCTTCGTGAGGATGTGCACGATCGTGCCGTCGTCCACTTCGGAACCGAGCACGCCGGTGCCGACGATCAGGGCGATCACCGGCAGCACCACGGCCAGGCCGAGGCCGACGATGACCGGCTGGCCCCAGTCGAGCGGGCTGACGTCGTTCGACTCGCAGATCAGCGCCAGGCCGATGAGCAGCAGCGGCAACGGCAGCAGCAGGAGCACCCGGCGGCGGCCGAACAGTCCGCGGGCGGTGATGTAGGCGACCGTGGACATCATGCCTCCAGCAGGTAGGAGAAGACGCTCTCCAGCGATTCGTCGGACGGCAGCAGCTTGCGCAGCCGGATGCCCTCGCCGAGGGCGATGCGCGGCAGTGCGCGGGTGAAACTGCCGTAGTCGGAGGCGCGCACGGTCAGCCCGGTCGCCTCGATCTCCACCCCGCTCACCGACTTTTCGCCGATCAGCGCGACCGCCAGCCGCCGGTCGTCGGAACTCTGCACGGCGAAGACGTGCGGCCGGTTGGTCATCAGCCGGCGGATCCGCCGGAAGTCGCCGGACGCGGCCAGCCGGCCCGCCACGATCACCTGGACCAGGCCGGAGAGCTGCTCGACCTCCTCCAGGATGTGCGAGCTGAACAGGATGGTGTGGCCGCGGTCGCCGAGCGTGTGCAGCAACTCCATCATGTGCATCCGCTGGCGCGGGTCCATGCCGTTGAACGGCTCGTCGAGCAGCAGCACCTGCGGCTCGTGCACCAGCGACGCGGCCACCCGGGTGCGCTGTCGCATGCCCTTGGAGAAGGTCTCGATCCGGCGGTCCTGCGCGTCGGTCATCTCGACCAGGCGCAGCGCGTGGTCGGCCGCGGCCGCGGGGTCGGGCAGCTTCTGCATCTTGGCGCAGGCCACCACGAACTCCCGGGCGGTGAGGAAGCCGTGCACCGCCTCGCGCTCGGCGACCAGGCCGAGGTTGCGATAGATGCCCGGGTTACGCCAGGTCGGCGACCCGTCGATGGTCACCGCGCCGCGGGACGGTGCGAGGAAGCCGGCCATCATGTGCAGCACCGTGGTCTTGCCGGCGCCGTTCGGACCGAGCAGGCCGGTCACCCCGGGTTCCAGGGTCATGCTGACGTCGTTGACCGCCACGACGTTGCCGTACCAGCGCGACACGTTCTGCAGGTCGACGACGCTCATAGGGAGGCCACCTTCCGGTAGCGGGCCAGCAACAGCAACAGGCACACGGCGACCAGGCAGACCAGCTCGATGCCGTAGATCGGGCCCATCCGGCCCACGTCGAGTCCGAGGTCGACACCGTCACGCAGCCAGATCTGCACGCCGCGGACCAGGGTCATCGGGCTGACCAGGCCGGACAGGTGGTGGGCGGTCTCGGAGCGCACGATGTTGAGCACGCCGACCACCGGGGCGGTCACCAGGAAGGTGGCGACGATGCCGCCGGCCGCGAACGCCCGCTTGCCGGTGATCGACGCGACCAGCAGGCCGATGCTGGCGAACAGCACCGCCCAGAGCACGCTGTAGCCCCACCCGGGTAGCAGCCGGCCGGCCTCGTCCCAGACCCCGCTCATCCCCTTCTTGGTGGTGAACGCGGCGCCCAGAAACATGATCAGTTGAGGTACGCCGAGGAGCAGCCACACCGCGGTGATCAGCGCCGCGATCTTGGCCCCGATGTAGTCGGCGGCCCGCAGCGGCCGGCTGAAGTAGAGCGGCAGGACGCCCGACCGCATGTCCCGGGAGACCAGCTCCGGCGCCACGATCGCGACGAAGAAGATCACCAGCCAGCTCATCGTGTCGTCGAACATGTAGTAGTCGAACAGCGTGATGTTGGCCTGCGCCTTCACCCCGGCGTTGATCACCGCGACGAGCAGCACGATGCCGGCCACCAGCCACGGGAAGATCTTGGCCTTCGCGGAGCGGCCCAGCCCGAAGGCGGCGCGCAGCCCGTGCTGGTAGAGGGCGCCGAACACGGCGGGCCGGCCCAGCCGGGCACCGGAATACCGCTGGTATCCGATGTCATGGATGACGCCGGTCTCAGACATCGGCGGTCTCCTTCGCGGTGAAGAGTTCGGCGACGCGGTGGCGACGCTGGTCGAGTCGGTGCAGCGGCAGGTCGAGCTCGGCCACGGCGTGCAGGATCCGGTCGTACGCGGCCTCGGACTCGAGCGGCACCAGCAGCAACTGGCCCTCCCGGGTGACCGTGAGATCGAGTCTCGCGAGGGCCTCGGCCAGTTCGTCGGTGCCCTCGCTGACCTCGACCGCGAGAATGTCGGAGGCCGCGGTCATCGCGGAGATCCGGTCGGCGCGCAGCAGCCGGCCGCCCTCGATCGCGATCAGCGAGTCGCAGATCCGCTCGACCTCGCCGAGCAGGTGCGAGCAGACCACCACGGAGATGCCGAATTCGTTGCCGATCCGCTGCACCAGGGTCAGCATGGCCTCCCGGCCGGCCGGGTCGAGACCGTTGGTGGGCTCGTCGAGCAGCAGCAGGTCGGGGTCGTGCACGAGCGCCTGGGCCAGCTTGACCCGCTGCTTCATGCCGGTCGAGTAGCCGCCGATCTGGCGGTACCGCTCCTCGTAGAGCCCGACGTGCCGCAGCGCCTCCGAGGCCCGCTCGCGCGCGGCGGTCTTGGGCAGCCCGCTGAGCCGCCCGAGGTGGGTGACGAACTCGGCGGCCGAGACGTCCGGCGGCAGGCAGTCGTTCTCGGGCATGTAGCCCACCCGGGCCCGGACCTGGTCGGTCTCGCTGACCGGGTCGAGCCCGAAGACCCGCACCTCGCCCGCGCTCGGCGCGATCAACCCCAGCATTATCTTGATGAACGTGCTCTTGCCGGCGCCGTTGGCGCCGACCAGCCCGATGACGCCCGCCTCGACGTCGACCGTGAGGTCGGAGAGGGCGGTCACCCCGCCGCCGTACGTCTTTGTCAGCGCCTGAGTCGCGATGATGGTCACGCCGTTCAGCCTAGGAACAGCACGCACCCGTCGGATCCGGTGGAACCCTGAGAGATGCTCCGGGGTCTCTCAGGTGGCTCTCAGGTTCGCCGAACGCCGGCCCGGGGCCTGGGCCAGGAGCCGCAGCGCGTACGGCGCGTCGTGGCGCAGATAGCGGCCGGCCAGCCGGCGCGGGTCGGTGCCGAGGCGATGCGCCCATTCCAGCCCGGTCCGTTGCATCCAGCGCGGGGCCCGCTCGACGTCGCCGGCCACGAAGTTGACCGCCGCACCGCAGCCGATGAACCAACTGCCGGCCAGGCGCGGCCGGAGCCGCGCGATGACCCGCTCCTGCTTGGGGAAGCCCAGCCCGACGAAGACCATGTCCGGCTCGGCGTCCACGACCTTCGCGCAGAGATCGGCGTACGTGGCCGGGTCGCGCTCGAAACCGAACGGCGGGCAGAGGGTGCCCGCGATCCGCAGGCCCGGGCAGTCGGCGGCGAGCCGGTCCGCCGCCCGGGTCGCGCCGTCCGTGGTGTCGTCGGCGCCCGGCGACCCGCCGATCACGAAGATCGAGCGGCCGTCCCGGCCGAGGCCGGCGGAGAGCGACCGGATGAGGCTGCTGCCGGCCACCCGTTCCGGCAGTGGTGTCCCGCCCAGCCGGCTGGCCCAGATGAGCGGCATGCCGTCGGCCACGATCAGGTCGGCGTCGTCGAGGAAGCCGCGCGCCTCCGGGTCGGCCTGCGCCTGCCGCAGGATGTCGACGTTCGGGGTGACGATGCGGCCGCCGCGCCCGTGCGCGAGCGCGTCGCGTACCACGGCGACCACCTCCTCCTCGGTGATCCGGTCGATCCCGGTTCCGTCCAGCTGGACGCGGTCGAAAGCCTCGATGGACACCCAACGCCTCCTCGGTTGCTCGCTCGTTATAGGAGCGAAACGAGCGAAGGTGGGCCAAAGTGGCACGGGTGCTATTTCTCGGCGGATTAGGACGAAGTGGGACAACCCTCGTCGAACGTCTGCTCGGCGAACTGCCCGGGGTGTGCGCGCTCGGTGAGGTCGTCCACCTCTGGCAGCGCGACCTGCGCGACGACGAGCGCTGCGGCTGCGGCAGCCGGTTCTCCGCCTGCCGGTTCTGGCAACGCGTCGGGCAGCAGGCCTTCGGCGGGTGGCACCACGTCGACGTCGACCGGGTGCACGCGCTGCGCGACGCGGTCGAACGCACCCGGCACATCCCCCGCCTGGCCACCGCCGTCGAGGCACCCGACGAGGTGCACGAGTACGCCGCCTTCTACTCCCGGGTCTACGCCGCGGCCGCCGAGGTGTCCGGCGCCAAGGTCGTGGTCGACTCGTCCAAGCACTCGGCGCTGGCCCACGTGTTGCGCTGGGCCACCGGCATCGACCTGCTGGTGGTGCACGTCGTCCGGGACCCGCGCGGGGTGGCGTACTCGTGGACGAAGACCGTGGCCCGGCCGGAGAGCGACGGCGCCGACGAGATGACCCGCTACTCCCCCGGCCGCTCGGCGCTGCTCTGGAACGCCCACAACGCCGCCTTCGGGCTGCTCGCCAGGCGCGGGGTGGCGGTACGCCGGATCCGGTACGAGGAGTTCCTCGCCGACCCGCGGGCCGCGTTGCTGCGGCTCGGCGAGTTCGCCGGCCTCCGGTTGCTCCCGGACGACCTGGCCTTCCTCGCCGACGGCCACGCCGACCTGGGCGTCGGGCACAGCGCGGCCGGCAACCCGATGCGCTTCACGGTCGGGCGGCTGCCACTGCGCCGCGACGACGCCTGGGTGCGGGCGCTGCCCTCGGCCCAGCGGCGGCTGGTAGGCGCGGTCTGCGGGCCGATGCTGCGCGCGTACGGATATCCGCTCGCTGGACTCGCTGGAGAGGAGCCTCGATGAACTGGCCGTCCGTCGGCGTCGTCATCCCCACTCGCAACCGGCCCGAACTGGTCCGCAAGGCGATCGCCGGGATCCGCGAACAGAAGTACCCGGGCGAGGTGAAGGTCCTGGTCGTCTATGACCAGACCGAGCCGGACTACCTGCTCGCCGCCACCGAGGGCGTGCAGGTGCTGGTGCTGACGAACTGGCGCACCTCGGGGCTCGCCGGGGCCCGGAACACCGGCATCCTGGCGCTGGACACCGAGTTTGTGGCGTTCTGCGACGACGACGACCGGTGGCAGCCGGACAAGCTACGCCGCCAGGTCGCCGCGCTGCTCGCCGAGCCCGACTCGGAGTTCGCCACGTGTGCGATCGAGGTCGAGTACGAGGGCAAGTGCACACCGCGGCTGGCCGGCCGCAGCCGGGTCACGATCGACGAGCTGGCCCGGTCGCGGATGGCGATGCTGCACTCGTCCACCTTCCTGATCCGCCGGGAGGCGCTGGCCGCCGAGGCCATCGGGCTGGTCGCCGAGGACGCCCCGGGCAGCCAGAACGAGGACTGGGACCTGCTGCTGCGCGCGTCCCGGCGGGCGCCGATCGTGCATCTGGACGAGCCGCTCGTGCGGGTGCTGTGGGGTCGCACCTCGCACTACGCCTATGAGTACGCCACGAAGATCTCCTCGCTGCGCTGGATGATGCAGCGGCATCCGGAGATCAGCGGATGCCGGCCGGGCGCGGCCCGGGTCTACGGCCAGTTGGCCTGCTGGTCGGCCGCGACCGGCAACCGCGGCCAGGCGTGGCAGTTCAGCAAGGAGGCGGTGCGGGCCAACTGGAAGGAGCCGCGCACCGCGATCGCGCTGGCCGCGATGACCGGCGCGGTCAAGGTCGAGAACGTGCTGTCCGCGCTGCACAAACGCGGCCGAGGCATCTGACCCCGCGCAAAACCGGACTAAACCTAGATCACACTTTTCGCCACGCCCGCTCACAAGGTAGTGTTCGGGCGTGTTCGAAATAGTGCGGTTCCCCTGATGCTCGCCCAACAACGCCAGGCCGCGATCCTCGATCGCGTCCGCGCCGCGGGCGGCGTCCGGGTCAGCGAGCTCGCCGCCGAGTACGGCGTCTCCGACATGACGATCCGTCGTGACCTGGAGTCGCTGGCCGATCGCGGCCTGTTGGAAAAGGTACACGGCGGCGCGACCACGGTCAGCCCCGGTTCGGCACACGAACCGGGCTTCGCCGCCAAGTCCGTGCGCCAGCGGGTCGAAAAGGCGGCCATGGCCGCGCGCGCGGCCAGCCTGGTCTCCCCCGGCGACGCCATCGCGCTCTCGGCCGGCACCACCACCGCGGGGCTCGCCCAGCGCCTCGTCGATGTCCCGTCGCTGACCGTGGTGACCAACTCGATCCCGGTCGCCGACGTCTTCTACCGGGCCGGGCGGCCCGACCAGACCGTGGTGCTCACCGGCGGCACGCGGACCCCGTCGGACGCGCTTGTCGGCCCGGTCGCCGTCGCCGCGATCGGCACGCTCCACCTCGACATGCTCTTCCTCGGTGTACACGGGATGAGCGAACGAGCCGGCTACACCACCCCCAACCTGATGGAGGCCGACGTGAATCGCGCCCTGGTCAAGGCCGCCGAGCGCCTCGTGGTGCTGGCCGACCACACCAAATGGGGCACGGTCGGGATCTCCTCGATCGTCCCGCTGAACCGCGCCGACGTGCTGATCACCGACAGCGGGCTGGACGCGCAGGCCCGCGCCCTCCTCGAGGAGACGGTGCCGGAGCTCATGGTGGTGAGCGCGCAGTGACGTTCGCGAGCCGCACCGCGATCCGGCTGTCCGACGGCCGAGAGCTGATCTACTTCGACGAGAAGCCGCAGACCCAGCGCGCCGACTACCCGGACACCCGGCAGTTGCCGCCGCCCCCGCCCACCTCGCAGCTGCGATACGACCCGCTGGTCGACGAGTGGGTCGCGGTGGCCGCACACCGGCAGACCCGGACCTTCCTGCCGCCCAGCGACGCCTGCCCGCTGTGCCCGTCCACCGCGTCGTTCGCCAGCGAGATCCCGGCGCCCGACTACGACGTGGTGGTGTTCGAAAACCAGTTCCCGTCGTTCAGCGACCGGGTCTCGCCCGACGAGATCACGTCGCTCACCGATCTGGTCCCGGTGCGCCCGGGGGTCGGCCGGTGCGAGGTGGTCTGCTTCACCAGCGACCACAACAGCGCTTTCGGGGCGCTGACCTCGGCCCGGGTCCGTACGGTGGTCGACGCGCTCGCCGACCGTACCGCCGAGATGTCCGCGCTCGGCGTCGCCCAGGTGTTCCCGTTCGAAAACCGGGGCGTCGAGATCGGCGTGACGCTGCACCACCCGCACGGCCAGATCTACGCCTACCCCACGGTTCCCCCGCGCACCAAGCTGATGCTGGCCGCCGCGGCCGGGTACCGGGACCGCACCGGCCGGGATCTGTACACCGACGTGCTGGCCGCCGAGCGGGCCGCCAAGGTGCGGATCGTCGCCGAGAACGAACACTGGACCGCGTACGTGCCGGCGGCCGCACGCTGGCCGTTCGAGGTGCACCTCGCGCCGCACCGCAAGGTCCCCGACCTGCCCGCGCTGACCGGCGAGGAGCGGGACGCGTTCGGCCCGATCTACCTCGACCTGCTGCGCCGCTTCGACGGCCTGTTCGGCAAGCCGATGCCGTACATCTCGGCGTGGCACCAGGCGGTCGTGGGCGAGGGGCGCGAGCTGGGCTACCTGCACCTGCAGCTGTTCAGCATCCGGCGGGCCGCCGACAAGCTGAAGTTCCTGGCCGGGTCGGAGTCGGCGATGGGCTCGTTCGTCAACGACATCGTGCCGGAAAACGCCGCCCAGCGGCTGCGGGACGTCTGAGCAGAGGGCGGGGGGCCTGGCGTCAGGCCCCCCGCGGGGGAAGGGATAGCGCACGCACTCGAGGAGAACCGAACGGCGCCCGGGACAAGGCAGCCGGATCGGTGGGCGACCCCTCGGCGTCGCGACTGTCATCCGTTCAGCATGAAAAACGAGCCCCATAACCACCGGTTACGACTTTAAACATGCGTTTTGTCGCATGAACCAAAAGGCCGCCGGCAGTCCGCCGGCGGCCTCTAGCGATTTGGTCAAGCTAGCTTGCGGGCCAGGTTTTCGTCCAGGGCGTTCATGAACTCGTCCGTCGACAGCCAGGGGGCGTCGCGGGAGATGAGCAGCGCGAGGTCCTTGGTCATCTGGCCGCCCTCGACGGTCTCCACGCAGACCTTCTCCAGCGTCTCGGCGAACTCGGTCACCGCCGGGGTCCCGTCCAGGACGCCGCGGTGCTTGAGGCCGCCGGTCCAGGCGAAGATCGAGGCAATCGGGTTGGTCGAGGTCTTCTCGCCCTTCTGCCACTGCCGGTAGTGCCGGGTGACCGTGCCGTGCGCCGCCTCGGCCTCGACGGTCTTGCCGTCCGGGGTCATCAGCACGCTGGTCATCAGGCCGAGCGAGCCGAAGCCCTGTGCCACCGTGTCGGACTGCACGTCGCCGTCGTAGTTCTTGCACGCCCAGACGTAGCCGCCCTCCCACTTCAGCGCGGCGGCGACCATGTCGTCGATGAGCCGGTGCTCGTAGGTGAGGCCGGCCGCCTTGAACTGGTCGGCGAACTCGGTCTCGAAGATCTCGGCGAACAGGTCCTTGAACCGGCCGTCGTACGCCTTCAGGATCGTGTTCTTGGTCGACAGGTAGACCGGGTAGTTGCGGGCCAGCCCGTACCGGAACGAGGCCCGCGCGAAGTCGCGGATCGACTCGTCGAAGTTGTACATGCCCATGCCGATGCCGCCGGCCGGGAAGTCGGCGACGTGGAACTCCATCGGCTCCGAGCCGTCCTCCGGCGTGAAGGTGATCGTCATCTTGCCGGCCTTGGGGGCCACGAAGTCGGTCGCCTTGTACTGGTCGCCGTGCGCGTGCCGGCCGATGATGATCGGCTTGGTCCAGCCGGGTACCAGCCGGGGCACGTTCGACATGATGATCGGCTCACGGAAGACGACGCCGCCGAGGATGTTGCGGATCGTGCCGTTCGGCGAGCGCCACATCTTCTTCAAGCCGAACTCGTCGACCCGCGCCTCGTCCGGCGTGATCGTGGCGCACTTGACGCCGACACCGTGCCGCTTGATGGCGTTGGCCGCGTCGATCGTCACCTGGTCGTCGGTCTCGTCGCGGTGCTGGATCGACAGGTCGTAGTACTCGATCGGGACGTCGAGATAGGGCAGGATCAGCTGCTCCCGGATCTGCTTCCAGATGATCCGGGTCATCTCGTCGCCGTCGAGCTCCACGACCGGGTTTGTGACCTTGATTTTCGCCATCGGCCGGCGCCTCTCTCCCGAAGACCATTCTTAGCAGTACGAGCGTACTGCCCACCCTACGGAGATCACCGCCTGGGGTTATGAGGATCTCAAGGAAACACTGAAGGCCCTGGGTGCGGTCCAACTCCGCGATCGCCCGCTGGTGAGAGGGCACTCGGTTTCCTGACGGCAGCGGGGTTTGCTGACGGCAGGAAACCGCGTGACCTCTCACCAGCGACAAAAGGGCGATCGCCCGCGGAGCGAAGCGGAGCCAGATTTACAGCTCGGCGACGTCCGCCTGCTTGGCGCGGACCGCCTCGGCGGCCTCCTTGAGGCCGGCCAGCTCGGTGTCGGTGAGCTTCTCCTCGACGACCTTCTTGATGCCCTGGGCGCCGATCTCCGCCTCCACGCCGAGGTAGACGCCGGAGATGCCGTACTCGCCCTCGACCCAGGCACAGACCGGCATGACCGCGCCCGAGTCCTCGACCACGGCCTTGGCCATCCGGGCCGCGGCGGCCGACGGGGCGTAGTAGGCCGAGCCGGTCTTGAGCAGGGCGACCACCTCGGCGCCGCCGTTGCGGGTGCGGACCACCAGCTCCTCGATCTTTTCGGCCGGCAGCAGGTCGGACAGCGGCTTGCCGTCGACCGTGCAGCGCGACGGGACCGGGACCATGGTGTCGCCGTGCGAGCCCAGGGTGAGCGCCTTGACGCTCTTGACCGGCACGTTCAGCGTCTCGGCGATCGAGTTGGTGAAGCGGGCCGTGTCGAGCACGCCGGCCTGGCCGAAGACCCGGTTCTTGGGGAACTGGGTGGCGAGCTGGGCCAGCGCCGTCATCTCGTCGACCGGGTTCGAGACCACGATCACGACGGCGTTCGGCGCGTACTTCGCGATGTTCTCCGCCACCTGGCGAACGATCTTGGCGTTGACCTCGAGCAGGTCCATCCGGCTCATGCCGGGCTTGCGGGGCAGGCCCGCGGTGACCACGACGACGTCCGAGCCCTCGATCGCCTCGTAGCCCTCACCGTTCGCGCCGGTGGTCACGCCGACGATCTTGGTCTCGAAGCCCTCGATCGGCCGGGACTGGTTCATGTCGAGCGCGAGACCGGCCGGCTTGCCATCGATGATGTCGGTGAGCACAACGGTGTCGAAGATGTCGTACTCGGCCAGGCGCTGTGCGGTCGTCGACCCGTAGAAGCCGGCGCCTACGACGGTTACCTTCTTGCCCATAGCTCTGCCACTCCCAGTCTCCGGGACCCTTTTCGCCGACCGTATCAGCCGGTTAACGGCGGATTACCGGCCGGTCCACCCGGCGCGGCGTAAGCCACTCAGGAGACCACCGCGCCGTGCGCGCCGGCGAAGAGCACCGCCTGCGCCAGGTCGATCTTGGCGCCGCGGAGGTTGACCACCCGCAGGTCCACCCCAGCGAGATCGGCGCCGCGCAGATCGGCACCCGCGAGCACGGCCTCGGCCAGCCGCGCGTTGGAGAGATCCGCGCCGCGCAGATCGGCCCGGGTCAGGTCGGCGCCGGTCAGGTCGGCCTCCCGCAGGCGCAGCTCGCCGAGGCGTACGCCGGTCAGGTTTTGCCCGCGCAGCGAGACGAACCCCCAGTCGCCGCCGTCCACGGTCAGCGGCCGCAGCCCGCAGTCCACGAACTGGGTGCCGGTCAACTTGCAGCCGGTCAACGTGGCGTCGAAGAACGAGCAGCGCTGCATCGTCGACTGCAGGATCGCCACCCGCTCCAGCGTGGCCGCGTTGAAGCGCACGTTGCCGAACGTGCAATTGGTGAAGACGCAGCCGGTGAGCCGCGCCTCCGACCAGTCCACGTCGTGAAACGCGCAGTCCTCGTAGCGGACGTGGGCGACCTCCTCCAGGGCCCAGTCCTGGCCCCGGAAGGTCTCGTCCTGTACGAGGGTCTCCATCAGCTCAGTGGTAGAAGTGCCGCGTGCCGGTGAGGTAGACGGTGAGCCCGGCCTTCTCCGCCGCCTCGATCACCAGGTTGTCCCGGATCGAGCCGCCCGGCTGCACCACCGCGGTGATCCCGGCGGCGATCAGCACCTCAAGGCCGTCCGGGAACGGGAAGAACGCGTCCGAGGCCGCCACGCTGCCCTTGGCCCGCTCGGCGCCGGCCCGGTCGACCGCGAGCTTGGCCGAGTCGACCCGGTTGACCTGGCCCATCCCGACGCCGACGGTGGCCCCGTCGTGGGCCAGCAGGATCGCGTTGCTCTTCACCGACCGGATCGCCCGCCAGGCGAAGGCCAGGTCGGCGAGCATCTCGGGGGCGGCCGGCGCGCCGGTGGCCAGCGTCCAGCCGGCCGGGTCGTCGCCGGCCGCGTCGATCCGGTCGGTCATCTGCACCAGCACGCCGCCGCCGACCTGCTTGATCTCGGCGGGCGGCGGGTTCCACGGCGGCGCGGCCAGGACCCGCAGGTTCTTCTTCTCGCGCAGCGTTTCGAGGGCGTCGGCGGCGTAGGACGGCGCGACGATCACCTCGGTGAAGATCTCCGCGAGCTGGCCGGCGAGCTCGGCGGTCACCTCCCGGTTGACCGCGATGACCCCGCCGAACGCCGACACCGGGTCGCAGGCGTGCGCCTTGCGGTGCGCCTCGGCCACGTCGGCGCCGACCGCGATGCCGCACGGGTTGGCGTGCTTGATGATCGCCACGCACGGCTCGGTGAAGTCGTTGGCGCTGCGCCAGGCCGCGTCCGCGTCCACGTAGTTGTTGTAGGACATCTCCTTGCCGTGCAGCTGCTCGGCCTGCGCCAGCCCGGCCGGCGCGTTCGGGTCGAGGTAGAGCGCGGCCTGCTGGTGCGGGTTTTCGCCGTAGCGCAGGGTGCTCTGCCGCTTGAGCGCGAGGCCGGCGAACTCCGGCCACTCGGCGGGCGCGAGCGTCGTGGCACACCAGTTGGCCACGGCGACGTCGTACTCCGCGATGTCCGCGAAGGCGCGGGCGGCGAGCAACTTGCGCTGCGTCAGCGTGAAACCGCCGGTCGCCACGGCCTCCAACACCAGCGGGTACGCCTCGACGGCCGTCACCACCGCGACGGATGGGTGGTTCTTGGCCGCCGCGCGCACCATGGCCGGGCCGCCGATGTCGATCTGCTCGACGCACTCGTCCACGCTCGCGCCGCTCGCCACCGTCTCGGTGAACGGGTAGAGGTTGCTCACCAGCAGGTCGAACGGCTCGATCTCGAGCTGGCGCAGCTGCTCGGCGTGGGTGTCCAGGCGCAGGTCGGCGAGCAGGCCGGCGTGCACCCGCGGGTGCAGCGTCTTGACCCGGCCGTCCAGGCACTCGGGGAAGCCGGTCAGCTCCTCGACCCGGGTGACCGGCACGCCGGAGCGCTCCACCGTCGCCGCCGTCGAGCCGGTCGAGACGATCTGCACCCCGGCGGCGTGCAACGCCTGGGCCAGTTCGACGAGGCCGGTCTTGTCATACACGCTCAGCAGCGCCCGCTTGATCGGGCGGCGTCCCTCGTCGCTCACGGGATGCGTACCTTCCTGTTTTCAATGGTCCAGCCCTCGCGCACCAGCCGGCCGACGAACTCGACCAGTTGGGCCCGCTCGGCCACCTTGATCCGCTCGGTGAGCGTCTCCTCCGTGTCGTCGTCGAGCACGGGAACGCTGACCTGGGCGATGATCGGGCCGGTGTCGACGCCGGCGTCGACGAAGAAGAGGGTCGCGCCGGCGATCTTGACGCCGTACGCGAGTGCGTCGCGCGGGCCGTGGATGCCGGGGAACGCCGGCAGCAGCGCGTTGTGCGTGTTGATGTAGCGGTCGCCGAACGCGGCCAGGAACGCCGGACCGACCAGCTTGAGGAAGCCGGCCGAGATCACCAGGTCGGGCTTGGCGTCGGCGACGTGGGCGGCGAGCGCCGCGTCCCAGTCGGCGCGCGTCTCATACGCCTTCAGCGGGTCGACAAAGGTGGGGATGCCCGCGGCGGCGGCCCGGTCGAGACCGGCGATGCCGTCCCGGTCGGCGCCGACCGCGACAACCCGGGCCCCGTAGGCCGGATCGGCGGTAGCGTCAAGCAGGGCCTGGAGATTGCTGCCCGAACCGGAAACGAGGACGACCAGGCGGGCAGGCGCGGGGTCGGTCACCCGAGCACCCTATCGCCGCCGCCCGCGACGGCCGACAACGGGTCGTTTCGCGGACACCGAAATGCCTGATCATCGGTTACGCTGCCGGTCCTTACCCTGCTCGATGTTTCGCCGCGCCCGCGGCCCGTTTTGGAGGAAATCGCGTGACCACTCCGCCGCCGTACTACGGTCCGCCGCCCGGTCAACCGGTCGGTCCGCCCGGAGGGCAGCAGAACACCCAGGGTCTGATCGGCATGATCCTCGGGATCGTGTCGATCCCGATGGTGTGCTGCTTCTACATCGGCGTGCCGATCGCCATTGCGGGCGTGGTCCTCAGCTGGCTCGGTCTGCAGAAGGCGAAGACCGGTCAGGCGAGCAACCGCGGTCAGGCCGTGGCCGGCCTGGCCTGCTCCGGTGCCGCCATCGTTCTCGCCATCGGCCTGGTCATCCTGAGCATCGTGGCGAACTCGTTCGACTGGCAGACCTGGCTCGAGAACAACCGCACCAACTGATCCGGCGGAGGCGGGCCGGCACGATGGTGCCGGCCCGTCGCGCGTCCGGGAACTGTCACGCTTTCGGGGCCGGCGCGATCAATCGGGCCGGCCGTCACGCTTTCGGGGCCGGTGCGATCAATCAGGCCGGCCGTCACGCTTTCGGGGCCCGTGCGACCAATCGCGCCGGCCGTCACGCTTTCGGGGTCGGGGCGAACACGCGGGCGGCCGCCGCGCCGAGCGTCGCCGCGACGCCGACCACGGCCGCGGCCACCAGCGCCAGCTGCCACGGGTCGGGGCCGATGGTGGCCAGCCGGCCGTCGCCCAGCGGGCCGCCGGAGAGCTTGCCGAGCACGCCGAGCACGAGACCGGCGGCCGGCCCGGCGAGGATGCCGCCGCCGATCACCTGGGCCCACGGCGGGTCCACCCGTTCCCCGGGCTTGCCGCCCGGCGCGGCCGGCGGCTGGTCGCGGGCCAACCGCCGGGTGAGCAGCCAGCCGGCGGCCAGGCCGGCCAGCACCGGGACGGCCAGCAGCAGGGCGCCGGACGCGCCCATCGGCCCGTTCGGCAACGCGGCCAGCAGCGGGAGGGTGGGCAGCGGGCCGACCGTCACCTCGGTCAGCCGGATCACCGAGCCGGTGCCCAGCGCGAACCCCGGGCCCAGCAGGTAGGCCGCCGCCCACACCGTGCCGTTCACCCCGTACGCCAGGCTGACCAGGACGATCCCGGCCTGCCCGGCCACCCCGGTACGGAAGGCGGAGATCATGTCGGCGGCCGTGCCGCCGCCGACCGCCAACGACAGGCCCGCCACCGCCGCGCCGCCGGCCAGGAGGAACATGGCCGCGACCAGCCCCGTACGCAGGCCGTGCCGCAACACCCGCGGCATCCGCCGGGCCATCGTGCGCAGCGCGTCGGTGCCGCGCAGCGAACCGACCAGCGCGCCGGCGGCGCCGAGCAGGAAAAAGTTGATCGCGGCGCCGCCGGCCGAGACGTCGAGGCTGCGGTTGTCGACGACCAGCGCGGCCACCGAGCCGAGCAGCGAATAGCCGAGCCCGATCGCGAAGGCGACCAGCAGCGCGTCGCCGACCGAACCGGAGCGGCGGGCGCCGATCGCCCGGGTCACATGCAGGCCGGCCCGGGCGAGCCGGGCGGCGATGAGCACGGTGAGCAGCAGCGGGGCGAGCCCGAGCGGGCCGGTCGAGGTGCCGATCGGCACGCCGTGGCCGAGCAGCCAGCCGGCCAGCCCGCCGTGCGCGGCGCCGGCCAGCCCGCCCTGACCCTCCAGCGTGCGGGCCAGGCCGATCACCGCGGCCACCGGCAGGTACGACGTGATGGCGGCCCAGAGCGTGGCGAACGCGGCCGCGATCGGTAGCGGGGCGCGCCGGACCCGCTCGGCCGGGCGACGCTGGGCGGGCAGCCGGACCGTTTCCCGGTCGGCGAGCACCCGGTCGTCGACGAGCACGGTCTGCCGCTCAGCGGCCTCCCCGGCGGGCGCCTCGTCGGGCGTCGGTGGCCGCACCGTCATCGCCTCGGTGGGCCGGTCCACCGGAACCGTCTCGCGGGCGGCCAGCGCCGCCTCGGCGACCGCGAACGGGTCGTCCGAGTCGTCGGGACGGTCGGGTGTGCTCGGCATCGCGAACTACTTTTCCACGTGCGGGCTCGTGCGGCGATGCAGATACGGCGGCGCGCCGTCATTCGAGTCGTCGCGACTCGAACGGCGGCGCGCCGTCATGCCCGTACCGGGATCAGCTCATGACCTCGCGCATGAGCCGCGCGGTCTCGCTCGGCGTCTTGCCGACCTTGACGCCGGCCGCCTCCAGCGCGACCTTCTTGGCGTCCGCGGTGCCCGCCGAGCCCGAGATGATCGCGCCGGCGTGGCCCATGGTCTTGCCGGGCGGGGCGGTGAAGCCGGCGATGTAGCCGACCACCGGCTTGGTGACGTTCGCCTTGATGAACTCGGCGGCCCGCTCCTCGGCGTCGCCGCCGATCTCGCCGATCATCACGATCGCGTCGGTCTCCGGGTCGTCCTGGAACGCCCGCAGCGCGTCGATGTGGGTGGTGCCGATGATCGGGTCACCGCCGATGCCGACACAGGTCGAGAAGCCGATGTCGCGCAGCTCGTACATGAGCTGGTAGGTCAGCGTGCCGCTCTTGGAGACCAGGCCGATCCGGCCGGCCGGGGTGATGTCGGCCGGGATGATGCCGGCGTTGGAGGCACCCGGCGAGGCGATGCCCGGGCAGTTCGGACCGATGATCCGGGTCTTCTCGCCCTGCGCGATGTTGTACGCCCAGAAGGCGGCCGAGTCCTGCACCGGTACGCCCTCGGTGATCACCACGGCGAGCGGGATCTCGGCGTCGATCGCCTCGATCACGGCGGACTTGGTGAACGCCGGCGGCACGAAGATGACCGACACGTCGGCGCCGGTCTCCTTGACCGCCTCGCCGACCGAGGCGAAGACGGGCAGCGCGGTGCCATCGAAGTCAACCGTCGTGCCGGCCTTGCGCGGGTTGACGCCGCCGACCACGTTGGTGCCCGCGGCCAGCATCCGGCGGGTGTGCTTGGACCCCTCCGAGCCGGTCATGCCCTGGACGATGACCTTGGAGTCCTTGGTGAGCCAGATAGCCATGTCGTCACTTCCCCGCAGCCGCGAGCTCGGCGGCGCGATCAG
>Ga0070668_100000415_pt1 | contig 28362 bp, 28 predicted proteins | sample KBSS43metaG_FD_64661 | JGI IMG/M metagenome (GOLD analysis project Ga0070668, IMG submission 64661) | Switchgrass rhizosphere microbial communities from Kellogg Biological Station, Michigan, USA - KBS S4-3 metaG | ecosystem: Host-associated > Plants > Roots > Rhizosphere > Soil ...
CAGTGCGCCTTGGGCTTTGGTTGGGGTTGACATCTGTGGCACTCCAATCGGGCTGTGGTGCAGGACTGTAGGTATGGCGGTGACTACCAGGTCACCGGAAGTTCGTAGACGCCGTATGCGAGCCGATCGTGCTTGAACGGCACCTCGTCGAACGGGCTGGCCAGCTTCAGCGTCGGGATGCGGCGCAGCAGCGTGTGGAACACGATCTGCAGTTCGGCACGGGCCAACTGCTGGCCGACGCACTGATGGCGGCCGTAGCCGAAGCCGAGCTGCTGGCCGGCGTCACGGGTGAAGTCGAGCTTGTCGGGCTCCGGGTACGCGGCGCCGTCCCAGTTCGCGGGGGCCAGGTCGATGATGATGCCCTCACCCGCGCGAATCGTCTCGCCTGCGATCTCGATGTCCTCGATGGCCACCCGCCGCTGGCCGTTCTGGATGATCGACAAGTAGCGCATCAGCTCTTCGGCCGCGTTCGCGATGAACTTCGGGTCGTCGGAATCACGAAGCAACGCAGCCTGTTCGGGGTTCTCGAGCAGCGCCAGCACGCCGATGCCGATCATGTTGGCGGTGGTTTCGTGGCCTGCGATCAGCAGCCCGGTGCCCAACTGCGCGGCCTCCTTGACGCTGATCTCGCCTGCGGTGACGCGTTCGGCGAGATCCGACACCGCGTCCTCGGCCGGGTTGGCCTGCTTTTCCTTGACGAGGTTGATCAGGTACTCGTGCAGACTCATGGCGCCCTTCTGCATGGCGTCCGCAGCGGCGTACCGGGCCAGCCCAGCGTTGGCGTGCTCCTGGAAGAACTCGTGGTCTTCGTATGGAACGCCGAGCATCTCGCTGATGACCTTGGTGGGCACCGGCAAGGCGAGTTGGGCGACGATGTCAGCGGGCTGCGGGCCGGCCAGCATGGCGTCGATGCACTCGTCGGTCACTTCTTGAATGGCCGAACGCAGCGCCTCGACGCGCTTGAACGTGAATGGCTTGGACAGCATCCGGCGGAACCGGGTGTGCTCTTCAGCATCCGCGGTGAACACCGACCGCGGCCGCTTGTTGACCGTGGACAGCATGTGCTCGTTCCAGTGCGGGAAGCCCTCGCGCCGGTCGTCGACGCTGACGCGCGCGTCGGCGAACAGCGTCCGTGCCGCCTCGTGTCCGGTGATCAGCCACGGCGTCGTGCCGTTCCAGATCCGCACCCGCGACAACGGTTTCGTCTCCCCCATCGCCAGCATCTGCGGCGGGGGCGCGAACGGGCAACGCGCCGCGCGTTCCATCGGGTACTCGGGAACGTCAGCCGATATCTGTTCGGAGGCAAGCACTTTGCCTGAATTCTCCTCGCGCAAGCGCTCGTCGGTTGACATCAGCTCTCCGTCATTCCTCGATGTGGATGGCCAGGGCTGGGCAAGCGGCCGCGGCCTTGCGGGTCTCTTCGGCGAGCTCGGGGCCTGGGTCGGGGATGAGCAGCACGACGACGCCGTCATCGTCGTTCTGGTCGAACACCTCGGCGGCGTTCATTACGCACATTCCGGACGAGACGCACTTGTCCTGGTCGACGGTCACCTTCACCGCACGCCACCGGCACCGCGGGCGGTCACCGGCGCCAGCCACATGCCCACGATGGCGTCGATGAGGCCGGTACCCGCGGCCTGCCACGACGTGCGCGACGCCACGCCGGCCCCCTTCGCGAGCGCGCGCTCGCGGTCCGCACAGCTGTGCATCAGCAGGTTGCGCGCCATGATGTTGCGGTCGAACCGGACGTCGAGCGGCAGGTCGGGCAGGCAGCGGTTGATGCCGTCGACGACCTGGACGAGCGACGGCGAACTGAGCGCGTCCTTGACCACGAAGCCGTGATAGGCCGGGTCGGTCATGGCCTGGGCGGCGAAGCGCGCGTACCAGGTGGGGTTGCCGAGATCGGCGAGGTGGTCGGTCAGTGGGCGCACCAGACAGGACACCCACCCGCGCATGTCGGTGTTGGCGTCGGTGTCGGCGACCAGCCGCTCGCGGTGCTCCTCGATCGGCGCGCGGTGGCGCTCTTCGATGGCCCGGACGAGGTCGGTCTTGGTGCCGAAGTGGTAGCCGACGGCGGCATTGTTCCCTTGTCCCGCAGCCTCACTGACCTGCCGGTTGGACACGGCATAGACGCCGTGCTCGGCGTAGAGCCGCTCGGCGGCGGTCAGGATGGCCTCGCGAGTGGTGCTGGCGCGTTCGGTACGCAATGGCCGGGCTGCGGTCACGGTTACAGTCAACGCCGTGCCGTCAATTAAGTCAAGCGATTGATTTAAATTCCCCGCCGAGCAGACGCAAACGGCCCTCATTCGCGACGATTGAGGGCCGTTTGTGTCTGCTCACGGGAAGCTACGACTCGGGCTTGGGCTTGCGCGGCGCCAACACCTTGCCTGCGACGGTGCCCCCGTCGACCGGGAGCATCGTGCCGGTCACGTAGCGCGACCTGTCGGTCGCGAAATAGAGCACGGCCTCGGCGACGTCCCCGGGAGTGCCCTCGCGTTTCAGCGGACGGTCGTCGCGCATCTGTTGGCGGATTCTGACCTCGTACTTCTCCAGCCGCTCCCGGTCCTCGTCGCTCGCGGCTGTCTGCAGCAGCGGCGTCGGAATGTTGCCCGGCGCAATGCAGTTCACCCGCACCTCGTACTGCGCCAACTCGATCGCCGCCGACTTGGTGAAGTGGATGACGGCCGCCTTGGAAGCGCGGTAGGTGGTCACACCGCCGCCTGCCACCACTCCGCCGATCGAGGAGATGTTGATGATCGAACCGCCGCCGTGCTCGGCCATGTGCCGCGCGGCGTCGCGGGTACCCGCCATCACGCCGAGCACGTTCACCCGCATAACCGAGTCGAACTCGGCGAAATCGTCGTCGAACAGCCCCTTCTTCATCGGACTGGACCTGCCCGCGTTGTTGACCATCACGTGCAGGCCGCCGAAGGTCTCGACGGCGACGGCGACGGCGACAAGCCGCCCGATCTGCTCCTGGTCACCGACGTCGGTGTGGTGGAAGTGCGCATCGGCGCCAAGCTCGTCCGCCAGCGCCTGCCCGAGTTCGTCCTGGACGTCGGCGATCACCACCTTGGCCCCTTCGGCGACGAATCGTTCGACGACGCCTCGCCCGATGCCGGACGCGCCGCCGGTGACGATCGCAACCTTGCCTGCCAATTCACTGCTCATGACGTGGACGTCCCTTCGAGAAAGCGCAGTAGCAGGTCGTTGACGACCTCGGCTTGTTCGAGTTGCGGGCAGTGGCCCGCGGCGTCGACCACCGCCGACCGAGCACCAGTGATGCGGCCTGCGATGTCGGCAGCCCAGCCCGCGGGAAGCAACTTGTCGCCGCCGCCTTCGATCACCAGCGTCGGCACGGTGATGCGTTCGTACGCACGCTCGGGTGACGGGGTCGCGGGCGGCGCCTGCCCTGGCCGTCGAAACCTGGCCGCCGCGATCGCCTCCCACGCCCCCGGCAACGTGCTCGAGTCATACCTTCGCTTCACGTACTCGTCGTCCGCGGGATAGTCGGGGTCGAAGAACAGCGCGGTGACGATGCGGCGCATGCCCTCGACGCTGGCGTCGTATTCGTAGAGCGCGTCTGCGTGTTCGTTGCGCTGGATCGCGCCGCCACCGCAGATCAGCGCGAGAGTGCGGACGGGCAGTACGGGCGCGTCGGATACGAGGTCGGTGAGCAGGTTGATGGCGCCCATCGAGTTCCCGACGAAGTGCGCGGAGCCGACGCCCATCACGTCGCAGAAGTGCGCGACGTGCCGGATGCGCAGGCCTCTTCCGTCGACGAAGTCGACGACCTTCGCGGAATGCCCGTAGCCCAACATGTCTGGGGCCAGCACCCGGTAGTGCGCGGCCAGCGCGCCGATGGTGCGCTCCCACGCGAGGTCGGCACTCGCGCCGAACTCGCCGCCGTGCAGCAGTACGACGGGGTCGCCAGCGCCCGCCTCCAGATAGCCGGTGACGAGTCCGTCGACGACGACGGACTTCCGCTCGAACTCCACGGGAGGCACGATACTGGCACTTTCGGAATCGGAGAACCACACTCTCCAATTGCTCCGAATGTCCAAAGTGCTTAATTCCTAATGTCGCTCGGGGTGCGCCATCGACGAGGCTGCAGTGAGTCAGTGCAGTTCGACGTCCATCCGCTCGGCGAGCGACGCGACGCTGACGCCGAAGGTCTCGAGCACCCTGACGCGTCCATCGCCATCGCCGTCGACATCGAAGATCGCGTGCTCGGTGTACACCCGGCTCACGCAGCGCAGTCCCGTCAACGGATAGGTGCACTGCGGCACCAGTTTGGCGGTCCCATCCTTGGCGAACAACGTCATCATGACGAACACGCGCTTGGCACCAATCGCAAGGTCCATGGCGCCGCCGACGGCGGGGATCGCGTCGGGCGCGCCTGTGTGCCAGTTCGCGAGATCCCCGCGCTGGCTGACCTGGAACGCCCCGAGCACACAGACGTCGAGGTGACCGCCCCGCATCATGGCGAAGGAGTCGGCGTGGTGGAAGTACGAGGCACCGGGCGTCTCGGTCACCGGGATCTTGCCTGCGTTGGTCAGGTCCGCGTCGATGGCGTCACCGACGGCGGCTCCACCCATGCCGAGCATGCCGTTCTCGGTGTGCAGGACGACCCCGGCGGCAGGATCGAGGTAGTCGGCGACCATGGTGGGTTGCCCGATGCCGAGATTGACGTACGAGCCCGGGGGGATGTCGCGGGCGACCATCGCAGCCAGTTCGCGACGATCCAAGAGATCGCGGTCGAGGTGCTCGACGACGGTGGGTGTCGACGCACCGAGGGTGCGGGTCACGAGGCAACCTCCACGGGCTCAGTGGAAATGGAGGGCAGTTCGAGTACGCGGTCGACGAAGATGCCGGGCGTCACCACGATTTCGGGGTCGATGTCGCCGGCGTCGACGACGCAGGAGACTTCGGCGATGGTCAGTGCCGCGGCCGCCGCCATCACTGGCCCGAAGTTGCGTGCAGTCTTGCGGTACAGCAGGTTTCCGGCCCGGTCGGCGACATGGGCGCCGATGAGTGCGACGTCACCGTGGATCGGATACTCCAACACGTAGTCCCGGCCGTCGATGGTGCGGGTCTCCTTGCCCTCGGCCAGCGGGGTGCCAACCCCCGTCGGGCAGAAGAACGCCCCGATGCCGGCGCCGGCTGCCCTGATTCGCTCGGCCAGGTTGCCCTGCGGTACCACTTCGAGGGCGACCTCGCCCGCACGGTAGAGCGCATCGAATACGTAAGAATCCGCCTGCCGCGGAAACGAACAGATCACCTTGGAGACCCGACCGGCGGCCAGCAACGCGGCCAGCCCGGTGTCGCCGTTACCCGCATTGTTGCTGACGATGGTGAGCTCGGACGCGCCCTGGGTGATCAACGCGTCGATCAGCGTGGTCGGCATCCCCGCCATGCCGAAGCCGCCGACGAGAACGGTTGCGCCGTCCTCGATCCCGACGACGGCTTCGGCGGCGTCGGTACAGACGGTGGTGCGGCTCACGACGACACTCCCCCTTCGGCGTCGAAGTCGGACAACACCTCGGCGGCGATACGAAACGCGGTATTGGCATCGGGGACGCCGCAGTAGATGGCCGTCTGCATGAGCAGCTCCTTGATCTCGTCGTTCGCCATGCCATTTCGGCGCGCCGCACGCAGGTGCATGGCCAGTTCCTCGTGGTGACCGCGCGCCACCAATGCCGTCAGCGTGATCATCGAGCGACTGCGGCGGTCGAGACCCGGTCGGGTCCAAATGGTGCCCCATGCGTACTGAGTGATCATGTGTTGGAAGTCGGCGGTCAGCGCGGTGGTGCCTGCCAGGGAGCGGTCAACGTGCGCGTCACCGAGTACCTCGCGTCGCACGGCCATCCCGGCTCGGTAGACGTCGTCGGTGGTTTGGGCGGACGCCTGCGGTGCCACACCGACGTGCTCGATGATGAGCGCCGCCACTCGGTCCGGCGCCTCGGCGGGGGCCAGGTGCCCGACTCCGTCGAGCACCGCCAGCCTGCCGTCCTTGACTCCGGATGCGATGCGCTGCAAGGAATCTGGCGGGGTGGGTTCGTCGGCGGCGCCCGCCACTGCGAGCACGGGCGTGACTACCTCGGGCAGCCGGTCGGTGACGTCGAACGTTGCCAACGCTTCGCACGTCAGCGCGTAGCACTCCGGATCCGTACCCGCGAGGGCATCCAGTAGCGCCGCGCTAGCGCCAGGCGCCCGTCGCACGAAGCCAGGGCCGAACCAACGCTGCGCCGCCGCCTCGATCAGCGGCTCGATGCCGTGGGCACGCACCATGGCGGCACGCTCGCGCCAGCCGGCTGACGTCCCGATGGCGGCGCCCGTGCACAGCAACGTCGCCGAGCTGAGCCGGTGCGGCGCGTCAAGCATCAGTTGCAGTCCGACGCAGCCGCCGACGGAATCACCTGCGTAGTAGAAGGTCTGGGCGTCGAGTTCGTCGGCGAGCACCAGCACGGCCGCCGCCAACTCGGCGATGGTGAACGGTTCGGCACGCGCGCCGCGTCCATGGCCCGGAAGCTCCCACCCGACAGCGCGGACGTGTTCGGTGAGTTTCGGAGCCGCCCCGTTCCACAAGGTCGACGCCGTGGTTCCGAGCGACGGTCCGAGCAGGAGCAGCGGCCCTTCGTCGGGTCCGCCGAAGTCGATGGCAGTGAGCCGCGGGGTACTCATGACGTTTCCTTCACGAAGCAACGGGCCCGGCTCAGCGTCGATTCGATCAGGCGAGCTGCGGCACCCGTATAGTCCGGTCGTGCTGGGCGACCGGTCAATTCGGTCATGGTGTGCTGTTCGGAGCGCAGTCCGTCGGCTGCGGCCAGGTTGGCGGCCGCGCGGGCCTCGTCGACCCGCAAACCGGTGACGAGTTCGGAGGCGTGAACGGCGGCGACGACGGTGTGCCGGGCCAGCGTTCGCAGCGTGGCCCATTCGGCGTGCCAGGCTCCGTCAGAGCGCTCGTCGACGCTGGCGCCCGCCGCGGAGTGCAGCGTGGCGCCCAGCGGGCCTGCGGTGAGCGCGGTGCGCCGGAGGAGCACCGAGCGGACCGGATTGTTCTTGTGCGGCATGGTCGATGAGCCGCCGCCGCTCCCTTCGGCGACCTCACCGAGCTCGGGCCGACTCATCGTCGCGACGTCGGCGGCAATGTGCCCCCAGGCGTCACAGCAGCTCACCAACGCATCGCCGATCCGGGTGATCGTCGACCGAGTGGTGTGCCACGGCGGGGCGGGCGCCAACCGAAGCGCGCCGGCCAGCGCGTCGCTCAGGGCGATGGCGCCGTCAACCGATCCGCTTAGCTCCGTGGCCGCCGCGAGGCTTCCCACCGCGCCGCCGACCTGCACCGGCAGCGAAGGCAGCAGCCCGGAAACCGGCTCGGCGGCGTCCAGGACACCGGTCAGCCAGCGCGCGAACTTCGCGCCGAGCGTGCTGGGCAGGGCGGCCTGCGTCAACGTACGCGCGAGCGCCGGTGTGCTGCGGTTCCGGTCGGTGAGGTCGGCCAATGCCCTTACCTGCGTGACGAACTCGTCGCTCACGCGGACCAGGACGTCACGCACGCAGAGCACGAGTGCGGTGTCGACGACGTCCTGGCTCGTCAATCCGCGGTGCAGCCAGCGAGCGGTCGGCGCGGTCGAGCGTTCGCGCAATAACGCGACCAGGCCGCTTACGGGGTTGCCATCGGCGTCGGCGCGCCGCGCGATCGACTCGAGGTCGCCGTCGGCCACCAGGCCCGCGAGATCCGCGCGCGCCTCCTGTGGCGCGATGTCCGCGTCGACGAGACCTTCCAGCCACGCTTGTTCCACGGCGACCATGGCCGCAAGGAAGGAGACGTCGCTCATCAGGTCACCCGCGAGGTGGTCACCGGGCCAGAACAGGTCGGTCATCGCTGATGTCCCGGGTAGCGCAGGAAGACCGTCTCGGGTTTGTTTGGGGCGTCCTGCAATTGGACGTCGAACCGCAGGCCGCTGCCCTCGCGCTTGGCGACGAGCGTGTCACGGCGCTCGGGTGGCAGCGAGGCAAGCAGTGGATCATTCGATAGCTGTTCGCCCGGCACGTAGGCCCGTGTGAACAGTCGGTTGAGCAGCCCGCGGGCGAATACGGTGACCAGGATGAAAGGTGCCGCGTCCGGCCGAGAGGCACCGGGAACGACGGTGGTGAAGCTGTATCGCCCCACGTCGTCGGTGCTGGCACGTCCCCATCCGGTGAAGGTCCAGCCGTCCCGGCGAAGGGAGCCAGTGGAATTCGGGATGACGCCGTCGGCGTCGGCCTGCCATATCTCGAGCAGTGCGTCGGGCACCGGCCTACCCTCACCATCGGAGACGGTCCCGGACAACTGAATGGCGTTCGTCGACCCCGGCGGAACCAACTCGTTGCCACGGTCGAACGGCAGGGCGTAGCCGAAGAAGGGGCCGATGGTCTGCCCCGGTGTCGCGATCTGCAAAGCGCTCATCGGTGTTCGCTTCCGTGGTCGTGGTTTTCGGTCGGCGTGCGTGTGGCACCCGTCAGCACGATGTCCCACCGATACCCGGTGGCCCACTCGTGGGTGGTGACGTCGTGGTCGTAGGTGGCCACCAAGCGATCGCGCGCCTTCTGGTCGGTGATCGACTGGTAGATCGGATCGAGGGAGAACAGTGGGTCGCCAGGGAAGTACATCTGGGTGACCATCCGCTGCGTGAATTCGGTTCCGAACAACGAGAAGTGGATGTGCGCGGGCCGCCAGGCGTTGCGGTGGTTCTTCCACGGATACGGTCCCGGCTTGATCGTGGTGAACCGGTAGCGACCCTCGTCGTCGGTCAGGCAACGGCCGACGCCGGTGAAGTTCGGGTCGATCGCAGACGGGTGCTGATCACGCTTGTGGATGTAGCGTCCGCCTGCGTTCGCCTGCCAAATCTCGACCAGTTGGCGGCGCACCGGCCGCCCGTCACCGTCGATCACGCGGCCGGTCACCAGCATGCGCTCCCCGATTGGTTCGCCGGAGTGTTGGATGGTGAGGTCCGATTCGAGCGGATGCACGTCGCGTTCGGAGAAGCACGGCGTCCACAGTTCGACACCCTCGGGGTCGGCGTGGTGAAGATCCTTTGTCGGATGGCGCAGGAGGCTGCTGCGATACGGCGCGTAGCCGAGCCTCGGCTGCGTCTCCTCGACACCCGCGCGTTGGTATGCCGACTCGATCGCCGCGATCTCCGCGCTGATCGACTGCTGGCTCGCGGCCGCACCGTCGGGATTGGTGTCGATCATTGCTGTCATGGTGCTCACGCTAGTGGCTCCTCGGGGGCGAATGAAGGCTAGACTTCCACTGAGTGGAAAGGCAGATGAGTTGGCAGGGAACACTTCGGCGCCGGGCATCAGCCTCGCGTCGCGTTTGCTGAATGTGCTCGCCGCCTTCGACGAGCGCCACCGCAGCCTGACACTTTCCGAGCTCGCGGACCGAGCCGGACTTCCACTCGCCACCGCACACAGGTTGGCGGCCGAACTGGTTGCGGGGTCGGCGTTGCAGCGGCGCGCCGACGGCCGGTTCGAGGTGGGTCGGCTGATCTGGAGTGCGGGCCTGCTGGCGCCGGTGCAGGGCAGGTTGCGCCAGGTCGCCGAACCGTTTCTGCACGACGTCTACGCGGCCACACTGGCCACGGTGCACCTCGCCGTGCGCGACGAAGACCAGGTGCTGTACCTCGAGCGGATGATGGGCCGGGCCTCGGTTCCGATCGTCAGCAGCGTGGGCAGCCGACTGCCGATGCACTGCACCGGCGTTGGCAAGATTCTGCTCGCGCACGCGCCACGGGAAGTCCGGGAACGAGTGCTTGCCAACCTGACTCGGATCACGCCCTACACGGTCGTCCAGCCGATGGTGTTGTCGCGACAGCTGGAGCGCGTGCGTCGCGACGGCGTAGCCGTGACCGTCGAGGAGATGTCGCTCGGCGCCTGTTCGCTGGCCGTCCCGGTCATCCAGCAGTCCGATGACACTGTCGTCGCGGCGATCGCGGTCGTGGTGCCCTCGTTGAAGCGCGACCGCCAGCGACTGCTCGGCGCCCTGCAGGTCGCGGCGCGCGGCATCGGCCGCTTGCTTTGACTCACAGGGCGCCACGGCAGTTTAACTCTCAGTGGTCGACGAGTTCCCGTGCCGACTGGGGCACCTTGCTGCCCAGCAGCGCGGTCGGCACGTCCTTGGTTTCGCGCGCCGTGAGCGCGGCGCCGGTGGCGATGAGGCAGACCACCGCGGTGAAGATGCTGATGACCACCCAGCCGCCTTCCTGCACCCCGCCGAGTGCGGTGACGATGGCCGGCGCGAAGCCGGCGACTAGGAAGCCCAGCTGAGTGCCGATCGCGAGCCCGGAGAACCGGACCCGGGTCGAGAACATCTCGCCGTAGAAGGACGGCCACACGGCGTTCGCCGCCGCGTACCCGAACGAGAAGGTGGCGATTGCCAACGCGAACATCAGCACGTCGTTGCCGCTGGTCATCGAGAGCAGATAGAAGGGCATCAGCGCCGCCGAGGAGAGTGCGCCGTAGATGTACACCGGCTTACGGCCGATCCGGTCGGCAAGCTTTCCGAACAAGGGTTGAGTGCCCAGCGCGACGATGTTCGCGACCACGACCAGCCACAGCGTCTCGTCCGAGTCGAGTCCCATCTTCTTGCCGTAGGCGATGGCCAGGTTGGCGAACACCGTCGACACGGCGGCGATGAAGGCGCACAAGATGACCCTGAGCACGTCACGCCAGTGGTTGCGCAGCAACGGCATGAGCGGCATCCGGGCGATGGTGCCTGCGGCCTTGGCTTCGGAGAACTCCGGCGTCTCGTGCAGCCGGCGACGGATGAAGTAGGCGACCACCACGACGAAGGCGCTCAGCCAGAACGGAACCCGCCAGCCCCACGAGTACAGGGCGTCGTCGGGCAGCGCCACGATCGGGATCACGACGAGCGAGGCCAGGATGAGTCCGCCCTGAGTACCGGTGAGCGTCCACGAGGTGAAGAAGGCCCGCTGATGGTCGGGCGAGTGCTCCAACGTCAGTGAACTGGCGCCGGCCTGCTCGCCAGCGGCGGAGAAGCCCTGCAGCAACCGGCAGGCCACCAGGAGCAGTGGCGCGGTCACTCCGACCATGGCGTACGTCGGCAGGCAGCCGATCGCGAAGGTCGATACGCCCATGAGGATCAGCGTGAACATCAAGACGTTCCGGCGCCCGATCCGGTCACCGAAGTGCCCGATCACGAAGGCGCCGATCGGCCGTGCCAGGTAGGCGACACCGAGGGTTGCGAACGACTGGAACAGCGCGACGGTTTCGTTGCCTGCGGGGAAGAAGACCTTCGGAAAGACCAGGGCGGCAACGAAACCGAACACGAAGAAGTCGTAGTACTCGACGGCACTGCCCATGAAGCTGGCCAGCGCGGCCTTCTTCGGCGTTCGTACCGGTGGGCCGACGGGCGTACCGTCGGGTGGATTGCTGTTGATGACGCTCATGGGTTCCTCCTAGTTTCCTTCTGAAGTGGTTCTGACGGGTGCGAATTCACCCGGCAAGAGTGCGAAAGTGCCGCGACATGCGGTCGGCGTCCGGGGTGATCCCGGTGATCAGTTGGAATGCGGTGGTCGCCTGGTGCACGGCCATGTGGCCGCCGTCGAGCGTGCGGCACCCGGCCTCGCGCGCCGCGACCAACAGTGCGGTGTGGAGCGGGCGGTAGACGATGTCGGCCACCCACAGCCCGGCGTGCAGCAGCGCGGTGTCGAACGGCATGCCCGGGTGGTCCGCCATGCCGGTCGGGGTGCAGTGCACGATGCCGTCGCTTGCCGGAAGCAGAACCGAGAGCTTGTCGAATGCGGACGCGTCCACTCGCGCATCGGAGTGCCTGCCCGCCAGGTCGTGCGCAAGTGCGGTGGCCCGGTCGACGTCGATGTCCACCACCACTAGGTGCTCGACGCCGAGCGTCAGCATTGCGTGACCGACCGCGGCGCCGGCTCCGCCGGCCCCCAGCAGGACAACGTTCGCGACGGCGGCGCCCGGCAGTCCCTCGGCGAACCCGGTGGCGAAGCCGGGCGCGTCGGTGTTGTAGCCGACCACTTTGTCGTCACGGAAGACGACAGTGTTCACGGCGCCGAGCGCAGCCGCTTCCCCATCGAGTTCGTCGACGTGCGGGATCACCAGCTGCTTGCAGGGATGGGTGACGTTGAGCGCGTTGAAGCCGAGCGTTCGCGCCCACCCGAGGACCTCACCAATCTGCTCGGGCGCGAGCCCAGCGGCGTTGAGGTCGATGGTGCGGTAGACGTAGTCGAGGCCGTGCGCGCGACCTTCGGCCATGTGCAGCGCAGGTGTCAGGGACGGGCCGACGCCCCGTCCGACGAGACCGACCAAGAACGGGCTGGAGGACACTGCGCACCATCCTAATTAATGTACTAACTGGTACGTACAGAATTAGTAGAGCACTGTGGCGTGCGTCTCGTCAAGAGTGTGATGTGAGCTGGGTCGCCGGTTCAGCGGGCCGTGAGCCAGCCGACGACCACGTCGCCAATCATCCGGCGCATGTGCGCGCGTTGGCCGACCTCGGTGAAGTCGACGTCGAACAGGAATCCGAAGGTGTAGCGGTTGGCGACCTGGAACACGCAGTAGGAGCTGATCACGATGTGCACGTCGAGCGCGTCGACGTCGGTGCGGAAGACGCCCTTCTCGCGTCCACGCGCGAGGATCTCGTCGAGTACCGAGGTAGCCGGCCGGGAAAGGGTCCGCAACGAGCCGAGTCGGCCGATGTACTCCCCGCGGTGAATGTTCTCAATCGACACCAGGCGGATGAAGGCCTGGTGGTCAAGGTGGTGATCGAAGGTGAGCTCGGCCAGTCTGCGCATGGCGACGGCCGGGTCGACGTGGTCGACCTGCAGCCGTTGCTCGGCCTCGCGGATGCCGCGGTACGCGTTCTCCAACACGGCCATGTAGAGCTGCTCTTTGCCGCCGAAGTAGTAGTAGATCATCCGCTTCGTGGTGCGGGTACGTTCGGCGATCTCGTCGACGCGAGCGCCCGAGTAACCCAACTCGGCGAAGACCTCCGTCGCAACCGCGAGGAGCTCGGCGCGCGTCCGCTCGGCGTCGCGCTGCAGCTCGGGACGCGGCTCGGTGGTCACCTCGGTGAGCTTACTGGCGAATGCCCAATTCCAGCGTGACCCTTCCGGATTAAGTAACCATTTGGTACATTACTCCTCGACAGGAGGTCGCCATGAGGACGTCCATCGCCACCGTTTCCATCAGCGGCGCGCTCACCGAGAAACTGCATGCGTGCGCCGCGGCCGGGTTCGACGGAGTTGAGATCTTCGAACCCGACGTCATCGCCAGCGACCACAGCCCGGAGGAGATTCGCGGGCTCGCCCAACGCCTCGGCTTGTCGCTCGATCTCTATCAGCCGCTACGTGACATCGAGGGTGTCGACGAGGCGACCTTCGCCGAGAACCTGCGACGCGCCGCGGCCACGTTCGCGACCGCTCAGCGGCTCGGCATCGACACGATCCTGGTGTGCAGCAACGTCGCGACCGCGACACTCGACTCGGACGAGGTGTCGGCAAGCCAACTCCGGAGCTTGGGCGACCTGGCGCAGACGTACGGCATCCGGGTGGCCTTCGAGGCGCTCGCGTGGGGGCGCTTCATCGACGACTACCGCCGCTCGTGGCGAGTCGTCGAACTCGCCGACCACCCGTCAGTCGGCCTGTGCCTGGACAGCTTTCACGTGTTGTCGCGCGGCCACGATCCGTCCGCCATCGCGGACATCCCTGGCGACAAGATCTTCTACCTCCAACTCGCGGACGCTCCCGCGCTCAGCATGGACGTGCTGTCCTGGAGCCGTCACCATCGGCTCTTCCCCGGTGAAGGCACCTTCGACCTCGCCACCTTCGTCTCGCACGTGCTGTCCACCGGGTTCGACGGCCCGCTATCCCTCGAGGTCTTCAACGACACCTTCAGACAGACGGACCCGGTCAGGACCGCCGTACACGCACAGCGGTCGTTGGTGTGGCTGCAGGACAAGGTCGCCACCTTGCACGGGCGGTCCGGCAAGGCCACCTTGCGCGAGGTGGCAGACGCCAAGCCGCCCAACGGCTTTGACTTCGTCGAAGTCAAGGCCGAGGACACCAGCGAGATCGAGGCACTGCTCGAGCAACTCGGGTTCACCCCAAGTGGTCGCCACCGCACCAAGCAGGTGGCCTTGTGGGTGGCCGGAGACGCCCGCGTCGTGCTAAACGAGCAGCAGGCCCGAGACCTGCGTCCGCACGTAGCCGCAGTCGGACTTCAGGTACCCGACGCGGAGGCCACGTCACGACGGGCCGCCGACCTGATGGCACCGCCCGCATACCGCCGCACCTACGCCAGCGAGCAGGAACTCTCGGGTGCCGTTGCGCCCGACGGCACCGAGCTCTACTGGGTCACCGCGCCACCCAACGGACTACCCCCGGCCTGGACGAATGAGTTCGAGAACGGCCGGCCTGCAACCGAATCGCCGGTTCGCGTCATCGACCACGTCAACCTGCTCCAGCCCTGGCAGACCGCCGACGAGGCGGTGTTGTTCTTGACCAGTGTCTTCGGCCTGTCAGCCGACGCGCCGACGGAGGTGGCCGGCCCGACCGGACTGGTTCGCAGCCAGGTGATGCGAACCGCCGAGGGCTCGGTCCGGTTGCCGCTCAACGTGGCACCGCACGTACTCGACGGGTCGACCGTGCCCCAGCACGTCGCGTTCGCCTGCACCGACGTCGTCGGGCTGGCGAGGGCCGCCCGGGCGCGCGGACTGACGTTCCTGCCGGTGCCGGACAATTACTACGACTACGTCGCCGGCCGGTTCGGGGTCGACGGGGATACCGTCGCCGAGCTTCGCGAGCTCGATCTGTTGTACGACCGCAGTCCCGACGGGGAGTTCGTCCACTTCTACACCCGCACGGTGGGCTCGGTCTTCTTCGAGTTCGTCGAACGGCGTGGGCATTACGACGGATATGGCACCGACAACGCCCCGGTCCGACTGGCAGCCCAACGCGCCGTCCGCATGCATGCGACACGACCGTGATCTGAATTCCGGTCTGCGGCGGCCGTACAGTCTCGGACATGCCCGCACAACTCAACGGCAAGCGCGTCCTGGTCACCGGCGGTGCGACGGGCATCGGGGCGGCGGCCGTGCAGGTGCTGACCACGGCGGGCGCCAGGGTCGCGGCGACGTTTCACCACACCCCTCCCCCGGAACGTTCCGATACCACGTGGCTTCAGTGCGACGCCGTCGACCCGACGTCGGTCGACGAGACGGTCCGCTCCGCCGTTGCCGCCCTGCACGGACTGGACGTGCTGGTGCACGCCGCGGGGTTGTGGCACCCCGGCGTGCCCGGTCAGATCGGCGTCGACGACGTGCGCCACGTGATGGACACCAACTTCACCTCGACCGTGCTCACCAACCAGGCGGTCGCCGCCGTCATGGGCGAAACCGGTGGCGGGCGCATCATCAACTTCGGGTCGAGTGAAGGTGTCATGGGCAGCCCGATGTCGGCGATCTACGCGGCGTCCAAGTCCGCCGTCGCATCGTGGACGCGGTCGACGGCCAAGTGCTGGGCGTCGCAGGGCATCACGGTCAACGCGCTCGCTCCTGCCGTGGAAACACCTGGTGCCCAACGCCTTCGAGACTTTCTCGGGCCTGATCTTGCTCCCATCATCGAACAGCAGATGCAGCTGACCATCCCCATCGGCGGCAAGCTCGGCGACCCCGTACACGACGTCGGGCCACTGCTGGTATTCCTGGCCGGCGACGGCTCGCACTTCATCACGGGCCAACTGCTAGCCGTCGACGGCGGGCTGATGATGCTCGGCGCGTGATCGCCACGTCGCGGTTCGTCCACAACGGCGACGCCCGCATTCACTACCTCGACTCGGGTGGTGACGATCGCGGCGCGCCGATCCTCTTCGTCCCCGGCATGACCGACATCGCCGACGACTACGTCGGAGTGCTGCCACTCTTCGGGCGCAAGACCGTCGTGGTGGAAGTCAGGGGCCACGGACGAAGCAGCAGCCCGGTGGGCGGGTACGACCTCGAAACGTTGAGCGGTGACGTCGGCGCGGTCGTCGATGCGGTAACCGGTGGGCCGGTCCACGTGGTGACGTTCTCCCGCGGCACTTCTGCTGCCATCGCGTGGGCGCTCGCTAACGCTGACCGCGTTCGATCCCTCGCGATCGGCGACTACGTCCCCGAGGAAAAGGTGCTGACGACCGACATCTCGCGCCGCCTGCTCAGTGGCCGTTGGCGCGGGACCCCCGTGAGCGAGCGCATCGACGTCGACGCCGGGGTCAAGACCTTCGCGGCCGCGCACGCACGGTCGTTCTGGGAGGAGCTTGCCGCACTTGGACTTCCGCTCCTCGTCGTGCGCAGCGGCGACAGCGTCCTTGTCCGCGACGAAGACTGGGCACGTTACGCACGGCTGTTCCCGCAGGCTCACCTGGTCGAGTTTCCCGATTCACCCCACGACATCTTCCGCCCCGACCGCGGCCGCTACCCTCGGCTCGTCCGCGAGCACACCGATCGCGCGGACGGTGTCGGCGCCTGAGCCCCAGCTCCGCCGAACGACGATTACCGCCACGCAGAATCGCAAAAGAGCGTGACGGTAATCGTCGTTCGGCGGAGCTGGGGCGAGGGCTAGGAGACGCGCAAGGCGCCCGCGAGCAACTGGGTGGCGAGCATGTCGAGCTGCCCGCTCACGGTGTCGTCGACGAGCGTCCCACCCTCGTCCCAGATTGGGTCGGCCGAGTTGATCGCCACGCCAAGGGGTGTCGGCCATGCCCGCAGTGCATGACCGATTACGCGCAGCTGGCCGAGCGTGCCCACCGCCGCCTGCCATCCGTACGCGCAGCTGATGCAGCCCCACGGCGTGTTGTCCAAGTACACCCGCGAGTCGCCACGCAGATCCTCGATGTAGTCCAGCGCGTTCTTCACCAGCCCGGACACCCCGCCGTGGTAGCCGGGCGAGCCGACGACGACCGCATCGGCGTCGCGCAACGCGGCGACCATCGCCGATGCCTTCTCGGTGCGGTCGGCGTCATGCGGGTTGTACATCGGCAGGTCGATGTCGTCGCCGCAGAACAGCATCGTACGCCCGCCTTGCCGCTCGACGGCCGAAAGGCAGTGCCGCAGCGCACGTTCGGTCGACGAGTTGGACCGCAGGGTGCCGCCGATGCCGACGATGAAGGGTTGGGTCTTGGTAGCAGTCACGGGAGGGCTCACTTGATCGCGATGGGGTTGAGTGGGGATCCGACGCCTCCGGTGACGCTCAGCGGTGGGGCGACGATCTGGAACTCGTAGCTGCCGTCTGCGGAGCAGTCTTCGGCCAGCGCGGTGAGGTTCCAGTACTCACCGAACATCATGCCCATGTCGCGTAGGCACAGCATGTGCATCGGCAGGATGGTGCCGTCCACCCCGGACACGGGATTTTCGACCATGAGGTTGTCGGCGGCCACCGCCGCCACTTGGTGGTCGTGCAGCCATGACGCGCACGTCCAGTCCAGGCCGGCACCGGGCTCGGCGCCGTCGCCTGTCTCGAGAAACCGTGCCCACCAACCCGTTCGGACCAGCACGATGTCACCGGGTGTGACGGTGACGCCCTGCGCCTTGGCCGCCGCATCGAGTTCGGCGGGCGTGATCGGCGCGGCGACGTCGTCGCAGTAGGTCTCGACACCACGCAGCTTCACCAGGTCGAGCAGCACGCCGCGCGAGGTGATGCCCTTGACGCCCACCTTGTCGATCCCGCAATGGATCGCACCGAGGCTGGTCACCGAACTCGCCGGGAAGCCGTTGTAGAGCTTCTCCTCGTAGTACACGTGCGACAGCGCATCCCATTGCGTCGCGGCCTGCAACGGCATGATGATCATGTCGTCGTTGAAGCGCATCGGCCCGGCTTCGGAATAGCCGCTCAACTGAACCGCCGTTGGGTTCTGCAGCCACTTCGGGCCGTACTCCAGCAGCGTGTTGGCGTCCCCGCCGTCGACCGTCATGACGTGCATCGGATTCTGCCGGTAGTGGAACGCACCCTGGGGGCCGGATGAGCCGAAGTCGACGCCGAGCGGAAAGACCTTGCCGTGCTTCACCAGACCGGCGGCCTGGGCCACCTTCTCGGCCGTGATGAAGTTCAGGGTGCCGAGTTCGTCGTCGTCACCCCAGCGACCCCAGTTGCGGACGTCGTCGGCGACGCGCCGAAAGTCGTTCATGCTGGCCACGATGCGGCTCCTTCCATGGTGGCGGCGAGCCGGCTGGCGATGTTGCCACCGTCGACCCAGATCACCTGACCGGTGATGTAGCCGGCTGCCGCGCTGTTGAGGAATACCAGCACGGCAGCTTGCTCGTCGGGATTGGACACCCGCCCAAGGGGTTTCGGGATGTCGTCCAGGTAGGCCTGCCCGTACTTGGTCCTCAGTTGGTCGAGGATTGGCGTCTCGGTGACGCCGGGACCCGTGCAGTTGATCCGGATTCCGCGGGCCCCCAGTGACACTGCACTCTTCATGCCGTACAGGATGATCGCTTCCTTGGCCAACCGGTACCCCCCGTCGGCCAGCGCGTCGGGATGCTCACCGCACCACGTGACGCCCTCGTCGAAGGTGCGGGTGGCGAGCAGTCCGGCCACCTCGGCGACGTTCGCCTCGTAGTTGGAGGCAGCCAGCGACGACACGCTCGCGATCGCCGCCCCGGAGGGCATGCGAGGGGCCAGCGCCTCAGTCAGGTGGCGCGTACCGAGGAAGTTGATCTTCACCACCAACAGCGGGTTGCCGATGCCCGACGACACTCCGGCCACGTTGAACAGCGCATCGACCTGGCCGTCGATCGAGCCGACCGCGGAGTCGATGGACGCCGGATCGGACAGATCCACCGGGTGAAAGTCGCTGAGCTCGAACTCCGGTGGCCGCACGTCGAGCCCGACGACCTCGGCCCCGAGCCCGATCAGCTGACCGACGAGCGCCGCACCGATACCCGACGCACACCCCGTCACCACGACGCGGCGACCGGCGTAGTCGAGCAGTTCGGCGAACTGGCCCACCGGATTACGCTCCGGCGGCCTTCTGCGCCGCCTCCCGCTGCTCCTTCTCCAGTTGCGCGGCCTGCACCCGGCCCTCGTTGATCTCGGCCATCGCCTCGGGGATCTCGCTCGAGGTGAACTTTCCGCCCTGGCCGGTGGGCAACCCACCGAACGAGTAGTTCTCGTCGAACTCCGGCGCCAGCGACGCCTCCCGGCGCTGCTCCAGCTTCTCCAGGACGGGCTCGAGTCGCTTGTTCTTGGCGGCGACGGCCTTCTCGTCGCGTTCGATGAACTCCGGCAGTACGTGCTTGCCCATCAACTCGATGGACTCCATCGTGCCCTCGTGGCTGCGCGGGTTGAGCAGCAGGATGATCTCGTCGACACCGCTCTCCTCGTAACCGCGCAGGAACTCACGCACCGTGTCCGGCGAGCCGATCGCGCCACGGCCAGGACCGTAGGCCAGCGTCGGGTCGGCGTCGACCTCTTCGAGGTAGCGCTTCCACACGCCGGTGCGGCCGGGCGTGTGCATGCCGGTCATGTAGTAATGCATGATCCCGAACGAGAAGAACCCGCCGCCGAGGCCCAACCGCTTGACCGCCTCGTCGTCGGTCTTGGCGACCATCATCGACAGGTCACCGCCGATGGCCAGGATGTTGGGGTTCATCACGGGAGTGATGGGCGAACCCTTCTCCTCGAGTTCGGTGTAATAGCCGTCCACGCGTTCCTTCAGCGGACCGGGGCCGGTGTAGGCGAAACTCAGTGCGCCGATGGCCTTCTGGGCCGCCATCTGCACCGACGACGGCCGGGTGCAGGCCACCCAGACCGGCGGGTGCGGACGCTGCAACGGCTTGGGGATGACGTTGCGGGCGGGCATCTCGATGTGCTGGCCCTTGAAGCCCGTGAACGGCTCCTCGATCATGCAGCGGATCGAGACCTCGAGCGCCTCCTCCCACTGGGCGCGCTTGTCGGCCGGGTCGATGTTGAATCCACCGAGCTCGCCGACCGATGACGACTCACCGGTGCCGAACTCGACGCGCCCGTTGGACAGCAGGTCGAGGGTCGAGATGCGCTCGGCTACCCGCGCCGGGTGGTTGACCGCCGGCGGGAGGTGCATGATGCCGAACCCGAGCCGAATGTCCTTGGTGCGCTGGCTCGCCGCGGCCAGGAACATCTCCGGCGCGGTCGAGTGACAGTACTCCTCGAGGAAGTGGTGCTCGGTCAGCCAGACCGTCGAGAAACCGGCCTTGTCGGCGAGTTCGACCTCCTTGAGCCCGTCCTGAAAGAGCTCGTGCTCGTCGTCGTCGGACCACGGCCGCGGCAGCGCGAACTCGTAGAACAGGGAAATCTTCATCCTTACCTCCGATGGGTGTTGAGCGTGGAATCGTTTGTGGGGCTGTCGTGTTGGTTGGGTTCACTGGTTTCGGCCAAATGTTTGGCGGCGACGTAGCCGAAGGTCATGGCGGGTCCGATGGTGGCGCCCGCGCCCGCGTAGCTGCGGCCCATGACGGCGGCGGTGACGTTGCCCGTCGCGTAGAGGCCGCCGATCACCGAGTCGTCGTCGCGCAGCACCCTGGCGTGCTCGTCGGTGCGCAACCCGCCCGAAGTGCCCAGGTCTCCGAGGATGATCTGGAACGCGTAGTACGGACCCGCACCAAGCGGATGCAGGTTCGGGTTCGGCAGCGTCGGGTCGCCGTAGTAGTTGTCGTAGGCGCTGTCGCCGCGGTTGAAGTCGTCGTCGTGCCCGCTGCGAGCAAGCTCGTTGAAGCGTTCCGCGGTCTTGCGCAACTGGGCGGGCGGGACGTCCATCTTGATCCCGAGTTCTTCGAAGGTCGAGCCTTCCTTGACGATCCCGGATTCCAGCCACGCCTTGGGCACCTTCCAGCCGGTCGGAACGGGCGCGAAGGGGATCTTCGGAATGGGAAGGTGTCCGCCCACCACGTACCGGTGGAACGACTGGAGGTCGGTCACCAACCAGCACGGAATGTGCGTGACGCCGGTGCGTTGGCCGTCGATCATGGCGTGCGCGAAGTCCATGTAGGGCGCCGCCTCGTTGATGAAGCGCTTGCCTGCGCCGTTGACCACGAACTGCGACGGCATCATGCGTTCGTTGAGCATGAACTGCAATCGCCCGTCGGGCCAACACATCGCGGGAAACCACCACGCCTCGTCGAGCAGGTCGACCGACGCGCCCACCTTCTCTCCGGCCCGGATGCCGTCGCCCATGGACGCGGGATTGCCGAAGCTCCAGTCGTGTTCGAGTTCGGGCAGGTGTTCGCGACGCCACGCCATGTCGTGATCGAAGCCGCCGCTGGCGAGCACGACCCCGCGGCGCGTGCCGATGCGCTGTGCGACACCGTCGCGTTCGACGACGGCGCCGATGACGTTTCCGTCGATGTCGGTGAGCAACTCGGTCATGGGTGCGGACAACCACAGCGGGATGCCCTGGTCCCGCAGCGCCAACCGCATCCGCGCCATCAACGACTGACCGATGGCCGCCATCCGATCGCCGAACACGCGAGCACGGAACATCCGCCAGATGAGCTTCAGCAGCACCGCCTTGCCCCGCCAGTTCTGCCGAACCTGGTAGAACAGCCGAAGATCCTTGGGCGCGAACCAGATTCCCCTCGGCGCTAGCGCCAGCGGGGTCAGCAGGTTGCGCTCCTCGTCGCCAAGCTTGCGCAGGTCGATCGCGGGCACGTTGATGGTGCTGCCCTGCTCGGAGCCGCCCGGCAGTTCGGGGTAGTAGTCGGCGTAGCCGGGCTTCCACACGAATTCGAACCACGGACTGGACTTCTCGAGGAACTCCATCATCTCCGGCGCCTCGTCGACGTACGCGCGCAGCCGAGCATCGCTGACCAAGCCGCCGGTGATCCGTTTGAGGTACTCGAAGACGCCGTCCGGCGGCGGTGCGTAGCCGGCCCTGCGCTGCGACGGCGCGCCGGGCACCCAGATCCCTCCGCCCGATAGCGCGGTCGAGCCGCCGAACTGCGCGGACTTCTCGACGACCAATGTGTCGAGGCCTGCGGCGTCGGCCTTCAGCGCTGCGGTCATACCGCCGCCACCGGAGCCGACGACGAGCACGTCGACCTCGTGATCGAAGCCCGGGCGGGGAGGCGGGAGTGAATCAGCTTCGGTCACGAAAGCACCGCCGTCCTCACCGCGAAGCCGGCGATCAGTTCCGGTGCAGCCCGGTAGTACCGCGTGCCGGTCTCGTAGCCGCCCTGCGTGGCCAGCGCGGCGAAAGCCGCTATCCAAGTGCGGATCTCGTGGGCGGAGTTGCCGCCCTCGGCGGCGATCCACTTGTTCGACCACGCGTCGACCTCAGCGACCCGGTTGGTGTCGATGAGCTCCAGCAGGGCGTGGTCCCAGTCCGGGTTCAGCGGGCGCAGCGGCCCCTCGCCGTGGGCGAAGTGCTCGGCCGCCTCCATCACTGCCGTCTGCCGCGCGGCGCGCTGTTCCGTCGTCATGGGTTCGCCGTGCACGATGCGACCCAACGCCGCTGCGGGCGCAGTGGCTAACGTCGGCACGGGCGGATCGTGCGACAGCCCACCGGATCCCACGATCAGCACGCGTTCGTCCAGCGCCGCCAGGAACTCGCCGACGGCGACGCCGAGCGCCCTGGCCCGCCAGATGGGACCGAGCGGCGTGGCCACCGAGTTGATGAAGACCGGAATCACCGGGACATCGGCGATGTCGCCGAAGAGCGTCTGCAACGGTTGGACGGTGCCGTGGTCGACGTCCATGCTCGCCGAGAGCGCGACGTCGACGCCCGCGTCCATGACAGCCTGGGCGCAGGCGGTGGCGAGGTCGGCGGGCACGTTCAGCGGTCCGCCATGCGAGCCGTAGTCGCCGACGCCCTGCGCTGCGGTTCCGATGCAGAAGGGCGGCATGGTGCGGTAGAAGAATCCGTTGTAGTGATCCGGGGAGAAGATGACTACGAGTTCCGGCGCGAAGGCGCGCACGAAGTCGCGCGCGCCGGCCAGTGCCGTATCGATGTCGTCAAGAAGCTCCCGTGACGGTCCCGGAAGATTTAGCAGCGGGCTGTGCGACATGCAGCACAGGGCGATCGAACTCATCGGATTCATTGCCTCCCTTCGTTATGCAGAGCACCTTGAACAGCGCCTCGCTCAGTTCGGGTGCGAGCTGGGCGATGCTCGCACCGGCGATGCACCGGTCCGGCCGGAGGAAGAGCACGGATTCGGCGTGGCCGTCGAACCACGCCTTGAGGGCACCGGTGCGGTCGCCGACGATGACGACCTCGGGGTCGTCGTGTCCTGTCCAGTGCAGCTGAGTCGACGGGCGGGCGGCGATGAAGCTCGCCCCCAACGCCTTCCAGCGCTTGAAGGCGGCGTCACCGAGCAGCAACCGCGGGTTGTTGTTCCAACTCAGCACCGCGAAGCCAGGACCGATGACGTCGTCCAACATGACGTTCGGCGTCTCGCGGGTGTCGACGCGGGGCTGGATGAACAGCGTGCCCGTCGGCGAGGTGGCGCTCCGCGGTTCGACATGGGCGATCGCGCCCTGTTCGTAGCGCGGCATCGGTTTGAAGCGCATTTCCAGGATGTAGCGCTTGAGCGTCGGTACGACCGAGGCGCCGCGAATTACCCTGTCACGCAAGGCCGCCACTCGACGATTGGTCGGTGAGATGACGCGCCCCACCATGGTGGACAGGTCGATCATCGCCCTGGCATGCTTGCGCCGCTCGGCGTCGTAGGTATCTAGCAGCCCATCGCCGGCCTGACCGGTGACCACCGCCGCCAACTTCCACCCGAGGTTGGCCGAGTCGCGGATACCGCTGTTGTAACCCTGACCCTGCCACACCGGCATCAAGTGGGCGGCGTCGCCGGCGAGGAACATGCGGCCCTTGCGGAACGCGCCCGCAATTCGGGAGTGGTGGGTGTAAACGCGGTGACGGATGACGTCGACGCGGTCGGGATGCGGTACGAACGGAGCCAGCATGCGGGCGATGAACTCCGGCCGCTCGACCTGCTCGTCGGTCTCGTCGGCGTGAATCATGAACTCGAACCGGCGAATTCCATGCGCGATCGAGATCGACGCGTACGGCCGCGCAGGATCGGCGCCGACTTCGCTGTTGGGGTGTCCCAACGGATCGGTCGCGACGTCGATGACCAGCCAGCGCGTCGGCGAGGTGGTGCCTTCGAAGGTCACGCCCATCAGGCGACGGGTGGCGCTGCGGCCGCCGTCGCAACCCACGACGTAGCGCGCACTAATGGACTCGGCGCCGGACGGCCCGACGACGTCGACACTGACGCCGTCGGCGTGCTCGGCGCATGATTCCATGCGACTGTTCCACCGGACCTCGACGCAGTCGAAGCGCTCCAGCCCGCGCAGCAGTTCCGCATCGACCATGGGCTGTACGAAGCCGTTGCGCTTGGGCCAGCCGAAACGCGCATCGGGCGGCGCCATTTCGGCGAGCAGGCGCCGATTGCCGTCGAAGAAGCGCAGGATCTGATTGGGTACGGTGTGGGGCAGCACGTGCTCGACGAGGCCGATGGACTGGAACGTGCGCAGTGCCTCGTCGTCGAGCCCGACGCCGCGCGGGTAGTCGATGAGCGAGTCACGTTCGTCGACCACCAGCGTCCGAACACCTTGCCCACCAATGATGTTCGCCAAAGTGAGCCCGACCGGGCCCGCCCCGACGATCAGGACGTCCAGTTCATTTTCCACGTCAGTGCTCTCTGCTCTTCGCGCGAGCGCTCATCGCCGCCCCAGCAGGAAGTCGATGTGCAAGGAATTGAACGTCTTGGGGTCCTCGTACTGCGGCCAGTGTCCGCAGCCTTGCATCACCTCGAAGCGGGCGCCGGGGATCATCTCGGAGATCCGTCGGCCCTCGCCCACGTCGGCGGTCGGGTCGTCGCTGGTCCACAGCACCAGCGTCGGCGCGGCAATTGCCCCGTAGTCGGCGGGTGACATGAGGTTACGGGCCCGAATCTCCGGGTCCTGCAGCACCATGATGTCCCGCATCGCCGCCACGAAGCCCGGCTGGCGGTAAATGCGCTGGCGGCTGGCGACGATGTCGTCGTAGTCCTTGGACTTGTCGGCCATCAGCCACTTGATCCGCGATTGCACCGTCTCCCAGGTGGGGTCCTCGACCGCGGCCAGCGACAACGTGATGATCCGCTTCATCACTTCGGGGTCGGCCTGGGAGCCGCCTGCGGTGTTGAGCACCAGGCGTTCGATGCGATCCGGGTGGGCGGCGGCGGCCTTGGACGCGACCCAGCCGCCGAGCGACTCGCCGGACAGCAGCACCCGCTGCGCGCCGATGGCGTCGAAGAAGGCGAGCAGGTGGTCGACGTAGTGGGCGACCTCGAGTGGATGCCCCGGCTTGTCGGTGTAGCCGTGGCCGAGCATGTCGATCGACCACGTCGAGAAGTGTTCGGCGTGGGACTCGAGATTGCGGACGTATGCCTCGGCGTGCCCCCCCGACCCGTGCAGCAGCACCAGCGTCGGGTTCGCGGTATCCCCCGCGTGCAGGTAGCGGGTGCGCACTCCCCCCGCGTCGAGGTAGCCCTGCGAGAACGGGACGCCCTGGAGGTCACTCCAGACGCTCTCGTGCTCCTGCATCAAGACCTCTCCTACCCTGGTGAGTGCCCGGTGATGGAAATCTTATTCTCTTGAAGTGAGATCGATATGTGCTAATATCGCACACTAATGTGCAACATGTGTAGAGCATCGCTCTCGCGATGACGTCTGTCAAGGACGACGCCGGCTCGGGCCCTGCCGAGCGGCTTTCGGCTGGCTCGCAGACCCTGGCCAGGGGCTTGACGGCGCTGCAGGCCGTGGCGAGCTCGCCGACGGGGATCACCGCGCAGCAGGTGGCCGACCACATCGGCGTGCACCGCACCATCGCCTACCGACTCCTCGGCACGCTGGCGCAACACCGGTTCGTCGTGAAGGGCGAGGACGGCAAGTACCGCCCGGCGGCCGCCCTGGCCGTGCTCGGCGCGTCGTTCGACAACAACCTGAGGGCGCTGAGCGTGCCGACCCTGCGCACACTCGCCGACGACCTCGGCGCCACCGTCTCGCTGCTCGTCGCCGAGGGCGATCAACAGGTGGCCATTGCGGTGATCGTGCCGACGTTGGTCTTCTACCAACTGTCGTTCCACGAGGGCAGCCGGTACCCGCTCGAGCGCGGTTCGGCGGGTATCGCCCTGCTGGCCAGCATGCCGCCGCGCCCCGGCGAGCGGGACCTGGTTCCGCTCACGCGTGAACAGGGCTGGGTCATGACGCACGGCGAGGTCGAGCCCGACACCTATGGGCTGGCGGTGCCGGTGCGCCGCAGGCCGCCGTCACCCCCCACGTGCATCAACCTCATCTCACACCGCAAGGACGTGCTGCTCGACGGCCGCGATGCGGTCATCACGGCGGCCCAGCGGCTGTCCGACATACTCGGCTAGCGAAAGGCATTGAGAGCGTGTCCAACTCGGTGGACGAATGGGACGAAGTAGTCGACGTCGTCGTACTCGGGACAGGCGGCGCGGGGCTCAGCGCGGCGCTGACGGCCGCGGTCGGCGGCGCCTCGGTGGCGGTCTACGAGAAGGCCGCCACTGTCGGCGGGACAACGGCGGTATCCGGCGGCATCGTCTGGATCCCCGCGCATCACCGCTCCCCCGACGGCGAGCTGACGGTCGAGGATGCGATGCGCTACCTTGAGGCACAGTCCCTGGGCGCCATGGACACCGCGCTGGTCGAGACGTTCGTGCGCACCGGCCCGGAGATGCTCGACTTCGTGGAGACGCACAGCGAGTTGCAGTTCGAGATCGCCGCGGGCTTCCCCGATTACAAGCCAGAACTGCCCGGCGGCCGGCCCAGCGGTGGCCGCTCGCACAATGCGAAGCCGTTCGACCTCGCCCGGCTCGGCGAATGGAGCGGCCGCATCACGTCGTTCCCGGTGGACTTCAGCAACGTCGGCATCGACGCCGAGACGCGAGCGCGGATCCACGCGTCCGTCGACGACATGGACGGCGACTACTGCGTCGCGGGCACCGCGCTTATCGCCGGGCTGCTGAAAGGCCTGCTGGACCATGGCATAGCGCCCGTGACGGAGGCCCGCGCCATCGAGCTCATCGCATCCGGCGGAGGGCAGGAGCGCAGCGACCCGGGAAGTCAGTTGGGGCGCATCGTCGGCGTCCGAATCAGCCATGGCGGCACGGATATTCGCGTACACGCCCGCCACGGTGTGATCCTTGGCACCGGCGGCTTCGAGTGGGACCCGACCCTGGTGGAGGCCTACCTTCGCGGACCGATGCACGGACCCGTCTCGCCGCCGAACAACACCGGCGACGGCCTGCGCATGGCCATGGCGCACGGCGCCGACCTGGCCAACATGGGCGAGGCGTGGTGGGTGCCGATCGTTCAACTGCCTGGCGACACCATCGACGGACATCAGCGCAGTCGCAGCGTGCGGCTCGAGCGCACGCGGCCGCGCAGCATCATCGTCAACCGCGCGGGCAAGCGCTTCCTCAACGAAGCGGGCGAGTACAACTCGATGGCGGGGCCGTTCCATCACCTCGATCCGCGGTTCGGGTACGTCAACGATCCGGCGTGGATCGTGTTCGACTCACTGCACCTGAAGAAGTACGGCTTCCTCGGCATCGAGCCAGACGGGTTGGCGCCCGATTGGTACTGCAAGTCCGCCGATCTCGCCGAGCTGAGCGAGAAGACGGGGATCGCCCTCGAGGGACTCACCCGCACCCTCGAGGAGTGGAATCGCAATGTCGAGCACGAGGTCGACCCCGACTTCGGCCGCGGCTCAAGCGCTTACGACGGCTACTGGGGCGACACCTCGGCGGCTACCCCGGCGCTGCAGACGCTCGGTCCCATCGACACCGCGCCCTACTATGCGGTACCGGTGACCGTCGGCGCGATGGGCACCAAGGGCGGGCCGCGTACCGACGCCGACGCCCGCGTGCTTCACGTCAGCGGCGATCCGATCCCTGGGCTCTACGCCGTGGGCAATGCGATGGCCGGCGTCACCGGAAAGGCGTACGGCGGAGCGGGCGGAACCCTAGGTCCCGCAATGGTGTTCGGTTACCGAGCCGGGCTCGCGGTCACCAAGGGGTGATTGTCGCGCCGAGACTGAACTCAGTCAACGAAAGTGCGAGAGCGCTGTTGACTGAGTTCAATCTCGCGAGACGAGAGCCCGTCAGTCGTCGGCGCGGACCTTGTCCTTGACGGCAGGTACCACCGGCGGCGCGTCGCGCCAGTTCGGAAGCCCGTCGGTCTCGTTGGCCACCGGGAAGCCACCCTGGTGCACCCACGCCCAGTGGCTGTGGTTGAGCTGGTGCATGGTGAAGCACGCGTTGAGTGAGTTGTAGAAGCCCTGGTTGTCCTGCGTCTGGTT
>Ga0070668_100000418_pt1 | contig 28135 bp, 22 predicted proteins | sample KBSS43metaG_FD_64661 | JGI IMG/M metagenome (GOLD analysis project Ga0070668, IMG submission 64661) | Switchgrass rhizosphere microbial communities from Kellogg Biological Station, Michigan, USA - KBS S4-3 metaG | ecosystem: Host-associated > Plants > Roots > Rhizosphere > Soil ...
CCCATGGACCGGCTTGCCGAACAACGCGAGTACTACCGGAACCGCGCACCCGAGTACGACGAATGGTGGCAGCGGCGCGGACGCTACGAGCTCGACCCGCCGGCACGCGCGAACTGGTTCGCCGACATGCGCGAGGTCGAGCAGGCCCTCGACGCCTTCGGACCGGCCGGCGACGTGCTCGAGTTCGCGGCCGGCACCGGCTGGTGGACCGAGCACCTCGCCCGGCACGCCCGCCAGGTGACCGCCGTCGATGCCTCCGCGGAGGCCCTCGAGCTCAACCGGCGCCGGGCCGGCCCGCGGGTGACCCAGGTGCAGGCCGACATCTTCGCCTGGACGCCGCCGCCGGCCCGGTTCGACGTGGTGTTCTTCGGCTACTGGCTGTCGCATGTGCCCGACGAGCGGGTCGGATGGTTCTTCGAGCAGGTCGCGTCGGCGTTGCGGCCGGGCGGCCGGGTCTTCCTGGTGGACAGCTACCAGCCCGTACGCCTCGACGGCGACCTCCAGCCGCGCGTCCTCAACGACGGCCGCCGGTTCACCGTCGTCAAGTGCTACTGGCAGCCCGGGGAACTGGCCGACTTCGCCGCCACCGCCGGCTGGCGCCTCGACGCCCGAGTCACCACCCACCAAGGCATGCTGTACGCCGCGGGCCGGCGCCCCTGACCGTGGCCCGCATCCGGTGTGGGCAAGCCCGGCTCACTGATCGGTGCGCTGGTGGGCGCGACGCCCCAACACGCCCGCGTCGGGCGGGCGGTGTGGGTGGATCGGCACGGCTGGCGGCTGCGCCACGAAGCCCCGACAGCGAGGAAAGTCCAGCCCGTCCAGGACGATGTTGCCCTTGGTGTCGCGCCCCGCGCCGTCACTCGGTTGCGATCCGCAGAGCCGCCGCCAGCCAGCTCAGTTCGGCGGTGGCGTCCGGCGCGCTGAGCTGTCCACGTACCCGGGAGACCAGCCGGCGATACTGCTCCGCGCCGGCCGCCAGCCCCGCTTCCAGGCTTTCCAGCACGGCGGCCGGATCGGCGGCGCCGAACAGGTCTTTGAGCAACGTGGCCGCGGCGGGCTCGTCGGGGCGGATTCCACCCTTCCTGGCGTCGGCGACGGTGTTCACCACCTGCCGAGCCCACCAGATGCGCGCCCCGGCCGGTTCGCGCTGCCCCGGCGCGGGGGTGTTCAGCTCCAGGAAGGTCCGCATCCGGGCGCGGAAACCCGGGTCCTGGACCAGTTCGGCCAGCTCGATCCAGGCGTCCACCTGCTCGGCCGTGGGATCGTCGGGCAACTCGATGCGGAGGTCGCGGAGCCGGTCGCGCAGGCTCGGTTCGACGTCGAGACCCCCGAACAGCTCCGCCTTGAAGTCGTCGATGATCTGGGTACGTTCGGTGGCCGACAGCCGCGCCAGCCGGTTCATCAATGCTGTCTCCTCGGCGGTGGACCCACGTTTCGACACGGTGGACAGCACGGCCCGGCTCACCTTGAGGGAACGGATCCGCGCGTCGAGCGCGGCCACGTGCGCCTCGGCGACCTGGGCGACCGTGGCCCGCCCGTCGAGCACTCGGCGCACGTCGTCGAGCCCGAGGCCCAGCTCCCGCAAGGTGCGCACGAGCTCGACGCGGGCCACGCCGGCGGCGTCGTAGAGCCGGTAGCCGCTCGCCGAGCGACCCGCCGGCGGGACCGCGCCCTCGTCCGACCAGAATCGCAGGGTACGAGCGTCGAGGCCGGTACGGCGGGCGAGCTGGCCGATGGTGAGCAGTTGTTCGTCCATGGGTGAATCCTGAACGTTCCAGCAGCTGGAAGGTCAAGCATGATTCGCGGCCTGGCGACGCTCGTCGCCAGGCCGCGAGCCGGGTTCAGTGGCCGGTCGGGTACGGTGCCGCGGCAGCCTTCGCGGCCGCCAGGTACGCCGGCCGGTTGAGCTGCCAGAAGCTGTTGACGCAGGAGTACACCGGGAAGAACCCGCCGCAGCTGCCACTGCCCGGACCCACCTCGATGGTGTAACCCGGCACCCCCAATTGCCCGTAGATCCAGTCGTCGGTGGCACCCGGGGCGAAGTAGTTCAGGCCACCGTCGCCGTGGACCACGTCGTAGTGGTTCGCCCGGCCCATCGCGTCGGCGATCGCCTTCAGGTCGTCGTTGTTGGGCGCCAGCCGGTTGGTCCAGCCGTACGGGTAGATGTCCAGCTGCGAGTAGCTGTGCACGGTGATGAAGGCGCCGGTGGTCGACTTGCTGGCCGCGCTGAAGTCGGCGGCCGGCTTGGTGTCCCGGTAGATCGCGGCGAGGAAGTTCTGAATGCCCAGGGTCTCCGGTTCGCTTGCCGGGCCCGTACCGGGGTAGGTCTCGGTGCACTTGGTGCCCTGATTGACGTCCCAGTGGTAGCTGGAGTTGCGGTTCAGGTCGACGCCGCGGCCGGTGCCGGAGCAGCCGTTGTCGTGAGCGTTCTTGCGCTGGGCCACCGGCCGGGTGGAGTTCGAGGCGACGATGTCGACGCCGTCGGGGTTGGCGATCGGGATGACCCACAGCTCGGTGCTGTTCATCAGCGCGGTGACGTCGCTGTTGGTGCCGTAGTTGTTGATCAGATAGTCGATCCACAGGTAGGACAGTTCGCCGGTGGCCAGTTCCCGCGCGTGCATCTGCGACATCAGGGTGAACTTCGGCTTGCGGCCGGTGCTGTTCAGCTCGCAGTCACCCGCCTGGATCTTGGTGATGCACAGGGCTTGGATGTCGTGCCCGCCGCGGCCCTGGGTCTTCAGCCAGGACCGGCCGATCGTGTAGAGCTTGGCCAGGTCGGGGTGCGCGGTGGACACCTGCGCGTTGTGCGCCTCGTGCCCGGCGGAGGTGTGGTAGCCACCGTAGTAGGTGTTCGCGTCGGCCCGGAACGAGCGGGGAACGGGCTGGTACAGCGGGCCGGTGTACTGAACGCTCAGGCCGCGCTGCTGCAGCCGGGCCACGGCGGCCGCGTCCGCCAGCACCGGCACGCCGTGGTCCAGCGGTCCTTCGAGTACGTCGAAACCGGTGCGCTCCAGCGTGTGGGCCAGCACCGCGGGCGGGCGGCCGGCGGCCGTCACGAGATAGTAGCCGGGTTCGGCGGCGGCCGCCGGGTCCGGGGCGGCGCTGGCCGGCCGGTTCAGCGAGGAGGGCAGCAGGAGCAGGGCCGCGGCGGCGCCGACGGCCACCATCCGGGACAGCAGGGGCGGAACCGCACGGGATTTGCTCATCGATACCTCGCGATCAGGAAGGGCGCACGATGTGCCCATTAGATCAATGCACCTCGATGAGTTTCAGTACCGGCGACATCATCCCGCCGGTGCTATGAGCGCCGGTGGTGGCCGGGCCGGAACCGATCAAGTATGCCGAGGCGCCGCCCTGTCCTGCTGCCGAATGGGGCTGATTGTCAGCGCGGCACCGATGGAACGCCCATGGAACGCCGAACAGATATGACTTCTTCGTTCCGCATCCGTCTGCTGGGTGTGCTCACCGCGCTGGCGACAACCGCCGGCCTGCTGGCCGTCACGTCGGCCCCGGCCGCCGCCGTCGACCCGCCCCTGGTGCATCGCTGCAACTACGACAACTCGACCTTCAACGCCTGCCTGACCCTGGTCCGGCCCACCTTCTATCACCGGTGGGTCAATATCGTCGCGGGCCTCGACGCGTACATGGACGCGGGCCGGGCCCGGGAGATCGTCAACCGCTGCGGCGGTCAGATCGAGGCGACGCTCTGGTACGGCAACCAGCGCCGGCGGTCGATGAGCCCACGGCCCGGCTGGCCGGCGGCCGGCTCGACCGGGCTCGGCCTCGAGCTGTACACCGAGGTGGTCCCCGACGACGACCTGGACCGCTACGACGTGTACGCCACCATTGGATACTTCGACTGCCTGCAGGGGCTCAACGGCGTGTGGATCCACTACCGGACCGGCATCGCATAGCCGGGCGCACCACCGTCCCGTTCCGGAAAACCCGCGAGAAATGAGCACCCTCGCCGCCCCCACGCGCGTCTAGTCAAGTGAGCACTTTCGACGGGGGGCGTAATGGACGACAGTTTGGACGCGGCTGACCTGCCCACGCGGGACGGCCGTCGACGCCGCCGGTTGCGGCGGGGCTGGCCGGTGGCGCTGGTCGCCGCGGCCCTCGCGGCCGGGATCGGCGGCACCCTGCTCGCCCGGACCCAGCGGCCGGCGGCGCTTCCCGCCGCCCGGCAGCCGTCACCACCCGCGACCCCGCGGCCGGCAACGCCGGCGCTGGCCGACCCCGGCGCGTGGAACTCCTGCACCGCCGGCCAACTGCCGGTCGGCCGCAACCGGGACGTCATGGTGGTCGGCGGCGACTCGACCGGTCGTTGGCAGATCGGCGCGGTCCAGCCGGTGGGCCACGAGCGAGCGATCGTCTGGCATGACGGCAAGGTGGTCGGCGAGGCCGGCAAGGACCGCACCGCCGTCAATCTGACCGACATCAACTCGTCCGGCGTCGCGGTCGGCACGGACCAGTCGAAGGACATCTACAAGGGTGGACTGCCGGTGGACGAGGTTCCGTACGTGTATCGCAACGGCACCTTCAGCAAACTCCGCGGTGGCAACGGCCGGGCCGTGGCGATCAACGACGCCGGTGTCATCGCCGGCGAGCTCGATCGCCAGGGAACCACGCTTCCGGTCCGGTGGAAGTCACCGGACGCCGAACCAGAGTTGCTCCGGCTCCCGGCCGGCACCGACGGAGGCGGCGTCTCGGACATCGCGTCCGACGGCACGATCGCCGGTTATGCGGGCACCGGGACCGGATATCTGTGGCAGGCGGACGGCACCACGCACCGCATCGACCCGCTGACGATCCCGGGGATCCGGAGCACCGGAGGGCTTTCCCCGGCGAAGTTCCGCTTCGGCTGGCTGATCGCCGGCGTGCCGGTCTACTACGAGGATCCCACGGTCAACGCGAGCCGCGCGCCCTCGGACCGGGTCACCGGCGAACGGCAGATGGAGTTCCGGTATCGGCCGCGGCCCGCGAGCTGGGAGCTGCTCTCGGACGGCATCGAGGCGGCACCGGACGGCGCAGCCGGCGCGTCCCCCGGGATCTGGGTGGGGCAGGCGAGGCGTTCGCTCCCGCCGTACCGCCCCGCGTCCAAGCCGGAGTCGTACGTGGTGCCGTACATCAGCGAGGACGGCCACACGGTGGCGGGCACGGCCATAGCCGGCGATCTCGCCTCCGACGCCCGGCGCATGCCGGTCATCTGGCACTGCCGGTAGCACCGACGCTCGGCGGCGGTGGCGTCTCAGCCGACCGTCAGGGTGGCGGCGGGGACGGCGCGGACGCCTGGGCCCTCGCACCCGCCGGACTCTCCGCGAACTCGATCTCGGCGGAAGGACCTAGGGTGTCCGGGTGGCTTACGTGTTGCAGTGTGTCATCGCTCCCGCCCGGGCCCTGCGTCCGGGCCGGGAGTTCGCCAACGCCGTGGTTGCGGATCTCGGCCATGGGCTGGGCCTGTTGCCGATGACCGCTGCCCTGTTCGATGAGGTACGCCGGGATGGCGGAGCAGACCCGCGGTTCGGCCCGGCCTACCTGTTCCCAGCGGGCTTCGAGACGGTGCTGGCCGCCTGGTCGGCCGTCGACCCGGTGGCCTATGTCGAGGCGGAGTTCTTCGGCGGGATCGGCTCACAGTTCGCGGCGGTGTGGCGAGGCGGGGCGCTGACCCTGGGCCCCTTGGCGCTGGCGGAGGACGAGCCGTGGCCCGCTCCGGGCTGGTCGCCGATCTCGCAGGCGCTTCGGGAGCTGGGCGTGTCCGCCGACGGGCACTACGACGAGTTCGACGCGATCGGCCTCGGCCGGCATCGCGACGTGGAGGATTGGGTCGCGCTCGGAGCGGACGCCGGGCCCGCCCCGACGGAACGCCGATAAGTCAGTGCCTCTTCCGGCCCGTCACGTGGCGACGTCCACCAGGACCTTGCCGACCGCGCCGCTCTCCACCGCGCGGTGCGCGTCGGCCGTGCGGTCGAGCGGGAAGCGGACCAGGGGCAGGCCGTGCTCCTCGCCGACCGGCAGCGCGCCGTCGCGGGTCGCGGCGGCGACGTCGGCGGCGGCCGCGGTGAGTGCCGCCGGGCCGACCGTGTAGAGGACCAGGAACTGGAAGCGGGTGTTGAGCATCATGTTCTGCCGGACGTCGAGCTCGACCGGCTTGCCGCCGTCGTTGGCGTAGGTGGCGATCGCGCCGCGGGTGCGCAGCACGGCCAGGTCCAGGGCGAGGTTCGCGCCGAGCGCCACCTCGGCGACGATGTCGACGCCGTCCGGGGCGATCTTGCGGATCTCCGCGGCCGGGTCGCCCTCGCGGTAGTTGATCACGTGGTGGGCGCCGGCGGCGGTGGCCAGCCGGGCCTTCTCCGGGCCGCTGATCGTGCTGATCACGGTGGCGCCGGCCCAGCGGGCGAGCTGGATCACCGCGTGCCCGACCGCGCCGGCCCCGCCCGCGGCGAGCACCACCCGGCCGTCGAGGGCGCCGGGCCGCAGCCGGCTCGGCCCGTCCTCGGCGACGGTCAACGCGCGGTGCGCGGTGAGCGCGGGCACGCCGAGCGAGGCGCCGACGTCGAAGCCGGTCTCGCCGGGCAGCGGCACGGCCACCGCGGCGGGCACGACGGTGAACTCGGCGGCGGTGCCGGTGGGCCGGCCCGCGGTGGCCATGTACAGCCAGACCCGCTCGCCGACCCGGCCCTCGTCCACCCCCGGGCCGACGGCGTCGATCACCCCGGCACCGTCCAGGTGCGGCGTGACCTCGGGGAACTGCTTCGGGTTGGTGGCGCCGGAGCGGGTCTTCCAGTCGGTCGGGTTGACCCCGGACACGGCGACCCGCACCCGCACCTCGCCGGGCCCGGGCTCGGGCAGGTCACGATCGACGAGCTGCAGGACCTCGGGGCCGCCGTTGTCGCGGTAGATGATCGCCTTCATGACCTGTCCTTACCCCCACTCGGCACGGATACCACGGCAAGCCGGATGCTACTTCGTCGTGGTCGGCCGGGGGCGGGACGCCGGTCAGTTCTCGTACGCGATCAGCGGGTGGCTCTGCCGGTGAGCTTGTCGCGGAGCCGGTCGACCAGGCCCACCCCCGGCCCGACCAGCTTGTGGAACAGCTCGCTGTTCGGTGCGCCGGGGTGCGGCCGGGTCGGTGCGAGCTTCTTGGCGGTCTCCACCTTGCCGGCGAGTTCGGTGAGCTCCGTCCGCGGGATCTGCCGGCGCAGCTCCGGGAACTGCTCCGCCTCCTCGTCGCGCACGTGATCGGCCAGCACGGTCTCCAGCTTGCGCAGCGCGTCGTCGAACTCGGCGCCGGACACGTCGACCGCCTCCAGCCGCTTCATCGTCGCCTCGAGCTCCTTGTGCTCCTCGATGTCGTGCTGGACGGATTTCTCGCCGTCGGGCAGGTACTTCTTCATCGCCGGATAGACGTACATCTCCTCGGCGACGGCGTGCCGGACCAGCTCGCTGATGGCGGTGTCGGTCAGGTCCCGCCGGATCATCGGATCCCGCACGGACCAGATCTCGCCGATCAGGGCGGTGACGTCCCGGTGGTCGCTGGTCAGGACGTCGACTACGTCTCTGCCGGACTGACTGGTGGTCATGATTCCTCCAAGGGGCGGTTGCCTAACGGCAACCGCCTACCCCGGAATCGGTGACTTACTCCTGTGCTACCACCACGGTGTGCACTCGAACCGCAGGACGTAGATCTTCCCGCAGGCCCGGAACTTGCGCCGTGAGCTGCTGCTGGTCGGGTACGCCGCGGAGGTCACCGAGCTGAGCCGGGACGCGTCGAACGGGCCGCACTGGATCCAGTCGGCTCCGCTGTTGTTCGAGACGTCCATCCACACCGACTCGCCCGACCAGGGACTGCCGCCGGAGATCCGGGCGAAGCCGTACGTGCCGCCGCCGCGCCGGGTGTACTCCAGCGTGACCTTCCGGCCGGCCCACTCCTCGGCCGGCTGGCCGACCTGGGTGCCGGCCAGGGTGTTCGGGATGTCGATGAAGCCGTTCGCGCCCCGCTCACAGTCGGCCGGGGAGGCACTCGCCGCGGCCGGGTGCACGACCAGGGTGAGCAAGCCGGTGACGAGCGCGGTGAGACCGGCCAGCAGGGGCCGGGAGCTGCGTGGAACCCGCATGAATGTGATCCTCCGAGTCGGTGTCGAACCTGCGGTGATCGATGTCTACCGGGGTTCGGTTGTTCGGTGTCGGGGATCGCGCGCTGAACAATCAACCTCTGGACAACGGGCCCGCTCTCAGCACGGCGGGTGATAGGCGAGGCCGGGCAGGTACCGGTCCCAGTCGGCCCGGCTGAGCGGCGGCTGCGCCACCGTGCAGATCCGGGCCGCCACCCGTTCCGGGTCGGTCTCCCAGAGCATCGCGGTGTGGTCCACGCTGCCGGTGGCCAGCCGGCCGTCCGGGCCGAACGCCACGGCGTCGATCCGGTCCTGGTGGCCGGTGAGCACGGCGGCCGGGGCGGGCCGCCGCGGATCGGTGACGTCCCACAGCCGTACGGTGTGGTCGGCGCCGGCCGACGCGACGGTGTGCCCGTCCGGGCTGAACGCGGCCGCGTAGACGGTGTTCGTGTGCCCGGTGAGAGTGGCCACCGGCCGCGGGCGGGCCGGTTCGGCGACATCCCACAGGCGGACCGTGCGGTCGACGCCGGCGGAGGCCACCAGCCGCCCGTCGGGGCTGAAGGTCACGGACTTCACCGCGTCGCCGTGCCCGTCGAGGACGGCCAGCGCGGCCGGCCGTCGTGGATCCGCCACCGCCCACAGCCGGACGGTGTGGTCGAGCCCGCCGGTGACGGCGGTCCGCCCGTCCGGGCTGACGGCCACCGACTTGACCCCGCCGCGATGGCCGGTGAGGGTGGCCAGTCGCGCCGGCCGCCCGGGATCCCGTACGTCCCACAGCACGACCCGCCCGTCGGCTCCCGCCGAGGCGAGCACGCCGGCACCGAAGGCCGCCGCCTCCACCGCGTCGCCGTGCCCGCGCAGGACCGACCGGGCCCGGGGCCGCCGCGGATCGGCGAGGTCCCACAGCCGTACGGTGTGGTCGGCGCCGGCGGAGGCGGCGATCCGCCCGTCCGCGCGGAACGCCACGGTGTTGACCGGGCCGGTGTGCCCGCTCATCGTGGCCAGCGCCGCCGGGCGCCCCTCGGGTATCGCCCACAGCCGCACGGTGCGGTCGTAGCCGGCGGTCGCCAGCATGCGCCCGTCCGGGCTGAACGTCACGCCGTACACCGAGTCGCGGTGCCCGGTGAGGGCCGGGCCGGGCAGGTCCCACAGCCGTACCGTGTCGTCGTCGCTGGTCGTGGCGAGCCGCCGGCCGTCGGGTGCGAAGGCCACCGACACCACGGCGTCGCTGTGCCCGGCCAGCACGGCCGACGCGGCGGGCCGGCGCCGGTCGGTGAGGTCCCACAGCCGCGCGGTCGCGTCCATGCCGGCGGTGGCCAGTGACCTCCCGTCGGGGCCGAACGCGACCCCGCGGATCCCGTCGGTGTGCCCGGCCACGGTCGCCAGCAGGGCCGGCCGCCGCGGGTCGGTCACCTCCCACAGCCGTACGGTGTGGTCGGCGCTGCCGGTCGCCAGGGTGTGCCGGTCGGCGCTGAAGGCGATCGCGGCCACCGGGCCGGTGTGCCCGGTGAGGGTCGCCAGCAGGGCCGGCCGTCGCGGGTCGGTCACCCGCCAGAGCCGCGCGGCGTGGTTCCAGCCGCCGGTCGCCAGGGTGCGCCCGTCGGGGCTGAAGGCCAGCGACACCACGGCGTCCGGCGGCCCGGCGACGGCGGCCAGCGGGCGCGGCCGCCGCCGGTCGGCGACGTCCCACAGGCGCAGCGTGCGGTCGCCGCCGGCGGTGGCCGCGACGCGTCCGTCCGGGCTGAAGGCGACCCGCAGCACCGCGGCGGCCGCGATGGCCGCCGTCCGGGCCGGGCGGTGCGGGTCGGCGACGTCCCACATTGACACCTGGTCCTGGCCGGCGAGCGCGAGGGTCCGCCCGTCCGGGCTGTAGGCCGCCCAGCCGGCGGTGACCGGCAGCGTGGCCGCGGGCGCGGGCCGGTACGGGTCGGTGAGGTCCCACAGCCGCGCGGTGCCGTCCTGGGCCGTGGTCGCGAGGGTCCGGCCGTCCGGGCTGTACACCCCGGCGTCCACGTTGGCCGTGTGCCCGGTGAGGACGGTCGCGAACGGCGTGGCCAGGGCGCTGAGCAGGCCGCCACGGGTCTCGACCGTGTCGGCCAGGCGGTAGGCGGCCAGGCTCAGCTGGGCGGCCGGCGCCGGGTTGGCGGTGCGCAGGGTCCCGGCCTCGGCGGCCACCCGGGCGGCGATCGCCAGGTTGCGGTTCAGGGTGGCGGCGCTGGTGGCCCGTACCGCGTATCCGCCGGTGCCCACGGCGGCCACCAGCAGCACGGTGAGCAGCGCCACGAGCCGCCGCAGGCGCCGGCTCTCGCGCGCCTCGGCGGCCCGGCTGGCCCGCAGGAACTCGCGTTCGCGGGCGGTCGGCCCGGTGCTCGCCGGGCCGGCCCACTCCAGCGCCCGGGCCAGCCGGGCGCCGCGGTAGAGGGAGCCGTGGTCACGCCCGTGCGACTCCCACGCCGCGGCCGCCTCGGTGAGCTGCCGGTGGATGCGCAGCCCGTCGCGGTCCTCGGCGAGCCACTCGCGCAGCCGCGGCCAGGAGCGGATGAGGGCCTCGTGGGCGATCTCGACGCCGGTGCGGTCGGCGGTGAGCAGCCGGGCGGCGGTGAGCCGTTCGAGAACCACCGGGTCGGTGTCGTCGAGTTCGCGGTGCGGCACCCGGCGGCGGGTGTCCTCGGTGCCCTCGCCGAGCGCGGTGAGCCGCAGCAGCAGCCCCTTCGCCGCCTCGCGCCGGGCGGGCGGCAACTCGTCGTACACCGACTCGGCGGTCTGCGCGAGGGCGCCCGCGATGCCGCCGGCGGCCTGGAAACCGCCTAGGGTCAGCGCGTTTCCCCGGCGGCGGCGCCAGGTCTCCAGCAGGGCGTGCGACAACAGCGGGAGTACGGCGGCCGCGCCGTGCGCCTGGCTGACCACGGTGACCAGCAGGGCCTGTTCGACGGTGTAGCCGGCATCGGCGGCGGGCTTGACCACCGCCCGGCGCAGCTCCTCGGTGGACATCGGGCCGACCGGGACCTGGGCGTCGCGCAGCGCGTCGACGAGTTCGGGATGGTCCATGCAGTGCGCGTAGAAGTCGGCCCGGATACCCAGCACGACGCGGCACCGGCCGGTGGCCGCGGTCAGCAGCGCCCGGATGAACCGGGCCCGCTCGGCCTGCTCCCGGCACAGCGTGAAGACCTCTTCGAACTGGTCGACGACGAGCAGCATCTCGGCGTCCGGGTGCTGACCGGCGAGCGCCTGCCGGATCGCCCGGTGCAGGCCGCGGTCGTCGGAGCGCAGTTCCTCCCGCAGCGGCCCCGGCATCGCGGCGCCGAACCGGGACAGCTGGACGGCGCACTCCTCGAGCGGATGCGCCCCGGGCGTACACAGCACGACCAGCCGGCCGGTGCCGCGGGCCGGCCAGTGCGCCACCAGCCCGGCGCGCAGCAGCGACGACTTGCCGGAGCCGGAGGCGCCGAAGACCGCCAGGAACGGTTGCCGGGCCAGCCGGTCCAGCAGGTCCTCGACGAGCGCCTCCCGGCCGAAGAACCGGTCGGCGTCACCGGGCTGGAACGCCGCGAGTCCCACGTACGGGGACTGCTCGCCGGCGGGGGTGTCCGGCGGCCGCTGCTCGGCGGCCGCCTCCTGCCAGCGCCGCTCCCACTCGCCGGTGTCGCCGCCGCAGGCCCGGACGTAGGCCAGGGTGACGGCGAGGCTGGGCAGCTTGCGGCCCGCCGCGGCGTCGGACAGGCTCGCCGCCGAGTAGTGCGCCCGGCGGGCGAGTTCCCGGTAGGTCGGGCCACCCGCGGAGTCCCGCAGCCGCCGCAGGTCGGCGGCGAAGCGCAGCAGTGCGGTGTCTCCGGCGTCCAGCGGTCGCTCGCCACGCGGCACCGCGCCCCCCTTTTGTCGTCGGCTCCAAGCGGTTCGCCCAGTCTTCCTCCTTTTGCGACAGACCGGGTACCGGCGACCGAAGCGCGACAGTCGGGGTCAGGCCTTGAGCAGCGCGGCGGCCAGTTCGGCGGGGCGGGTGAAGTTGGCCTCGTGGCTGCCCGGCGTCTCGATCACCGGCACGGCGCCGAGGCGTTGCGGGAAGCGGGGCGTCCAGCCGAACTCGCCGGGCGGCAACGCCAGGTCGTCGGTGCTGATCACGTAACTGGCGGGCACGCCCAGCGCGGCCGGGTCGACCGGCTTGACGGTCTCGGTGAAGTACTGCAGCGGCTGCGGCACGAGCAGCCCGTGCACCAGCCGCTGGAGCTCCTCGCTTGCGTCCTGCATGAAGGCGGCGGTGAAGACCTCGTACGGGAAAAGCATGCTGTTGTTGCCGGACGCGGCGCCGAGCTGGGTGAACATCTGGGCGTAGTGCGGCGGGACCTCGCCCATCAGCGGCACGCCGTCGGCCGGCACGAAGGCGCTCCAGTAGATCAGCTTGCGCAGCCGCGGCGCGAGGCGGTGCGCGGCGCCGGTGAGCGGGTATCCGCCCCAGCTGTGCGCGACCAGCGTGACGTCGTGCAGGTCCGCCTTTTCGACGAGGTGGACGAGGAAGTCGACGACGTCGGCGAGGCTGTGCCGCCGCGGGTCGTCGCCGTCCGCGAGGCCGGGGAGGGTGGGGGTCAGCACGCGGTGGCCGGCGGCCCGCAGCTGCTCGGCGACCGGGCGCCAGGACCAGCCGCCGTGGCTGGCGCCGGTGATGAGGACGAAGGTTTCTGGCATGGTGGCTTCTCCCTGGTTGCGGCGGGGCCGGTGCAGTCACCGCCTGAGGCATATGATGAGACGAACCAAACACGGCCGTCAAGAATCCGTTACGTATCGGGAGTTGGTGTCGATGAAGGCACGTTCGTTGGTGTTCGACCTGTTCGGCGACTACCTGCGCTACCGCGGTGGCGAGGTGTGGCTGCGCACGCTGGTCGCGCTGATGGACTGCTTCGACGTGTCCGAGGCGACCGTGCGGGTGGTGGTCACCCGGCTGCGCAAGGAGGGTTGGCTGGCGAGCCGGAAGGAGGGGCGGGAGACCGTCTACCGCCTCACCGACGCGGCGTGGGAGCTGCTCGACGAGGGCCGGACCCGGATCTTCGACCGGTCGACCGGGCCGTGGGACGGCGTCTGGCACATGGTCATCTACACCGTGCCGGAGACCGACCGGGCCCTGCGCGAGCAGCTGCGCAAGCGGCTCACCTGGCTCGGCTTCGGCTCGCTCTCGGCGGCCGTCTGGCTCAGCCCGCACGACCGGGTGGCGCAGGTCCGGGAGAGCTTCGCCGGGCAGCCCGCGGTGCGGCTGGACACCTTCCAGTCCCGCTCGGGCAGTGCCGCCGCCGACCGCGACATCGCGGCGCGGGCCTGGGATCTGGCGGGCCTCGACAAGGACTACGCCGCGCTGCTGGAGCGATACCGGCCGCGGCTGGCCCGGTACCGCGCCGGCGAGCTGAGCGACCGGGAGGCACTGGTGGAACGCATCGGGCTGACCCACGACTACCGGCTGTTCCCGTTCCGGGATCCGGACCTGCCGCCCGAGCTGTTGCCCGAGGGCTGGTCGGGGCGTGCCGCGCACGAGATGTTCCGCGAGGCGCACGGCCTGCTGCGGGCGGCCGGCGAGGCGTACGTCGATCGGCTCATTAATTTCACTCCCTAGACGGTCGTCGTGAGTCCGTCATACGATCGCGGCATGACGCCAAAAATCGCGGTGGTCGGCGGCGGGCCTGGCGGCCTGTTCCTCGCCACGCTGATCCGCCGGGCCGACCCCACGGCCGAGGTGACGGTGTTCGAGCGCAACGGCGCGGCCGACGCGTTCGGCTTCGGCGTGGTGTTCTCCGACCGCACGCTGGCCGGCATCCACGAGGCCGACCCGGTGCTGCGCGAGGCGCTGGCCGCCCACGGGCGGCACTGGGACGACATCGAGGTGCGGCTCAAGGGGGAGCGGATCCGGTGCGGCGGCAACGGGATGGCCGCGATCGCCCGCCGTACGCTGCTCGCCCTCCTGCAGGAACGCGCCCGCGCGGCCGGCGCCTCGCTGCGGTTCCGCACCGAGGTCGGCCTGTCCGACCTCGACGGCTTCGACCTGGTGGTGGCCGCCGACGGCGCCGGTTCCCGGCTCCGCGAAAGCCTCGCGCCGCGGCTGGGCACCCGGGTCGACACGGCGACCGCCAAATTCATCTGGTTCGGCACCGACTATCTCTTCGACGGCCTGACCTTCGTGCACGAGCGCGGGCCGCACGGCGTCTTCGCGGTGCACGGCTACCCGATCAGCGACGGCACGAGCACCTTCATCGTCGAGTGCGACGAGCCGACCTGGCGGGCCGCCGGGCTGGACGCGTTCGACGTCACGGCTCCGCCCGGCCCGAGCGACCTGGCCAGCAAGGACTACCTGGAGAAGCTGTTCGCCGAGCAGATCGACGGGCACCGGCTGCTGGTCAACAACTCGCGCTGGGGCAGCTTCCGCACCCGCCGCACCCGGCGCTGGCACACCCTGCACCCGCGGCCGGTGGCGCTGCTCGGCGACGCCGTGCACACCGCGCACTTCTCGGTCGGCTCCGGCACCAAGATGGCGATGGAGGACGCGATCGCGCTCTCCGACGCACTGGTCACGCACGGATACGACCTCGGCAAGGCGCTCGCGGCGTACGAGGCGGCCGCCCGGCCGTCGGTCGAGGCGATCCAGGACGCGGCCCGGCCCAGCCTCGCCTGGTGGGAGCGGTTCGGGCAGTATCACGACGCGTTCGAGCCGTGGCAGTTCGCCTACCACTTCCTGTCCCGCAGCATCACCGACGCGCGGCTGGCCCGCCGCGCGCCCGACTTCGTGCGGGCCGGCCACGACCGGTGGCACGCGATCCACGGCGCGCCGCCGCTGGAGTCGCCGCTGGACCTGGGCGGCTGGTCGCTCGCCGGCCGGGTCCTCGCGGTGACGCCCGCGGGCGCGAGCGTGCCGGGCGGCGACGGTACGGTCCTGCCGCTGCTCGCCGCCGCAGGGACGGGACGCTGGGGGGCCCGGATCGCCGTGCCGGACGACGAATCCGGCCTGGGCCGGGCCGCCGCCGCGGTGGCCGGCCTGGCCGCGGCCGGCCCGCTGCTGGTCGCCGTGTCCGGCGGCACCGCACACACCCGTACGCTGCTGGCCGAGCAGGTCCGGCTCCGCCACCGGCTGCCCGCCCTGCTGGTCGACGACGGCCTCGACCGGGATCGCGCGGTCACCGCGATCCTGTCCGGCCGCGCCGACCTGGTCGGCGCCGCACCCGAGACGGTGGCGTCGTGGTGAGCCTCGACGCGCTTTTCGCGCCGCGCGGCGTCGCCGTGGTCGGCGCCTCCCGCGACCCCGGCAAGCTGGGCGCCGCCCTGGCCCGCTCGCTGCGCGCCTTCGGCGGCCACGTCGGCCTGGTCAACGCCCGCGACCCGCGGCCCGCCGAGGGTGTGCACGCGTCGGTCCGGGACGCCGCCGGCGCCGGCCCGGTCGACCTGGCCCTGATCTGCGTGCCGGCGGCGGCGTGCCCGGCGGCCGTCGAGCAGGCGGCCGCCGCCGGGGCACGCGCCGCGGTCGTCTACGCGGGCGGCTTCGCCGAGGCCGGCGGGGATGGCCCGCGACACCAGCGGGAACTGGCCGCCGTGGCGGCCGGCACCGGCATCCGGCTGCTCGGGCCCAACACGTCCGGTTTCCTGGCACCGGGCAACCGGCTGACCGCCAGCTTCGTGCCCGGCGCGCTGGACGTGCCGGCCGGCCGGATCGCCGTGGTCGCGGCGAGCGGCGGGGTCAACCACGCCCTCGCCTTCCTGCTCGCCGAGGCCGGGCACGGGGTGAGCCTCGCGGCCGGCATCGGCAACGGCGTGGACGTGCGCACCGAGGACGTGCTGGCGCACCTGGCCGGCCGCCCCGACACGGCGGCCGTCGCGCTGCACATCGAGTCGGTCGCCGACGGCCGGCGGCTGGTGGACGCGGTGGCCCGGCTGGTGCGCACCCGCCCGGTGGTCGCGCTGGTCGTCGGCCGCAACGACGTCGCGGCGTTCGCCGCCTCGCACACCGGCGCGCTGGCCACCTCGTGGCGCACCACCCGCGCGGCGCTGGCCCAGGCCGGTGCCGTGCTCGTCGACTCCGAGCGGGACCTGGTCGACGCGGTCGGCGCGCTGTCGCGGATCCGCCTGGCCCCGGCCGCCGACCCGGGGGCCGGCGTGGTGACCGCCCAGGCCGGCCCCGGGCTGATCCTGCTCGACGGCCTGCGCGGCCGCGGCGTCCGGGTGCCGGAGTTGTCCGCGGCCACCCGCCGCGAGCTGGCCGCGGAACTGCCGCCGCTGACCTACCAGCGCAACCCGGTGGACACCGGGCGGCCCGGACCGGGCTTCGACCGGGTGCTGCGGGCCGTCGCGGCCGATCCCGGGGTGGACCTGGTCGCCGGGTACGCGCTGGCCGAGCCGGACGCGTTCGACCTGGCCGCCGCCGTGCGCGCGGCGGCGGACGGCCCGATCGTCTTCGGCGTGGGCGGCGCCGGCCCGCAGACCCGGCGGCTGCGCGGCGCCCTGCTCGACCACGGCGTCCCGGTCGCCGCCGACCCGGCCGGGGTCGCCGCGATGGTGGGCGCGCTGGTCGCCGACGCCCGGGCCCGGCACCGGGCACCCGCGGCCCGCCCGCACCGCCGGTCGCCGGCGCCCGGTCCGGGGCCGTGGGACGAGGACCAGGCCAAAACCCTGCTGGGACGGCTGGGTGTGGCCACCATGCCGCGGCGCGCCTGCGCCGGCCGGGCCGAGGCGCACGCGGCGTTCGCGGAGCTGCCCGGCCCGGTCGCGGTCAAGCTGCTCGACCCTGCCGTGCTGCACAAGACCGAGATCGGCGGGGTGCACCTCGGCATCGGCACGGCCGGCGAGCTGGACGCGGCCCTCGACGCGCTGGAGGCGGCGGGCGCCCGCCGGTTCCTGGTCGAGTCGATGGCCGCGGACGGCGTCGACCTGGTCGTGGGCGCCCGCCGTGATCCGGTGTTCGGCCCGGTCGTCCTGTGCGGCCTCGGCGGCACGGCCGCGGAGGCCCTCGCCGACGTGGCGCTGCGCCTGGCGCCGCTGTCCCCGGCCGAGGCGGCCGCGATGCCCGGCGAGCTGGCCGGGCGGCGGCTGCTCGACGGCTGGCGCGGCGGCCCGGCCCTCGACCCGGCCGCGCTTGCCGAGGTGCTCGTCGCGCTCGGCGACCTGCTGGACCACAACCCGCACCTGGCCGAAGCCGAGATCAACCCGCTGCGGTCGACCGCCCGGGGGCTGGTCGCCCTCGACGCGGTGATCGTCGCGGCCCACCCGGAGGAGACCGATGGCCACGCCGATAGCTGACGGCACCGTCCCCTGGCCCGAGGCGGCGGCCGCCCGCTATGTCGCGGCCGGCTACTGGGCCGGCCGGCCGCTCGGCGACCTGCTCCGGCAGGCCGCCGACCGCACGCCGGACGCGGTCGCGCTGGTCGACGGCGCGGTGCGGCTGACCTACGCGCAGCTCGCCGACCGGGCCGACGCGGCCGCCGGCCGGCTGTCCGGCCTGGGCCTGCGCGGCGGCGACCGGATCGTGGTCCAGTTGCCCAACGGGTGGGAGTTCGTGGTGCTCACCTGGGCCTGCCTGCGGGCGGGGATCGTGCCGGTGATGGCGCTGCCCGGCCACCGGCGCAGTGAGCTCAGCTACCTGCTGGCCCAGGCGGAGGCGGCCGCGATCGCCGTGCCCGACCGGTTGCGCGGCTTCGACCACCAGGAGCTCGCCCACGAACTGGCGGGCCTGGTCCTGGTGGCCGGCGACGAGATCCGGCCGGACAGCGTCGACCTGCGCGCCCTGTGCGCGCCCGCGCCGGACGCCGCCGCGGCCCGCGCCCGCTGCGACGCCGCCCCGCCGGGCAGCCGCGACGTCGCGGTGTTCCTGCTCTCCGGCGGCACCACCGGGCTGCCCAAGCTGATCGCCCGTACCCACGACGACTACGCCTACAACGCCCGGGCCAGCGCCGCGGTCGGTGCCCTCGGCCCGGACACGGTCTACCTGGTCGGGCTGCCCGCCGGCCACAACTTCCCGCTGGCCTGTCCCGGCATCCTGGGCACCCTGCTGGCCGGCGGGACCGTCGTCATGCTGCCCTCGCCCGAGCCGGCCCGGGCGTTCGCCGCGATCGCCGCGCACGGCGTGACGCACACCGCGGTGGTGCCCGCCGTCGCCGGGCGCTGGCTGGAGCACGCCGCCACCCACGGCGCCGCGCAGGTCGCGACCCTGCGGGTGCTGCAGGTCGGCGGCGCGCGGCTGGCCGACGAGCTGGCCCGCCGGGTGCGCCCGGTGCTCGGCTGCACGCTGCAGCAGGTCTTCGGGATGGCCGAGGGGCTGCTCAACTACACCCGGCTGGACGACCCGGAAGGCATCATCTGCACGACGCAGGGCCGGCCGCTGTCCGCCGGCGACGAGGTGCGGCTGGTCGACGAGGCCGACCGGGACGTGCCGGACGGTACGCCGGGCTCGCTGCTCACCCGCGGGCCGTACACGCCGCGCGGCTACTACCGGGCGGCGGAGCACAACGCCCGGGCGTTCACCGCGGACGGGTGGTATCGCAGCGGGGACATCTGCCGCCGTACGCCCGGGGGTTATCTCGTGGTCGAGGGCCGGGACAAAGACATGATCAACCGGGGCGGCGAGAAGATCTCCGCGGAGGAGGTGGAGAACCTCGTGTACCAGCTGCCCGGCGTGCGGCAGGTGGCCGCGGTCGCGATGCCGGACCGGGAACTGGGCGAGCGGGTCTGCGTTTACGTGGTGTGCCAGCCCGGCGTCGCGGTGACCCTGGAGGCGGTGCGCACCGGCATGGCCGAGGCCGGGGTGGCCCGGTTCAAGCTGCCCGAGCATCTGGTGCTCGTGCCGGAACTGGCCGTCACAAAGGTCGGCAAGGTGGACAAGAAGGCGTTGCGCGCCGACATAGCCGCCCGGCTCTCGGTGTCCTGACCGGTGTTGCCCCGGGCCGGCAGCTCGCGCCGGCCCGGGCCTACTGCGGTGCGGATCAGCCCTTGATGCCGTTCACCGGCGGGACGGTCAGCGTGCGCTTCTTCGCCGTTCCACCGAGGACGATCTTGCGAAGGGACGTGTTGTTGGCGGTGGAGGTCTCGGCGAGCTTGCCCACCGGGTTCGCCTTCACCTGGACGTAGTACGTGCCGTTCGGCAGGCCGGTCACCTCGAAGTTCTGCCCGGGGCGGTCCTGGCCGTAGGTGTCACCGCTGCCGATGTCGAGCACCTCGCGGACGCCCATCGCGGTCTTCTCGCCGCAGGAGGTCTCCAGGTCGGTGTTGTCCGGGCGCCACTTCGCCCCCGGCACGGTGAAGTCGACCGCGTCCGTGTTGGCCAGGCAGAACGACTCCTTGCCACTGCGTACGACCTGCTTGAGATCGGCGCGCAGCAGGTTGTACTGGGCGAAGTCGGTGAAGTGCCAGTGCTCGTGCCCCTTGCGGGCGTCCCACGCCATGGTGCCGGCGGCCTGGGAGCCGACCTGGTTGCCCTTGGCGTCGAAGAAGTACTGGTAGGCGTCCATCACGTCGGAGCCGCTGCGCCGGAAGCCGTCGACCAGCAGGGGAGAGGAGCCGGCGTTCCACACGGTGGCGCCGAAGTTGACGTACCACTTGCCGTTGGGCTTGCCGGTCTTGGCGTTGCGGCCCTGCTCCAGGGAGATGCCCCAGGCGGGCAGCGAGCGCAGGTCGGGGCGGGGACCGCCGTCGGGCACGTGCTTGGCGGCGGGGCGTTTCGCGGCCGGCCGGTACTGCGGCAGGTAGCTGGAGATCTGCCGGGCGCCGTGGCCGTGGTGGGCGGCGTGCGCGCGGGCCTGGGCGGAGCGGACGCGGTCGGCCTCGACCGTCGGCTTCACGACGGTGAGCTGGACGGTCGCGGTTGCCGCGTTGGCCGGGACCTGGAAGAACTTCTGGTAGACCGGGTTCAGCGTCACGGTCACCGTGTACTTGCCGAGCGGCAGGTCGAGGTTGCCGCGGGCCGGCGAGTCGGTGGTCTGGGCGGTCCAGCCGGCCTGGATGCCCCACACCGCGCCGAGGGTGAACGGGTTGCCGTCGAAGCAGCCGCGCGGGTACGGCGTCTGGGCCGGCGCGTCCGGCCGGGTGCGGATGGAGTTCCAGGCATTGGCGCAGAAGTCGGTCTCGTACTTCTTGACCGTCGCGCCCTTCGCGTTCTTGATGGTGATCGTGGTGAACCGCTTCAACCCGGAGAAGTCGGTGACCGTCCCGGCCGGCAGCGGGCGCCCCGGGCCCTCGTTGGTGACCTGCTCGGCCACGATCGGGTCGGCGTACGACTTGCGCGTCGTGTGGATCTCCAGCGGCGAGTTGCCGGCGACGATGTTGACCCCGAGGTTCAGCTCGACGACGCCGTGCTTGCCGTCGACGAAGCGCTGGGCGGTGACGCTCTTGGCCGCGGCCACGATGCTGATCGGTGCGGGCGGGGTCGTCGCCGCGTCCGCGACCTGGATCCCGCCGAGGACCAGGGCGGCCGGGGCGACCCCGGCGACCGCGGCCAGGAAATACCGGCGGCGCCGGCCCCCCGCTGTCTGTGTCATGTAAAGCCTCCCGATGCACGCATGACTGTGGATGTGCGCCTATGCAAGCCGGAAGGCTGTGAGCCCGCTGTGAATCTAACGTCGATGCCTGTCGAATCAGCCGATCCGGATGCGATAGCCGCAGGTCAGGCCCCACAGCCGGGCCAAGTGTCGGATTTCCGTCGCAGCGTGCCTCACCGGGCCGGCGAGACCAGGCCCATCTCGTACGCGATGATCACCAGGTGCACCCGGTCGCGGGCATCGAGCTTGGTGAACAGCCGTGCGACGTGGGCCTTGGCGGTGGCCGCACTGATGTGCAGGTCGGTGGCGATCTCCCCGTTCGACCGGCCGCGGCCGACCAGGGTGAGCACCTCGCGCTCGCGCTCGGTGATGCCGTGCACCGGCCGGGTCGCCTGCGCCGGCGCCGGGCGGTGCTCGACGAACTGCTCGATGAGGCGGCGGGTGACCCGCGGGGCGATCAGCGCATCCCCGGCGGCGACCACCCGGATCGCGCCGAGAATGTCGTCCAGCGCCATGTCCTTGACGAGGAAGCCGCTGGCCCCGGCGCGCAGGGCGGCATACACATACTCGTCGTCGTCGAACGTGGTGAGCATGAGCACGTGCGGCGCGGCCGGGCCCGCGGCGATCTGCCGGGTGGCCTCGATGCCGTCCATCACCGGCATCCGGATGTCCATCACCACCACGTCCGGCCGGTGCTCCCGGACCAGCCGCACCGCCTCGGCGCCGGTGCCGGCCTCGCCCGCCACGCTCAGGTCGGCGGCGTCGGCGATGAGCACCCGCAGCCCGCTGCGGATCAGCGGCTGGTCGTCGGCGAGCAGGACCCGGATCATGACGGCACCGGGATCCGGGCGGCCACCCGGAACCCGCCCTCGGCCCGCGGCCCGGCCTCGAACCGGCCGTCCAGCAGGCCGACGCGTTCGCGCATGCCGGAGATGCCGTAGCCCGGACTCATGCCACCCCCGCGCCCGGCGTCGGTGATCTCGATGGCCAGTTCGTCCGGTCGCTGGTCGACGACGACGTCGCACCGCTCGGTGCCGGCGTGCCGGATCACGTTGGTGACGGCCTCCTGGATGACCCGGAACGCCGACAGGTCGATGTCCGGCGGGAGCGGCCGCCGGTCGCCGTGCCATCGGACGTCGACCCGGATGCCGGCGTCCCGGGTGCGGGCCACCAGGCCGTCGAGGTCGGCCAGGCCGGGCGTGGGGTCGAGCGGGGCCGGGCCCGGCTCGGGGTCGGCGCGGCGCAGCGTGCCGAGCATCCGGCGCAGCGCGGCCAGGGTGTCCCGGCTGGTGTCCTCGATCGCGCCCAGCGCGTTGCGGGCCTCGGCCGGCTGGGTGTCGATCACCCGGCGGCCCACGCCGGCCTGGATGGCGATCACCCCGATGCTGTGCGCGATCATGTCGTGCAGCTCGCGCGCGATCCGCAGCCGCTCGGCCTGCACCGCCCGGGTCTCGGCCTGCTCGCGCTCGGCGGCCGCGAACTGGCGGCGTTGGCGGACCGAATGGCCGACCGTCCAGGCCGTGATCGCCGCCAGCACCTCGGCGGCCACCAGGCTGGTCATGTCGGTGATCGGATCGAGGTAGCTGACCGCCACCACGGTGCCGAGCGCGAGGACGGCGGCCGGGACCGAGACCCGGCGGGCCCGGGCGGCCGCCACAAAGCCGACCGCCACGCAGCTCGCGACCATGAGGACGATCTGCAGGTTTCGCCCATACCAGTACCCGTGCGCCAGGAACGAGGCGGCGGCAGAGGTGAGCAACATCAGCGCCAGGGCCGGCACCGGCCAGCGCCGGAGCAGGCCCAACGGCAGTGCCACGACCAGCAACAGCAGCACCCAACCGAGCCGGGTCTCCAGGTCGGTGACGGCCACCGCGAGCAGGGCCGGCGGATACACCGCCGCGCCGCACCACGCGAGCACGCCGCCGGCCCGCGACCGGCGCCGGGCGGAGGGTGGTGGCAAGGTCGGCATGCCGGCGATCCTAATCAGCCCCCCGCCGACCGGCATCGGCCCACGGGCGTACGCCCGCCGGCCACCCACCCCTCAGGCATCCTTCGCGGGCAGCGGCCAGTGCGCGCGGAAGTCGTCCAGCAGCAGACGCGCCAAGGCGTTGTTCGACCCCACGGTCCGGCAGATCCGCGCGAGGGCGTCGAAGGAGGCCGGCCCCGGCTTGACGGCGGAGTCGATGCGCTCCTCGGTGAGCTCCGTGCCGAAGGCCGAGGACACCGCCGCGAGGTGGTCGATCCGCAGGGCGATGGTGACCAGCAGCGCCTTGCCGTCGCCGGTCGTGTTCTCCGCGCAGGCGGCGACCCGCGCGCTCACCTCGCGCAGCCCGTCGCTGTCCTGCGGGACCCGCAGCGCGTCCTCCAGCAGCCGCATCACCTGGAAGGACGGATCGTCGAGATCGGTCGCGGCAAGCGTGGCGCCGGTGGCCTGGATCAACTGGGTGAAGTCCCCGGTCACCAGGCCGCGCGCGACCTCGGGCAGCCGGCCGGTCCGGGTCTCCACCATCGTTCGCGCGGTGCGCAGCAGGTCCCGGGCCAGGCCGCCGGACAGGGCGTGGGCCAGCGCGGCGAACGGCAGCGGAAGCCCGACGACCCGGCGGTCCAGCAGCCTGACCGCCGTGTCCAGGTCGAGGTAGCCGACCCGGAGCACCTCGTCGATCGCACTGTCGAACGCGTCCCGCCGGCCCGGGCTCGCCAGCGCCGCCGCGCGCAGTGCCTCGTCGGACACCGACACCAGGTACAGGCAGTTCGGGATTTCGAAGATCACCTTGATCTCGTCGATGAAGTCGCGGGCCCGCTCCGCCGGCTGGATCCGGTCCAGCTCGTCGATGCCGACCAGCAGCCGTACGGTCGTGCCCGCGCGCTCGCCGTGCCCGCGCAACGTGCTGGCCGCCGTGGTCAGGAACTCGCGCAGGTCGGCGACGACCTCGGGATAGGTCAGCGGCTGGCGGGCGAGGGCGACGCCGCGCTTGGCGCCCACCCCGGACCCGCGGACGCCGAGCTGCCCGCTCATCTCCCGGGAGTAGGTCTGCAGGAAGCGGACCTGCTCGAACCGGGCGGCCGCGTCCCGCGCCACATCGTCCAGTCCGCTGTGCTTCTCGGCGTAGAGCACCACGCTGCGGCAGGCCGAGCCATACAGGTGCAGCATGAATTCCCGGCGGTCGTACTGGACCGGCGCCGGAACGATGATGCTCAGATCGTCGGCCGGGTGCTCCCGGTCGAAGCGGCCCGCGCAGAAGGCGCGCAGAAGCAGCGTCTTGCCCACGCCGCGCGGCCCGCAGAGGGCGAGCGTGCCGCTGCCCATCCGTTCGGTCAGGCGGACCAGTTCGGCACCGGCCGCGGTGGGCACCTGGAACGACAGATCGGAGAGGTTGCGCAGCCCGGGCGCATCAGAGATGGACAGCTCGGTGGCGACCTGCTGCTTGCGGAGCGTCGCGTTCAGCAGCTGCCGCAGGACCGGCAGCAGCCCCTCCTCCAGCAGCACCGCCCGCCACGCCTTCTCCAGTTCCCGTACGTGCGCCCGGTCCGCCGCGGTGGCGAGCTCCAGCGGATCCAGGTCGCCCACGATGATCAGCACGGAGCCGGCCCCGACCACGGCGGTGAGGATCCCGAGGAGCAGCGTCGACAGGACGTTGCCGCCGGTGCTGTCCCAGACCAACTCCGCGACCACCAACGGTGGGTTCAGCAGGTTGTAGGCCATCAGGGCCCGCCAGAACGCCGGGCGGGCCGGACGCCGGAAAATCCATCGGACGAGCTTGACGGCAAGGATGCACAACCCAAGCAACATCGGGCCGAGGAGCACCGCGCCGGCCAGCCGCTCCGCCCAGCCTGACTGTGTCTCTCCGACCGCGACATAGACACCGGGGCCGAACACCCCCACCAGCCACCAGACCTGCGCAGCCCACGTGGCCGCCCGCGGGACCCTCAGTCGCGGCCATCGGGTACGCGTGGCCTCCTCGAACCCGGCCCGGTAGTGCTCCTCGTGCACGCGCGCGGTCCGGCAGATCGCGGCCGCCCGCTCCCCGGCCTGCTCGCGCAGTTCGGCTTCGCGTTGCGTGCGGGCCGCCGACCCGGCGGGTCCCAGCGCGTCGGCGATCTCCGCCCGCTCGAACGCGGACGGCAGCAGCGCCAGAACCACCGGCTCGCACCGGTTGTCAGCCGTCAACAGAGCCACCTCCGTCCAAGACAGGCTAGGAGGAGGTGGTCCCGATGGGTGTCGGCTCTTGGTCAGACCGCCCGTCTTCGGCAGCCGCCAGGCCTACCGGAAGTAGTTGTAGTAGCTGCCCTCGAACTCGCGGTCGACCCGCTCCCGGGAGTCGTAGTCGAAGCGGACGGCCGCCATCCACTGGGCCGGGTACCCATCGTCTTGGAGGATCTTCAGGAAGGCATCCTGCACCGACCGGGCTGGCCTCCCACCGCTGCTGCCAACTTTCGCCCTCGAAGCCGGCAAGGTAGGACAGCATGCGTTCAGGGGTGGGCGCGGCCAGCTTGGACAACCTGCCGCGCCCACCGGCTACGGGGTGGTGCGCCGATGTCAGCCCGCCGGGACACGCCGAGCATCAATGAACTCCGGCAGGCTCGCCCCCGGCTTCCGCACCGGCAATCGCAGACTCCGGGAGAAGATCGCGACCGCGCCCTCCCGCCGCCAGCACGGTCCCGACGACCCGCACGCCTGACACCGACCCGTCGCGCTGGATGTCGCGTGCTCGTCGAGGGTCGCCTGGGCCCTGCGCAGCTGCTCCACCGCCGACGTCGCGTAGTAGGTGGCGGTCGGTCGCGACTGTCGATCGCCGCCCTCTGTCCTTGTCACCTGCTGTCCCCCTCTCCTGCGACCGGAATCTGCCGTCCGAGGACCGCCTCCTCACCATGCGGCATGGGGAAGGACTGGTCAGTATCTGCGCGGGGTGCCAACGGTGACCTTGTGTACCTGTTGGTGCGGTTGGTGCACTTCCTTCCCGGCTGCACTTCTGACGGCTACTGTCGGCACCGGACGAACCGGCGAAATCGCGTAAAACCCGCCAGGAAGGCGGCCCGCTCCGTGAGCTCCGATCCGCTTGCGAACCCACGCCTGGCCGCGTTGCTGCGTGAGGCGGGGTGGCCACCCGAAGCCCTCGCCCGCCGGATCACGCTGACCGGCCGGGATCGTCCGGTGCACCCCAAGACGCCGTACAAATGGATTGCCCGGGGAAACGTGCCGCACGGTGACGTGCCGGATCTCGTGGTTCAAGTCCTGTCCCGAGCCCTCGGCCGCGAGCTCACGCACGAGGACGTTTGGGGCGTTACGCCGCGGCGGCCGCCACGCGCTGTGGGTGCCGACGACCGCATGGATCTACCCTGGGATCGCACCGGCCTGCTCAGCCTCCTGGGGGAACCTGTGCCTACCCGCCGAACCGTCCTGGCGTTGGCTGGTACCGCGCTCACCAGACACGGGTGGATGGCGCTTGCCTCACCCGGCTTCGAGTTGGTCTCCGCCGCCGCCGAGGACGGACCCGTCACCCCGGCCCTTCTCACGATGATCGACGGCGTTGTCCGCCAGGCCCAGCTGCTCGACGACGAGCAAGGTGGTGCTGCCCGCGGCTTCGTCGGCGATCAGTTCGCCGCGGTCGCCCGCCTGCTGCGCCGCGCCTCCTACGACCAGGCCGCGGGCCGCCGGCTCACGACCGCGCTGGCCCAGCTCGCACAGACAGCGGGGTTCATGGCCTTCGATGCCCACGATGACGGGCGGGCGCAACGGTGGTATCTCGTCGGTGCCCGTGCCGCTCACGCGGCGGCGGATCCGGCTCTCGTCGCCAGCGTCCTGGCGCTCATGTCGAACCAGGCCGCCGACCGAGGCAAGGCCACCGACGCGGTGAACCTGGCCGCCGCGGCGCAGGAGGCTGCCGCGGACACGCACGCTGTGGTGCGATCCTTGGTCGCTGCCCGCAGCGGCCTCGCCTACGCGGCTGCCGGCGACCTGACCGGCTTCTTGCGCGTGCGCGACACCGCGCTCGGCCTTCTCGATGGGCAGGGCGACAGACCAAGACCCCCATGGGCGTGGTACGTCGACCGCGTCGAACTGGACGCCATCACCGGGCGTGGACTCGTCGTGCTGGCCGAACATCTGCCCACCCGCCGCAAGAAGCTCCTCCGCGATGCCTGCCACCTGTTGCACGCCCGCGCCCACACCCCGCCCGACGGCAAGGCGCAACGGTCCGCGCTGCGGCACGGGGCGTGGCTCAGCCTCGCCCGGATCGCCGACCACGACCTCGACGGCGCGGTCGCCGCCGGACGGCTCGCCTACCATCGGCTGTGCGGTGTGGACTCGGCACGCAGTCGCGCTCTTCTCCACGACTTGGGTGCCCGGCTCGCACCGGTGGCCGGGCGTTCCGCCTCCGCACGATCCTTGCTGCACGACCTCGAGCACTTGCCGCGGCGATCTTGAGCCGAGCGAGGAGACACGGCTGCGGCTTCGACTGAAACGGCGCCCCACCCGGCGGCCTGCCGGGTGGGGCGACGGGAGCAGAAGGTTGGTCAGCTCCAGTGGTCCTGCCAGTTGCCGTGCGGCGTGAGCTGTTGCTTGTAGTGGTACATCCCGTCGGGACCCCAGACCCGGAAGGCGAGGAGCCCGTTCGCCGGCTTGTATCTGGGCGCGCTGTTGTAGGTCGGGCACTCGACGCCATGGCCGTCGGCGATGAGGCCGCCGAGGGATTGCCACGAGCTCCAGGCGTTCGCCCTGCGGTCGTCCCCGGTCTGCCAGATGTGCACGACGTCCTTGCCGAGCGCCTTGGCGAAGACCTCCTCCGTGTCGTTGCTGTTCAGCCCGACACAGAAGCTGTCGAACACGATGCCGCCCAGGCGAACCGTGTTGCTGTAGACACCACTCGGGCTGTAGAGGTCGTAGCAGATCGAGCCGGCGTTGTGCGTGTTCCGGTTGCGGCAGTCCCCGTCGCCCATCCACCAGTACCGCTGCCAGCCGGACAGACTGGCGGTCCGGAACCAGTAGTCGTCGTAGTTGATCGTGTAGAACTCGCCGTACGGGTTGACCGTGTTGGCGCGTCGCGCGCCGCTCGGCGCTGACGGGACGGTGGGCGCCGGGTTCTTCCGGAGGACATGGACACCCGCCGGCGCATCCGGCGGGGGTGCGGACGGCGACGCGGAGGCGGCCGCGGGCACGGCCGCCACGGCCAGTGCCACCACAATGGACAACAACAGTTTCCGGCTTCGCGACATGATCGAATCCCCCGTGGCCGACGAAGACTCAGCGGCGAGCGCGGTTGTCGTCGCCGGTGAGCGTGTGCGCTGATGGTTGTCGACCCGGAAAGCGTCGTCAAGACCGTCCGCGGCAGCTTGCGTAATCCCGCAAGCCACTCCGCGGACCGGCGGGAGGCGAGGTTTTCCCGGTGGGCGGACCGAGTTCCGGCATCGCACCATTCTCGACCGCCGGGAATTGCGCGCGGGAATTGCCGGAAGGCGCCGCGTTGATCGATCAGCGGACGACCGTCACGGGGCACTTGGCATAGGCGGCCACATGTTGACTGACCGAGCCGAGAA